>UMKY01031004.1_pt1 | contig 24681 bp, 22 predicted proteins | sample 1966421 | NCBI WGS metagenome assembly UMKY01 (sample SAMEA4836186, study PRJEB28245) | human gut metagenome | biome: gut microbiome; material: fecal sample | place: Denmark | collected 2008 | reverse complement strand
AGTGCACTATATTTATCCGAAATAGAAATTATCTGAACTCCAAGATCAGATGGGTAAATACTTTCTTCCAATTCAGGATATCCTGTATGTTTTAAGTTTTGATGATGATATTTAATAAGTTCCAGAGTTTCGGCAGAAATATTCTGTGTCTTAAGCAGTTCATACCCTAGAGTTGAATGGATATTCATTATTTCACGCTCTTTTACATTAAGCTTTGCAGGCTTATTCAGGATTTTAGAAGGTATTAAAACTTTTCCTAAATCGTGCAGCATTGAAGCTTCTTTTATCTTACTCTTATCAACTTCCATACGCATAGCTTCCGAAAGTGATGAATAAACACCCATTGCAACATTGCAGGTTTCATTCATATGACCGCCTGTCAACTCTTTAAGAGTTTTTGTATCAATAGACGGCTTTATTTTATATTTTTTCAAAAGCCCGCTGATTGAAGGATTAAGAGCAATCATATTCTTTACGACAGCTTTTTGCAAACGTTCGTCGTTTCCATTTTTCAGAAACATTTTGCCGCCCTCGTCAGCATAGACAAAATAACTGTTGCGATTAATCTGCACAGCACCTTTTAAGCTTACTCTCTTTTGTTTTTGGGGTCTTTTTAAAATCATTGTACTTATATTCTGGGTTAGCTTTTGTACAATAAGTTTACAATATACTAGAAAATTTTTCAAGTATTTCTACAAGTTTGACGCCCCCCTTTACCTTATTAGAAAAGACAGAAATAAAACACTGTTATATATTTGTTAAGATAATTACTTGTGGAGCTTGCTAAGAATAGCTGTCAACCTTGAGCTTTGCTCAAGGTTGACAGTGTGCAGTCACTTCATAACATAATTACTTAGTCACTCTTCAACTTAGTTTATGCAGCCTGCGCGTAAAGCAGTTTGTCAAAGTGGTAAAGTACAAGCTGTACCAACTCTTGCATCAGGATTTTGTTCTTGTCGCCTTTTCGACTGTCTTTACCACCCCAGTCGAGCTTTGTATCATATACTCTGTCATTACCTCCATTATCAGTTCCGTAAGGACAGTCTGCTGTATTGTTTGCACAATTATTGAGAGCATTAACCTGTGCCTGTTTAAAGAGTTTTGCAATTACTGATTCATCAAGCTTAGGATATTTAGCCTTCAATTTGTCAAGTAAGCTACTCATTGTCTGTTGATAGAGCTTGTCAGATTGAGTATCTTGAATATGTACAGATCCATCCATATAGATATCGGCATCTGAATATGTTATTGCGGATGAGTTCTTGTAATTCTCAAGCCCGTCAGTCAAAGTCTTGTCAGCATAGTTTGTATGACTTGTGTAAACTTCTAACAACTCAGGATTATTGCTGATTTTACTGAGGATAGTTTGCAGATTTGAAACAACTTTGTTCATAAAAGCTTTTGTATCGTTACTCTGGGAAGAATTGAAAGAACTATAAGTTTCAATCCATGCAGCTTGCAATAGTCTTTCAAGTCCGTCTGAACCGCCAAGCGCCTCGACAAAGTCAGGATACCTTTCTGTCATATCAGTAACAATCTGGTCTTTCATATAATCGTAAACCTCTTTTGTAGAGCTTTCCTGAAAGATTATCTTGCCGTTAGAATCAAGCCCGAACTCAGTATGAATTTTTGAATAAATTTTTGCCATCATATTGATTTCAGAACTCGTAATGTATGTTGATATTTTATTTTTTATCTCAGAAGCAGCGGTTTTGATTGTATTGCTTTCTTCATTACTCAAAGTTGGAACAGCCGGTTTTATGTTATCTGGGACCACCGAGTCTGTATCTTTTGCTCCGGCAGGGTTTGCATACATCAACTTATCAAAGTTATAGAGTACAAGCTGTACCAACTCTTGCATCAGGATTTTGTTCTTGTCGCCTTTTCGACTGTCTTTACCGCCCCAGTCTAGTTTTGCATCATATACTCTGTCATTGCCTCCATTATCAGTTCCGTAAGGACAGTCTGCTGTGTTATTTACGCAGTTCCGGAGTGCGTTTAACTGTGCCTGCTGGAACAGCTTTTCAATATCAGCTTCGCTCAAATCAGGGTACTTAGCTTTTAATCTTTCTAACAAATCTGTCATTGTTTGCTGATATAATTTGTCAGAAGCGTTGTCATCTATATGAACGCTACCGTCAGTGAATACCGCTCCATTTGAGTATGTTATTGCAGAACTTCTGGAATAATTTGACAGTCCTGTTGTGAGGGTTTTATCAGCATAGTTTGCTTTTCCTGTGTAGACTTCTAATAAATCTTGATTATTGCTGATTTTGCTAAGGATAGTTTTCAGATTAGCAACAACTTTATTAACAAAAGCTTTTGTGTCGTTGCTCTGAGAAGAATTGAAAGAACTGTAAGTTTCAATCCATGCAGCCTGCAAAATTCTTTCAAGTCCTTCTGCTCCACCTAGAGCTGCGACTTCGTCAGGATATTGTTCTGTCATGTCTGTAACAATCTGATCTTTGAGGTAATCGTAAACTTCCTGGGTTGAAGATTCTTGAAAGATTATCTTGCCATTAGAATCAAGCCCAAATTCAGTATGAATTTTTGAGTAAATTTTTGCATACATGTTGATTTCAGAGCCTGTAATGTATGTAGAAATCTTGTTCTGAATTGTTGATGCAGCATCTGAAACCGTGGTTAATTTTGTTTCCGACTCTGACTCCGGAGTAGCTTGCGTAGGAGTGTCCTCCTCTCCATTAACTCCGTCCATACTTGCTGGGCCATCTGTATTATTAGTTTCTAGGTCTGGCTCAGGATCTGGTTGATTAACATCAGGCACTTCATTATTGCTCTTTAAATTTCCAATAAATTCAAATTCAACCCCATCATATTCTCCGCTAATAGTAGTTTTTCCAGTACTTGCGTCTGTTACAATTTTTATTGATGAGATTATTCCATTAGCTTTCAATTCTTTTAATTTGTCTAGTAGTGCATTAAATCCATCTTCTAATAGTACATTTAACAAATCTTCAAAGCTAAATGTTGAATTGCTCTGCTGACTACTTTCGGTGGTTCGGGAAGTCTGAGATGAATTGTTTGTCGCAATTCTTGGTTGAAATACTTCTAATGATGTCGCCTTCATTTTTACTCCTTATTTTGACTGCTGTAATTAAATGTCATTATCTTATTATTTTGCTGCACAATAACGTTTAATGATGTTTTGTTGGACTTTGTAGTAATGCTTACGCCGTATGCTATAGGTAAATTTTTTGTATCACCGGAAATCCGAAAATTTTCTTTAAGCCATTCTTTTGCATTTTCTGCATTATCAAACTTATGAAGCATTGCGGTTATTTCTGATGCTTTTGCCAGGTCATCCTGATTTTTATTCTCATTTTTAGAAACAGTCGTATAAATACTATATTGATTTATGTCCATCATTCTCCTTTCCTGAGAACATAACATTTTGAATAAAATGTTACATTATCAGGAATACCGCTATATTCAGACCAATGCACAAAGCTTATTCTAATAAAATATAGAACAAGCTGCCGGTAAAAAATTTAATAAATAAAGTTTATGACAATCAAAATATGATAATGTAACATTTTATTCAAAATGTTACATTATATAGGTATTAACGGCATAATTTTCTAAAACTTTAGGGTTAACAGGTAAAGTGTTACAAAAATTTACAAATCTGATATAATAAATTTATGGCTAAGGTTTCTGTTATTGTTCCTGTATACAATGTTGAAAAGTATCTGGATGTCTGTTTGGACAGCCTTATTAACCAGACTTTTGATGATTTTGAAATAATTTGCATAAACGACGGCTCGACAGATAGCTGTTTGAATATTCTCAGGCAATACGCAAAGCTGGACAGACGTATAAAAATTTTTTCACAGAAAAATCTAGGGTTATCTGCTGCCAGAAATGCCGGTATGAGGCATGCAAATGGAGAATATATCGTTTTTGTAGACTCAGATGATTTCTTATCACCTGCAGCTCTTGAGAAGATGCATACAAATATGTCTGAAAATGACAGTGATTTTATGTTTTCATACGCGTACCTGATACTGCCCCAGGGGATTTCATTATGGGAACTCCCGAACAAAAAAGAATTTACCGCTCATATTAAAACACCTGTTTTCTGCGAAAAAGATTTAGGAGCAGAATTCTATTTAAAAATGCTTTTCAGTGCGTGGGCAAAAATGTATAAAAAATCTTTCATCAAAGATTTTTCATTTCCAGAAGGGCTAATCTTTGAAGATCTACCATTTTTTGCTCAATGCTGGCTTAATGCAGAAAAAATATCTTATGACCTTGAACCGCTATATTTTTATAGAAAATCATCCAGTTCAATTATGTCAGACGCCGGTAAAAACTTTATTGATATTTTTGAAATCAATAAAATTATTTCTAAAATTTTTGAAGCGTCAGGAAAGTTCGAAAAATACAGAACAATTTTGCTTGTAAGCCAGATGGAAAGTTCTCTTGTCAGAACCCTGGAAACCTCTGGTAGTACAAAAAGAGAAATGTTCAATCTGCTTCAAAAAACATACGGGAATATCGATTTTTCCCAATACGATATGAATATTCTAAAAAGAAAAAATATTTATTATGCGTATCAAACAATACTCAACAAGAGTTACCGTGATTTTAGACATTTTGAAACACATTTAAAGGGAAGAGCATGAATAATCCGCTGATATCAGTAATTATACCCGAAAAAACAAATCTTTCTGAAGAATGCAGTAATTCTTTAAAACTGCAGATATTTGAAGAATTTGAGATTTGCAGCAGTATTGATGCCGCAAAAGGAGAGTATATACATTTCATTAATCCAGACAGCCGTTTATCACTCTCGCTTTACCAAAAATTTGCATGTATCGAACATAAACCCGATATATACATATTTAACGGCTCTAAATTAGGACTAAAAACAACTGAACCGGAATTTGTATTTGACATAAGGGCTTGGAAAAACATTAGTGATGAATCCTACAAATATACTTTTCTAGATAACGCAAACCCGTTTAACGAAAATTTTTGCTGCGAGAACAAAATTTTCAGGAAAGAATTTCTAAAGTCACTCGGAGATTTTAGCATAGTTGGGCTTGAAAAACAGTATTTCTTCTTTTTAACACTTTTTAATGCCAGAACTATAATTGTTAATCCGGATGCTCAGTATTATTACAAGGATAAAAAAACTATACAGAAAAATATTTTTGAAATATTTAGAATTACAGACAAAATCAAAGAGCTTTTGAACAAAAAAAATATATTTGAACCATACAAATATGCTTTTTTCCAATATAAGTATAAACAATTTGCCTTAATGTTTATGCTGGCAGATGAGAATATGAAAGAAGATTTTTATAGAGAAATGCAAGATAGACTTAGAAAATACAATTCGGAAAATCTTAACCCGCAAATAACCGAAAGATTACAGCATATAGGAATGTTTAAAAATATTCTTAAGCTTAATCCTCAAGAATTTTACAAAAATTATTACGGAAAAATTAATTACTAAATATCAGTCTTTCAGGCAAACAAAAAAATCCTTAAGCATGTATCCTTGTAGGGATATCAACTAAAAGGAGATTTTTATGACTGAAAAACGTTTTTTGAGCTATGTCCTTACAGAAGGTATTCTTCTGACAATTTTAGGACTCGCTATGTTAATGCTTCCAAAGGTTACAACGATAACTTTTGGAATGATGATTTGTCTTGCATTCATTATCTACGGCGGATACAAAGCTATTAATGCTATTCTTACCAGAAACTACACCCGCCACTTTATACTTAATATTATACTCGGTTTAATACTTATGGCGCTTGGAATATTCTTATTTATGGCGCCAATGTTTAATCTAGTTCTTATAACCAGTATTATCGGGGTTTATTTTCTGCTTGAAAGTGTTTCTACCTGCGCTTTTGCCATTCAAAATAGAAAAACCCTTTATTTCTGGTGGGCAGATATTCCTGTTGCAGTACTCCAGTTTCTTCTTGGTCTAATAATCATACTCGGGCTTCCTTCCACTGCTTTGTGGGTGGTTGGAATTCTCGCCGGAGTTAATTTTTTAATCACAGGAATGATAATGATTAGTATGTTTATTGCAACAAAGTACACTTACAGTATTTAGAAAAGGAGATTTTTATGACTGACCAGTATATTCAAAACATAAGAAACAATAGTGAAAAAGCTGAATGTTATTTTTCAAAAAAATTAGCATTTACCTTAGGCCCTGTTGAACTCAAAGAGTTAAGCGAAGAGCGTAACGTAAAAATTATTGATGTACGAATGCGCTCAGATTATGAAATCGGACATATACCGGGCGCTATATCTATGCCTTATGAAGAAATAAAAGACAGAATGAAAGAGCTTAACAAAGACGATTTGCATGTTATCTATTGTTATAACAACTACTGTCATTTAGGCGCAAGAGCAGCTTTTCTTCTGGCACAAAACACTTTTACAGTAATGGAACTTTCTGGAGGGTTTAAAACCTGGGCTGAAGAATTTCATTTTGCAGTAAAACAATAAATAAAAAGCTCTCTTAATAAAGAGAGCTTTTTTATTACAACTTCAGCCATACAACGCCGTATGGAGCTATACGTAAATGCATTGTTCGATTTGTAAGAGAAACATCAACTTTCACATCATCACCATTCACAAGGTTTTTAAATGTATCAATATGTTTGCCGTCTGACTTCAATACTACTTCTACAGGAATTGTAATATCTGCAATAAGTTTCTCTCCAGAAAGGTTGTTTATTACAAGTATTTTTTCATCCTTATAGCTTCTTATGTATGCAAAATTTGCAGGGGAAGAAGTTTTAAGCAGAGTAAAATCTCCTTTTGACATAGAAGGCAGACTTTTTCTCAGCTCAATTAAATTTTTTACCTTCTTATAAACTTTACTGTTAAATTCGTAATAATCTTTTGAAGCTCCGTAGAATAGTTTCGCAGGAACTGCACCTCTGTGTATATCTCTGCTGTCAAAACAGCTCAAAAGTTTGAATTTACCTTTCTTTTGTTTTTCTATTCTAGCTTTTTCGCTTTTCTTTGCATTCTCAAAGTTATTTCTTACACCAACTTCATCACCATAATAAATTATTGGAATGCCCGGCATAGACATAAGAATTGAAAATGCCATTTCAATTCTTTCTGGATCATTATCCAAAAAGTTTGCAAGTCTTCCGCTCACCCCGAGTCCTTTTCTAAATTCTGCCCCTTTTGGCGCCAATGCATTGTATATAATTTCCCTTGTCTGAGGATCAATCATTTCTAATGTTAATTCATCATGAACACGTAAGAATACTCCCCACGCAGAAGTTGATGGAATCTGCGGAGTTGCTTTGTAAGCATTTACAAAATGCTGCTTATCACCTGTTATCAAAGATGCCCATATTGCCGGCATATATGGGAAATGATATGCAATCTGGAACTCATCAGTTCTTTTTATTACCTTTTCTTGATTATCGATCGTTGTTTTAAACTTCCTTTCTTTGCCGAAATAAGGAAGAATATCATTTGGAAATTGACAGGCCTCTGCCTGAATAACAGTACGAGGAGCTGTCATCTGAATATAATTGCTTATAAGTTTTAAAATTGCATGGGTTTTGGGCTGATTTTCAGCACTTGTGCCGTCCTCTTTAGAAAGATAAGGTATTGCATCAAGTCTAAATATATCAATCCCCATATTGGTCCAATAATTAATTGTTCCGAGCCAGTAGTATAAAACTTCCGGATTTTCCCAGTTTACATCAAGCTGGAATGGATAGAACGTGTGATAAAAGTAGTAATCTTTACCGTTTAGAGTAACTTTTCTATAATGATTCTCTGTGATTTCAGGGAATATAAGCCTTCTTCTGGAAATCTTGCCGTTCTTTTCTTTATATTCAACAATTGTTCCGGCTTTTTCGTCAACATATTTTGTATACTGAGGCATTTCATCTTTCACTACAAAGTAATCTTTTTTTGAAACATCACCTCTTAAGAAAGCTTGAAACCATTCATGCTCATCAGAAATATGGTTAAGTACAAGGTCAGATTTTATTTTAAATCCATTCTTCTTAGCTTCAATTACAAAATCTTTAAATTCAGCCTTTCCGCCTAAATCAGCCCTTATATTACGGGGATTTTTAACATCAAACCCGGCATCTGACATTGGTGAATCCGCGAAAGGAAGAAGATAGAGAGTTGTAACACCCAAATCTTTCAGATAATCAAACATTGCAGATGTATCTTTAAAGGTATTTGGTTTTTCAGGAGTTACGACACCGAACTGGTCTACATAAAACATATAGATAATTTCGTCTTTGTACCAGTCATCCGGCCGGCTCAAATCTTCTTTTTTTAAATATTCCGGCCGTTTTTCAATTGATGTACGTGCTATTTGCATAACTCTGTCGTAAATTTCTTTAGCCTGCTTTTCGCCATATACCTGCACTATAGAACTATAGATTTCATTTTCTATTCGTTTAGGAAGGACTAAAGCTTCATCTTGAGTCTGCACGCTTCCGTTTTGAATATCTGCAGCATAAACGGTCAAATTTGATGAAACAAGTAATGATACTAATAAAATAGAAACTAGTTTTTTAAACATATCTACACTCCTCAAAAGTCATTTTATCATCTAAATTATCAAAAAGCCATACAGATATTTTCTGTACGGCTGTATTGGGGTAATAAATCGGGTATATTTTTGAGTCTATACCTCTATAAAGAGTCGTCTTCCGACGATATTAGGCTGATTATTGTAATATCCGGCAAAATAACCGCCTGCAACAGGTTTATTCTGCCCGTAATTTGCAAATGGATTGCTTGTGACAAAAGGATTACCGCCATTCTGTGCAAAAGGATTTGAACTGCTGCGTGTCTGAGCAACAGCACCTGACTGAACAAGCGGATTTGAAGTTAATACTCGCGATAATAAATTTACGATTTCTGCCATATTAGTTAAACCTTTCTGTACAGGGTTTAATGATATTTTTTCTTTAGTCAATTATTTTATCGGCACAAATTAGAAAAAGTTTACACAATTTTACAAAACATCGACTGAATGTATTAATTTTTAATCTTTGAGATATAAAATATCACCCCAGCGATAAATTGTTTCACCTACTACAAAGCAATTTTCATCTATTACTTTTACATCCATGCGTTTGCCATTCTGTAATATTTTAAACTGAGGCGCCTTTTTCTCGACAGCTGCTATAACCTCAATTGCATTCAGATATTCCTGCAAAGGGCTTTTGGGTGCTGCTTTTTTCTGCTGTCCGGTTTTTTGTGGTTTAACATGCTCACGCGGAGCTGCAACTTTTTTAACTACAACTTCCGGAGTGATATTTTGCGCAATGATGTTTTCCAGAATATCCTGCAGATTATTTTGAGTATCCTGAGTATACTCAATCTTTTTATATTCTTCTTCTGCTATTTCAGTATTCTCTACCGGTTTTTCTTGAATTTTTACTGCTTCTGGTTCTATAATAGGTTCTTCTTTACTTTCTAATATCTCCTCGATTATTTCTTCTTCTATTAGCTCTGGTTCTTCAACCGCAGTTTCTTGGAACACTTCTGGTTCTGCTGTTACTGTAATTTTCGCCTCTTCTATAACAGGTTCTGATAGGATTTCAGGTTCAGCTTCTGGTTGTTCTTCTACTACTGGTTCATGAAATATCTCTGGTTCAGACTCTTGCACTATAAATGGTTCTTCTTCAACTTCTTCTACAGCCGGTTCTGAATATTCCTCAGGTTCAGACTCCTGTGCTATAAATGGCTGGTCTTCAGCTTCTTCTATACGGGGCTCAGTAAATATTTCCGGCTCTGAAACGATTTCAGGTTCAGCTTCCTGCACTGCGGTAATTTCCTCTTCAATCTCTTCATTTTGAGGCGGTTCCGGAAGATTTTGGACAGGTTCTGCTTTTGTTTCTTCTATAGCTGCAGGCTCAGGGGTATTCACAACATCTTCTTTAACAGGAGCTGGTTCTTCTTCAATTTCCTCAACGACATTTGCATTTGTAAGAAGTTCATCCAGTACAGGATCTTCTGAATATTCAGGGATCTCTATTACAATCTTTTCAGGTTTTGGCTCAGGTACAGGTGCAGCTTTTTCTTCAACAACTTCTTCAATTGCAGGCTCAATTACTTCTTCAATGATAGGTTCCTGCTCTTCAGGTTCCTCCACCATATCTTCAATCAAAGGCTCCTCAATAATAGGTTCAACTTCTTCTACCACAGGTTCAGATTCTTCAAGAACTATTTCTTGAACAGGCTCCGGCTCTATATTTTTTCTCGTTGGCATAATAGATTCTACACATACATCAGACTCGCTTAATATAAGCTTACCATTCTGAATTACAAAAGATAAATCAGCGTATCCTCTATATTTTTTGTTCTCAAATTTTATAATAATTCTATATGCTTCCGGCAGGTCAAAACCTTTAATCTCAATAGGTGAATACAGGGTTCCATATTGGCTTACCAGTTTAATAAATTCAAGCATAATTATTGGCGAAATATTGCATATGGTTCTGAAAAGCCCGTTATATGCGACTTTATTTCCAAGATATTCACCGTTAATAATTATTCCTTTTAATTTTCTCATAAACCTGCCGCTTCAACCCTTTATATTATGTTTAACGGCATATTTTTGAAAAACTTTAATAAAAATTTACAAATTGTTACAAACAGGCCAAATAATAAAAAAGGAATTAAAGTATCCCTTAATCCCTCTATAAAACGGAGTTTAACTAATAAATTTATCTAGCCATGTTTGTAGTTTTACCTAAAGGCGGGCTTGTAAATCAAAAATCAGTTTAGTATTTTGACGAGACTAGCCGCCCCTTGGTCTACGTAGTACTATTGGGTTGCCATTTCCATAGCTGATTGCAGCAGGTCTTTGTTAGACTTAATCAGTGCATTAACAAGTTCCATTTGAACTTTAGCCTGCTGATAGCCTGACATATTCGCTTTAAAATCAGTATTAGCCTGTTCAAGAAGTCCTGAACGGATTTCGCCTCTTCCTACTACCGGTTTTCCGGATTCAGGAGTTTCCACAAAAAGCCCGTCTTTAACTTCATATAAACCGTTTGGATTATGGAAGTTTGCTGTCGCAATTTTATAAAGCGGAACAGAACGATTGCCGCCGTCAGCTTTTCCGTAAATTGTACCGTCATTTTTTATTTCGTACTCATCATATTTACCTAAAAACTTGCCATTGTTAGGATCAATCCAGAGTTTAATGTTTGTAGTCGGAACACTTAAAGCACCGCCTTTTAGGGCTGTTTCTTCATACAAATCTGCGCTCAGAGATTTTGTACCGGACATAATTTCGCCTTTGTCATTAAGTATATACCCCTGAACTGTTGCACCGCTTTTAGCTCTGTACACACCTTCCGAGTCAAATGTAAATTCTCCTAAACGTGTATATTGAACATTCCCGTCCGGACTTCTCAGCATAAAATATCCGCTTCCTTCAAAAAACAGGTTTTCGTTAGAAGTACCTGGAGTAGACTTACCCTGACCAAGGTTTTTAACATTGTTATCAATTACCGCACCGCCGAGGAAAGTTTTGAATGTAACTTTGTTTTCTCTAAATCCCGGAGTATAAACATTTGTAAGGTTGTCAGCTAAAACATCCATCCACTGTACGGTTGCTTTCTGGGTGTTAATGGCTGTTGTGTACAAATCATTCATCTTTGCGCCCCTTCTTTTGATTTTCTTTTTCGTCTTGTTTTTGCTGCCTATGATTTAATTCATCATATTCAATATTGCTTTCATCAAACCTTTGTTTTAAAAGCGGCAGATTTTCCTTTAGATATGCTTCCGCTACCTGTGAACTAGGAAGGAAGTCTGCGGAAATCTTTCCATCTCTACCTATTTTTATAATGACAGAAATATTATTGTCAAAATCTATTCTTACAGGCTGATTATCTTTCATAGATTTTGCAATCAAATCAGCCAGAGCTTTAGACACCTTGGAATTTTTAGCAGCTGCTGCGGATGCATCTGCCTGACCATTTTCCACAAGTTTCACAAAGAAATCTACATCACTCTCATTCATAATTATGCTGTCATATTTAACAACAGTTTCAACAGTAACATTAGATTGTTTATCAACTTTTTTAACGCCGTCACTATTTGTAACAGTTTTTACACGTGAACTTTGAGTTTCTTCCTGAGCACCTGCAAGAACCCTGTTTTTATTTGCCATTGCAATATTTTCGTCCATTGTGGAGAGAACAGCCTGTTCTTCGGCCAGATCTTTTGCCGAAGATTTCAATTTTGTATTATCCTGATTTTTCATCAAATCAAAGAATGGCTGGCCGTCACTGTTAAAGTTCATGCTTGCATTCATCTGAAATTTCAGAGCCTCATTCGGGTCTTGAATATTCATATCATTATTTATCAAGGCATTACCCTCATTCTTTGTATTTTTATCGACAGAAATAAGTCCGTCCTTTAAATCAGATTCCTCATTTTCATCTGTCTGGTTGAGTTTGTCATTAATCTCTGCAACTGCATCTTCCAGTCCGTCAATTACTTCTCCGATATCATCCTTTGATTTTTCCTCAGCCTCTTTATCGGATTTTTTAGTTTCTTTTGTTTCTGAAGTTTTTTCTTCTTTAGTTTTTTCTCCAGAAAGGTTTTGAAGTTCCTCTGCAAATTTTGGAGAATCTGCATTTTGAGATTTTGAAGACGAAGTTGAAGATACTGTATTTGTTGTTAAGTTTGAGTTTACACCGATATTCATATTATTCACTCTCCAATTTTCTTAATTGTTCCTGCAGCTCTTGTTCTTCAGCTTCTTCTCTTGAATGTATAAAAAATCTTTGTACGCCGATTTCGGAAAACTGCTTTAGTTCAATCGCTTTTTGTTCTTCTAAGTATGCTTCGCGCTGTTTTTCTTTGTGTTTTTCAACAACTTTTACTGCTTGTTCTAGTTTTACAAGTTTTTTTTGTTCTTCGTCTAATATTGCCTGAAGCCTGCGTCTTTCCTGTTCCAGCGCATCTGCTTTGTCCCAGAGGTGATGAAGATAATTATCATAATATTCCATCATCCTGAAATCTGCAGTTCTTTTGTTTTGAATTGTTTGTCGGATTTCCGCTTCATTTTGACGAATTTTTTCCTCTTGCAAATAGACATCCTGCTGTGCTTTCTGAACTACAAGCAGCTGCTGTTCTTTCGCTCGGATACGAAATTCCAATACTTTTTGAAGTCTATAGACAAAGGGCATAATATATTCTCACAAATGTATTGTGACAGATGTTAATGTATTTGTATACATCTATTTGTATGATTAATTATTGAAACAGAAAAGTCAAAATTTACAGCTGTCCGATAAGCCCCAGAACATTTTGGGCGTTTAAATTTCTCGTTGCAGACATCAAGGTTGCACCTGCCTGCTGCAAAATCTGATATCGAATATAATTTGCACTCTCTTTTGCGACATCTGCATCTCTCAAGGTTGAACGCGTTGAAATCATGTTTTCAATTTTTATATTCTGTTCATCCAGAACAAATTCAAGACGGTTAATTGCAGCACCGATGTTCACAAGCTGCGACGAAACATTTGAGAGCATTTCGTCGATCATATCAAGAGCTGTGCGTGCGCTGTCAGGTGTGGTCAAATCTACTGAAAAATCATAAAGTTCAAGATTAAGAGATGTGCTTATATATTTATCATCACCGCTTCCTATATCAACTTTAATATTAAGTTCAAATGGCTGGTTGATTATCTTCATTATGTTGGAATAAGTTGTATCTACGCCGTAATCTCTTAGCGTATTTCGTGTTCCGTCATTTCCATCAACTGTATTATTATGGCCTTTTACGACTGTAAATTTATCATCAGCTCCGCCGCCTTCTGCATAATTATTATTACCGCTGATTTTTATAGTATCAACATCTTTACCGCCAGTATAGGTATTTGAATTTCCATTAATAACAATATTATTTTTCCCATCCAAAAGCGTTACATCATTATTATCGCCGTTAATATTTACCGTACCGCTTGAATTTCCGGAGGTTAAAGTATTTCCGCTGCCTGATATTCCAATATTATTTTTTCCGTTGCCTGCTGTTATTGTATTGTTATCAGAGGCTACTTTAAAACTATTATTTCCATCTCCGGCTATTATAGTGTTATTACCTGCATTCAAAGTTATAGAGTTATTTCCGCTGCCCGCTTCAATATTGTTTCCGGTTCCGCTTACTTTAATATTATCATCTCCGGCGCCGGCAGCTATATTGGTATTATTATTTGAAATTATATTCAGGGTATCATTTCCGGCGCCTCCATTAACTTCCAGATTTGTAGAAGCATTCAGAGTCAAAGTATCATCGCCTTCGCCGCCAATAAGTGAATTATTTTCAGAATTTAAAACTAAATTATCGTTACCGGCGCCTCCGTTTATGATGTTATTTGAACCGGATTGAACAGTAATAATATCGGCAAGAGCGCCGCCGTTAATAGTATTATTATCCCCGTAAATATCTATTTTATTCTTTACATCAGGAGAATCTATTGTAAATTTCGAACCATCAAGAGATAAAATACCTGTATTCGGATTTTTGGAAAATTTAAGCGTATTTTGTCCGTTATTATTATTTGTGACTGTATAAATATTTCCATCCAGCTCAAATGTTTTTACTTCACCGAAATAAGTAAAATTAAGCTCACCGCTATTAGGGTCATAGTTCATATTTTGAATTTTGGTACCTGAACCGGAGTCAGTATAAAGGTCATTTCCGGTACCTCCATCAAGCGTATTGTTATTACCGGTTACGATAAAATAATCATCTCCGCTTGCTCCGGCCACAAAATTATTATTTCCCGAAACATAGAAAGTATCATTTCCACTACCTCCGGTTACACTTATATTATCCGATTTTAGATGATAAATATTATTACCTCCGTTATCTGTCAGAGTTGTAACAGAGCCATTCAAGATATACGTATCATCTCCGCTGCCGCCAACTATAGAAGCTTGTGATCCCAAATCAGCATTAATAGTTACTACATTGTTTCCGTTTCCTGTATTAAGTAAATAACAATGATTATCAACAGTAATATTATCATTTCCGTCAAGCCCAGAAATTATCCCCCATTGTCCTTTTACTGTAATATTATCATCCCCGTTTCCCCCATTTATAGTTGATCCGTGCGTATAATCAACAATAGTATTGCCAAGATTTCCTCCATTAAAGGTAAGCAAACCTCCATAAATTTCTACATTGTGTTCCACATCTTTTTGGGCAGAAATAGTCATACGACCACCATTAAAAGTCACCTTTCCTGTCACTACATCATATTTATAGTTAAGAGTATTTTGCGAATCTAGCTTGTTTGTTATTGTGTAGCTTTTTCCGTTTATATTTAGAGTTTTTGTTTCTCCGGCACCAAGGGTAAAACCTTCCCAGTCATTTTCACCCTGAATGGACAATTGTATTGAAGGTTTGTTGTTTTGGATTGTATTTACCCCATCTCCGGAAATGCTCGCACTATATCCTGCATTGTTTATTATTGTATTAGTTCCGCTGGTTTCAACATGTATACCATCAGTATTAATATAGATAGTATTATTGCCTTCACCTGTATCACACCAAGCACGAGTGCCGTTTAGGGTAATTTTATCATTACCATCTCCTCCATAAACAATACATTCAGTTGCTTTCATCACATAAATTGTATCATCACCCCCCAAGCCGTATATTGTATTTTTACCTGCTGTTGAGGTTATATTATCATTTAAATTACCGCCATAAAAAGTTATATTTTGTGAATGTAAAAACACGTTATGTGACTTATCCGCCTCTCCCTGAATAGAAACCTTTGAGCCATTGGCAAAAAAATGAATATATCCAGAAGAATCAAGCCCTGCACTAATAGTATTTGCACCACCATTAGCTGTTATTGTATAAGTTTTTCCGTCTATAGTAATTGTTCCCGTTTCACCTGCTGCCAGATTTAAAGCTTTACTGTTTTCATTTTCAACATTTGTATAATAAACATAATCATTTAGAACTCCGGTTACTGTATTCGTTCCGGAACCGCCATCAATTTGCAGATACTTACTCTGAGCATTAATAATATTAAAGGTATCATTACCACCTTCACCAAAAAGATTAAAGTCGTATTGTAAATTATAGACATTAAATACATCATCACCATTCCCACCTTTGGCGCTATATGAGAAATATCCACCCTTATATATGTTCAAAATATCGTTGCCGTCCCCTCCATTCAACGATGCTTCACTTACATAAATATTCAGCTCATCATCTCCTGCTTCTCCATATCCTACAGAAAACTTGTTATTTATTGTAATAGTATCATTTCCGCCCTGACCGTACAAAAGGTTTAACTGATATCCGGAAACTTCATTAATTGTATCATCTAAGTCACCGCCATAAACTTTATTATTTGAACCTTGAATAAGGAGATTATGAGATACATCAGACTGTGATTTTACAGTAAATTTATTACATATCAAAGTCAAAACACCTGTAGATGTATCTTTTATATAAGATACATTAGAAGTCGCTGTATTATCGTTTCTAAAGCTGTATGACACTCCGTCAATAACTACAGAGCTGGTCTGCCCTGCCGCAACAGAAATAGAGCCTTCGATTACATCACCTGAACTCTGAGCAGATGGAGTTGAAGCAGATGCAGAAGCTGCCAAAACAGAGACACTATTATTATTTGTATTTGAAACAGATACCGCGCTACACAAGCGTGAAACAGCATTACTAAAAACTGCTGTGCCACTTCCGGTATTTGAGCTGTTTTCTATTTTACTTGTATAAAAGAGCTTAAGCCCTCCAAACTCCGTATTCTCCCGAATTTGATTTATCTGGGCTATTATTTCGTCAGCCTCCTTCTGCAAAGATGCAAGAGAGGCAGAACCGTTTGTTTCATTGGAAGCCTGCATTGTAATACTACGCAAACGTTCAAGAAGTGTCTGAATATTTTCCAGAGCACCTTCTGCCGTTGATAATAAAGACATACCGTCTTCTGTATTATTTCTAACCTGAAGCAAAGAACTGATTTTAGTATTCAAATCTGTTACAATCGAACTATTTGCAGCATTGTCTTTTGCATGATTAAGTTTGAATCCAGTCGTCAAATTCTCTATAGCTTTATTCAAACCAATAGTAGAAGATTCAAGAGTTGATTGGAGTATCATTGAGCCGACATCACTAGTGAAGTTAATCATAGACTAACCTCACAGTTCTGCTCAATCCGTAAAACAGGCTTAAACCTTGCTAATAACGGACTTTTAGCCCCCCCCCCTACAGCCGTAAGGGTTTCAGGGGTATTATTTGCACCTGATTTAAACATATCCATATAGTTACTATATTCCACATTTTTGAATTTTATAACAACATTTTAACATTTATTTACAATAAATTATTCTCAAGAACTATGTAAAAAGGTGTAAAATACGTTTAAAATAAAATTAGAGATATTAAAGAAAGTGTGTGTGATTATGATTCAACCTGTCAATGCCTTAACCCCTAAGGTATTCTTCAAGGGGCGAAAAAATGAATTGGACAATCCTGTAAACAGAAAGCTGGAGAAAAGACTTGCCATACTTAATGCCGGAGGTATCTCTGCTGTTGCCGGAGCTTTGACTACAGCAATCGCAAGAAGTTACACCGCATCCTGGAAAAATGCAGGAATGTTTGGTATTGGTGCCGGATTTGTTACTATGATGTTTATATGTCCAAGATTTATGTACAAATCTGGTATAAATTCCTACAAAAAAGAAAAAGAACTTGATGTTTTTACGAAAGAAAAAGAGGTTCAGAAAAAACTTCTCACTGATGTGAACGAAGCAATTGATCATGGCGATTCTGAATTAAATGTTAAGCTCGAAAACTATTCGAAAGCTAAAAAAGATTAGTCCATAGGAGATTTCTTAGAGAATCCGAAGCCCTCTTTCAGAACCGTATAAAGCGCATAGCCTGCAACACCCCAGGCGCCGACTTTGGATGCAGTTCCTTTTGCAGCAAGAGCAAGAGAGGCAAATGCTGTCGGGATTATATTATCTCCAAGTGAACCTAAAAATCCGCCAACATAACCTTTTACACTACCTGTAAATGAAATTACAGGATTATTCATCCGCCAATTCTGAAGTTTTTTCTGCATAGCATTATTAATATGGCTCTCTGTCGACAATGTTCTGGTATCTGCATGAACTTTTTCAAAATGGTCAGCATCCATAGCTTGAGAAACGCGTTTGGAGTTTAGTTTTGCGACAGAAGCAGCATCATAAATTACAGCGCTCATGCCTGCTATTCCTACACCTTTACATACTATGTTTGCCAGAGTTCCCATTATTGTTTCTGTCCTTCATCATTATCCGGAGTTTCTTTTACAGCCGGATTTGGAATATTCTTTACTTCTGTCCCTGCAGACATCTTTAATAAAATATCTGCTGCCTGTAATACATCTTCTTTATCTGCACTCGGGTTCTGCTGAATGTTGTGCAGTAAAGTTATTGTATAATCGTTACCGCTTGCTAGCTGAGATGCAAATGCACTCAATGCTGCAACCCTGATTAACTTCGACGGGTCTTGAAGCATTTTGTTCAACAAGGCATTTAATGCTGCATCATTGTATCTGTCCTTATCTTCATCTAACCTTGTCAAAATCTCTTTTGATGCCATTAAACGAATTTCATCATTCGGATTGTTTAAATAATTTTCTAATGATTTTATGTATTCATCAGTAAGAGCGACAACTCTTTTTTGTTTACTGTTTTTCTTTTCCTCTGCTTCAGCTGCTGCTCGTGCATCTAAATCATCTATAACAGCTTTTGATTTAGAAAAATCCTGAGGCTCTTCTATATCAGGCTCATATTGTTTAACCGCATTTTCTGAATCAGTTTGAGCTGCTGCTAATCCATTTTCAGGCGAAGGGGGCAATGAAACTGGTTTTGTTACTCCAGGTTTGTATGCCTCCGGAATGGGGGTACGCGCTTCTGTTCCATTATTTTGATAGTTGTAATTATTTAAATAATATTGAGGCGGATATGACGGAAGCGCTTCTTGCTGAGTATACACAGCAGGGGCATTTTGCGGCTGAGGATAGTAATTATTGTTCGGACAGATTTGCGGCTGTGAAACTCCATAGGAATTTACGCGGTCCATACCTCCGCCGCCTGCATAAACTGCCGGATTTGCTATCTGAATTGTTACGCCTGAATAATTCGGCTGAGAACTATACATTGGATTTGTCATAACATAATTACCTTTTATTACACACTTATTATATATATAAAGTAATAAACATAACAAAAATTGCCTGATATTGATTTTTTTGTTACGATATGTAAATGGGAATTAAAGTCTTAGACTGTACACTTAGAGACGGCGCGTATGTTGTAAACGGAAATTTCGGCGAAGAACGCATAAACGGCATTATTGAAACACTTAATTCTGCCGGAGTCGATATTATTGAACTCGGCTGGCTTAAAGATTTTGAGTATAGAAAAGACTGCGTTTTTTTTGACAATGCACAAATCTTAAACAAAAATTCCGCATTAATGTTCGATTACGGGAAATATAACATTGACCGGCTGACAGCCGGCTGTGGAATTATACGTATCGCGTTTTACAAAAACGATTTAGACAGAATATCTTTTGCCGCAGAAGAAGTTAAAAATAAGGGTTATAAAGTTTTTCTACAGGCATCTAATACTATCGAATACACTGATAATGAAGTAGAAAAACTCTGCAAAAGGGCTAATTTTATAGGTGCAGATGCTGTTTATCTGGTTGATTCCTTCGGTTCAATGTTTCCGGAAGATTTGGATAGAATAGCTTCTATATTTGACGACTGCACAGATAAAAACGTAGAAATCGGATTTCATTCTCATAATAATATTCAATTATCATTTGCCCTGACAATTCAGTTTATAAACAGAATGAATAGAAACATAATAGTTGACTCTTCACTCTGCGGGCTTGGACGCGGAGTTGGAAACACCCAGACAGAGCTGCTTCTGGAATACTTAAAACGTCAGGGATGCAAGTACAATACAGAAATCATATGGGATGGGATAAAAAAATACATTGAACCGCTTTATGAAAAATACAGCTGGAAATATACTCCTGAGCGGGCTTACAGAGGAATAAAGGGACTTCATCCGAATACAATTTTATAATCTACACTATATATAGGATGGTAGTCATGCTTACATGCTATATAGTAATAAGGGGCAGGAAAACGATTCCCCCATTGGTGAGGTAGGTAAAATTGAAGAAATTCAGATTTCGGCTGCAAGTTGTACTTGATATGCGCGAAAAAGAGCTTGAAGAACGCCAGATGGAAATGGCAAGAATTGTTACAGCTCTAAATACACAGCAGGAAAAGCTTCAAAACATCTTCCAACGCCAGAGAGAAAACACATTAATGCAGGAAACCCTTGCAGCTGCAGAAAATCTTGACATTTTTCAGCTGGAAGAACACAGAACATTCGGTATAAAACTTATAGGCGACGCAAAAAATCAGGAAAGAATTATTGCTAATACAAAAACTATTCTTGAGAGAAAGCAGCTTGAAGTAAAAGAAGCATATCAGAAGGTTGAAACCCTGAAAAAGCTTAAAGAAAAACAGGAAAAAGAGTTCTACAAAGAGTTTCTGCACGCAGAAATGAAAGAAATAGACGATATTACATCAGCAAGATTTAAGATAGGTTAAGATGGTTAAAGCTTTATTAAACAGCATAAACAATATTCCAAACACAACAGCACAGTTAAACTCTGCCGCGAGTGACAATGTGTCTAAAACAGATTTTGAAAAACTGTTTGATAAACAACAAAGCTTAGCTTCAAACGACAAACGTCCGGAAGACAATACCAAAGACGATGATGAAGAGTCTTCAGAAAAGGCCGTTTCGCCGAATGACACTTTTGCCGGAAGCGTTGCTTACGATATAAGACAGTTAATAGCTTTCTTAAAATCTGCCGGCGATGATACATCTTCAAATACAGAAGAAACAGAGGTACAGGATATTGATGGAACAGAAACCCTGGATGCAGATGAAATAACAAAAAAACTTCTAAACCTTGAAGAGGAAGATGATGATAAGAAAAAAGATGATGGAGAAACAGAAGTTAAATCAGAGCCCGAGGTTGAAACTCAAACAGATGATTTAACCAACAATAATATAGACAGTTTTCTGGAAGATTTTGAAGTTACTACAGAAGAAGTTCAATCCAACTCTGAAACTCAAACAACTTCAAAAGAAGTAAGTAAAGAAACAGAACAATCACTTGAAGATATTATTGATGAAGACCAGCTCAAAGAATTAAAGATTGAATCTATTGAAGCAGAAACATCTGACAGCACAGGTGAAGACGACATTATGCAAAATCAGACTCCGGAAGAGCAGGGTGTAAAAGCAATGCTTCAGGCGGATGCAGATTTTGCAGAGGTAAAAACAGAGGCTAAGCCTGCGCAGACAGTACAAAATACAACAAAACCAACTTCTTCAAGCGAAGTTACATCAAATAAAATCATTGAACAGATTACCAAACAAATGGAAGGAATGTACAACGGTTCAAAAGTTAATATGGTTCTTAATCCTGAATCGCTTGGTAAAGTTTCAATACAATTAATCAATACAAAAGAAGGTTTATCAGCTCAGTTTACAGTTGCTACACAGGAAGCAAGAAATTTAATAATGAAAGGGCTTGATGGGCTAAAAGATACATTAATGTCACACGGTGTTAGTGTAGATAATGTAAGCGTAAAAATAAATGATGCTCAGGAGAGCGAATACAATGCAGATTGGACAGAACAGGAAGGTTCGAGAGGCGGCAACAAAGAGCAAGGTTCACAAAAAGAACAAAGAGGAAAAGAGCAGTTCGAACAGATGATGTCCTTTATTGAAAATGAAAATGGTAAAGTATAAAACAGACTGGAGAGAGTTATGAGTACAGTAGCAGATACAATTTCAGCAATGCAGAGCCAGACGGCAGCATATCAGCAAAGCTCTAAAGATAGAACAACAGGTATGACAAATGACAGTAATATGTTTCTGACATTGATGCTGCAGCAGCTTCAAAATCAAGATCCTACACAGCCGACAGACAACACTGAATGGTTGTCACAGCTGGCGCAGTATTCTTCTTTAGAACAGATGACACAGATGAATCAAGGATTAGAAGATTGTATGCAGTATCTTTCTGCTTTATATACTGATATGTCATACAATTCCGAAATCACACAGACACTTTCAATGATTGGCAAAGAAGTAACTCTTGAAATTCCAGACGAAAAAGATAAGACAAAAACAACAGAGGTTAAAGGAATAGTTACAGAAGCGAGCTTCAAAGACGGCACAGGAAAAGTTAAGGTTAACGGTGAATACTATTCAATTGCATACATTACTTCTATAAGAGATACCGGTTCCGGTTCTTCTGGCGACACAACAACGGATAGTACAACAGGTTCTACTACAACAAAAACAAAAGCATAAATATAAGACATACGGGAGGAAATAATGTCACAAGCTTTACACACAGCAAGCACCGGTATAAATGCCGGCCAGCAGCAAATTAACGTTATTGCCAATAACGTTGCAAACATCAACACAACTGCATATAAATCAGCAAACATGACGTTTGAAACGCTTTACTCAAGAAATTTATCCTACGGAAGTGCCGCAACAAAAGACGGCGGCGGAACAAACCCTAAACAAATCGGGCTTGGTGTTAAGATAGGCGGTATTACAAGAGATTTTACAAATGGTGACTTTGTAAGCACCGGAAGGGACATGGACTTGATGATTTCAGGAAACGGCTTCTTTGTAGTTCAAGACTCTGACGGAAAGTTGTACTATACACGTGACGGCGTTTTCTCAACAGACTCTGAAGGCAATGTTGTTAACCAGTCAGGTATGAAAGTTGTTGCTGCTAAATCACCTTACACAAATGCAAGCTCAGGTGAAACCGTACAAGTTCCTAAAAACCTTAGCGCAACGGTTAAAGGCGATCCTAATATTGGCGCAAAAAAATCAAGCCAGCTCAACAACGCTAATATTAAAGCAGGAAATATCTCTGCAACTGTAGGCGATGTGGATGTTACATTGACAATAAAAGAAGGCGATCCGACTATTAATGAGATTCTGGCGGGCTTTAATCAGCAGCTGCAAGATGCCGGCATTGATGATGTAACTTTTAAAACAACAGCTGACGGCTGTATTACTTATGAAGGCGATATTACATTTAATGAAGACGGTACAACAAGTAACTTTTTGGGAGAAACAGGACTCAGCAGTACAAACAAAACTTCTGATCCGCTAAATCAGGTCGTATCACTTCAAGAAATGGTAAATTATAATAACTCTATCACCTTAAAATCTACAACTGTTGATGAAAACGGTATTATAGCAGCCACTTACAGCGACGGTTCTATACTTACACAGTACGTTGACGACACATACACAGTACAATGGAAATACACAACACCTCAAGGTGTAACAATCAGGGGTGATGATGTTACAGCAACAGGCGCAACAATTGAGAATTCAAACTTCGTAATTGAACTTGCTACCATGGTAAACGAAGAGGGTCTTGTTTCTGTTAACAACAACCTCTGGGAATGGGCTGCTGACGTAGGTGACGTTTACTATGGCATGGCAGGTGAGGTTTCATTTGGTTCAATTGAATCAGGCGGTTATGAAGGTTCAAATGTCGATATTGCAGCAGAACTTTCAAATATGATTACCGCACAAAGAATGATTCAGATGAACTCACGGGTGTTCTCTACAGCAAGCAGTGTAATGGAAACACTTGCTTACTTAGGACAATAGTGCTACGCACGTAGACCAATTGTCGAAGGGTATTGGTTAAACTACAAACTCAAATTAAAATTCCAGACCCTTCTCAATGTAAAACCTAACAAAAGGCATGCCTTTTTTGAAAAAATTTTCAAAAATCTTGTCAAATTGTTAACAAAAAGCATTGTACTTTACAAAACTTAATATTTTAGACATGGTCGAAATCCATGTAAATCATGGGTTTCGGCATGTTTGAAAAAAGCGCAAAAGTTGTTACAAATACACTCTTGTACAGGGCATGTTTTCTGGTATATAATACAATAGAGGGTTGGGGATAATGTTAACACCATCACAAAAAGGCACATCAGAGAACAGCCTGAAAGACGAGAGATTAATTCCTGTAAACAGCTGGGGAACAGAAGTTGAGATTAGTCAAACATTAGTTAACAACAATCTCCACGAAATTCAAACAAATATCGCACATTCTAAAGTAAAAATAGTAGCAGTAACAAAGTATTACGGATTATCAGCAATACTTGCGGGCTATGAAGCAGGGATTAGGGATTTTGGAGAGTCAAGAGCTGTAGATGCAATTGCAAAGTTAGAAAAACTTCCTGAGAATGTCAGACAAAATTCCACATTCCACTTTATAGGACATTTGCAGTCAAACAAAGCAGAAAAGGTTGTAAAACATTTTGATGTAATAGAGTCAATAGATTCGCTAAAGATTGCACGCGCAGTATCAAAAGCGGCCTGTGAATTAAATAAGAGAGAGAAAGTTTTATTACAGGTTAACAACGCCGGTGAAGAACAAAAATCCGGATACAGAAAGGATGTTTTGAGGGCAGAAATTCAAGAAATCATTTCACTTCCGGGGCTGGATGTAAGAGGATTAATGAATATTGCACCAATAGACGCAGACGAAG
>UMKY01061813.1_pt1 | contig 26841 bp, 29 predicted proteins | sample 1966421 | NCBI WGS metagenome assembly UMKY01 (sample SAMEA4836186, study PRJEB28245) | human gut metagenome | biome: gut microbiome; material: fecal sample | place: Denmark | collected 2008 | reverse complement strand
AAGGCTAATATAGGTTAATATATTATCTTTGAATTTTTTCATATCAACCACCATTCATATACTTGCATTTAAAAAAATATATAAAATATAGCAGCTTAACGACTGCAAGCTATATCTTATTATTATACTATAATAAAGTGCTGAAGTCAATGATTTTTTCTGAAATTCACACATAATCCATCTGCGTTGTGAATAGATGTGACCCAATTTGTGCAAAAAATAAAAGCAGTTCTATGGTACAATGTTTTTGTCCGCCTTTGGAATGGAGCGTAGCGGAACGGAAAAGGCGGACAAAAACTTCGGCTCACGCCGCAAGTTTCTCTGTCAAGATCTGATTTGGACTCTTGTAGCCAAGCGCCCCTCTCCTCTCATAGGCTTTGTCAAGAAAAGTGTGCAAGCTATTTCTTAACTTACACACTTTATTTTACAAGCTCTTATCTTGCATTTCGTTCAGAGAAGCCCTGTTACTCAGACTCTCTTTTCTTAACTATGGAAAGAGAACCTATTACATCAAATGCAATAAAAATGCTATTCCAGCGTTTAAAAATTTCATCAGGCATAAGTCTGCTGTATCCGCACTTGTTAAGACATACATTTGCAACGAATTATATTATCAGGGCGGTAATCTTGAAGTACTCAGGGTCCTACTCGGTCATAGTTCTATCTCAATCACTCAAATATATATTCATTTGGCTGCACAAATGCAATTAGTGAATAATAAGTTTGATAGTCATTTAGACACCTTGACTTAGACCCCTTGATTTTTTAACACTCCAAAAAGAAAAGCACCGACTTCAAAAATCGGTGCTTATGGCTGGGCTGGCGGGATTCGAACCCACGGGTGACGGAGTCAAAGTCCGTTGCCTTACCGCTTGGCGACAGCCCAATATATAATTTTTGTGTAAAACGCTTATTCTAATCAGCGCAACTTAAAAAGTTGTTTGTGCAAACTACCGACAGTGTCTTTTACATTTATATAAGTAAAGCCGCAAAGGCTATATACCTTGCGGCTTTATGGTGACCCATCGGAGATTCGAACTCCGGACACCTTGATTAAAAGCTACCACTATATTGAACCAATTTATTATCATATTGACAAAATAATTTATCAATATGACTATGATAACGCTGATTTAGTATTCTTTGTTGTGTAGCTAAATGCACATATTTCATTGTCATTTGTAAACTTGTGTGTCCGAGCAATATTCGCAGTTCTTCAACATCACCGCCATAAAGAATATAGTTAGTCGCAAAAGTGTGGCGAAGTAAGTGAGGGTGCAATCTGATAATTCCTGTACTTTCTTTTAAATCTTGAAAATACATCTTGATTGTATTATCGGTAATCGGTGTACCATCTTCTTTTTGGAAAAAGCGTTTTTCATATTCGTTTCTCATGTGTGAATAATGATTAATATATCGCTTAGTTTCTTCACCAAAAGGTACTAATCGCTCTTTTTCTCCTTTACCTTGCACTAACATAGTGTTGTTATGCATAAATATGTTTTTTGATTCAAGACTTACTACTTCTCCTCTTCTCAGACCTGAATCAAGCATAAACATTACCATTAATTTATTGCGAATACCAAAGTATGAGTTATCAAAATTATTGAGAAGTATTTTTACTTCTACATCTGACAAAGGAACTATATTGGCAATTTCAGCTTTAATAAGTTTCAACTTACCCACATTTTGAATGAACTCATTTTCATTTAACCATAATAAAAATGTTTTCACTGCTCTTGTATAAGTTTGCAGTGATATTTTTTTAGTACCGTTTTTATTTTCAATTAAATAGAGTTTGTAATCTTCAAATAAATGAGTATAAACATCTTCGACATTTTCTATTTTGTTATCTACACACCATTCAATGAACTTCGGTAAATTATATTTATAATATTTTAAAGTTTGTTCAGTTACACCTTCAGAAATTTTTTCTTTCAAGAACTGCTGATAAGCAGCACATAAAGTCATAAAATACACCTCGTAAGCAATCAGGTAACAATATTGTAACATATTGTAATAATATGGTCAATATTCAACAACTTTGTTTATGAGGTCTTTTTTATATAAAAAACAGGAGGCAGCTATGAGTATATTAAGTTTTGAAGAACCATACACAGACAACGAGGTTGTCGGATATTATGAAGATAAACTTATTGTCAAGCGTGAGGACGGTAAATTATTTTTCTGTGAAATACCCGAAAATCTTATTGAAATCGGAGAAACTATTTCTCCTAAAGATTTAACAAGTATTTCAGAATTGCCGTACGATGTACAAAAAGAAATTAAGAATCAATATGCAGATTGAGAGGTGTAAAAAATGGCTTACGATCCGGCAAAATCAGAACAGACAAAAGAAGAAATGAAGCAAAAGGTCATTGAACTTGCTAAGAACTTTAAAGATAATCCGCAGAATATGATTGAATACTTGCAATTTTCAACTCGTTTTTATAACTACAGTTCAAGAAACACAATGCTTATTTATCAGCAAAATCCGGGTGCAATGTTTTGTAACAGCTATAAAGCATATCAGGATATGGGTTATTCGGTTAAGCGTGGCGAACACGGAATGAAAATACTTGTGCCAACTATAAAGACATACCTTAATATTGACGGCAGCCCTGTTCCTCTCAGTAAAGCTACAAAAGAACAGAAAGAGGCTTACAAGCAACATAGAATTGAGACAGAGCAACGAATACATTTTAAAGTCGGTACTGTTTTTGACATAGCACAAACAAATTGTCCTAAAGAAGATTATCCTAAATATTTCGATCTTGGTTACACATCAGAACAGCATAAACAGCTATACGAACTTATGAAAACATATTGCGAAAAAGAGTTGAATTGTAAAGTACACGAAAATCAATTTAATTCAGTATCACTGCGAGGCTTCTTTGATCCTGCAAGCAATTCAATTTCGCTTAGCGGTATGTTTGACGATTCAACAAAATTATCAGTACTTACACACGAAACCGCACACGCTATTTTACATAAAGAGCTTGATAAAACTCAAATTAAAAGTGAAGCTCAAATGGAATTTGAAGCTGACGCAACATCGGTAATGTTGCAGTCATACTTTGGCTTGCAAATACCTGAGAGCAGGCAAAGACATCTTGCCGATCAATACAAAACAATGTGTAACAAAAAAGATATAACACAAGCAGATATAACAAAATCTCTTGACCGTTCACATCAGGCATATAAATCTGTTATTGAAAACATCAACAGCAAATTAAAGCCTGAACTTACTCAAACAGCCGAACAGAGCAGTCAACCTGTTCAGGAATTACCAACACAACATATATTACCAAATCAAATAGCATTGCCCGATATGGGAATGGCTATGATGATGTAATTATGACTGCGTTTTTGGCAGTCTTTTTTATTACTCAAACAAACAAGTGTCCCACGGTGGGACACTTAATAAAAAATTTATCATTTAATCGGGGGAACGAAAAATGAAAGAAAATAACAAAGCAATAAAAATTGCAGTATCAAATCAAAAAGGTGGAGTAGGAAAAACTACAACTGTATTAAATCTCGGAGCAGCACTTGCTGTTAATGATCGCAGAGTATTACTTGTTGATTGCGACCCACAGCACCATTTATCAAACTGGCTTAATTGGGAAGCCGATGGCAAGCCTACAACATCCGATATTATTTTCAGCACAGTTACAAAACAAAATGTAAATTTTAAAAATTGTATTCGTTATTGTGAAAAAGAAAACTTTGACTTTATACCGTCAATTAACTTGCTTGCCGGTATGCTTGGAATTATTGCTGCAGATGATAACAGTTCAACTGTAATTTCAAGAATTTTTGAAAATGACTACTTTAACGAAAATTACGATTACATTATATTTGATTGTCAAACTGCTCTTGATTTGCTTGTTACAAATGTTCTCAACGCTTGTGATAAGCTGCTTATTCCTGTTCAGGCAGATTTACTCAGTTATGAGGGCGTAGAACAAATGCTTGACAGTTTTATGCGAATTAAGAAAGATACCGATATTCGTAAATATCTTCTCGGAATGCTTGTTACTATGTATCAGACTAATACAAGACATTCCGCTACAATTTACAACGCACTTAAAGAAAGTTATAACGATCTTGTTTTTAATACATATATATCATATAGAACAGAAACAAAAAACTCAGTAGGTTTTCATCGTAGCAGCGTTTCAGACTGCAAATCAGTTGTAGGTGCTCAGTATATAGAAGCTGCACATAGGATTATGGAGGAATGTGAAAATGCCTGATTTTTTTAAACCCAAAAAGCAAATATTAAAAACCCCGGAGCAGGCATACTCTGAATTGCTCGGCGGCAGTACCGAAAATCAAGTTGTAGAAATTGACATATCTCTGATTGATGAAATAGACGATCAGCCACAAAGCATACATCAAGACAAAATTGAAAACATAGCAGAAAGTATGAAACACATAGGACAGATTGACCCTGTTACTGTTGTGAAGTCAAAAAAAGAAGGCAGATATGTTTTACTTGCAGGCAGGCACAGAAAAAGAGCATGCCTACTGAATGGGCAAAAATCTGTTAAAGCAATAATAAAAAACGAAACCGACTCGGACAAGCAAAGACTAATCTTATTGGCCACTAATAATGACCGTAACACTGACTACCTTCCCTCCGAACTTGCTTTCAGTTATGCGGAACAATCCGAACTATTAAAAAAACTTGGCAGTAAATCAACCGTATCAGCTATAGCAGAGCAAAACAACACAAACAGAAAAGCTGTTCATAGACACATCAGGCTTACATATCTCATTAAACCTTTGCTTAACAAAGTTGACAGCGGAGCAATTACAGTCGGTGCAGGATATGAACTTTCATTCCTTTCAGAGGAACAACAAATCTCATTGCTTAATTTTATTCTTAATAATGCCTCGGTTTGCCAAAAGATTGATAAAGACATTGCAAGAAGAATAAGACTTGAACCTGACAATCTGCAAGAAATCTTTTATCAAAAAGTTGATGTGCCGGTATTATTTGAAGAAGCTGATATTGAAGAAGAAAATATTGGAATTGAACCTCTTGAAGCAGAGAAAGAAAAAGTTAATAATTCATCTGAAAAGGTAATTAATCCTGAAACAAGCAACCGCAAGTGTCCCACGGTGGGACACTTAAAGGAAAAAGAGCAGTTACCGAACGAACTGATTATGACCTTATCGGCTACAGTTTTAAACTGTACAAGCTCGGTATTAAAATATTATGCAACTGCATTTCCTACCACTGCCGAATCAGTTAATATGTTTAGTCAACGATTTAAGAATTTTTCTGCAAGCGGTAATACGCAAAATTATGTTCCATATCAGGAATATCAAAATTGCGAATACAAATTAAAGTTTCTTAAAAAGCAGCTTGAATTTTATCTTAACAATAATAAATATACAGTTGCTTACAATGAACTTGATGAGTTTATACGCAGATATTTAAGAAAATTCTTTCCAAAAGAAAAACTCGTTGAACTTATATCAAATACATAGTTTTCTTCTCATCGTTCCCCGATGATAGAAATACAGGGCTGTTTCAAAACATTTGGAACAGCCCAACACCCACAAGGAGGTAAATATGAAAATCAAAAGAATAATTTGTGCTTCATTAGCAGTACTTAGCTTATCAACAGCATTATTATCATCACCGGTAAACGCAGCACCGAAAATTGGTGATGTAAACCTTGACGGCATAATTAATATTGTAGATGTATCATTAATTCAGCAATATCTCGCAGGATATAAAGATATGAAATTTTACTCGGCATATGCTGATTTTGACCGCAACGGAAAATTAGACATTAACGATATATCTTTATTGCAACAGTATCTTTCAAAATCAATCATTGTGTATGGTGATTTTATATTTCAAATGAGCAGTAATTCAAAGTTGATTTCTCAATCATATTTTGGCAATGATACAAATGTAACAGTACCGGGATTTCTCCCCGGCTACAACTATGTAGTTACCGAAATCGGTTCTAATACATTTTCAAACAATTCAAAAATCGCAACAGTAACTTTGCCTCAAAATATCGGAAAGCTTAACGATAAGGCTTTCAATAATTGCAGCAAACTTACAACTGTTTATGCTTATAATAAAAACCTCAAGTGGAGCAATTCGTTTTATAATTGTCCAAAATTCAAGTCAATTCAGTTTAAGTGAAATTAAAGAATAAACCACACCTTACATACCCCTTCTCCTTTTATTAAAATGAAGAAACACTGCAGTTAGTGCGGAACTGCAGTGTTTGTACTAAACATAACTTATTACTATATAAATGGAAGGAAATTTATGATTATACTATTTCTTATTATGATAATTATTTCACCAATTTTTATTGCTATTTCACTTTACAACACTGTTAAAATTTACAGGAAAATAAAATATATAGACAAATACGGAATATTAATGTTGGTTACCTGGTTTGCAGTTGAAATCACAGGTATGATATTTTTATTTCTTGAAATTTAAAATGTATTTTAAGTTTCTATTAGCTTTCTTTATTTTGGATGATTTTATATATGTATTTTTACTTATTGTTCTATTTATATAGTCGATATTAAAGCTACGCATTATACTTTTGTTATAAAAAAAGTATATCAGAAACGCTATAACTAAAAGCAACAAATTTAATAGTGTTCCTAAAATGCTTCGAATTGCAATATAGAAAATTAATCCACCAAACACAAACGCAGCAAATGAAAGCAAAATAAAAAGTGTCGTATGATTATTCAAAATAACATCAAAAGACGAATTAGCATAAGATAAGTAATTATTAACCTTTTTGTATTCTTTTTCAATATCAGATATTTCTTTATTTTTTCGGTATCTCCAATCGGATAATATTTTCTGAATTTTCACATTAATGGTAACTAATGCCTGCATATATAATGTGTACTCTTCAATATCAAAATTTTCATCACGCTTAATTAATTTTTTGCATATACATTTAAACTCCTTAATTAATCTGTTGATTTTCCTTTTGTCGATTTTTTCAATATGTTGGCACCTTTCGACTACTTGGTGTAACTGAGTGTACTTATAATAAGATTTCTTTAAATCATCAATTTCGAAAAAATGTTCATAAGCATACTCGTTTAATTCATTAATTTTCAAAAATAACATCTCCTTAATTTTTTGATATACATATTATATCACATGCAAATTATTAATGTAAAAAAGTCAGAAAACTTTGTCAATCACATTGTTTAATAGAAATAATGTGATTGACAAACAAAAATGTTAATTGTAGAATAGAGGTGAAATATATGCACTTTGATATAAATAAATTGATAAATTGGAGCAATATGATGGATTGGGTTGTTTTTTGCAGTTGCCTTGTACTTTTAACCGGAGTTATCATTGATATAGTTAAATCAGTAAAAAGCAACAAGGAGTTATCTAATGAACATAAATCAATAAAAGAAGGCCAAAAAGATTTAAGTACTGACAACGAAAAAGTTAAGGACTTAATTCGTAGCGAAAATAAAGATACACAACAAAACATAGAAAAGGCACAAAAATCATTAGAAAATAATGATAACCAAATTTACAGTTTATTAAATAATGTCGATAAAACGCTTATTAAAGAAATTGAAAGGAGTAAATATAAATATGAAAATCTAACCGATGAGCAACGCAGCATAAAAAATTATGTGGAATCTATCAACAACTTAATGAAAGAAGTTGAACGATTGCAAACACTCTCTGTTGAGCAACAGAAACAAATACTTGAATTGCAATCAGAATTAAATCAAGCACAACATTTTAACAATAATTTTACACAACATATGTAATACCTACCATTCAGCCTAAAGGCTTTATGGAGTAGTTGCAGAGGATATAAGGCGGTTAGCACTCCCGAATAAGGGGGTGATATGTATGACCGAGTTAGTATTACTGATTATTTTGTTAGTAGAACTTCTTGAGATCATTAAATACATAAAAAAATAATCGCCCAACAGCCCGCTAAAACTTGTTGAACGATTATTTTTATAATTAATTAAACAATTTCGGCTAACCGCTTTAAACGGTTTCCTCTGTAACTACATTATATATTATAAAAATTTAAAAGTCAATATGACAACACATTAATAAAAAGAGGGATACTATGAATGAACTAACTTCCGGAATTGTAAGCAGTGCAGTTTGGGATTTAATAAAGAAGGGAACTTCTGTTACAAAAGACTTTCTCAAAAACAAATTATCAAATTGGATACTGGACGATAAATCACTTGATAAAATATGTAAATATATAAATAATACACCTGATGTATATTTGAAATCCGAAGGATTACTTAAAGAATATATTAATATTGACGAAGAAATCCAAAAAGCATTAGAATTTGCTAAATACATAAAGCCAACTGTTTCTCAAAATATAGGTGTTGTAAACGGTAATGTATTCGGTAATATTGAAGGTGATGTTATTAATAATTATAATAACTCACAAAAGCCCAAAGAAACAAATAACAGTACATATTATCTTACCGATAGATTTAATGAATATTGTCCAATACAAATTGTAAAATCGTATGATGTAACAAGAGATATTTGTAATATAGAAAACGAAAGTAACGGCCCTGTTATTAAAGCAAAGATTACAATGCCCGAAAAAGTAAAGCAATTGCCCGGATGCCAATTTGCAATGATTTTACTTTCTTTTACCCCTTTTATAAATTTAGAAAATTACTACGATGAAAATTATAATTTAGAATTTTCACTTGATACTTCTCAAAGTATTAAATTAGTGCAATTTCAAATAAAGAATGTACAGCAAAGTCAATTTATCGACTTTCCGCTTGAAAACAAGCATCACATTATACCATTAGCAAAAATGTCTTCCCGGGATTCATGGAAAGAAATAAAAGAAATTTGTTTTACCGTATTTGCCGATGACAGATATATAACAGATGAAATTGGATATATTAAAATTTCAGGATTGCGTTTAACAAAATAATTTTATATCACATTTAAGCAGTTAAGTATTAAAACTTGACTGTTTTTTTATTATATGAAATAAGGAGATTAGCTATATGCAAGAAAGAGAAATAATATATAAAATACTTTTTAGTTCTGTAGCTCCATACCTTTTAATTACAGCAAATTTAATTATAGTGGTATGTATTATCAAAATCTTATGGATTACAGTAAAAAACAAAAGCAAAAAAATCAGTTCGGAAACTATCGCTTTCTCTTGCGTATGTCAATTCTTCTATTATATACTGATGGACTTAGACTTGCACTTATGGTTATCTATTATATTTTTATCAGCCTTTTTGTTATTTTATAATAGTGTTAAAAGATTACAAGATGGAACATACACTTTTCCAACACTGTTATTGATGACATTTGCTATGTATTTATCTATAAGTGAATCAATTCCAATATTTTTTGTTGCAATACTTGTATCTCTCCCCATTCAAATAAGAACGCTATGGATTGAAAACAAAGATAAAAAATGATATAATTTGTCCAAAGGTGATGAATTATATGATGAATTTTATTTTTAGGTGTTTTGATATTCCTTTTACATTTATATGGAAATTTCAAATTAAAATAATGCAGTTAAGTTATCACTTAAAACCTAAAATAGAAAAGATTATATCAAATAATAAAGTTAGAGCAGTTAAAAAAATATTGCTTGTCCTTTTAGGTTTAACAGTAGCAATATTTGGCTGTTTCAAAAGCTATAAAGGATTCTTAATAAGTGGTATTATTTTTTTCTGCTATATTTACCTATTAGATATTTTTGAAAATCTATCAAAGTATATTATTACGCCGTTTACATCACTAAGAATGTTCATAATTGCTTCTATACTTATTAATTTTTTTATTTCAATAATAGTTATGAACTACACTAAATCTTTATATGTTTTTCCGATACTCTTCATAATAATTAACCTTATTGCTAATACAAAGGTAGCAAAAACTTGCAATGCTATAATTGAAATTTCATTAGGTGTAATTTCTTTAATAAAAACACCTCTTGCCTATTTTATTTGCAACAAACAGTTTCCTTCTATATTAGATTATCATATAAACAATTATGATCTGTTCTCATATGTTGAAAATGTTATAGTTATAAATATGGATATTATATTATTCCCATTATTGGTTATTAACGGTATTGCTTTATTAATATGCGAAATTCACTCTTATTGGATTGATAAGTACAACGGAGGCAAAGAAATTACACACGATATTAAGAAATTAAAAGAATACATAAAAAAATAAGTATTGCAAAATCTCAGCTTAGAAAATTCTTTGCTGAGATTTTTTGAATTTAATAATTAATATTTGACAAACAAAAATGTGAATTGTAAAATTAAGATATAAAGACATATACGAAAGGGGTCAGAAGTATGACTACACAGGAAATGAACACAAACATCACAAATACGAATGAACCGGCAGAGAAAAAAACGAATAAGAAAAAGGCTATTGGTATTGTTGCGGTTGCGGCAGTAACGGTGGCGGCGGTCATTATTGCTATGCTGACCGCTTGCGGAAATAAACAGCCTGTTGCAACGGCTGATGAGGTAATCGGTACATCTGTTCAGACTGTTACACAGGTTGTGACGGACAGTCAGGGCAATACACATATTGAAGAAGCAACTAAGGTTGTTGAGGTTAAGCAGACACAGCCTGCGGAGAAGTCGGAAAAAGCTACGGAAGTTAATGCACAGAATGCAGCAAAGACCGACAACAAGCAGAACAACGGCGGTCAGAGCAACAATAACAGCAACGGCAACAGCAATCAGACTAACAACAATAATAACAATGGCAGCAACGGTCAGACAAGCAAGAGCAACGGCTCATCAGGCAGCACAAACAAGCCTGCAAGCAATTCAGGCTCAAACAGTTCATCAAGTCAGAGTAAACCGTCAGGCGGTTCATCAAGCAGCTCAAGTCAGAGCAAGCCGTCAAGCGGTTCTGGTTCATCATCTTCTTCATCAAGCAAGCCTGAGCCGACTCCACAGCCTGCAACAAATCCACACGAGGGTAAGACTTGGCACGAAGCTGAATATAAGACCGAAAAAGTGTGGGTAGTTGATGAAGAATCTTACACTTGGCAGCGACCAATCTACGAGGAACATTACGCTTCAATTTGTAATACTTGTAATGAAGAGATTATAGGTGATGAGGGTGAACATATGTATGAACATATGCAAAAAGGCGAAAACGGAAGTTATCGTGTTGAGATGGTGACTACGATTGTTGGCTATGAAACTGTCGAAGAACCAGAAGTAGGTCATTGGGAAACCAAAACAGAACTTGTAAGAGCAGCTGGTTGGTATTAATCATCTATACAAACTACAATTAAATAACACATCATAAGCAAAAAGCAGTTAAGAAAATTCTATTGAAGATTTTAGCTGCTTTTTATTTTTACAAAGAAATTGAAAAAGGAGATAGGATAGCATATGAAAGTAAAAGTAAAAGCAAAAAACAAATACAAAAGTTATGAGCTTATTGAACATTTGATTTTACTCAACAAAGAAGATTTAGCTTTTGTTAATCAAAAGATACGCATTAACAATCCAAGCTTATATGTAACGGCATTTCGATTAGCAAGAGAAAAAAACTCTATTGACTGTTACATAAATGCTTTAAATATTTTACATTCAGATATTAACGCTTGCAAATCGAATAATCGAAAAGCATATCTGGAAAAGCTTTTCAATAATTATTTGGAATTAAATACATTTCAAAATATAAACATAGCATTACCTAAATACACTTCACCATACAAAGAAACCATTAAAAATTTAGCTGCTTCTAAAAGTTCACAAATTATTTTTGTTGACTCAAAAAATGATTGTAATTATCATTGACAAACCAAAAAGATTATATTATTATTTTTCATATAGTGATGGAATCGGAGTGATAATATGAAATGTAATGATTTATGCTTTTGTGGTAGTGGAAAAAAACACAAAAAATGTCATTTTGACATCAATCCAAGTAGTAAATTAGCTGATATATATCGTGCATACAAAGAATTTGATAAATACGCTAAAAATAACAATATTTATAATAATTGTATAAGTGGTTGTTATAGATGTTGTAAAGGAGTTCGTTTTTTTATAACCGAAAACGAATTTATGATAATTTTGGACTATATTATGACTAATTTTCCAAATGAGTTAGATGTTTATATACAAAAAGCAAAAAGCTTTGCTAAGAAATTTCAAAATGTATATCCAGATGATTATTATAATCTATGTGAAAAAATTAACACATTCCAAACAGCTAATTTTGATGGACTTAATTATTTATTTCAAGACAACATTTGCGAAGAAGATGAATATTTATTGCCCGAGTGTATTTTCTTAAACAAGCAACACAAATGTTCAATATATGAAGTACGACCTGTTGTTTGTAGAGAGTACAGTACTTGTCAAGCCTGTTGTTATAATAACAACATAATTTCTGAGTTTGAAGAGAAGCAAAATATGGAAATATGTTCTTTGTCTATTGATTATGGCAACAACCCAAGAATTATTAAACGATTATATCCTCTTTTTTATTGGTTTTCATATTTTCTTCAAGGAAAATACAAATTACAAACTCTTGACAAATTAGATAAAATAAAACATTTAAGTAATTACGATTATTATTTATATTCCAAAGCATTACTATAATCGAAAATGTAGCAAAAAACATAAAACAAATTAAAGCTATAACTAAAAAAGCAAACGCAGAAATTAAAAGCAGATTGGTACTAATTCTAAAAAACTATAATTAAACATCATAAGCAATAAGCAGTTAAGAATTAATCATTTAATCTTAGCTGCTTTTTTGTATATATATCTTCTTTATTTATTCACACACTAAAAATCAGAAAGGAGAAAACTATATGTAATAATCATAAGCAAGAGAAGTCCCCACAAATTGTAATCTTTAAAATAACATCTCATTGAAAGGAGAAGTGAAGATTAATATGAAAAAAATTTTCAAACGCATTACAGCAAGCGTCATTTCCTTAATGACAATTCTTACTATGTTCCCTATCTCTGGTATCACAGCAAGTGCTGCCTCATACGGTATTGCGTGCGGTGTTGATGAGATTGGCGGCAAGGTGCTAATTGAATCATCAGAGAAGCCTATCGTTCTTGTCAACAATGGCAGTGGCGGTCGTTTGGACGCATACAAGTTTAAATTCAACGGTGAAATAGGATACTGCATTGACCCACAGTCCTACGCCCAAACCACGAAGGGTGAAACCATAGAATTTACAGAGTTCTATGGTGAAACTGGTAAGGAAATCATCAAGCTCAATCCGAGTTCAAGCAACGCAGCCGAAAAAGCACTTATTGCAGGAGAAGAACTCCTTTATGCAAAGCACTTCTTTGACAGTCAAGAAATCGTTGTTGAAGGAAAGACTATGAAGCAATATATGTATGATAAGTTCATAGGTCCGAAAGCAGCGTATAAATACAGTTCTTTCTTTTCTGCTGCAAAGATAAGTGATGATGACGCATTATACATTTTAAGCCACTTTGCTTTATCACAGCTATATCATACTATGATTGAGGATAAAAGTACCTCTTGGAAAACTTGGAGTGGATATAGTGACATCTCTGAAATGGTAAATATGATTGTTGATGTGTGTCAGCGTGTATCACAGCATAGCGGTAATTACAGCAAGATTGCAAGTTACGCAAGTACAACCAACATCTATATTGCTCACCCTAAGCCAAAGACACCAAAAGACGGTACATATCAGCACCTCATTGTTGAGATTCCAAAAAAAGCTAAGTTATCACTTCAAAAAACAGGTACGAATGATACCATCAAAGATTTAACCGAAGCTACTCAAGACAAGGACTATTTAAACTTTGAGGGTGCAGAATACACTCTCTACAAAAAATCAGATAATTCTGTTGTTGCGGTTGCTCAGCTTAGCAGAGAAGGTACGATTTCAAAGATTCTGTATTCCTACTCTAACAAAGAGTGGATAAGTAAATCATACTTTGAACTTGAAGTAGGCGAATATTATCTCAAGGAAACCAAAGCACCAAACAGTGGAAAATATTTTACACTTGTTACAACTGAGTATCCTATCACAGTTACATCAGAGGACTGTATTGCTGAAAAAACACTTGATGTTCTTAATGTAACTGATACGGAAATTGTACGACTCAATATCAAAAAAATAAGCAGTGAACCTTCCCTTACAGAGAATAACGATTGCTATGATTTAGATGGTACTGAAATTGCAATTTTTCCTAACGAAAGAAGTGCCTATGAGTATATTGCAGATAACGCAAAGACAGATAAAATACTCAGATACTTCCATATGGATAGTAATGGCAATACCAAAGCTATATCAAAGGACGGAGTTAATTGGGATACCAACGCTAAGTCTGATTTATATAAAATCACATATAGTGATAAGCTATATGCCGTTGAAACTAAGGCTGGCAAAGGTTTTGAAAAATACAAAAGACCAGTTAAGCTTGAACTCTTAGAAAATGAAACCTATGGTGGCTACGCACTCTTAGGTGCAACCATCGCAAACATTCCTAAAAACGATCCAATCGGTATTCAGATTCAGAAGAAAAATGCCGTTACAGGACAAACGGTTGATATGGGCGGTGCTGAATTTACCCTTAAATTTTACAAAGGCTTTTATGATTCGACAGATGTTCTTGCTGGACTTGAGCCTGAACGCAAGTGGGTATTGGAAACAAATAAAAATGGCTTTACTCACTTGAGTGATGATAGCAGGGCAAGTAATGATTACGGTGAGAATTTTTATACAGTAGTTGACGAAATTGGAAATAAAAAAACTACACTCCCACTCGGCACACTCGTTATTCAAGAAACAAAAGCACCAGACGGTTTTAAGGTAAACCCTGAAATCTTCATTCGTCAAATCAAGCTCAATGAAGCAACAGGCGATGTGCTTTTGGATAATGAGGTTGAGGTATTAGAAGAACCTGATACTGTTTACGGCAATCTTACAATCTACAAAACCGCTGATGACAGTAAGCGAGGAGCTAATACTGCTAAGGATGTATGGTTTAATGTCAAGTCTGATGACGGAGTGACAGACGAAAACATAGTAACAAAAAGCAAGGGCATAGACGGTGCAGCAACGCTCAGCGACTTGCCTGTTTACAAAGCAAGCGGAGAATATGTAAAATACATAATCACAGAGCTTGGCTACAAAAATGCAGACGGTACATACTCGATGCCTGACAGATATATTCCTCCTGCTAAAAAAACCGTTACGCTAAAGGAAAATGTTACTCTTTCATTTTATTTTGCAAACAGACTGCAAAAGACAGGCTTAATCGTTCAAAAAGAGTCTGAGGACGGCATTGTAAGCGGCTTTTACTTCTCGGTAAAGTCTGATGACGGCAAAACAAATAAGGTGCTTGTAACAGGCGAGGACGGCACTGCTCATCTTACCAATCTTGCGGTGTATAACACAAGCAATGAAAAGGTTAAATACACAATTGATGAATTAGGCTTTAAAAATGCAGACGGTACATATTACTTCCCTGCTAAGTATGTAAAGCCTGCGGCTCAGACAGTTACACTTGAGGACGGCAAAAGCTTTGTAGTTACGATGAAAAACCTGCTCAAGCGTGGCAGTGTAGAGCTTTTAAAAACAGACGGCAACGGCAATCCGCTTGAGGGTATTGAGTTTGAACTCTACAACACAAAAACAGGCATTGTTAATGTTATAAATAAAAACAGCAGTATTATGTACGAAGCTGCCGACAGCAAGACGGCTGATACGGTAACAAAGCTTGTTACCGACAGCGACGGCAGAATTATTGTAAATAACCTCTTGCCCGGTGATTATTACTTCATTGAAACAGACAGCAAAGGTAATATGCCGTATGCAGGCAAGATTAACTTTACCATTTCGCCCGACAGCTTAGATACACTTGACATACAGCTTACGGTTAAGAATAACAGTGTCTTCATTCCTGAAACAGGCGGAACAGGCAACAACAGACCGATGTACATTGAAATCGGCGCCGCTGTATTAGCATTTACAATATTGGTAGGTGCTATTAGTTTAGGTATAAGAAAAAAGAAAAAAAGCATCGGCAAAAAGGCTCAACAGTAAATCTGTTGGGCTTTTTCCATACAACGGACAAATTGTCCGCAAAAAATTTTTAAGGAGGGGTTTTCTTATGAGAAAATCAATTAGAAAATCATTCACAGGCAAACTGCTCGCAGTAGTAATGATGTTGACATTACTCTTTGCGGCGATCCCAACAGCAAGTGCGGCTACTGCACTTAAGACAGACCAAAAGGTAAATATCAGTGTAAAATGCACTAAACCGGGCTATACTTTTGAACTTTTCAGAGTTGCGGACCTCAAGAGCACAACAGCTACTCCGTTCAAAACAGAGTACACATCTCTTGTAAATTCAATCAGCGCAGAAATTCTTGCAGGCGATTCAAAGGCTGCTCTTGACGCACTCGATAACGCTGATTTAAGTACGGCAGTATCACAGGGTACATTTACTTCATCAGCAACAAACACAACACAGAGCTTTTCAAACCTTAAACAGGGTATTTATTACATCAAGTGTGTTAAGTACCCTGCCGGTGTTACAAGTATCACAAACTCTGTTCTTGCTCTCCCGTATTACAATAACGGTGAGTGGGTATATAGCTATGCTGAAATCAATCTTGCAAGCAAGGTAGCTGACAGCACACCGTCAACAGAAAAGTCAATTACCAACAGCACAAAGAACAATACTAACTATACAGATGTATCACTTGGTGACACTGTAAACTTTAAACTTAAGAATACAGTAGCAGGCTCAAATGACATTAAGCTCACAACATATGCTGTATATGATGATATGAGTGCAGGTCTTACACTTAACAAAAATTCATTCAAGGTTACACTTGTTGACGCTAAAGGTGCTAAAGTAGCTGACCTTACTAAAGGCACAGATTACAAGGTGAATGTAACAAGCGAGGGTGAGGGCAAAAACACAAAGTTTAATGTCGCTCTTACTTCCGAGTATCTTGCAAAGTCAGATTTTTATACAAGCAACGCAAAATTTGTTATTGTAACATATTCTACAACAGTCAACAAATACGCTGTAGTTGGTACAGCAGGCAACCCGAATGAAGATGTAAAACTTGAATACGGTAACGATTCAGGTGTTGACAGTGTTCCGGGCAATAAGGTATATGTTTACACTTATCGCATTGGCGTAAACAAGCTCGATGAAGCAGGCAATCCACTTGCAGGTGCAACCTTTGAACTTTACAAGACAAAGGCTGACGCTGAATCGCAGAAAAACGCTATTGCAACAGGTACATCAGACAGCAACGGCACAGTTAAGTTTATGAACTCCGCTAACGAAGAAATGAAAGTACAGAGCGGAACATATTACATTGTAGAAACTGTTGCTCCTGCCGGTTACAATGTTTACGGCAAGGTAATTGAAGTTGAAATCCCTGTTCAGTATAATTCGGTATTCACTAAAAACACTTGGGTAAAGAATGCACCGACAAACGGCGCAGTTGAAATTACCGTAACTGATACAATCGTATTCTTCCCTAAGACAGGCGGATATGTAGGCTTCATCAGAGTGGCTGGTGTGGCTTGTGTAGGCATTTCTCTTGCGTTGGTACTTGCATACCTCATCAAGAAGAAATCGGCTAAGACAGCTAAATAATTAAACTATAACAAAAGGGCTGCCGATTTATCGGTGGCCCTTGCTCACGAAAAATTATGAAAACTAAAATATTTTTTATATCCCTCTGCGTTCTTGCTGCGGTCGGAATAGGCTTTTTAATCTATCCGAATATAGCCGATTACATCAACAGTAAAAGCAATGAAACAGTTATAAAAAACTACAGTGAAAGCACTCAAACAATGTCTGATGATGAAATTGACAACGAGCTTGCTAAGGCTCAAAATTTTAACGAATTGCTTGCAAAGAGTGCATTGAACGATGAAGAAAAAGACGAATACAATGCAGCAATGTCAGAGTATGAGAACATTCTCAACTATGACGATATAATGTGTACTATCGAAATTCCAAAGATAAATGTTGACTTACCGGTGTATCACGACAGCACCAACAGAGAAGAAAAACTCAAAAACGGCTGTGTACATTTGGCAAACACTTCCTTGCCCATTGGCGGTGCAAGCACACACGCTGTTATATCCGCTCACTCCGGGTATCCTGAACAGGTATTCTTTGATGAGTTGGACAAACTGCAAATCGGAGATACTTTTAAAATAAATGTACTGAATAAAACACTCACATACAAGGTGTGTGAGATTAATATAGTTGACCCTGATGATTCAAGTAAACTTGAAATTGAGAACGGCAAAGACTATGTGACATTGGTCACTTGCTATCCGTACTCAATTAATACGCACAGATTGTGTGTGCGTGGCGAAAGGGTTGAAGATACGATTACTGATACTGCAACAGCTGATGAGGTGATTAGCAATGATAATCATAATGATTTAACGCTTGTGTTTATCATTTTAGGTATTAGCTTGTTAGTTGTTTTAATTATTTGTATTAAGAGAACAGTTTGTAAAAGGAGGTAAGAATGTGATTGAAAATATGATAGGTAAAAAAGTTTTCTTGACTGATGACTTAGGTGACGGAGAAATGCTAATTTGCAGTGATACCGTTACCGCAATTCTTATAGAAGAAAACAGTATGAGCGTAAGGTGCAAAACATCAGGCGATGAATTTTGGACTGTTGGTAAAAATGCTTTTTTCAGCGAAAGTGAAGCTAAACAAGCATTTAAAGTGAGGTGTGCATAATGGCTTTATTTTTCGATGTAATGAGTTTTTTAGCAATAGCAGATACATTTATAGTGGACACACTGTTTATTGCTTCCAACGAATTTGATAAATTTCATACAGAGATTTAATTGTGGTAATTAGCAAGTATATAAACGAAAGGAATGACTAAATAAAATGACAGTCAAAGAACTACTAAATAAATACGATTTTTATGATTACGACAAAACAGGATTTGAAAGTTTTGCAGTGTTTTTTCCAAAAGATGATTTTGAAAAGGCAAAAAGTTTCGATATTGATTATATTGATTCAATCGAAAATCATAAGGAGCTAATCGAAAAACAACTGGATTTAGAAGTTTTGTATTATAAAATTATGCGTGCTGACGAACTTGAAAAAACAATTTTCAAGCACGAAACTTGGACTCACAATGACAAAGTTGCATTTGCTTTTTCAAAATGGATTTGTATATTAGTTAAGACTTAACAATAAAATGAGCTGAATGTTTAATATGAAAATTGTAATAATTATTATACTTGTTAAGTACTGAAAGGAAAACAACTTTTACTCGTTGCAATTTATTAAATTGAATAGGCAAGTCATTCTTAACATAATCACTCACACGAGATGACATTGTTATAGAAAAGACGCTTTTTTTATTGTGATGTAAAGGAAATGCTAACAATTTTTTTACATTATCATTATTTTTGTTTTTATACCACATTAAATATAGTTCACCATAGAAGAACTTATAAACACCAATATCTTCAACAAATATTCCATTTGAGATATTTTGTCGAGGTATATATTTTGAATTTTTAGTCTTTTTGTTAGCTGTTGTATCGGTCTGAGCATTTTCATCAATTCCATGTTCAATAGTCAATGGTGTCAAAACTTGATTATTTTTCTTTGGTAAAAAAATATAATCTGCAAAATCATTGAGTTTTTTACTTAAAAATTCATTATTACTATCTGATTCAATAATTTTAATAAAAGCCGCATTTGAAACAATATTTTGCATAAGTGAACAATCTTCTCCATGCACACTTTTAGCATAAGCTCTTAAATATTCGGAATCACCATGAACAATGGAAAGTGGAGCAAGTTTACATTCGGGACAATATAAATTGTGACTTATATTTTGTTGAAAAAAATCTTTATCCTTTTTTTCTATTTCAACAATTTCATCAATTGACAAATAATCATTTAAATATTGACAATAAGCACCTAAAAACTTATTATTCATAAATTATCACCTCATAACAATATTATAACTTTTTGCTATAATTGTCAATTTTTTTACAATGATTATAATAAAATTCAATTCGCTTTAACAACATGTTTTGATCAGTTTTGTACTGTCACAATAATTCTTGTGACAGTATTTGTAGTAATTAGGGGCCATATGTCTTTTCAGAAAATTAAATAAAACAAAAAATACAGAAAGAAATATTGAACATGAAATTACAAGAATTACTTAATAAAATATCTAACACAGACTTTTTGCTTACAGTACCCTGCTTGTGTGACAAGTTTGATTTTTATTATTATGGCGATTTAAAAAAAATCATACTGGAAAGAGTATAAGGACACAAAAATCGAACACTTTGCTATCCTTAGAACTAGCAATTTTCCGGAACTCTTCATTATTTTAGTATAAAATTCATCAACAGGAATAAGAAGTCAAAGCCAATGAATCAATTAATTAAAAAACTGCTAATTACATCTTTAGCAGCTATACCTATCATCTGTTACAGCACCTCGTCATTTGCTACTGGCTTTGATATGAATAATGATAATAGCGTTAATGTAAACGATGTTACTTATTTACAGAACGAAATATCAGGATTTACCGACAATATTGACTATGACCTTCAAACCCCAAATTAATACAAATAAACGATCGGGAGTGAAAAAATGAACAATAATTTATCTTCAAAAATTGTCTATATGGCAGTGATTTCGGCATTAGTGCAAATTGTATTTATTGATTTAAAGCTGCTTAATGTAATGAATTGGAGCTGGTGGTATGTGTTGTCACCTACACTGATTTATGTAGGTTTATGGTTCATAACCGCAATTATAATATTTTTTACTGACGATTAAGTTAGAGAAAAGAAAGAGGTACGGAAAATGAATAAGCTATTCAAGAAATTGCTGATTACAGCAACAGCAATATTGTCGGTCATCTGTTACAGCACATCTGTATTTGCTGCCGGCTTTGATGTCAACAACGACAACACTGTGAATGTAAACGATGTTACATTCTTGCAGAATGTAATATCTAATTTCAACGATAATACAGACTATGATTTAAACAATGACGGCAGAATTGATGTAAATGATATTTCAACTTTACAAATAGAAATTTCAAACAACGATATTAAAACCATTGAGGCAAACACAAAACTATCTGTGACAACAAATGAGTATAAGAAAAATGTCAGTGATACAGTTACATTTTCAATAACAACCAATAACGCTATAAGCGACATTACATACTCATCATCAGACAGTTCGGTTGCAAAGATTGTTTCGTCTGATAAAAATATGGTAAAAGTGAAAGTTAATAAGGTCGGCACCGCTACCATTACCGCCCAACAATGTTCTAAGTCCGTATCAGTTAAGTTCAATGTTGATAAAGCAAAATGTATTGATATTTCAGAATGGAACGGTGATATAAATTTTAACAAAGTAAGAAAAGCAGGTGTCACTTGCGTTATTATTCGTGCAGGCTACGGAAAAGACCCGAACCAAGAGGACAATGAATTTCAGAAATATTATAAGCAAGCAAAAGCCGCTGGTTTAAATGTAGGTGCTTATTGGTACAGCTACGCTACATCTGTCGATGCGGCAAAAGCAGAAGTAAGAAATTGTATGAAAACCATTCAAGGTAAAGAGTTTGACTTGCCGGTTTTTCTTGATGTAGAAGAATACAGACAAGCTGTTTTGCCACGCAGAACACTAACTGATATAATTTCAACATTTTGTGACGGCATAAAAAGCAACGGCTTCGAGTCGGGTTTGTATTCGGCAAAATCAATGCTTGTTGACAGTGCTTATCCCGATGAGCTTGCAAGCAAATATTTAATTTGGATGGCAGCACCAAATAATTCGTACAATGAGCTTCCGGCATTTGTTGACATTCATCAGTACAGTTGGAACGGCAAGGTTGACGGTATAAGAGGTGATGTTGATTTAAACTACATATATAACTTAAATTGATTTCGATATTTAGGAGCAGTGTATTAAAATATGCACTGCTTTTAATATATAACAAATAAAAAAGGAGGTATAGATCATCAAGCGAAAAATCAACCCTGTATTCGTTATTGTATGTGCAGGAATTATTGTAGTAATGATTGCAGTTGTTATAATCGTAAGTCTTGCGGTTAATGGCAAAACAGAGAAAGAAGAAGTAAATACTACAGCTTCTTATTCAAGTTCAGTTATAAAATTCACTAATGCCGCAGAAACAACACAAAGTATTTCTAAGTGGCAAAACAGCAGTGAATTAGCAACACAACAATCTTCTCAAAGCGTTAATAGTGAACACTCCGAAAGTTCAGAATCGCAATCAAAAAGTGAAAGTAAATCTGAAGATTCAGAGCACGAGCAATCACAAGAACCTAACGAAAACAGCATAAACAACAGTTCTCATAATTCATCACAAAGCAATAACAACTATTACCGACCACAGCAATCTGAAACACCAAAACCTGAACCGACAAAGGTTCAAGAGCCTCAAACGACTAAAAAAGTTGAGAAGCCAACTTCAAAACCTACTGTAAAACCGCAAGAAACAACTAAAGATAATATATATTTGTCTTATTCGTCAGTTTCTATACATACAGATGATGTTTTGTTTCTTAACTTAATCGGAGCAGATAACGGAGTTTCATGGTCAGTCGGTAACTCGTATATTCTTCAAAATTATGGAGGTGGTGGAAATCAATGCAGCTTTAAAGCATTGAAAAAAGGGTCAACAACAGTAACAGCAACATATAACGGTAGGTCATATACCTGCTATGTAACAGTTAATTAACGGAGGTAATTTTTATGAATCTTAAAAAAATCAAAAACAAAGTGTTATCATTTTCAATCACATCAGCACTGATTTCATCTATAACAGCAATTAATGCTTATGCTGCCGATAACAACGCCGGTGTTGATATTTCGGGCGGCATTAATAAAGCAATTAATGAAGTAAAAGTACAATTTAAAGATGTAGTCGCAGTCATTTTTGGATTTTTGACACTTGTAGCATTAACAGTCGCAGTTGCAAAACTTGTTAAAGGATTGCTCAGCCATCGTAATCAGGGAACTGAAATTCCATGGGCAGGAATCGGAATGGCATTTGGTGCTACTATTGTTTGTGGCGTGGTTGCCGGAGCAGGCTTCTTTGGTTGGTTTGGTTTAAGCTAAAAGGAGCAGCATATGATAGATTCTTTACTTTTAATCCTTGCTGATATATTTTGTATGGATTTAACAAAAGACTTACACTATACAATTGCTCAGTTTATGTCTATTGGTCTTGCAAGTTGGTCAACCGACATAATCAATCAAAATAATAATTATACAACAAGCCTTTTTGATAATAGTATGGTTACAAATTTTTTGTTTTTTATAGAAAGCTTTGCCGGATTGCTTTTAGTGTCCGGTATAGCTTTTGCAGTATTTGACTTTGCTGTTTCAGTCGGTGAGGGAGAACGAGTTTCTCCTATTAATCTCCTGCTTAATATTTTCAAAGGTCTGTTAGCTTCATTACTAATAACTACCCTGCCTGTATCCTTGCTGATTTTTACAAATCATATTTGTAACATTATTTGTCAGGCATTTACAGATGATATTACTATAAATTTTATCGTCCAAATAAATTCAGATAACAGTACAAGTTCAGCAAATTTCTTTTCTGGGTGGGGATTCGCTATATTTATGCTGATTACATTTGTTTGTGTAATTAAAGTATTCCTTGCAAATATAAAACGAGGCGGAATTTTAATAATTCAAATGTTTGTCGGTTCTTTGCACTTATTCAATGTACCACGAGGATATTTAGATTCGTTTTCAGGGTGGTGCAAACAAGTAATCGGCATTTGTGCAACATCTTTTATATCAAATATACTAATCGTTTTAGGTGCGGTTGTATATTGTACTCAAGACGGTGCAGATGTATGGGATTTGATTTTAGCCACAGGTGTTATGCTTGCTGCGGCAGAAGCTCCGAGAATTTTACAGCAATTCGGACTTGATACAAGCGTAAAAGCTAATGTATCTCAAGCTATTTTTGCTACAAGCGGTATTACATCAATAATCCGCTCTTTTGCTCACTAATCTTTTGCTCACTAAAAGGAGGCTAAAAATGAGAAAATTTTACTATCCCGATAATCTTACGGCAGTAAAGCTATATAAATACTGGACTATAACAGATTTATTTGTAATGGTAAGTATATTTGCTTTTTCAATAATAATGTTTTTGTCATTGCATATTTGGTTTTTTATAGCTTTTCTGCCTGCATACGCATTTTTGTCTGCCCGCTTTGTGGATTATTCAGTAATCAGATTATTTGTGCTGTTCATAAGGTTCTTGTTTACTGATGTACTTATTTTGAAATGGAGGCGATAAACTTGTCAAAAAAAGATCGCAAACTTAACAAAGCAATTAAGAACAATAATACAAGAGTGCAGAATTTCTTTGAAATAGCTGAGATTAAAGAAGATCATATTCTTACTACACGCAATGAGGAAAAATATTTTCTTGAAGTTAAGCCCAAAAATATTACTGTTCTCTCAAAGCCCATAAGACTTGGTATTATTGACTCACTTACAAATATCATTTCTGAACTGCCTAAATCTGAAATTTTGTGTCTTAATAATTCACAAAACTATGAAAATAACATAAGACATCTCGAAAATCTGAAAAGCAAAGAAAATAACGCAGCCATTGCAGCTCTTGACATCAAAGACATTGAATATATGAATAATATAAAATCTGCTATGTCAACAAGCAGATCATTTTTTATTATTTTAAGAGCTTCTCAGCAGGACAGCAGACAGCTTGTAAATCACGCATTGCAGCTATGTGCCGAGCAAAATTTCAATGTACAGCTTGCAGAGAAAAAAGATATTAAAAAGATGTTGTCGATTTATCTTGAGCATACATCATACGATGAAGAGTTGCCTGATTATGACGGCGAACAATACGGATTATCTAAAAATGAAAGCCTTAAAAATTTTGTGGATATAATTGCACCGTCAATTATGGACTTTAAGCACAGGCGATATTACATAGTAGGTAATACATACAGAAAAGTTTTTGCTATCAGAAGATATAAAACCGAAACAGAACAAACTGCAATACTGTCTGAAATCGGTGAAATGGGCGGTGTAACATTACATATATATAATGAAAGAGTTACACCGTCAGAGCAAGAAAAAATCTTTGAAAAAGCAGAACGAAAAAATATGGGCGATATTGCAGAGGCAAAAACTATGTCTAAGTCAATAGACAGCAAGGAAAATATTTTAGACATAGAAAAAATACTCAAAGAATCGCACCGAACAAAAGAAGAGTTTATACATTGCTCTGTTTATGTAGAAGTAATAGCTAATTCTCTTAATGAACTAAGAGATATGCAAATAAAAGTATGTTCAACGCTCAATAAAAATCATGTAAAATACGATGAATTGTATATGCAGCAGCGTGACGGTTTTGCTTCGGTAGCTCCTTTTGGACTTGATATGTTTGATAAAGAATTTGCAAGAGTATTACCTGCAAGTTCAGTGGCTAACCTCTTCCCCTTCAGCTACTCCGGCAAAACAGACCCTAAAGGATTGTTCTTTGGTCGAGCCGTACACGGTGGAAATATTCTTGCCGATATTGACCATAGAGATACCGATAAAACCAACGGTCATATAGCAATTTTCGGTAACTCCGGTGAAGGTAAGTCATTCCTTATAAAATTGCTTATATGTCTTTTCCGACAACAGCAGAAAAAAGTTTACAGTATGGATTCTGACAAAGAATGTATAGATGTAACTAACGGACTCGGCGGCACAAACATTGATATGCTGTCAGGCAAGTATTTTATAAATGTAATGCAGCCTCGCCTTTTGAATGATCCTCTTGATGACAGCTATACTGATGATGAACCTGTTGCGTTTAAGCATAAAACAATTATTTCTCAACATATAGCATTTCTCAAAGATTTCTTTAAAACATATAATCCTGCTATTACAACAGCTGAACTTGATACTCTTGAAATAATGCTTGAAGAACTGTACAAAAAATTTCATATTACAGACCGTACCGATTTGAGCAAGCTTACAAATGTTGATTATCCTATACTTTCAGATTTGTTCAAAGAAGTTGAAAGACAGCTTAATATTTATGATGAAGTTTCAAAAATTAACGGAAAAGAAATGCTTTTTACAAAAGATACTCTCCGTAATCTTGCACTTTGTATTCGTTCAATATGTATCGGTACGGACTCTACATTCTTTAACGGTTATACAAACATTCCGAATGCAGACCACATAAATTTTGATGTAAAGAATTTATTAAACACAAACGAAAACTTAAAAAATGCAATGTATTTCAATATTCTTTCGTTTATGAATAATAAATTTTTGACAGAAGGTAATACGGTTGTAATCGTTGACGAGCTGCACGAGGTAATTAAAAGTTTAATTGTAATTATGTATCTGCGATCATTTGTTAAGCGTGGCAGAAAGAAAAACAGTAACCTTGTTATCGCTTCACAAAATATTGAGGATTTAATGATTCCGGGGGTTGTTGAATATACAAAGCCGTTCTTCTCAATACCTACTCACCGTTTTCTCTTCTATCCCGGCACTGTCAATATTAAGGAGTACAAAGCTATAACTAATATGCTTGATGAAGAATGGGAGCTTATACAAATAAGTAAAAGAGGTCATTGCTTGTACTGCTGCGGTAATGAACGCTACTACTTACAAATTATTGCACCGGAATACAAAAAAGAGTTATTCGGCACAGCAGGTGGTAAATAAATGACTACAGCAGTTAAGTATTTTTTACTTATCATT
>UMKY01046013.1_pt1 | contig 26913 bp, 20 predicted proteins | sample 1966421 | NCBI WGS metagenome assembly UMKY01 (sample SAMEA4836186, study PRJEB28245) | human gut metagenome | biome: gut microbiome; material: fecal sample | place: Denmark | collected 2008 | reverse complement strand
TGCTGCTACGGCAGCGGCAGACGAAATGTCAAGAAGAGAGTCGGCTGCAAAAGAGCAGAGAGAGGCTGACCGAGAAAACAGAAATGGCAGCAATAGCTACAATGAAGAAGATAGAAGGTCGAATATTTATAATTCTGATACTGCCGCAAGAGATTACGATGCAGGACGCGAAATGGAAAAACATCAGCGAGAGGCAGAAGCGAACAGATACAACGACTATCGTAATGCTGAGACTGATAAGAATGACCAGTATAATGGTTCAAGCAAGTATGAACCAGAGCGGCGGACTGAAGATGCAATGCGTGAAGAAACCCGCAGAGAGATGGACAGACGCCAGCAGGAAGCTGACAGATACCGTAATTCTGAGACAGGCAGAAGTGAGACCGATGCAAAGCGTGGCGAAAACGGAACCGGAAACAGAGTTGATAACAGCTATAACTCAAACCGTGACAGACAGGTTGACAGCAGCTCAAGGACAGGTTCAGTACATGATGCCGGTAATGCCGGAACACGAAACAGCATGCAGTCTGAACAGGTTGGAAATCTGCATAATGGAAGTACAAATGCCGGTGATGTTACAAATGTAATCGGTGGAAGGACGCACGCATCTGATGCGGCAGCAGCTACAGCAGCGACAGTAACAGCGACTGCAGCAGCGGCAGAAATGACAAGAAGAGAAGCGGCTGCAAAAGAACAGAGAGGAGCTGAAGCTGACCAATACCGCACTTCCGGAAAGTATGAACCGGAACGGCGGACTGAAGATGCAATGCGTGAAGAAATCCGCATGGAAATGGACAGGCGCCAGCGTGAAGCGGATATCCGTCGTGATGACAGAATAACAAGTCCAGAAAAGAATCAGGAAAGACCGGCAGAGCATCGTATTGATAATAATTACAATACGCAGCCGGGACGCCAGATTGACGGAACATTTAAAACAGGAACGATATCAGAGGCAGGAAAAAATGCTTCTCAGCCGGAAAAGATTGACAGTGTTCACGGTGGAAGTTCTACGGCAAAAGAGTCTTTGAATGCTATTAAGGCAAAAGACTATTCAGGAGATAACAAGTCTGAGGCGACACCGGTTCAGTCGATGGTACAAGGGAAAAAAGATATCCCGAATAATCAGGCTTCAGGATACAGAAGAGATTCGTATGCCTCAGCCGGAATGAATGCAGCCGTTGCGGGTACTGCGACCATTGTTAATGACACTCATAAAGCATCAGCTGCAGAAAAAGTGGTGACTGAACAGAAAAGACCGTCAGAATCGCGGCCGCAGGAACATCGTATTGATAATAATTACAATACACAGCCGGGACACCAGATTGACGGAACATTTAAAACAGGAACGGTATCAGAAGCAGGGAAAAATGCTTCACAGCCGGAAAAGATTGACAGTGTCCACGGTGGAAGTTCTACTGCAAAAGAATCTTTGAATGCTATTAAGGCAAAAGATTATTCAAGCGGTAATAAATCCACAACAACACCAGTTCAGCCGATATTTACAAATAAAGATAGTGTGGAGTTAAAAAAGAACGGCGAATCCAAGATTGATAACATCGCTCGAGAGCCTGGTTCTTCGGCTTCAACTCAGAATATTGGTCTTGATTCTCATTCTAAGAAACATGTATACGAAAGAGATTCGTATGAAATGGCAGGACAGAAGACAAGCGAAAACTTCGGCAAGCCAGATTTGAATCAATCTGCTTTAGAAAAAAATATAAAAGATAGCAAAAAACAACTGGCACAAGAAGGCTCAAAAATAATTGATTCTGAAAACAAAGAACACATCTATACTGCAAAAGATGGAAATAAAAATAACCATGTACAAATAAACAAAGCTGGAGCGCAGGTTGTTGACGGGCATGTATCAAAAGAGATAAGTGGTCCGGCTGATAACGTAATTAAAACTCCTGGCAGTTCAAAATTAGATGTTTCAAAAGCTGTTGCCGGCCAGGTCGCTGCCGCTGCTGCTGTTGGTGGAGTAACAAATAAAAATAAAAGTATAGCGGCGAGCGCTAATACTTCTATATCACAAGATACAGTAAAGGATGTAAGCGAAGCCGTAGTAAAGCAAAAAAATAAATCACAGATGTGGAATCAGGCAATTAACAACACCCAAGACTTAACCTCTAAAAGTAATAAATTGATTGCTGATTCATACGCTATGGCTGGCCAGATTGATGCTGAGACGGCGAAAATGATTGCTGAATTTAATAATAACCCTAGCTTTGGGTTTTCGCCGGCAAGTGGTGCTGGATTTTCAACTAATGGCACAGCAGAAGCTATAAAAAACACTACAAAAAGTTCAATCGGTAACAGTATTGCAGCAGCCAAAATCGGAGCTGATATATATAATGCGTCATCAAGAGTTAAAAATGTAGGCCTTGTTGGTGCTATTAAAAATAATGAAGTTGGCCTTAAAATTGATGGCCGAATGAAGTTTTTCACGATTAGGTCTGATGGCACTATTAATGTTGATGGTGTATTGCTGAATGTCTATAAGACAGAGAGAAGCAATTTGGTTTTTGTTGGATGGAAGGATGCTTTCGTTAATGGCAATGAAATTATAACATCTAATAATGTTAGATTTCAGATTGGGTCAGACGGAAACTCAATTATAACTGGAACAAAACTCAATTTGTCACTCTCTAATAAAGAATTAAACGCAACTGACATAAATGAAATTGGCGAAAAATTTGTTGAATCTGGAATTGCAGCATCGTTTGCTCCTGCGATAGTTAACAAAACAATTTCTGCTGATGATTTTGTGAAAGATGGAGATTCATTTGCGACTAATAAGTTAACTGAACGCTTTGGAGATAGAAACTTATCAAATCTGTTGAGAAGACATCAGATATCTGGAACGATAGACCGTCAAGGACGCATCATGCATGTTATGATGACACGTTATGCATCAAATGAAATGAGAAAAATCACTTTCAGTAAAGAAAGTATTGATTTTATCGCACAAAATTACAATAAGATTATCTCAGTAAATGCAGACACGGCTTCAAAGATTGCAAAAATCAACAGTATTCTTGAAGACAGGCACTTAAGTGACATTGAAAAGGAATGTTTATTTGATTTGCGTACACAGCTTGCTGACAAAAAAATGTCTTGCAATGTTGATAAGTTAAAAAGACAGCTGAAAGCAGGGCACCTTGATGAAGAAAGTGCGCGACTGGCTCAGGATTATATAAATGTATTTGAAAACACAAGAAAAACTATCATAAAAAATGGAATATTCGCTTATGATGACAGTGCTTATTTGAAGTTTCAACTTGAGGTAGCCGGTCTCCCGACGAATGTCAAAATGCTTCAGACAATGATGGACAAAAATGCAATTCCTGAAGAAAGCATGAAGCTTGTACAGTCATACATAGACGCATCAAATGGAAAGATTAAAAGAGGTGTAATTGAAGACGGTTTCTTTGCTGCCTCAATGGCAATGCTGGTAGAAGCAAACAATCTTCCATCAAACAGAAGGGCGTTAAAAAAGCTTTTAAAGACCGGCAATGTAACAGAAGAACAGAAAGCAATTATAAAAAATATGCTTAAGATAAACCGAATCAATGGAATACGAAATTTTGTTGCAAGACAGGCTCATAAGCTTCAAAGAGCGGGTGTAAATGCTTACCGTAAATCCAAAAACTTTTTAAATAAGTATATGGGGTCAGATTATACATTCAGAGGTCTTATGATAATGCTTGGAGGAGCCGGAAAGGTTCGGTCTATAGCGATGAAGGCTTACAGGACAATAAAATTTGTAAGAAGTGTACCCATGAAGTTCGCGAGAGCAGTTGATGCAACGCGAAAAGCCGCGATTTCTGTTGCTAAAGTATCAACCTCCGCGTTTCGTGCCAGTCAAAAAGCGCTTACATATGGAGCCCGATTTACAATGAGTACCGGAAGGCTTGTAAAAAGAAAAGGCGTCAAGTTTACAGTTAAAAAAAGAGGCAAGCGTGCAATCAGAAAATTTAAGATGCTTGGAAATGGCATAAAAAACCTTTCAATCAAATCGTTAAAAACCATGGTACAAATCATTATCAGATTATTGACAATGCTTGGTACTGCAATACTTAGTGCAATGGCTCCGATATTACTGATATTACTGTTTGTACTTATATTAATCTTTTCAATATTGTCCTTTATAAGTAATGAAGGCGATGAAGTTTATTATGATGCCGGTGATGAAGATACTACAGAAGCAGCGCAGGAAATGGTTGATTTGCTTACATTGTGCCATGCGTCATTTAGGAATGCATTATCCGGCGGTGGCGGCGGTGGAACTGCAGCATCAGGAACAGACCCTGATGGAGGCCCGCAGATGCAAAAGGGAGATTCTTCTAAGATTGGAGACCCAGACAATCCAAGTAACAGTCTATACGATGTTACACAGGGTACATGGTGGAATACAGAAGGAAAAAATTCAATTGATATCAGTTGGAGCGCCGGTTCTGACTGCGACACATTAAAAAAGAAGCTCGAAGCAGATGGAGTACTTGAAAGCCGTAACGGTTATGCTGTTGCTAAATATGGAGACAAGACTGTATTTTTAGTAGCATTCGGCACGTTTTGGGGAAAGGTAGGTGATGTGCTTAAAGTTGAGTTTAATCAGCCAATATCATTAGGTGGAGAACCTGCATCAAAAGAAATCTATATGATGATGTTTGATACAAAAGCGCATGAACATACCAACTACCCTGCAGAGCCTGAAGGGGTTTATGGCCATCATATGCCAGACGGAGCACACACAAGAGATTTTGCTGAGTTTATGGGAAAAGATGGAGAACCTGAAAATATGAATGGAAAGGGGTATCTTCCAGTACAAGCGACAAATCTTGGAAGTGTTTTAGATGGAACGTGTGACCTTGCAACAATAGGTGGAGGTTTATCAACAAGTGTCAGTGCAGACGTCTTCTACAGACAGGAAATTGACCAGGATGTATACAGAGATATCATTGACCAGAAAAATAATATTTATTATACATTCCCAGAAGACCAGGAAACCCCTGACGGAATTTCTCCGACACCGACCCCAGAAGGATATGATAAATCTACTGCAAAGGGTGCTGTTTATGGTTTTTACAACAACAACCAGGAACTTATTTCCATGGTTCTCGCAATGTATGACTTTGATATAAATGATGTAACATCGGTAAAGAAAACAATTCTTGCAAAAGCAGATAAGTCAGGAATTAATGAAGAAGCTGCAGATGAAGCTCATGAACTTGATGTTACAAATAAGATTGATGATGATACATGGAAATTAATTGCATATTTTGATAAGTATGGCTTAGACATGACCAACTATACTATTGGCGGATATGATGATTTAAGATATTCAACATTAGTAGCATTGTTTAACGCGTCACATATTATCACATGGACTCCTGTAACTCAGTATCATCAGGGTCCTGATGGCTTGCCTACATACGACAAAAATGGAAAGGCAATTGACGAAACAAATACTGATGGTATGACATATCAGGTTCCGGTAATGGTTTATGACACAAGACTTGTCTCATATAAAGACGGAACAACGACAAGGATTCCGGACGTACATCAAAAAACTGATGCAAATGGAGACCTGGTGTTTGAGACTAAATATAAAAAATGCCCGGGACATAAAAAGACAAGTACTGCGGTTATTACATTACATTTTGACAGTTTGCTTGATATCAAGGGATGGTATGATAAAAACATTTACGGAGTTGACGATTTTGATAAAGAAAATCCAAATTATTCAAGCGATAAGATAAAAGACATAAACTATAAGGCAAAAGAATCAGTTCTCAAATATGGAACTCAGCGAATTAAAAAACCTGAATTTAAGATGGGAATTCCCGGAACATGTTCAGATAGCGGTGAGACAAGCTCAGGCTCATTTAGCCCTGGGGTAATGACTGAATCACAGAAAGAAGTCTGCCGACATGTTTATAAGTTCTTGACAAAAGACATGACCCCTAAGCTTACAAAAGAACAGGCAGTTGGCGTATTAGTAAATATTATGCATGAGAGTGATTTTAATTATACGGCAACAGAGCATTCTGATGGAAGCGGAGGATATGGCCTTGTACAGTGGACAGGCGGAAGAAGGACTAACCTTGTCACATGGTGCAATAACAATGGCGTAAAATACAATACATTGGAAGGTCAATGTAAATTCCTTGAATATGAATTTTCATCGAGCGCGGTATGGACAAATTCAGGCGTTAATGGATTCCTGCAGTGCTCAAGCGCTTATGATGCAGGACGGTATTTCCTTAAATACTTTGAACGTCCAGCAGCAAAGTACGAAGCACAGAGAGAAGCTTCCTTAAATCAAGATATTGCAACTATTGAAAGTATGTTATAAGGAGGGCGATTATGTATAACAAAAAAACATGCCACAATGCGGAGACAAACATGTCTCCGCGTAAGCGGCAAAAAAAATATAAAAAAAATCAAATTTTATCAGTCGTAATGGCAATTGCGTGTACGGTTGTGACACCTGCTTCTGATGTTGCTCTGTCTATGGCTTTTATGACTCAAAACGTATATGCTGAAAACATACAGACTACATTTCCTGACGGTTGGAATAAAGATGATAAAGATGATAAAAAAGACGATAAAAATAATACAGGCTCAGGAAATACAGATTCAGACAAAAACACTGGTAATACAGGCAATACAGGTACTGAACCAACCCCAACATTGGGGGCAGTAGAATCCCCAACGCCAACTCCAACAGCTAAGGAAAAGAAGGCAATGGAAAGTATTATGCCTGGATTATCAAAATTTGATTTTCAGGCTTATAAATGGCCGGGGTCAGTCAGTGTTGGCACATTGGCGTATTCTATGGCTGAAAGTCTTTACACGATGCGTAACAGTGAAACAAAAAAACCATTATTATGGAATAATGACGATGATGTAACGCAAGATATGAAGAATTTTTATTCATCAACAAACTGGAACAACTTTGAAGGAATGTATGAAACGATAGAGATAAGTAATTTTTGTCAGGCGATTTTATCAGACGAAGTTAAACAGTTCGAAGATTTAATGGATGCTGCAGCTGAAAAATATGGTTTTAAGCCTTATAAGGAAATATTTAAAGCGATTGCTCAGGCCAGATTTAATGAATATAAAGATGACTATGCAACAGCCAAGGCTATAAAAGGGAATGAGGTCGAAAAAGAAGTTACAGCTACCGATAAGAAAGGTAAGGCAACAACAAAAAAGACCGGAAACCCTGACTTTAAATTTGATTTGTTTCATATAAACGGTTCATGGCTGGCAAGAGCAGAAAATGGTGATAAAACACCAGTGGGGTCTTTAGTTGCTCCGACTGCTTCTCCGATGCCGACACCTCTTCCATGGGGTGATATTTCTGGAACACCAGTTCCTCCTCCTGCAACTCCGTGGCCAGACGCTGATGATGAATCAGAGGCACAGAAAAAATGGCATAGAGATAATGGCAGCTGCTATACAGTAGCTGATTCTATTGATATTGCAGCGCAAGCGTTTAGCAGAATCATAGAGGATGCATGCTATCCTTCACCATACTCAACAGAAACACTTATGAGTGCAGTACAGGGTTTTGAATTTGGCGGAGATTCTGAGGCGATAAAGAACCGGTTCAGTACAACCTCGACAAAACTTAGCGGATTTACAAATTTTGTTACATTTACGAATTACTGTGACCAGCAATCAATGGCCAGCAAAAAGCAGGAAGGAGAGAGTAGCAGTGATGAAGAAGTGGATTATGATGCTATCATTAAGAGATATGCGAGAGTAATTGCTGATGGTGTAAAAAGAACAGACGAAGGTAAAGAAAAGAAAGATGATAAGTATGGAGAATATAAATATTCTGACCAGTTCTTTTATCAGAAGGTATTTGAAAACTATACGTGCACTGGTGGTGGTTCAATGGATTATGGAGAATTGCCAGAGGAAATGAAAGAAATTTTAAGAAAATGCATGAGAACATGGGATAGCAGGGTAACAAAGGAGAGGCGAGAAATCATACAACAAGGCGTTCTGCTTTATGGCGTTACATATTCAATGGATGCAAGAAATTCACCATCATATGAAAATCCCAAATATTTGGATTGTTCGTCTTTTGTTGGACAATGTTATTGGCGGTCTAAAGTTGCGACACAAGGTAGAGCTGCGGCTGATTGGGCAACCCCAAGTATTTCCGGTGTTTTTAATGAAATCAGTGAATCAGAGTTAATACCAGGAGATGTTGGGCAAAAGCACTGGCCTGGAGTGGCTTATGGTGCTGACCATGTAGGCATTTATATTGGAACCGTAGATGGAGTAAAATATTGGCTTCACTGTACTGGAGGAACAACAGATGGGGTTTATCATGCTCCTGGAAAGGGTATTAAAATCAATGCATACACTGGTTTTCAGCATTATGGACGATACCCCGGATTATAATTTAGAGAGGTGAGAGTATGAATAAGTGTAAGAAGATAATAATATTTTTGGCATTATTTTTATGTTTAGTAATATTGGTGCCAACATATATATATGCTTCCAGCAATGGTGATAATAATAAAAATACTAAAAACGAGAATTCTGAAGAGATTGACGATAGCGCTACAAGTGCAAGTTATGACTATACAAAAGATGAGCCATTTACGCAGGGATTTTATAGAGAAAAAGCTGCTTTTCAATCAGATGACGATTATAAAGACTATTGTAAAAATATGTATAATTATGGATACATGGACAAAAATGGAAACTGGACTCCTTCTGCAAAAAACTTTATCAACAATCAAACAAGCGAAAATATGAAAGCGCTTGATGACAATGCGAAAGAAGTAGTAGAGCAGCGAATAGAAAAGGGTGAAATGAGTTTCGAAGATAGTCCTTATTTGACTTCTGAAGAAAAGCAAAAAATGGAAAAGGAAGAAGCAAAAGAAGCCACTCAGCAAAGTGACGGTACCGGAACAAAAGATAATGATAGTCTTTTGGATAATGAGGACGCAGACAGTTCGGACGATTCAGAATCTGATACAATCAGCAGCGATTATGAAGATGAGTCTGATATGGATGCTGATGAAGAAGACGACAGCGTTGAAGAACCTGCTCAGCAGAAAAAAGGAAGTTTGTTTGGAAAGATTATTATGGCTATCCTGATATGCGGAATTGCTATTGTTTCTTATTCGATATATAGACGTCAATTCTAACGGAAATTGGAGCAAATTATTTGCTCCAATTTTTTTTCGAAAAAATATTCAATCTCCATATTTTTTCTGCATATTAAAAGTGTAGCAAAAATATACAGCATATGATGCTCAAAAAACATATTAAAAAATGCATAACAAATATAAGGAGGTTTTTATGAACTTACAAGATTTTAATACACCACAGGAAATTATTGCATGCAAAAATCCAATCAAATCAAATTGGATTGTAGCTGTTGATATCGGTTTCTCAAGCGTAAAGGGAATGTCGCCAAATAAGAGATTCTGTTTTCCATCCTATGTAAAGAAAATGGATAATAACTTAATGTCTGTTGATGAAGATGACATTTATTACAGAGATGAAAGCGGAGTCTACCTTATCGGTACAAAAGCCCAGGACTTAGTAAGAACAGATGATACTAACGATACAGACTCTTCATTTGACAGGAACCGTTATTATACAAAAGAATTTGCAATTATGGCCAGAACAGCGGTCGCTATCGGGTTGATGGATAATGAAGAAAGAAAATTTGAACCGCAGTTTAAACCAGCTGTTCAGACAGGACTTCCGGCAGCATATTTAAAGGAAGATGCTCCTAAAATCAAGGCGGCCTTTACTCAGCCTGGAATTTATGAAGTCAGACTTGGAAGCGGCAAGTGGATGAGATTTGAGAATACCTTAAAAAATGGTGATGTGAATGTAATGTCACAGCCGGCCGGGACATTAAATTCAATTATGTTTAACGATGACGGTGAACGCGTAGATGATGCGAAAGACCTGATGTCAAAGAACATTATTGTTGCGGATATTGGGTTTGGAACATTTGACCCGTATGGAATTATCAACAGAAAGAAGGCGCTTGAAGAATCCATTAATAATCTCGGCATGAAGAGGGTTCTGGAAGTCGCATCCGGCTACATCTATAAAGATTATCATATGGATATCAGAATCCCGCAGATGCGAAAATATATGAAAGAGGGATTCTTTAAGGTGATTGATATTCAGAACATGTCAAGCAAAAAGGTGCCTCTTGATGGATATATTGAAAAAGCGTGCAAAGAAGTTGCTGAAATGTCAATCAAGAAGCTGTATGAAGTTTCCGGATATTTTGCAGATTATGACCTGCTTGTTGTAACCGGTGGAACTGGCGCTGCATGGATTAAATATTTTGAAGAGATTCTATCAGGTATGGAAGGGCTGGAAATCATTCCTGGTAATCATGGAAACAACCTCCCAATCTATCTTGCCAATGTCAGAGGATATTATATGACAGCATATAGAAAATTAAAAAAGGCGGGTAATGCTTAATGAGAATAGAAATCAAACTTTATTCTTATCACGATTTGGATTTGGTATCCCTGTATAAAACAGGGCGTATAGCATTTCCTGAAACGACCAGGCAGGTTTTGAACTCATATGCAAGGAAAGAGGTCTATAAAGTCAGACCCCTTCCTTTGAATGAAAACCGTGCAGCGAAATATCCACAAAAAATGTACCGTAAGTTCTATCATTACCATGTTGACCTTGACAGTAAGGAAGATGCGGATGCCATCAGACTTATGAGGACAATAACTGATGGATATCGTAATAATTTTATAAAATCTGTGTTGAGACAGTATTTGTGCGGAATCTTTACCGAAGAGTACAGCAAAAATGGCGATGCCAGGTTTTTCAACGAAATGTCAAGACGGATTCAGGGTGACCGTGATGAAAAGGATATAAAACAGGTAAAAAGAAATAAGGGGAATAAAAAATATCAAAAAAATACCAGCCGCAAAGAAGCTGTGTATAAAGAAAGCGAGAAGATGCCTGATGAAACGCAGCTGTCCGCAGAGAAAAGAATAAGTGGTGAGGCAGCAGACAAAGATGAGCATGTAAATATGAATACCGAAGTAAGTCTAGGCAATTTTGGAGATTCTGCTGCTACTGAACCAAAAAATCAGCATGTTATAGCTGATGCAGATAAAATCGCAGAATCAACTGATAAGCTAGAACCGAAGGCTGCAGATATCCCTGGTGCCACAGGCATAACAGGTGCAACAGGTATCTCAAACGCCACAATTGATGCTGAAACAGATAACGCAGAAGGAAGTATTCCGTCAAGTGACAACCAAATTCAGGATGTCGCACCGCGTGCGAAAATGTCAGACGCTCTGCAGCGGTTGCTTGCAAGAGATAATGATAATAATACTGACAGCTCAGTTACGTCTAATGAAGCAAAAACCGAACCTGTTAACAATACTGATGATGAAGAAGCAGAAGACTTTGACGATTTTCTGGATGATATTACAGAGCAGTATTGACGTTGCAGCTTAGTGACATGTCAGTGAAATTAAATTTTGATAGAGGAGAAGATTATGTATAACAGACAAGATGTATTTAAAAAACATATACAGAAAAAAGCAGAAGAATTAAACGAGCTGTGTAAGCAGCTAGGAGTTGTTTCATTTATGTCGTTCGCAGTGAAAGATTGCGACAATGAAACAGAATACAAAAACTATATTTATGGCAGCACTTCAAATGGAATACGCCTTAACGTAGACCATATCCGTCATCATGTAAATGTAGCAAATGGATTTATGACAGTACCGCCGGCAGATAATCCTGACCTGGATAATTATATGGACGATATCGATGATGAAAACGATGCAAAATATCTGGAGGAGATTAAAAAATGATGCGGTCTCAATCTGGCGGAGTGAGGTTTAAAAATATCATCATCATTATAGAAAAAGATAAAGCTCACTATCCTGAAACAAAAATGCAGGGAACAGGCATAAAAATGTACACAGTAAGAACAACCCTGGATTTAACTCATATAAAAGAAGTAAAGGATGGAAAGGTTGGAATGTGCCGATGCTATATTATCGGCAGTGACAAGTTTTGTGATATGGTTGAAAACAATTTAAAGCCCAGAGACCTGAAATGGAAATTCATTAAAAAATATCATAGTGAAGACGAAGTGATGAAAGCTGAAAAAATTGTTTTTCCACAAAAAGTCACAGAAGGAGTCAAAAAAACAGACGTAAAAAAAAGTGAACTGTCGCAGAGTATAGATGAAATGCTTGAAGATGATGAAGAAAAGAAATTGACACCTGAAGACATGGCTGCTGTGTTGATGGCTGTTGATGATATGGAAGGTATGAAAATATTCCCGGTCACGAATGAAAATATATATAAAGTATTTTTGAAAACAGTTATGTCGTACATCCAGGATGAGGAGACAGCAAAAGCAGCTATAAATTTCTACTTAAAAAATCTTTCAAAAAAATGTTAATTTTTTTTATGATTTGTCATATTAAAAAATGACAAAAAGATATTGCATTTCTGTGCGGAACAAACCGCAAAAGAATATGCAAAATAACTAAAAAAATGGGAGTGACAGAAAGGGTATGGTGAATATAAACAGAAAAAATATCTTTTTAAAAAAGTTAACTCTGAACAAGGCCAGTCCTTTCGTCAGCCGGAAAAGGAGGAGTTAATGATTAATGTTTAGTTATTTGCTTGGAATTATGGCAATCACAATCTATAACCAGTCGTATGGAAGCACAGGCGTCCTAAATATTATGAATAGATACGATAAGATTATGGGTGATGCGATGAAAAACACGGCATTTTCTTCAATGATTGCGACGATTAAAGGTCTGGCTGTTGGATTCACAATAATATTATATCTGATTGATTTATCTGGAAAAGTAACTGAAAAGAACTTTAGTATTGAACAGTTTTTTAAAGCGACTTTAAGATGCGTTGTAACATATATGTTTATTATGAATTCAAGCACAATCGTAGGATATTTATTAGACCTTGGCGGAGCAGCCGCAAAAGAAGTGAGTGACCAGGCTGGGCTTGACTTTTTTGGTGGAAATGAAAAGTCAATGCTTATTAACGGTATCGCTAAAATGAAAATAACTGAAATTTTATCTTATATAGTCTGTTCGATATTGCCATGGTTAATATCAATGATTGCTGAGGTAATAATTCAGGTTGTATTGATTAGCCGTATTCTTGAAATCATAACAATGACCGTTTTATCCCCAATCGCAATCAGCGATATATATAGAGAGGGAACATCAAGCAATGGAGTTCAATTTATGAAAAAAATGTTTGCTTTGGGACTTCAGGTGGCGGTTATTCTCGTTATTAATACAGCAACCCAAGCTATTATAACTCAGCTTGTAGGCTCTGGGTACGGAATATCGATAACGAACCATCTGGAAAAATCTCAGCTTGATGTCGGTATGAACGAAGGCACAGCGATATCTCAGGGAAAGCTTGTCTATACTAAAGAAAGTATTGAAGCATTTCTTGATATAGTGACTGCTGGAACAAGTTCATTGAAAACATTTGGTGTCACGTTAGCAAGAATTGGATTGATTTGGAATTCAATGTCTTTATGTGAAGAAATTACTGGTGCTAAATAAGGAGGAACAAAAATGATTGAAGTACAGGTTCCAAAGGACGTCTCTGTTTATGAGTCGCCATTGGTTGGGCCATTAACGGCAAGACAGACTGTTTGTGTTGCTGTGGCGGCTGCAATTGAGTATGTGTATTATAACATAGTACAGACTGTAGCCCCGAATATTGATATGAATACATTGATATGCGTTGGAATGTTATTTGCTGTACCAGTCTTGTATCTTGCGGTAGGTAAGCCTTACGGCATGAAACCGGAAACGTATATCTATTATTACTTATTACCGTCTCTAGTTGGAAATAAGAATCGTCCGTATGAAACAAAATTAACATACGACACGATGCTTGAACTAATCGATGAACAAGAGGAACTTGCAGCAGAGCAGTCTGGTAAAATAAAAGGAAATAAGAAAAATGACAAAAAAAATAAAAACGCAAAGAAGAAGTCTCCAAGGAGACCAAGAAGTAAACAGGATACAATGTACGCGTAATAAAAAGGAGGGTTTAATTTAAATGGGTTTATTTGGTTCTAAAAAAACTGGTAAAAATGCAAAGGAAAATAAAAAAGAAAATCCTTTAAATGTTCCAAAAACTGCGCAGGACAGCATTCCTTATCAGGGTGTTTATGAGAATGGCATCATACAGATTAATGAAAACTTATTTTCAAAAATGTATGTAATCCCAGATATCAATTTTACAATTGAGAATACTGATAAACAAAAAGAAATATTCGGTAACTTCATGGAGTTATTAAGTTCATTTGGTCCGGAGGTTCATATTCAGCAGGTTATTTACAACAAAAGCATTAAACCAGCAGAACTTGAAAAGAAGGTTTTAATGAAATCGCAGAACGATAAGTTAAATGAGTACCGAGAAGAAATGAATGAGATGCTTATTGATAAGTTATCAAAAGTACGAAATAATATTATCCACGAAAAATATTTTATTGTTTCAGTTGAGGCAGACGATATCGTTGCTGCAAAAGCAAGTTTTTCAAGACTTGACGATGAAATATCCAAAGGATTTAAACGTGTAACGCAAATTGAGGCGCAGCCAGTGTCTTTAATTAAGAGACTTTCTGTGTTATATGAAATTTACAATATTGACTCAAACGTTCCATTCTACAGAAGGGTAAGAATGAAAGGAGATTCAGCGATGGAATCTTTCAATATGAGACACATACAGAAAATGGGATTGACATCAAAAGATGTAATCGGCCCAACTGCTCTTACATTTGAAAGAGACCATATGATTGTTGGTAATACATATGCCAGAGCCTTAATGATTGTTGATTTACCAACATTCTTAAGGGGAGATATCTTGACAGAATTGGCAAATATGCCATTCAATATGTTGGTAAGTGTTCATTACCGCGCGTTGCCACAGAATAAATCAATTAAATTATTGAAAAATAAGTTAATTGATGTAAATGCAAACGTTGTAACATTACAGAAAAAAGCTTCAAAAAATGGATATTCAGTTGATGTTATTTCGCCGGAAATCAAACAGGCGTCACAGGAAGTAGAAAACCTGATGGGAGACTTAACACAGGATAACCAGAAGCTATTCTATACAACTGTTACAGCAGTTATTTTTGCAAAAGATAAAGAGCAGCTTGATGAAAATACAAAGCTGTTTCAATCTACAGCTGAACGTTTTGTTTGTCAGGCAAGAATTCTTGCAACTCAACAGGAAGCAGGTTTATCAACATGTATGCCTCTTGGGGTCAATAAGTTAAAGACTGAAAGACTGTTAAATACAAGAGCTGCAGCGATTTTCCTTCCATTCTCTGTAAAAGAATTATGGCAGGATGATGGAATGTACTATGGATTGAACGGAATATCTAAGCAGATGATTCTGTACAACAGAACACATGCAAAGAATGGAAACGGATGTATTTTTGGTGTTCCTGGTTCAGGTAAATCATTCTCTGCAAAACGAGAGATTGTAAATGTGCTTTTAAATACGGACGATGAGGTTTTTGTAATTGACCCGGAAAACGAATATGCAGGACTCGCAAAGATGTTTTATGGTAGTTCAATCCGAATTGCACCTGGTTCTGGAGTACATATCAATCCGATGGATATGAGTCTTGACTATTCTCCGGAAGACGGAGATGACCCGATTGTTATGAAATCAGACTTTATTGCATCTATTTGTGAAGCAGCAACAGGTACAAGATACCCATTAACTCCAATCCAGAAATCTGTTATTGATAGATGCGTAAAGAATGTATATAAAGATTACATGGATACATTAAGGGCAGAAGGAAAGTCAAAAGATGAAGCGATTGTTCCTACATTGTTTGATTTATACAAAGAAATTGACATGCAGCCAGAGCCTGAAGCTCATAACCTGGCTCTTGCCCTTGAAAAGTTTGTAAAAGGTACTCAAAATTCATTTGCATTTAGAACAAACGTAAATGTTAACAACAGATTTACAATTTACAACATTAAGGATATTGGTGAAGGTATGAAAGCTATTGGCCTTCAGGTTTGCCTTGATAATATCTGGAATAAAATGATTGATAACTATAAGAAGGGAAAACGTACATGGTTATACTGTGATGAGTTCCATCTTCTGGCTCAGACCGAAGTATCTGCAAAATATACACAGCAGATTTGGAGACGTGCCCGTAAATGGAATGGCATTCCAACAGGAATCACACAGCAGGTTGAAGATATGATGAAAACAGAGGATGGCCGTGCAATTATTGGAAACTCAGAATTTGTCATGATGCTTTCAATGAATGCATACGGACGTGCTCAGATGCAGCAGATGTATAATCTTACAGATGCAGAAATGGAGTTTATTACTTCCTCTGGCTCTGGTCATGGACTTATATATAATGGTACAGACATTATACCATTTGAAGACGACTTCCCTACAGACACAAAACTTTATAACGCAATGACAACAAAAGTTGGCGAAGGCGAAACTCGAGAATAAGCATAAAAAGGGGGGCTTGTAACGGCATACCGTGCATGCCCCCTTTTTAAAGGGAGGTGAACTAAAATGGCTATATTCGGAGCTGCTAAAAGTATATTATCGCCACATCTTGTTGACTGGTATACTGATATATATACAAATGTGTATGGCTACGATAATTTGTATAAACAAGTGTTAAGCCAGTTTAATACTTACTTAAAAGAAATGGTCAACTCTTTACAATTTACTGCTTTTACAAATACAATCCTGACGATTGGCGTTGTTCTGATGCTGTTTTACTTTTTTACAGACCTGACAGAAAAAGCAGCTATGAACCAATTGTCAACATTACAGCTCGGTAAATCGTTCTGTGCCGCGCTTGGCACCATATTCATTATGTTCCATTCGAAAAATATATTTATTTTCTTGATGAATATGGTGGAAAGCCTAAATGACAGCTTAACGATTGGGGCAAGGGGACATATGATAGTCTCAAACATTTTGACTAATGATATTACTCAATTTCTATTGAGTCGTTGTGTTGCCGAACATTTTAGCGTATGGGCTATTTTAGGATATACGCTAACAGCGTTATTATTGATGTTGGTAAGCTTGGCTGTAAGAATGTATATTTTATATTTTGCGACAACAAGAGTTCTTCAGATGTTCATATATTATATGTTTGCGCCAATTGGATTGGCCGATATTTTTGAAAATGGTCCCGGTGGTACGATTAATACAAGAAGCAGTGGTTTTAAATATTTAAAGACGATAATTGCTTTAATGATGCAGATAATGGTTATTACGGTGATATGCCAAGTTTATCCAAATATTACAATTGCCGTAAATGCTGGATATTTCGCAGATGCCGGTGATGATGAATTACAAAAGCAGCAGGAAGAGAAAGAATCAAATTCTAAGAAAGATTCAACTGATAAGAATAAAACTGAAGGTTCTGATGATATGGAAGAAGACGAAGTAGAGAAACTTGAAAGTACGGCCGCTTTTTATCCATTGAAAAAATTTGAATATACAGACCATCAGGCATCAATACGAGAAATTATAGTAAATGGAGTAAACGATATCAAAGAAAGCATGTCTAAATTGCACGATATGCTAAGCGGAGACGAAGACGATAAAGAAGACTCTAATGAAGATACAAGCCAAACAGATGAATCTGCAATAAAAGACGATGAAATTTACCCGTTAATATTTGACGCGAAAGATGACAAAAAAGATAATGCGGTAATTAGCAATGTTGGTACTATAGTTAATCATGACAGAGAGAAAGAAATCATTGAGAATTCAGATTACAGAATGACTATCCAGTCAACTGAAAGATTCTTTGACTGGTGCACCGGCTCTGATGGTTCAAAGGAAATGTTATTATTAATACTACTTGTAGCAAAAGTCTTGTTGATTAGTACATCAGCTCAAATGTGTAATTCGTTACTTGGTACATCTATATAAGGGGAGGGAGAAGTGTATGGAAAAATTTTTAGCAAATATGTATATTACTATATACGATGGAATGTATTCTAATGCTGGCATATATAACACCCTGACATTATACAGTAATGCCATTATGGGTTCATTCAGCAAGTCCGGGGTACTGCACAGCGCATATCTCGGAATCAGGACTATTGCGTTTGGTATATTGATTGTATATTTTATCATAGCTTTTGGAACAAAAATGCAAGGAAGAGAAACCTCACCGTCAATCGTATTTAAAACTTTGTTAGAGTATTTTGTTGGATTTGCTCTTGCCCTTGAATCTTTTGATATAGTAGTTAACTTTTTTAAACTAGGAGACGCATTGGCCGCTACAATTTTAGAGACAGCAGCTGATACAAAAGGGCTTTCGGTTTACTCAGGAGCATTTGAACAAAGCCTAAGTTCACTTGGGTTTGTAGCTCAGGTAATATATGTGTGTAAAGCGTTGGTTCCGTTTTTAATATGTTTCGGAACAGATATTGTTATTATATATGTAGTTGTAACGCGAGTGCTAAGGGTTTGTGCAAATGCTGTGCTGTCCCCAATTGCAATATGTAATTTCTTTGATGGTTCAAGACATTCAGATGGAATGAGATTTATTAAAAAGACTTTAGCAATGTGCTTGCAATGCTCCGCAATTATGATTATATGTGCGGCTTCTACAAGTTTGTATTCATATATTACAACGGATGCCAGCAGGTCTTCTATATTCAGAGGTTCTGCGGAATCACATGAAAATGTAATTAAAGCAAAAAATTCAATGGTTAAATCTCAATCCGTAAATATAAATGCGTTACGTGATGCTACTGAGCAGGCACGTCAAAATATTGGATATGTAGCATATGATGACCCTGATTTGCATAAGCATTCAGCTACTGCTACCCCAACAACAAGTAATGCATATATTAATGCAGCGTATAAACTTACTCAGACCAAAATCGCAAAGATAAAAGAAGATAAGGAAGAAGAGTATAAAAAATATGAAGATACACTTGGTATTCAAGTTTTTGTAAGAGACAAAAACGGGCATTATAAATATACAAAAAAGGGATATGCCAAACTGGATGATAAATACAAGATATTCAATGAGGAAAAGATGACAACGTTTATGAATATGCTGTTAGGTGGAACAAATTGGTTGACAATGGTCTTTATTTTAGTTGCTAAGGCAGGTTTGATAAAGAAATCAAATTCAATATGCAATGTTATTGTAGGCGTATAAAAAAACGGAGGTGATGTGAAATGACAAGTTCAATTGCCGGAGTGCTCGATAACATTCTGGCTACATTGCTGGTGTCAATATATAATTTTTTATATAAACCAGACGGAATGATAGATATATTTTCTCAATATAACGATATTATAAATAACATATTAGAGAAAAAAAATTTTATCTCAAATGTATTTGACGTCTTAAAGCTGGTTGGAATTGCTTTGCTTGTAACGTCATTTCTGGTGTCATTAATGGACAAAACATCCGCTGGCGATTTTTCAATAAATAACTTTTTCAGACATTTATTAAAATATTTCATTTTGTACATTTTACTAATGAATGCGAATACGATATTAACTGATTTACTGGATATTACAACCGGGACGTTTGACGCATTAAAAACATCTACGGATGAAATAACTGCAAATAGTGCAGCGGTTGAATTTAACCATGTTTTTCTGGCAAATAGCGTTCATAAATATATGGGATTTGGAGCAAGGCTGGGAATGTTTATAATGCTGATAGTTCCTTATGCGATATCTGTATTATTTACTATTATACTAAACTTTTTTGCTATATCGAGAATGATAGAGATGACGGTCAGAGTATCTGTTGCACCCGTAGTTGCAGGCTTATCGTTCTTTGGAAATGGTGCTGATATGGATTTTGTAAGGTTTGTGAAAAGAACACTTGGATTATTCTTTCAGATAATAGTAATATTGATTATTTGTGCATCTATAACATTCGTACATAACGCATTAGTAGTAACAGATGAAAATGCACATAAATCAGTAAATACCGTTGTTGACCCGGCAGTCAAGTTAAAAGGCAGTTATACTGCTGATTATCCAGAAATTGAAATAAGAAATATGCAGACAACAAAAAAACAAAGCGTAGCTGAGGATAAAAAAATAGAATACACATCAGTAGAAACAAGCAGAGAGTGGAAAAAAGCAGAAAAAAGAACTGTAAAAAAAGAAATCACAGATAATGACCATGAGGATGATGATGAAAATGGTGGAACATCAGAAGCATATGCGAAAGATGATTTTAAATATTTTGTTAACCATATTGTAGACCCATCTACGTTTTTCATCAGTACTGGCATTATGCTATCTGCGTTATTCCTGATATTTAGGAGCAGAGAAATTAGCACGAAACTGTTTGCGTAACTGATTTAAGAATAGGTTTGTGGGCAATATGCCGGCAAATCTATTTTTTTTGCAAAAAGACAACTAAAATAAAACTTTTTTTGCATATTAAATATATGAAAATATGGCATATTATTTTTGCCGCAAAAAAAATACAAACAATAAGGAGAAAAAAAATGATTACAGATAAAGACGGAAAAGAGATGTCTCTCAGTGAAGTTTTATCGTTTTTGGTTGGAACTGATGATATGGATATGGCGAAATCGGTTATTGATTTTGCTGTATATACAATCAATGAAGATAAAACAGTTGGAGACCCTCAATATTACTTAGTTGCTAATGAAGCAATTGTAACAAACATATCATTTATGGGGCCATTTACAATGCTTGAAATTGATTTCAGAAATATTGGTTCTGAAATATTAAATCAGGTAATGAATGTTATCAATAAATTCCATACGGATATTAATTACGATAACCTGCTGATGTTGTCTACCATAACGTCACTTGATAAAGATGCAACACATATCATGTCTCTTGCAAACCCTTTAACTTGTGTCAGGGGTTTTTCATCAGAAGGTAAAAGCTCTACCCTCGTTCAGATGATATTCGCAACAGATAACGTTGGCTTTACAGTTTCTGATATTGATTACACTAAGATTGATGCTGATATTGAAAGAGAAATTCAGGAGCTTGAGGCTACATCAGTAACTAAAGAAGCGGAAGAAGCAGCTCAGGAGATTTATGACGAAAACAATGAAGAAATGAAGAATGTCTTCACACCTGAATTTGGATTTAGAACTGATGCTGATAGAAGAGAACGCCAGGTTAGCGGAGTCAGAACGTCATTCGGTAATGAGACAGATAAAGTTGAGTCCAGAAAGGCAACTAAGATTGGAAGTGCTAACGATGCAAGAATCAAGGGCGTCAGAGAAACCGATGAGGATGACGAAAACATTCCGGACAATAGAGTATAATGTTATGTCCTGCCCGGATTTCTGGGCGGGATGCTTCTAAAAAAGGAGGAAAAGAATTGAGAAAAAAAATTGTAACAATGGCTATTATTGCGGCAATGTCTGGTGCAATGGCAACAACTGCCATTACATGTTCAGCTTCAACATTCGCTGACGCAGTGAATGACATTGACGATGATTTTGATGCAAATAAAACCGAAGAAGAAAATGAAGCAGAAAGAGAAGCTTCAAGTTCATCAGAAAATGTGTCTGGAGATAATGCTGATACAGCTGACGATGGTGCTGCTAACGAAGCCAGTGAAACCGGAGAAACAGATGAAATCAGCGATACAGAGGCTGGCGAAGCTGGTGTAGTATCTGATGGTGCTGCCGAAGCCGAAACATCAGATGAAGATACAACAGATGAAGAACCAGAAGATGAATCGCAGCCTACAGCAACTCCAAAGCCAGAAAAAAAAGAAACAAAGAAAAAATGGTTTTCAATTACAATATGGGATATCTTAAAACAGCTTAGTTGGGCAATGGTTTTAATGGTTATTCCGGGGTATTACATCTTTTGTAAATCCAAAAAGTAAAAATGTATGTTGACAAATCATTTTCAATATGATATAATGATTAAGCTGTGAGAGACAAAGATGTTTACAGCGAATTACAAAACAGAAAAAAATAGTAGTTGACATTGTGTCAATAATATGATATAATAACGATATGCAATTAAGAGAAGTGCCTGTCTCTTATTTGATGAAGTAACAGCGAAAACCAAGCTGTGTACGCGTGCTATCAGACGATATGTTGAATATCGCGAGCATGCGCTTTCGTCAAATAAGCGATGGGCACTTTGTTTTTAAAAAATGTTACATTTTTTGAAAAATTCTGCATATTAAAAATAACAAAAAAATCTAAAAAATAAGGAGAGAATAACCGCTATGTTAAAACAGAGACTTTATAATGCGAAATCAAATAATGAATCTAAGCAGTATGCCACAACAGGTATGCCTTGGTCAGTATGCGATTTTACAGGGTCAGTCTATAGTTTTAATGATTGTGGAGAACAAAAATACGCGTGGAATAAGCGACGGTTGAAGTGTTGAAATTTTGATTATACGCAGGGATTGCGTTATATATGATGGATTTTACAATACTTAGACCGTTTGCTGGAAATATATCCAGGCAGGCGGTTTTTCTTTTATTCCGGAACAGGCACCCGGGGTGATGTTTAAGCCGCAGTCTGGTAAGAATTTTTCTTGCTGATGCTGACGGAACAGGCACCCGGATGCTGAAGAAAACATAAAAAATAAGGAGAAAAAAAGATGGAAGCGCGATTTTATACCGTCTAATTTGGACGGTTAGCTCAGGCGGAAGAGCGGTAGGTTGAAGCCCTGCGCGTCAGAGGTTCGATTCCTCTACCGTCCACTTGGTTTTGTCTGGTTCTTGGCTGAACGCAGAGACCAAAAAATAATCCGCAAAAAATTTCGCATTTTTGAAAATTCTGGCATACTGTAAGTGTAAAGAAAAAATACACGAAAAAAGGAGCAGAAAAAATGTACGACGTTCAAGATGTGGCAGAATATGTAATTACATACAGCGAAGTCAAAGATTACGGCATTTCTAATCTGAAACTTCAGAAAATCCTTTATCTGATTCAGGCATATTCCCTGATACATACCAAAAAGCCATGCTTTTCAGAAGATATTGAGGCGTGGGATTTTGGGCCGGTGATTCCGGAAGTGTACAGAAAATATAAACAGTTCGGCAGCACTGATATTCAAATCAGATTCCGGAGACTGGAAGAAGTACAAAAAGGATTTGAAAAAGAAGACAGAAAAAGAATTGAAGAAGTAGTTGACAGATTTGCTGATTTTTCTGCAACCGATTTGACGATTCTGACTCAGAATCAGGCACCTTGGAATGAGGCGTTTGGTAGAAAAGAAAAGGTCATTCGGTGTGAAGATATTTTGGAATATTTTTCCTAAAAAAAGCGAAAAGGAGAAGAAAAAATGAAAGACATTACACTTTGGAAATGCGATATTTGCGGAACAGAATACAGAGACAAAAAACAGTGTCAGAAATGCGAAAGTAATCACAAAAAAGAAGGAAAGATTGTTAAAATGAGACATCTTCCGTATACATCTGACCAGTCCGGATATCCGGATAAGATTACCGTTAAGTTTGAAGACGGGGTTGAAAAAATGTATAGCAGGTAAGTTAAATATGCCGTCAGGAAGGCTGCCGGCGAATATGGGGTATTAGTCGCAATGGGGCGACGCCTGTTTTGCAAGCAGGAGGCGGCGGGTTCGATTCCCGTATGCTCCATTTAGCATATGGTTATGGCTGTATGTGATTGGCGGGTGAAGGTTTTGCTCGTTAAGAAATATTGATGTGTGGCGCAAATAGGTAGCGCGTTCGGCCGTTAACCGAATGGTTTGCGGGTTCAAGTCCCGCCGCATCAGCTGATGTTTCCGACATTTATGTCGGGGACATATAAAAAAGAAAAATAAAAAAGGAGTTAAAGATAATGAGAAAAACAAAACGAAAACAGAAGGCGAAATGCCGAAAACAGAATATTGATTTGCGTCTGTAGCCAAGCGGTATGGCAGCGGGCTTTTAACCCGTATATCGCGTGTTCGAATCACGTCAGGCGCATTGCAGGATAAATCCTGGAAATCGCCTGTATAGCTTAGTTTGGTAGAGCAGGAAACTCTTAATTTCAAGGTCCAGAGTTCAAATCTCTGTGCAGGCAGTGTACATGAGGACAAAAGTGAGGCGAAGTATATGATGACAAAAAACAGAGAAAAAGTGTATAACCGGTCTTGGTATAGAAGAGAATGCAAAGTGAATATGCGGTCAAGACGGAAGGAATACAACAGAAAAGTCAGACATGCAAAAGTAACCGAAGATTCTTGTTCGAGAGGGTACAACAAAAATTTGATGAGGCTGGTCTGGGAAACGATTAGCTGAAAATGGATTGGAAAAATATTTTAAAAAATATTTTGGATTTTTCGTCCGATTGAGAAAAAATCTAGCATATTAAATATGTGAAAGAAAAAAGGAGATGAAGTAATAATGGAAGTTGATTATCATTATTGCAATACAAAGTTGATACATATCTAGGGTAGGTATGCAAAATGGCTGAAGCAAGCGGTCTGTAAAACCGTCACACTAGAAACATTGTGAGTTCGAATCTCACCCTGCCCATTCGGCTTACGCTTTATTGCAAAGAGAGTGCGGGTATATATTTGCGGATATATACTTGAAGCGCAAGCCAGTATATATAATGGCCTCATAGGATAATTGGTTATTCCGCCTGACTGTCTATCAGGAGATTTCCGGGTTCAAGTCCCGGTGGGGTCGCTTGACCGATAAGGTCGCAGCGTATGATGACAACATTCGCTTTTCTTGCAGGTTCGTCACCTGCAATATTGCGGCAGCGTGTCTGCTGCATATACCGGATTGGCTCAGTTTGGTAGAGCGCCTGGTTTGGGACCAGGAGGCCGTGAGTTCGATTCTCGCATCCGGTACTGCGGGATAGAGCAGTTGGATAGCTCGCAGGGTTCATACCCCTGAAGTCGTCGGTTCAAGTCCGTCTCCCGCAATTCTTTGTCAGATTAACTCAGCTGGGAGAGTGCCGTTCTTACAAATCGGAAGTCGCAGGTTCAAGCCCTGCATCTGACATTTTGGCTCCGTGGTCTAACGGTTAGCGACATTGCCCTTTCACGGCGATAATGCAGGGTTCGAATCCCGCCGGAGTCACTTTTGCTGAAATAAATCCAGCATATTATACAGAACAGGCTCAGCTGCGAGCCCGCCTTTGTATGTGTCTTGCATATACAGTGTAAGTACATGGATAAACTTCATCTGCTTATCTTATGGAAAACTTAAGAGGTAAAGTCCATCGTCAAATATAATCGTCTTATAACCCTGCAACACGGTCATTTCCGTCGGGTGCGGAGGATGAAAAACGGTGGCGTATAGAGACGTCTAGCTGGTTCTCTTTTGGGGCACGCCAGATTTATCTGTGCGGAGCAGTCAGGGGGTTCATACCACTGGTGTTGTTGGTTCAAATTCCGCATCTGACATTTTTGTGGATTGGCCTAAAGGTAATAACATTACTCTTTCATTGTGACTATACTGCCGCATTGAAATCTGATACCGAATCCGGCAAAGCCGGTGAGGTATCAAGGCAGTAATGCATCAGGGTTCAAGTCCCGCAGCCGTCACTTCGCTGACATAGCACAATTGGCAGTGCGCATCACTTGTAATGATGAGGTTATCGGTTCGACTCCGATTGTCAGCTCTTGCTGAAAAGCAAAAAAATACACAAAACCTTCGTCAAAAATATCCACTATGAATCCTGTGGGATTCTACGATAGTCCGAGCGGGGAGAAATTGGTTCAGCGTAAGGATATACGAGACCAATACAGTTACCGGCGAGGCAGCAGGTTTCTACGAAGGTTACCTGCGAAAATGCAAGTATGTGACGCATCTGACGTTGTTGGATGTGGGCGCGGAAAGCGGAGGCATGTAAGACTATATCGGTATGCGAACTTTTAAGCATAAGCCGTCTGTGTGGCGGCTGCCGGTATGGCAGTGCTGATATATATGCATCCTTGGTCTAACGGATATGACCCCGGTCTTCCAAATCGGCGGCGCCGGTTCAACTCCGGCAGGATGCTTAAAAATTGGAAAATTATGGGTATAGGGGTGGGCAATTATTTTAACATTTTTGAATGTTGAAAGAAAGGAGAAAAAATAGTGATAAAAAAATCTGACAAAAAATATGCAAAAGTTTGCGGCTGTGATGAGTATGGCAGAGAAGCCTGGCTGATGGTTAGCCAGCATAGAGATACAGATAAGGTTGAAGTCCTGTCGTCAGAAGAGGGTGAACCTGTGGTATATACTAAATCACAGATAAGTGAGCTGATTAAAGAGCTGAAAAAATATGTAAAGTAAGAAGAAAGAAAGGATAAGAAAATGAATCAAATGGTGATTGGCGCAACTTTGCAGGGGAAGCCTGCCTGGTTCACGATTGAAAACAAATATGACAGCCCTGGAAAATGGGAGCTTACAACTTCTGAAGACGATAGACGGCCTGTTGTGTATAATCAAGACCAGCTGAAGGTGTTGATTGAGACATTGGAAAAGATAGTTGAAAATATGTAGGCGCGTGGTGTTAATGGTAGCATGTCGGTCTCCAAAACCGAAGATGGGTGTTCGACTCACTCCGTGTCTGTTTGGCAATGTACGCGAGAGCATGGGATAGCGTTTCAACCTGCAAATCTGTGAGGACACAGGGCGAAAAAGGGCATTGCCGAAAAAAATATTGGGCTGTCGCCAAGCGGTAAGGCCCAGCACTTTGACTGCTGTATCACGTCAGTTCGAATCTGACCAGCCCAGTTTCTTTAATGCTTTTTTGATAAATTTTATTTTTGCCGTCTTGTCGCAGAAATGGGAATGCACCAGCTTTGAATACTGGCGTCCGAAAGGGCATGGGGGTTCGAATCCCTCAGACGGCGTTTAAATTCGCATAGCTTATCGAAGGGCGAAGTTTTCGCCCGTA
>UMKY01061598.1_pt1 | contig 28552 bp, 19 predicted proteins | sample 1966421 | NCBI WGS metagenome assembly UMKY01 (sample SAMEA4836186, study PRJEB28245) | human gut metagenome | biome: gut microbiome; material: fecal sample | place: Denmark | collected 2008 | reverse complement strand
CTTTTGGGAACCCGCCAGATTTATCTGTGCGGAGCAGTCAGTTCTCTTCTTCCTTTCTGTTCTAATTTTTTCGTATATTTTTTGTGCTTCAATTGATTTTCCATATGGTACCGGAATCTGATAAATCAACTGCCATGAATAGCCGGCCATTTTAGTAATATATTCATTTAATTTTTCTGTTAAAATTTTAGTGTAAAAATCATCATCCTCGTCAATTTTAGCGATTTCAGGAATAAATTCTTTTTTGAATAGCCCCTCACAATATCGCATAAAACGATTTCCTAATACACGTTCAACTGTTTGAATTTCGTGTTTATTATTGTCGTTAGCTGGGTCTGACGAATTCAATGCTTTATCTACGGTTTTTATATCTCTCGCTAACTGATATGCTATATTTTCTGCCACCGTGATAAATTTTTCGGAAATAATTTTTTTGTCATGGTTATGTAAAATGCATGATGGTAGATAGCACTGATACTCTCCCTGAACAAGATACTTAGCTTGTTCCATAGCCAGATAATACGCAGTCATTACGGGATTGCCAAACGCATCTTCCATATCAAAACCGTTATATCCACTTGTCAATTTAAAACCAGCTAAACATTTTGGTGCGCCGCCATCATACACATCTGCATATGTTTTAATATCCAGCCATGACCGATTGGACTCCGCAAAGCGAGTGCCCGTTTTGAATGTTCGTGAGGAGGACGTTTTAATTTCTTTTACACTGACTGACGGTTCTGTTTCTTCAATCCACCGTTCTCTTGCTGCGGCAATTAAATCCGCTTCCCCGAGGTCAATGTTGATTTTGTAAACTTTTGAAATCGTCTTGTTCTTCTCATCAATAGAGCTTAAATCCGGATACAGATACATTACAGGAAAAAACATCCCCTCCATTTTTGAAATATTTACAGTATTGACTTCATTAGAATTTAAGTCATCTTTACCTCTCTCATATGTATTCCATCTCCATAACGGGGAATCATTTTTATCACTATGTGTATTATCAAATGCGATATTCATTAGAATACTGTGAAACAGTGTCTGATTCCTATCTGAATCAATATGATATAAAATCGGCGGTACTCCAACACACATTAACCCAGAGCGATATCCGGCGCCTCCCTGTCCTGCTATGCAATGAGCGATTAGCAGCATATTCATGTATTCAGCAAACGATATTGCCACTGCATCTTCTACTGTATATTTTTTGTTATACACACTGTCATAATATGAATGCCTGCAGTCCTCAGCTTCCGTATTATTTAGGTAATCATTCACATTCACATTATTGAAAAATACTTTGTTGTTTCCACTTCCCATTCGTGGATTGATTGCAGCTACAGGCCCTGAGGCTTTATTTTTAAATACTTTTTCATATGTTATTTTGTCTGTCTGCATGAATGGCCTGTTTTCATCAAATAAGTCAAATGAAACACCTGAATTCTCACAATTCCTGATATACGCATCAATCTCGTCTGCATCAAAATGTCCAGCATTTATCAGAGCTGCTTCAGTATCAATGTTGATTCCAAAAATATCCATCACAAACGTTTCAGCCAACCGCTGCTGGAGTCGCCTTAGCACCGCAAATTGTTTGTTTTCTGCACTGCATTTATACAGATGAGCATTGACTAGATAATCACGTAATCCAACTAGTGTTTCGTTTCCGTCCATGTCAACCACACCCATCCATGGTTCATATAATACGTTAAACATTTTTTCCTCCTTTTTTTGTGTTCTATATCAATATGCTGGAAAATGATTAAGAAATATTATTTTTTGGCAATTTTTTTATTTTTTTGTGACGAGGTATGCAAAAACTTAATTTACCCGCCTAACGATATGCTGATATACCCTCACATATAGTGAGGGAACGTATCTGTATGGTCAGGAAATCAACCCGGAATCGATATACCCTCACATATAGTGAGGGAAACTACAGATGAACAGCCGAAACCCGGTTTTTCCCGATATACCCTCACATATAGTGAGGGAAAATCCTGATATACTCCATCATTTCCCGAATCATCGATATACCCTCACATATAGTGATGGAAAGACGAAATGACAACAACAGAGATGGCACGACATGATATACCCTCACATATAGTGAGGGAAAACTTAGTGTTTATGCGTGTTCCAGCCACCGTAAATACCTCGTTGTGCAATTTGCATAAAAGGTTTTCGCCATCCTCGTTACATATTTAATATGCTGAAAAAATCCCGCAGCCGATTATTTTTGCGGATTTTTTTGCTTACTTTTTTTCAGCATATTAATCTTGAAACACAAAAAAATCATAAAGAAAGGAACAAAAAAATATGAAGTTTACAAAAAAGTTATACGAAGGAGCCACACTGTATGGCAACGATATGCACGTTAAGGATATTGACGTCTTACCAGATGCAACCGAATTCAAGTTTCTCGGAGAAGCACCGTATACAGGCATCAAATACTACTATCTGCTGGACATCAACAAATCTTTCCCGAATGTCAGAAGAATCTATATTGATAAAAACGTCCGCGGCATTCAGATGAACAACCAGTTATTTCCGAATGTTGAGGAAATCGTCTCAGACAACGACACATACAAAAATACCGGCGCCGGAATGCTGATGCGTATTGCCGGCAAGAATACTGGCACGCTTATCAATACATTCTGCAAAAAACCAGGCGAGCCTATGGACATGAAAAATGTTGTGGCAATTGCGTCTATGGCTTTTGCTGGATGCAAAAGTGCAAATTTCATCAATATGAAGTTTGAAAATATTTCTTGCGACGTTGATGCATTTAAAGGGTATGAAGGCGTTGGTGACCTGCCTGTTGTAGAAGGCGTTCATATGCTCGACAATATGGTGATGGAGGTTTGTGACAGGATACCTGACAGTGCCAGGAATATCAGTAAAGGCATTGACTTTTCTGGCAGGACACTTACCGTACATGATATATCTATTGTTTCTCGGTTTTATCCCAAGTATTGTCCAAGCAAAGTCATCGTTGACAACGACGGGGTAATCAATCCACAGGATTTGCGTACGGTATTAAGAAGTTACAGAATTGCAAGCATAGAAATCTCTTCCGGCAATCCGTATTATTCAACACATGATGGTATTGTATACAACCATGACCGTACTTATTTATTCGGATGCCCGTCAGGCAGAACTGGAAAGGTTGTTATCCCCGACGGGGTCAAAGAAATCAATGAATCTGCATTTTATGGCTGTAAAATCACAGACGTTATGATTCCAGATTCAGTTACGGCGATTGGTGAATCTGCATTTGTATCAACCGACATTGAGTCCTTTACATTTAGTAAAAGTATGGATACTATTCCGGAGTCAATGTTCAGTTCATGCCGGAACCTTACGGATATAAAAATACCGGCACACATCAGGAAAATCGAAAAATATGCATTCAGCAATATCAAAATACATTCAGTTGAACTTTCTGAAGGTTTAACCGAGATTGGGGGGAGTGCATTTGTATTCAATCCGTACTGCGATTACGATACTGAAGTTATACTACCAGCGTCAATTAAAAAACTTGACAGCCATAGTCTTTACGGCGTAAAGCACATCATAGTCACAACCGACAGTAACGGAATGCTTCCTCATAACCTGTTTGATGCCATCGGCACCGGAAACAATTCATTCAAGAGGATATCTACAAAGCTGACCGTAGACGGCAAAGATTATCTAATTCCTTTTGCAGGCGGGATGCTGTCCAAATGGGACGAGTATTTCAAAATGATTCCGTTTGACGAAGACATCATCTGGAATTTTTACCAGGATATTGACGACAGGGAGCCAGACCTTATTAGAAGGTTTCTCATAGAGCTCTACCCAACAATTGATAACCAGAAGGTAAAGACAGAAATCGGAAAAAAGCTCAGAGCCTTTCAGCGAAGTATATTTAAAATGTGTCTTTCCGACACCGACGCTTCCGGCAATAAAATCAATGACAACAGCAATGACAAGTTGTTGCTCAAATATCTGTCATATAATTTATGTACAGAGAACGCGCTAAAAACTCTTGCGAATAATGCAAACAAACTCGGCAAGGTTGATATCAAGGCATATGTCTTACAGGCAATAAGTAACCTTAACGACTCCAAGAAGACTTCTTTCAGATTGTAAACGCACAACAGCCCGGCAGCTTCGCTGCCGGGCTTCTTTTTTTTCTTTTTTCTCTTTTTTTACCTCTTTTTTCGCTTTCCGGATTCCGCCGCTTACATTCTCTTCCAGATATGCCATTCCATTTTCCGTCTGAACATTTTTTCCGATATTTTTTCAGCCAGTTTTTTTAAGTTCTTTGAGATATTTTTCTTTTTCATTTTCTGCCTCCTTTTTTTTATTTGTATATACAATATGCAGAAAAGCCAGAAAAAATCAGCACCACAAAAAAAGCGCCTGGGAACCAGGCGCAAATGCTAAATTTCAAAATCAGTTTTTGTATCCATTCTGTTTAATGCATCCAGTGCATACGCTTTTAGCGACAGGCCCTCTGTCTTATCAGCAAAGCTGATAATTTTCTCAATCGTTTGTTTGGTGCATATGTCCAGAGATAACATAAATATAAAATATTCGACCTCATATCGATACTTGCAGTAATTATTGATAATATATTCCTGATTATCCCTCAGCATATCCAGCATTTCTTTTTTACTCTGCTCTTCTATGTTGCCATCAACGGCTTTATATGCACGCATGATGAACTCATATCGCTCCATTGGCTCTGTTATATATTTAAACTGCCGCCATAGAATCTGGTCATCAAATGGAAGAGACATAACGTAATCGTCGATAGTCTGAAAATGAGACTGGCTTGGCAGGATGTATTGTTTACCTCTAATCTTAACGTATATATCAGCACCAGACTCATAAGTGTCCAGAGACATGAAAAAGCCTGGTGGAATTTTATTAGTCAGCGTTACATTTTTGATATTTCTCAAAGCGCCATCTCCAATCATCTTCACAGATGACGGCAATATGATTTTTGTGTCATTAGCAGTACTCACTTCAAACGCATTTAGGCCAATCCTCTCAACTCCTTCATCAAGTACGATATCCTCTGCATTGCATGCAGAAAACGCAGATGACATGATTTCCTTGATATGCGATGGGATATGAATATGTTTTATATTTTTGCAGGTGGAGAACATATATTTTCCAATGTATGTCATTCCTTTTCCAAGAGTAAAATCCTGAATATGTGATTCAGTAAATGCTGATATCCCGATTTCCGTTACGGAATCCGGGATTACTACTTCGCTTATCTTACATGACCGAAAAGCGTGCCGGCCAATCGTAGTTACGCCATCCGGAATCACTACCTTTCCGCTTTTTCCAACTGGGCATCTTATCAACGTCTTCTTATCGGCTGTATATACTATGCCATCAATTGATGTGTAATATTTATTTTTCGGATTGATGTCGATATTTTCAATACTTGTATTGCCAGCCGTATAGATTTCATCTGGTGATATGATTCTTTCATTATCAACATATATGCGTTTAGGCATATGGGCAGGGTAGATATTACTTACAATGCCAGGGTTTGTCAATTTTACATTCCGTCCGGAAAAGTCAATATATCTGTTGATAGCTGTAGTACACGCCGGAATTGTATTACTCACAGTCATCATGATGTTTCCCATCATATGCGCACCATCTACAACCGGCAACAGATTTATGCCGTTGTAGTTGAAAAAAGCTTTGTAATCACATCGAACCGTTTTTCCAATATTTGTGACATTGCCAGAGCAGCAGTTCACAAAAGCATAGTCTTTGATACGGTTGACATTTTTGAGGTCTATATTCTCTCCTTTTTTTTTGCAGAATGTGTTTTTAAGGATGTATATATCCTGAACGTCGTAATGTTCAATAAGGACATTTCCGGACAGAAAATACTTACTGTCAGAATTTACTCTATTGACATTAGGGAATGTATTATTTGAAATGCTTATATTTCGTACATTCTCGCTGATATACAACCTTTCAACACTGGGACAGCGGCAATCACTTTGAATCTTAACTTCTATTGCATCACAGTCTTTAAGGCTTTCAAAAAACACTTCCTTAACACCGTCCTCAACTTTGATATCTAATATAGTAACAGTTGTTAAGCGCCGGTTACCATAAAAGGTCACGCCAGGCTGCGGGATTTTTAGTTCAAGCTTTGTCATTATGATGCCTCCTTTCTATTTTTATTTTACGAAAAAGATTGGCAGTTCCCAAATTGGCGTCACACGAATGCTTGCTCCTGGTCTGATGTATGTCTGAATACAAAGTTTCTGAAGCTCTCTCTTTCCAAAAATTAGCATATTTTTTGCTCCTTTCTTTTTGTTTGTTTTACGCATTTAATATGCTAAAAATGAATGCAGGAAAAACCATGCGTACCGACTGGCATTTACCACATTGTAACCGTCATCTTTTTGCAGATTGGCGCTGCCGGCCGTAAATATACAATTTCTTCTTCAATATCAGATTATATTCCTGTCTCCCTCCTCATTTTTCTTTGAACAGGACATTTTTCTCCACATCCACTAAGTGCCATTTGATGCTCCACAAACTTTCTTTCATATTTCAAATATTCTGAATGATAATAAATATCCTCTAAAGATTTGTTATAAATAGAATCCGGCTTAACTATTCTATTGTTTTCGTCAGATAATTGAATATACTTGAATGTTTCACATCCGAATACCTTTCCGTCATAACGGATACACAGTTTATTCTTTCCGGCATAGCAACAACAATCGGAACCCTCTCGCTGTAAAGGAATTCCAATTCTTATTTTATTATTATTGATTGCCTCAAGTTTTAACTTCAATTTCTCATTCTCATCTGCGTCCAAAACTAATTCCTCAGTATTATTAGCCGCTCTTCCGTGAGGAACCAATCCCAAAAAGCTAACTTTATTAACACCTGCTCTTTCTGCAAATTTTACAATATTATCTATTTCATCCAGATTTATTTTAGTTGGAACAAAATGAATTTCCGTACAAATACCTATATTTTGAGCTTTATTAATACTCTCAAACACAAATTTCTGATATCCGGATGTCCCCATAAATTTATCATATATAGCTTCATTTATAGCCGGTAAATCAAAAATTATTTTATCAACTGCTACACTATATAATTGTTGTAATATCTCCTGCTGAATACTGTCAACTCGTCCAGCAATGTTTAATATAATTCCACTAGTATAAATATATACCTTAATGCCTTTAGATTTTGCATAATGTACAATTTCTAATAATCCGTCATGCAAAAAAGGTTCTCCACCAGAAATACTTAAAACTTCAGTATTTAACTTTGACGCACTATCAATTATTTTTTTTACTTCCGCAGTTTCTATTTTTAAAGTACAATTAATGTCAGAATTAGATGAACAATGCAAACATCTATTTGGACATTTATGTATTATTTCAATTGAAATTTGTTTCATCTTTTTCATCGCAGGGTACCCCATCCGATGAAGAAACAATATTCTTTGTTTCGTAGTCAGGTGGGGAGGAATGCGCGGTTTTGTATTCCTCCTGTTTACTCCTTTCATGTATTTTTCTTACATATTTATTTAATTTAATATGCCGAAAAAATCTAAAATGGGATATTTTTTTACGAAAAAAATGATATAAATAAAAAAATTCTCTACACCGAAATGTAGAGAAATAAAACATCGTGATAACTCGCCGTTGCCGGCTCGTTACCAGAGCAAGCATAAACGATATTTTTATGTACTTAAAAAGTAGAGCTGTCTAACTCACGACTATTGAAATCTGGTGATACCTCGCCGTTACCGGCTCGGTACCAGAATAAATATAACGAATTCGGCGTAGCCGATGAGTTATCAAAGTCACAAGAATGTGACGGCTTCTTTTTCTCAGTCACCATTCCAGACAACATCTTTTTCCGTCAGATTATCTGAGGCCATCACAATCATATCCATCAGAGGTTTAATCGCATTGGCAGCAGTCGCCGTCCAGTAATTAGACATATCGCCCTCATTTACCATAAATTTAATCTCTTTCTTTTCATCGTATGTATGATGCAAAATCGCATCAATTTCTTCACGTTCAGAGATTTCTTTTCCGTTTCTAAGATATATGGTTTTAGTCCTTTCGGTTTCAATCCATTCACCGTTTTCATCGGTATAGTTCTGCTTAATTTTTTCAATCATATCCATCAGCATCGGGATTGATTCAGCGGGAGTCTTTCCATACAGGCCGCGGATTCCGTATTCGGTTTTAATAGGGCCATGTGTTCCGTCAGCGTAATGTGCTGAAACTTTATCATGTGCAAATCGCTGGTCACTGTCGGTTGCCTCATAATAATAATGACTGTAGTTGTATGTAATATTGATATGCGCTTCAACCTGTTCTGTCGGCTCTAATTCCCCCGTCATCGGATTCAACCTTGCCGGCACGGTGCCGCCTCTCACATACTGTGAATGTCTCATTTTTGCTGTTTCGTTTGTGACTTTGTTTTTCAGCTCAATATCGTAACTCATATTGACGCTCCTTTCTTTCTTTTAAACATTTTTTTGTTTTCATTTTTAATATGCGTGATTTATGGCTGGGTGGAATTTTTTTGCGGGCTTTTTGCGGAGGGGGGATATTTTTGTGGATATTTTGTGGATATTTTTATGCATATTTTTTTGGATTTCGGCGTACCGTTTTGGAGCGTTTCGGCATATTAAATGTGTAGAAAGAAATTGAAACAGGAGGAAAAGATGGAAAATACAGAATACTATACTGAATTAACAGGAGACTTCATGGAATCGCAATGCATGCAAGATTTACGTAACGGCAAAATTATAATTACAGACGTGCCGTTTAAGTTTAGGGACTCCAACGCATACTCTTCTGCCCACAAATTTGCAAGGGGTATCGTTGATGAGAATGAGCGCTGCTGGAGATTGTGGAAGCTGATGGAATGTTTGGAATCTGACATCGCAAATATACGGATTGCTCAGGAAATCAAAGAGTACGGCAGAACACATGCGCAGTTATCAGAGGAAATACCGGAAGAGGATGAATTCTTTAATATAGACAATAGAGAGCTGGATTTGACAGAAGCGCATCGGTTCTACTTTGAATTCGCAACGCGGAAGCTATAGAGCTTAAGGAGGTAAATAATAACCCCGAATCTTACTACACAGAGCCAGTTAACCAATTCGGCGGCACTCAATGCGTTTCCGACATCCTCGCCGGCAGAATCAGCATTACCGATGTTCCGCCAGAGTTTCGCCAATATGTCGAAAAAACAGATGGCTGAGATATTCTCCGCCTTTGGAGCTGTAGGATAATTTTTGCTTTCTACAAAAAAATAATATAAAAACCAACAGGAGAAGAAAATGAACGATTTAACATATTACACAAAAGCAATTAACGATTGCCGCGAAACGCAATGCCAGTCAGACTTACTGAATGGAAAAATCAAGATTGCAGATGTACCATTCGCATTCAGAGGCCACGACGAATACGCAGCTGCACACAAATATGCAAGAGGCCTTGTGGACGAGAAAGAGAGATATTACTTATATTGGAAAATTGCTGAAAGCATGGAATCTGACATGGTTAACCTGCAAGCAGCAGTTGATGTTAAAAACGGTAGAATACCAGATTGTGAGCCAACGCTTGACATCCCTGAAGAATCTGAATACTTTGATTTGGACAACAGGGTTCTTGAATTGAAAATAGTGCACGAGCTGTATTTTGAGGACTTTCCTACACGAAAAATCTTCTTCTAGTACCTATCCGTTCTTGCTCGCCACTAGGCTTTATCAGCTCTCCCCAGACTTTGCCGGCTCATCTATACCCAATCCCAACCCACAAGAGGTCAGCCGACCTCTTTTTCTTTTTATTTTGCATATTATATACGAACGGACGCGCGAGCGATTTCTCCCTGCCGTTCTGCTCTCCTAGAGCACGAGGCAGCAGCCGGCAAAGCCGGAGTGCTGAAAATACAAAACATAAGGAGGAATCCATTTTGGAAAAACAGATTAAGAAGATAAGGGGGAATTCTCGGTAATTTAATTTCCGAGATGAAAACGCCAAAACATACAAATAAACAAAAATATCGCTTGCGACTTTTTAATTTCTCTACACTTCGGAGTAGAGAAATTTTTATTTTCATCAATTTTTTCGCAAAAAATCGTCCCGTTTTAGATTTTTTCAGCATATTAACTATGTAAGAAAAAATAGGAGGTTTTTGATATGGCAAAGAAAAAGTCCATAAGGATTGATTTTATAAAATCTTGTATTACATATAACAAACTGAATAAAATTGCCATATCAGGCATTGAAAATATCTGTAAGCGCTTGAACCTTGATAGCATCTACGATGTCATTAACGGAAGATTTGCAATCCCTTCTAAAAGACCATCAGGTAAGAAGTCTTCTTCAAAGCGTGTTGTAAAATGCGATACTGTATTTGTGGCTTACAGATTCTGTGGTCACCCAACAGAAGAACAGGCATCAGACTTAAACCAGAATATTGGTGCTTCACGTTTTATGTGGAACCGTATGCTTTCAGACTACAAATTGATGTGGAAGATGTACGGTATTTCAATACCTATGACTCCGGCTGATTACAAAGATGTATCCGGTCTGGAATGGCTTAACGACAGGGATTCCCTGGCGCTGGCAAATGTTCAGTTAAATCTTGAAAAAGCAAGAAGTGATTATTTTGCCGGTGAAAGAGGTGTTCCTAAGCGTAAGAAGAAACATCAGTGCAAGGATTCTTACACGACAAACCGCGTCGGAAAAAATATCCGTATTGAGAATGGCGGGCTTCGTCTTCCAAAGATTAACGGTTTGATAGAACTTTTCATGCACAGACCGATTAAACCAGACGGCACACTGAAAAGCGTTACAGTTACACACGAGCCTGATGGTAAATGGTATTTTTCAATCCTGATTGAATATCCAGCCGAAGAAGTTGAATTGTCAAACGGATTACAGAAGCTTTTCGCTTCCGGTGATATCAATGCAATTTCCGGAATCGGGCTTGATATGTCAGTACCTTTCTTATATATAGATTCATCAGGAAATAAGCCGTCTTACGAATTAAACGGAAGAGAAATAAAATTTGTTAAACAGTATCGGAAGCTTGAAAAGCGCATTGCCAAAGAGCAGCGCAGACGTTCTCACATGGTTAAAGATTCTAACAATTATAACAAGCAGAGCGAGAAAATCGCCAGGTTGCATGCGAAAGCCAAGCATCGCAGGGAAGATTTTCTTCATCAGATTGCTGTAAGACTTGTTAGAACTTACGATGTGATTGCGATTGAAGACCTCGATATGGCAGCAATGAAAAAGGCTCTCAGCCTTGGAAAATCCGTGTCCGATGTCGGATGGGGAAGATTCACGGCAATCCTGGAGGAACTCTGCCTGAAATACGGAAAGATTCTTGTACGTGTCAGCAGGTGGTATCCTTCCTCTAAGACATGTCATCATTGCGGTTATAAAAACGACGATTTGCAGTTGTCTGACAGGATTTATGTCTGCCCGGTATGCGGGAATATCATGCCCCGTGACAAAAACGCAGCCATCAATATCCTTGAAGAGGGACTGAGAATCTTGAAAGAGAATATATTTAGACCATCAGTAGAGGGATATTCTAAACCTGCTCTGATTATAACGATTGCATAAAATGCAGTCTTTCGGTAACCCGATAACCTTACCGGTGGAACACCGGAGTAGCCTGCCGAGCTACGGGGTCACGCTTACAGACGTGACATAATATGTCACCCGGATAGGCAGGAAAAGAGAGAGCCTGCGGGCTCGAAGCCTGTGTCTTTAGACTGGTTTCTTCGGAAGCCTGCTTCTTTAGATACGGGTAGTTCACACCGCACAGAAATCTATTTGCACCAACAATCGCGCAGAAAAACAAGCATCTGACCGCAACGGCATTGCTGCCAAAGGATAAATATTACCGGACATATCTGGAGTCATACTTAAATGACGTCGTGTACATAGAATGTGAAAGATGGTATATTAAGCCAGATTTCGTAAACGGCCGCCACGGCGACCGCATACTTTTGCTGGATGCCATATTGGTATCGTCAAAACACCACGAGATGCAGCACCATATTCCAATATCTCACATATGGACAGTTGTAGATTCCGAATGGAAACACCGCGTTCACTTGAATTCAGCCGGCAAACTATATTTGAAAGGGTTTTTGTATTTTTACGGACACAAGGGCGTTAAGAATATTGGATTTCAGACGCTGTATGCAAAGGCGTTACGTGGCTGAAGTATTGAAGAGAGGAGCGATTTTATCGCTCCTCTCTTCTCTTGTCTTTTATGTTTTTTTTCTTCTGACTTTTCTTTCTCTACAAATTCTTTTTTTTTTTGCTTTCAGGCTCCAATACTCATCCCAACCATCATCGGCACAATCAAAACCACACTCTGCACAAGCAAAGCGAAAATCAGCACCCATGCATTACCGCTTTCTTTTTGTATTTTCTGAAAGCAATTTTCTTCGCAAAAATAGAGGTTAACAATCATCATCATGCCAACCAATACCATCAGCACAAATCTTGCCTGAGGCGGTATTCTGCCCCTCCCGTCTCCGAATGCGAAATATACCAGACACGGCTGAAGCAAAACATATACGGTATCAGAAACCAATATCTTTTTTCTCATTTTTTTCTCCTTATTTACAGATTTTTTGTATACTTAGTATGCAGGATTTTGCGAAAAAAAGAGCCGAAAAGATTCGGCTCATGTTTTAAATATCAAACACATCTTCATCCTTTTTTGTTTTTCCAATCGCGTCCAAAAGATACGCTTTTACCTGGGTATCTGCATCTACACCATACATTTCATAAGCATTTTTCAGTGTTTCCTGCTTTATCTCGCATACATCCAACAGGTTTTTCAATGCTTCGGCATCATTTTCAGATGCACACCAGGAAATCGCAGCAGGTGCGATAGTGTCCAGATATTTTTTTAATTCTTTTCCGTTTTTGCTTTCTTTTCTTTCCTGATTCATATTTTTATATGTAGTTACAGCAACTATTTTTGACATATCTGTATCATTTACATATTTGTATAAAGAATCCAGAAAATTCCAGATTGCCCTTTTTCGTCTTTGCTTGCCATGCACCAGGAATGAAATTTTATCAAACCGTTTTGTAATTTCGGCCTTATCTTTTTCTGTTAATCCAAGAGGGACGCAGAATATCTGTCCGCAATATTCCAATGCAAGAATATTTCCGGATGCCGATGGGCGTTTAATTTCTTTGCCAAATGAGTCTAAAGAAAACAAACATGAACTCTCATACATACAGGAATGCTGCCCTGCATATAGTATAAAAATACGAAAAATAGACCTTAACGCTTTTCTGTCATCTGTAATCGCAAATACCGACATCTGTAAATTGCTTGTATATTTTTGTCCATTTTTATCCATGAGGCATTACAAATCTCCCTTCTTTATTTTTATGTGCTTAAATCTCAAACACATCCCTCTCCTCTTCACTTTTCCCCAAAAACTCCATCAGACACGCCCGAATCTCCACCGGCGCGTCTGGGTTTCCGTCAAAGACCTTTCTCACAGTTTCCCTATCAGCCAGGCCCTCCTTCAGCATTTCATACAGCAGCAGGCCATTACTCTCCTGTACACACATCGCCGCTATATACCCGCTCTTCTGCTGCAGATATTCCTGGATATTTTTCCCTATTCTTTTCTTCTTTCTTTTTTCGCTCATCGCTACATATGTTCTGAAAGCTACTTCTTCCTGAAAATGCAAAAACGGGTTTTTGTACTGCATTTCGAAATATCTCCTCAACAGAACAAGCCGCAGCGGAGCAAACGGTATTTTTGCAATCCGGAGCAGCAGCTCGTCTCTTCTCCTGGCGTCTGCTTCCATGATTATACGGCTGACATACTCCACGCAGTCTCCAAACCGTATCTCAATTACATCGGAATTACCCCCAAACATCTGCGATGAAAGCTTATATTGCATATATGTTATGTTTTCAGTCGCAACCAGCAGCAAATCTGCAAGTTTTTCGATTCCTTCTCTTGTATTTTCTACCTGAATCAGGTTTAAGCTGTTTTTTGCCATTCTTTTTCTTCTCTCTCTGCGGCATCCCTTGCCACTATATCTTCCAGTCGGCCAGCAAATGTTTCGCATATTTTTTCCGTTTCTTTTTCTTCCCGTTTTGTATATCTTTTCACGGCCTCCGCCGCAAGCATGATGACAGCTGTCAGTCCGCACGCAAATAATGCTCCCTGCATATCGTTCTCCTTTCTGATTTTTTTGTATATATATTATGCTGAAATTTTGCCAAATCGGATATATTTTTGCGAAAAAATTAAAGTAATTACAGGAAAAAAGACGAATTTCTTCGGTAATTGCTTTAAAATTAGTATTGACAAACTCTGAAGTATGGTTTAAAATTAAAGTAAATATAGGAAAAAAATAATATTTTTCCTGTAATTACTTTAAAATCACACATGGAGGTGAATTAAATGGTATTTTCGTATGAAGATTGTATACAAAAATACGGGTCGGATTATCAAATCAAGAAAGCCGTATCGTGTAAAAAGTTATATAAAATTGAAAAAGGTGTTTATTCTGATAAACAATACCCATCAGAGCTAAGCGTTATTACGTTAAAATATCCAAAAGCTGTTTTTACAATGGAAAGTGCGTTTTATTATCATGATTTGACTGATGTAATACCTGAAGAATATTTTTTATTAACATCAAAGCATTCATCAAAAATTAGAGACACTAGAATTAAACAAATATATGATAGCTGCTCTTCTCTTGATATGGGGAAAACAGTAATTGACATTAACGGAGCACAGATTAATATATATAACAAAGAACGCATGTTGGTTGAATTACTAAGAAACAAAAATAAGCTACCATTTGATTACTATAAAGAAATTATATTAAATTACAGAAAAATCATAAATACAATAGATATCGCTCTTGTAATGGACTATATATATGCATTGCCGAAAGCTGAATTTGTATCTGATGCTTTACAATTGGAAATCTTGTAATATCGTTAATCATGTTCATACAGCAAATACAGAAGCATTAACGAAAGGAGTAAAATATATGATAAATATTGCAGAGATGATACAAGCAGAAAACAAAAACGGATATGTTCAGACAGACCAAGCTTCAGCAAAAGTTGCGCAAGACTTAATTTTAGTCGCCATTTCAGGGTCTTCTGTAAATAAAAACATCGCAATTAAAGGCGGTGTTGTGATGATGAATAAAACTCAAAACGTACGTAGAGCAACAAGAGATATTGATTTAAGCTTTATTCATTACTCACTGTCTGATGAATCAATTAATGATTTTGTATCTCAGTTACATATCCCGGGGATTAAGTTCCAAAGAGTTGGGAAAATAGAAGAATTACATCAGCAAGATTATCACGGAAAACGAATATATGTTTTAATTACAGATATGTTTGGAAACAGTCTTAAGACAAAAATGGATATTGGTGTACATAATCGGTTAAATATAGAGCAAGATGAGTGTAGTTTTAACGCAGTCATAGACAATCAGCGTCAAGAATTCAAAATATTGGTTAATAGTAATGAGCAGATATTTGCCGAAAAGCTACGCTCTTTGATTAAATTTAAAACAGTTTCTACAAGATTTAAAGATATCGCAGACTTATATTATCTTTCAGATAAAGTGAACACAGCCAAATTAAGAGAATGTGTTGATACTTATATTTTAAGTGATACAGAACTTCCACAATACAATAATGTTGACGATATATTAAAAGTATTAAATGTGATAGCTTCTAATAAGAAATACAAGAAAAGAGTAATATCATCTAAGCAGCTATGGATTGATGATGATATAGATGAAATGTTTTCGGTAATCATCCATACACTTGAAAAAATTTAATTTTTTTTGCGAATTATTTATCTAAAATTCTAGCATATTATTTACAGCTTATACATTTGAATGCTATACAAAAATATAGTATAATAAATACATAAGAAATAAAAACTCAAGGAGGGTAAATATATGTATAAGAAACGCAAATATTTATACGCGCTGTTTGCGTTCATGATTGCAGCGCTCATCTGTATCCCGCAGGCTTTACAGATGCGAACGCAGGCGGCAGCCAAGCCGGGCACGGTCAAGCTTAACAGCATTTCGGCTCCGGCTTACAACAAAATCAATGTCAAATGGAAAAAGACATCAGGTGCCACTCATTACATCGTTTACTATAAGAAAGAAGGAACGAAAAAGTGGACAAAAATCAAAACGCTTGACAATTCCAAGAGCAGCTACACTCACACTTCTTCCAAGAAGTATCCAATCGTTGTAGGCCAGAAATATACCTATACCGTAAAGGCTTATAATAAGAAGACCAAAAAATCAGGGTCTTACAATAAGAAAGGCCTTACGGCTTATACCAAGCCGGCAATGGTAAAAAACATTAAAGCTGCATATAAAGACGGCATTGTAACACTGACATGGGATAAGGCAGCAGGTGCTGACAAATATCTTGTATACCGTAAAGATAACGGTAAGTGGAAAATGCTGGCACTGAAAAATTCATTATCATATGAAGATGCAGCTTACAAAAAAGGTGAAGTCAATACCTATATGGTACGCGGTTATTACAGTGGTAAGAAGACGAAAGGAAGCTACGACAAGGACGGAGTTTCTGTTAAGGTTCCGGCTGATGCAGCAAAACCTACTGAGAAGCCAGAGCCAACAGAAAAGCCGGTGATTCCAACTCCTACCGCAACACCGTCTCCGAAACCTACAAAGGTTCCAGACCCAACAGAGACTCCGAAGCCTACCGAAAAGCCAGCGACTCCTACACCGACAGCTACACCGAAGCCGGTTACTCCAAAACCTACAAAGGCACCGGAACCTACTGAGAAGCCGGTAACCCCGACTCCTACTGCTACACCGACAGAGAAACCGGCAACACCTACACCAACCGCAACGCCGATTCCTACCGCTACTCCTACACCGAGTCCAGAACCGGAGATGAGTGTTGATGAAATGGCTTCCGAGGTTATCAGATTGACAAACATCGAGAGAGTTAAAGCAGGGCTTTCACCATTACAGCATCACGCAGGACTTCAGAGAGCCGCGATGGTCAGAGCCGAAGAGATTACGAGAAAATTCTCTCATACAAGACCAGACGGAACAGACAGTAGTACAGCATTATATGAAAACGGAGTTTCATGCTCATGCGGCGAAAATATTGCTGCAGGCCAGAAAACACCAGAAGCAGTTGTCAGAGCATGGATGAACAGCCCTGGACATAAAGCAGCAATCCTTGACCCAGATGCAACGCATATTGGCGTCGGTGTATGTAAAAGTCCAATTACCGGGCAGTGGTTATGGGTTCAGGATTTTTCATATAATCCGGACGCAAAAGGTTCTGTAATTTTTGATGCGAATGGTGGAGTATTTTCCAGCAATAACAGTAATCAGTTAATTATTTCTGGCCCAGTTGATGCAATGCTAAAGGTATCTAAAGTTGAGATTCCAATTAAGGACGGATATACTTTTGCAGGATGGGAAGACGGCATTACAGAAGTTGGCATTCAAGAGCATCCAATGCGAATTCTTGCCACCTGGACACCAATTTCCGAATCTTAAACGCAAAAAAACAACGCATCTGACGATGCGTTGTTTTTTTATTTTTTTTGTTCTGTTGTCACCTTTATCTTTCAGTTTTTTCAGATTTATCTTCTTTTCCGTCTATGTTTTCTCTTATTTTTCTTCTTTTCATCAAGCAGTAAATATAAGCATCCGGTAAACGCAATTGCGGCAAATCCTACAAAGCCATACATCCAGGTTCCATCAGAACCGGTCATCGGCATTAAGAATACCTGATTGTTTTTGATTTCATACTTGCAATCAAAGAAATACCATTTTTTCGTATAGTTTGTATCTTCTTTTGCAAGGTCTTTGTTTACATTTCCGTATGAGTCAGCTTCATCTTTCGTCAGCTGTAACGGAAGTGTTACCTTGATTACGTCTGTCAGCAGTGCACATCCATCAACAGTCTTCGTCTCTCTGATTTCATAATCACCCTGGTCAAGATTCTCCCATGTGATTTTTCCATCTGCGTCAGTTATTGCTGTTGCAGTTTCACCAACATTCAACAGGCGGCTAAAGCTCTCGCTCTTGTTCTTTGTTGCTGTTTCAGATTCTTTTACAAATTTCAGTTCAAATTCAACGCCAGCAAGCGGTGAACCGTCATCTTTATATTTTGTAAGCTGTACCTTTGCAGGTTCAAGGTCGTTGTATACTGTCTTTGACAGGTCAACGGTAGAACCATTCTGTGCATCTGCAAGATTTACTACGAATGGCTCGCTGTTCAAAACATATGAAGCAGGAGTACTTACTTCTGTAAATCTCAACTGTCCGTAATAAGGAAGAACAATATTGTTGTTAAATTTGAAGAACTCATCTGAACGATACTGTGTTAAGCTTGTTACAACATGGTTGTCATCAAATCTTACAATACCATTTGCGTCAGACTGTAAATACCATGTACGTTTTACATTATCAGAATTTCCATTAAAGTCGTCAATGTATTCTACCTTGAATATGGTGCCGGAAATCGGGTTTCCTTTTGCACTTAATTTCTTGATAGTCATACGGCTGTCTAAGACTTTCGGGTCATCTGAGAACTGTACTTCAATTACACGGTCTTTGTCCTGAGGCATTGTTACAGAGAACGATTTTGTTACTCCGTAATTATTATGTCCAAGAGGAGCTTCTATTTCAGTTACTTTATAGCTTGTGATTTTTGGATTCAAAGCCATATTGGCGATACCCTCATCATCTCCGGTGTACTCATCGATATTATCAATTACTTCATCAGAAGAATCAGAATAATCAGCATCAAGTAATGCATCCACATCTTCAGAAATCGCATTGTTTGTATTTACTACGTCGTCAGAGATATTGTCAGATGTAGTATCTACATCTTCCATATCAGTATATGCAGTTTCATCAGACGTTTCGTCTGTTGCAATCGCATCATCTAAAGGTGCAATTGTTGTTTCATCCACTACTGCCCGGCCGGTATCCTCATAATCATTTGCTACAGCTGTCTGATATGCATTATTCGGAAGCTGTAAGTGATTTGAAATACCATCCTCTTCAGTTGTTAAGGTACCGGTAAATCCATCACCTGTAACTGAGAATTTACCACCTTTCAGTGAATATCCATCCAAATCCAGAAGGTCTTGTCCTGCTCTTGACGTCTTCTTTACGTAGACATATCCAGTTCCAGGCGCCGGCGGTTCATCCGTCGGAGTCGGTGTTGGAGTAGGTGTATTTGTAGGTGTCGGTGTCGGAGTGCTTGTCGGCGTCGGAGTCGGTGTATTTGTAGGTGTCGGCGTCGGAGTACTTGTCGGTGTCGGCGTCGGTGTATTGCTTGGAGGTGGTGTTACCGACTGTGTGATTACTGGTGTTGGAGTAGGTGTATTTGTAGGTGTCGGTGTCGGAGTGCTTGTCGGAGTCGGAGTCGGTGTATTGCTTGGGGGCGGTGTTACCGGCTGTGTAATTATTGGCGTCGGTGTAGCTGTTGGAGTTAAGTTTACGATACCTTTATCTCCACCAAATGTCTGTAATTCGCCAGATTCGTCTCCTCTATTTTTTAATGCGTCATATGTAGAGCGGTTCCATGTTAATGGATATTTCTTAGTTGAATCAAATATATATCCGGAAGGAGCACTAGTCTCTTTACAATATAATGTATATGAATCAATTGATGATTCTATATCTTTTATTAATTTAATATCTGAATATCCATCAGCGTTTGTTGTTAATTCAGCTATTGGATTATTATTAGCATTGTAAATTCTAAATACAACTCCTTCTATAGGTTTTCCATTGCCATCAACCTTCTTTACTCTATAACGTAATTTCCATTTTTCAGAAACCTTCTCATCATATACACCAAGTCCATTGATACCATTTTCTCCAAACATTCTGGTCTGGCCATCATCATTTGCTTTTGTTAAAGTTAAATGATATATAGTATCATTTCTCTGATATCCTTCTGGCGCTTCTATCTCACGGCAATATACAGTAGTGCTGTTGACGCCTCCGTCAAACTCCATTCTGTAAGTTCCAGTGTAACCATCTCTGTCAGATGTAAGTCTTGCGATTAAGTTGTTACAGTTTCTGTCACTATAGATTCCGAATACAGCATCGCTTAACGGAGTTCCATCTGCTGCATCCATTTTCTTAGTCATCAAATCAACGTTCCAGCCATCCGGGTATTCAATGATAGTTAAGTCTTCAGCTTCCAGGTCTGGAATCGTGTAAACTCCATTGCTATCCAGACGTCCTGTCAGTTTGATTGAATGTGTCTGAGTATCAAGCTTATATCCGGCCGGAGCCTTAACTTCTGTTACCCATAAAGAACCGGAAGGAATTGCCCAGGTTCCGTCATCAAGTTTCAACGGGTCATCACTCCAGCTTCCATTAAAGTTTGAAACATAATGGTTGCTGTCATATAAAACTTCACCGTTTGAATCAGTCTCGAAATACCAGGTGTACATAGGATTATATCCATCCTCTGGCTCTAATGGAGAATAAACAACTTTGAAAGTTGCTCCTGAAAGAGGTCTTCCATTTGGGTCTGTTTTTGAAAACATTTTTCCTGTTAATCTGAACGGGTTATTCGCAACTGCCGTTCCGGAATTTCCGGTCTCAACGTTTGTGAATTTGTTTATCGTCTTTCCTGCTATTATATCAAAATAATACGTATTCGTATTCTGTACGGTTCCAGGGTTACGTTTTGATTCCTGCAGATAATATCTACCAGGTTTCAATCCTTCTACCATGACAGAATATGATGTATCATCTGTATTGTTAGCAGAAACAGCCACCGTCTTAACTAATCCAGAGCATGTCTTTGTTGCAGTATCATAGTCTGAATAAATCTTAAACTGAGTGTTAATATACAGTCTCGGTGTTTTTGAAGTAAAGTTTGACGGATGGTATATTTTCTTGTTTAGCTGGAAATCTCCAGTGTCTGGGGTGTTTATAAACGTTGGAACGTTATATAATAATGTACGCGTTTCGTTATCAACTGCTTTTAATGATACAGTTACAGGTTTGCTGTTAAGCTGATATCCATCAGGTGCTTCTACTTCTGTAATTGTTAAACATCCAGGAGGTAATACCGGGTCATTTGCTGCATTCAGCGGAGCCTCTGATGACGGAACAGTTTTTCCGTTTGGTAATTTATATTTAGTATAAATATGTTTATTATCAAGAATAATTTCGCCATTAGTATCGGTTTTTGCATACCATGTTGCTTCCGGAGAACTTGTTGAGTTTGGTTTATACTCAATTTTAAAATATGCTCCAGATAAAGGTATTCCTTCGTTATTTTCTTTCTTCAAAATTATTCCATGATAATACTGTGTATAGTTAAGAACGTATGTTCCTGAAACATTCTCTGTGACACTGTCGTTTTCAACGTCATCTCCTGTCTGCCATGAAGGATTAGATTCGTTTAGATAAAAGATATATTTGTCGTGATTTAACACACAGCCATTACTGTTAGTTTCTTCAACTACTTTATATTTACCTTTTTGAAGGCCCTCAATACTTACACTATCTCTTGTAGCGCCAGACAGTGTTACGGTTTTTTGTTCCTTCCAAGCATTGTTTGTATATCTGTATATTGTAAATTTTGTATTCAATCTTACACGATAAAACTTTGCTGCCCATTCTTCGTTAACAAGTCTCTTCCTGATGGTGATACTATATCCAGAAGTTCCTGTAAAAGAGTTGTCACCTGTCAGCTTTTGATAATTTCCTGACAAAGCAGCATTTCCTACAGCATCAAGTCTTACTGTAAGTTTGTTTGTCTTTGAATTATAGGTTGCTGTAGCTGTTATTTCAAACGGGAACTGGTTTGACGCATACCATCCAGCATGTTGCCCTTGTCCCCAAGTTTCACAATCAGCACATATTAACTGATATGTATTTAACCATGCTTTAAAATTTTTCATATTTGCTGCATCGTACGAATTTGTAAGTCCGGAAACCCATTTAGCAATAGCAGCTTGACCGCTTGATGTAATACCTAACATTATAGTTCTGTATCCAACTGCGCCAATACCGACATTTGCACCATGAGCCTGTCCTACGCCGATTGTGCCAAAATTTTTAGTATTAGTTCCGCTTGCATAAGCAACGATATCATCCTCATCTTCTGGTGGAGTATTAACATTTCCGTATATTTGTTCTATTTCGTCAACATCATCTTTTGTTATATAGTTATCTTTAATTGGATGCCATGCTCCAAAATAGCTTTGTCCTGAACCAAACATACAAATATTGTTTGTATCATCAATGGTTATATACTCATCATCTTTGAGGCTAACGTTATAAGTGTAAATTTTTCCTGAATCGGAATCTACTGTTGTAAAGTTTACGGCTTCAGGGTTTTCCTCGCCTGCACCATTTAACACTTTTACAACAGGATTAATTTCATTAAAAGTATTAATATTAGATACCTGTACAGTAAAAGTTACATTTGATTGTTCTGACGCATAAAGTTCGCCATATTCAAGTCTTTCGCCGTTCATTCTTACGTCAATACTGTCATTTAAAACTTTAATCCTATGGCCATCAAGATGGTCTACTACATTGATAGTTGTATCTACATACCATCTGTATTTAGGTAATGTAAAATATGAAACAACATATCTTAATGTATAGCTTCCAGGCTTAGACACATCAAAATCTCCAAGGTCGCCTGTTGTTGACATTCTAAATCTTGAGATATCGTATCCATTAGTTACGACGTCTGGATTCCAGCTTGTGTCATTTACTAATACATTATAAGTTTTGCCCTGCAATACAGTACCAGCCAATTCTGGAACACCTACTCCATCTGCGTCTCCTATTGGAGCCCAGTCTGGAAGAATATTGTCACATTCGCTGGATTTGGCTGTAGCCATATCTGCATCTTCAACTACAACGAATTTAACCTCTTTGTTCCAGTAGTAGTCTGGATTGTCTTTCAATGACTCTTTGTATACTACAGTAAAAGAATCGTCGTCATTCCATGTTTGCTGGTCTGTGTTTCCATCTACAGATACTACTTCAATATTAGTGTTTTCGTATTCACTATAAGTATTGATGTCAAAATACTTGTCTTTCTTTGCGACAGCTTCAGTTTTGTATATGTATGATGCACATGAAGGGTAGCCCTCTTCATCTGCGATATCACCTTCTGTATCAGATTTTGCCTCATCAGCTGCAAGTTCTTTTTCTTCATCAATCTCGTCACCAGTAACTAATTCGGTTGAGATGTTACTGTCATTTAATAATTCATCTTCATTTTCGTCTTCATTACTCGTTGTTACAGATGGGTCTGTTTCTTCTTCAATACTTTCAGTGGTACCATCACCTTCCTCTCCATCCACAACAGCTTTATCTTCACTGCTGCTTCCGTCAATTCCAATGTCGTCATTAACAGTCAAGTCTCCCATCTTGTCGTCTGCGTCAGCATCATCTTCCGCCGTTTCACTTCCGGCTTCAGTACCCTCAGTTTCAGTACCAGTACCTTCAGCATCTGCTGTCTTATCAACGTCCTCAACGGTATCATTAACTGTCAAATCGCCAGACAAGTCATTTTCAGTCTTATCCTCTTTGCCGTCTGCTTTTCCGTCTTCGCTCTTTTCGTCGTTAACGGTCATGTCATCGGCCAGGTCTTCCTGAGTATCTTTCTTGTCTTCTGCTTTTATTTCCTCAACTGTAATATCGTCTTCAGGGGTCTCTGTCTTCTCAAACCCAATCGTTATTGTCTTATCCGCATTAACAAAGGTTGGATACATAAAAGACGTAACCTTTTCGTCAAACCCGGTTTCTTCGGGCTTGCTCGTGTCGTCGTCTACAAGCTCGTACAGGTTAATGACATACCCGTCATCTGCCTCGGCTTTGACACTTACGATATTGTCAGCTTCCGCTTCGTATACGTACATGTAAGCACTCTCTGCTGCATTCTCGCTTGAGACAAGCAGGCCGTTCTGGTCATACACGTCTATATACTCACTGCCATCCTGTTTTTCATCCAGGCGGATGGTCTGCTCCTGGTCTTTTCCTTCTGATATGATGGCTTTACCACCAGTTGTTTTAAGGTTAAGGAAAAGGAATTTCGTTTCTTTTTCTTCGCTGCTGTCATCGTTATTATCTTCAAGATTAAATGTCTGTGATACGGTGCCGTCGTCATTTACAACAATATTGTCAGCGACATTATCGCTTGCATATGCGGTATATGAAGACAGAACCGGCGATGCGGCGGTCATTACAGCCATTGCGATAGACAGAGCCTTGTACTTTAAGTTCTGCATCTTGTTTTTAGTCCTCCTTTTTATATTATTTTTGTCGGTTTCCGGGGATTCCCGGAGCCAAGGCCGGAGGAAAAGGCTGTACGGAAACAAGGTCTCGAACAGTTTTCCCTGCAACCTTGTAAATCCGATGCGTTACTTAATTGTTACAGCCGCATATATATACGGCCAACAAACGAAGGTAAGAAGTTTACCTTCGTTCATATATAATATGAAAAATAACACAAAAAAAAGAAATTTTTTGGCTTTACACTTCTGATGCCGGCAGCCAGCGGCTTTGCCGGCAGACCTGCCGGCCGGAAAGAGTCTCGGCAACAAACACGCAGTTTTCAGCCCGCAAAAAAACCGGCAAATTATGCCGGTTCAAATCTCAAACTCATCTTGTTCTTCCATCTGCATCGCCTGCATCAGGTAAGCTTTGATTATAGTATCATCGTCTTTTTGGGAATCAGGCGAGGCCTTCTCCATGTCACTTAAAAAAACGGCAGCCAGTTTACTTTTTGCGGACTCTATCTCATACTCACACACCGCAGCATCACCATTCACCAAATCAAACGCCTTTTTGACATTTTCAGGATTACTTAATCCGAAATCAAGGTATTCCTTCAGCAGTCCGGCGTCGTGGCTTATGACTGTCATTGCCAGGATGGCGGCATCCTTTTCATGCAGGTATGCAGCCAGTTTTTTTCCGTCTTTTGTTATCCTTTCTTTTTGGCTCATGTTACCGTAAGTCTTAACTGCAACACGGCAGCCGGCATCCAAAGCTGAAAGCTGATAAGCCTTGTTGACGATTTTTTTAAGCATTCGTTTTTGGGCTTTCAGCGAAAATGACAGCACTGGTGAAAAGCATACTTTCGCGACATCGTCAAGCAGTTTCTTCCTGTCTGCAATCAGCATCGCACGAGGGAAGAAATAAGACTGACTATTTACGTTTACCTGGAAGGTGCCTCCGATTATATGGATTCTATGGACGTCACTATTGACTATCCCGGTGATGCACGTGCTCAGGATATCCGGCAGATTGGAGAAGCCATCAAGGCTTATTGACTTTACGTTCCGGAAGTTATAGTCTTGAACTCTTACAAAACCAGGCAGATACAGGCTTTCAGCTGTACAGTCTTCAAACGCCATTGACTCAATAATGAGAGGCTTTTTTCGGTCAGGTGCAAATGTCAGTGACGTCAGTGGTGAAGAATCAAATGCCATTGGGCCTATATCATCAACACTGGCGGGAATTGTTGTGGTTGTCAGGCTTTTGCAGTTGTGAAAAGCGCAATAACCAATCTTTTTCAGGCCTTCATTTAACACGATTTCAGTCAGGTAAACACTTGACATAAAGGCATACTTATCAATCAGCCTGAGGCTCTGCGGGCAAACAACCTTATTGACCGCGCTTCTGTCAAACGCCGACTCTTTAATGATTTTAACGCCCTCTTGGATTTTTATACATCCGGATTTTCCGCACGGAACGGCGACAAGTATCAGCCCGTCTTTCGTGTATATGATGCCGTCAATGCTGATGTATTTTGGATTGTCATCATACACCTCAAAATCTGTAATATCCAATGGTGACGTGAGGAATGGTCCATAGTAGTCCAACACCTGTCTTACATCATCGTTTTCAAACACAAGAATCGTTTTTCCGTTTTCTTTTTTAAGCTTCATAAGTTTTCTTTTCCTTTCTTTTTTGTACTTATACATACAGTATGCCGGATTTCGCCGGTAGCAAAATACAAAATCCCCGCTGCCGGCAAAGACAGCGGGGGTTTAAAACAAAGAAAGGAACGAATACGACGGCGAATCCGTCTTATGTATTGAAGAAGATGTTTCTTCCTCATCTCTTGTATATAGTATACCAGATTTTCCGTTGGGCGCAAATTTTTGTCGGATTTTTTCGCAGCCACGAGAGGTCGGGCGCTGCCGGTGGCTTTCCGGAATTTTTGCAAAAAAATAAGCCGTGCAATGATGCACAGCCAAAGGACGTTCAGTGGAAAAGCCTCTTCTTCCACAAATAAAGTATAGCACAAAATATGTCAAATTGCAAGATGTAAATTACATATACAGTATATCATATTTTTCACCAAATGCAACAGCAAAGCCGCAAAACCTTCCGGCGGTACATTATCTTGGGGATGTATGCATTCACACCACCAAAGCATACCTCCAAAGCACAGTTGCATCTCGGGTCATAGTAGTCCGAGGCCTCGTGAACCCTCCACGCCTAATCCGCTTTCGCGAATATAGACGGGGCTTCCAAACTCTGCATGAACTTTCGTTCATGCCTGCTACTTTAGGTAGGAGTGGATTCCTAACTACAGATACAGCGCAAACTCAGTGACTCTGTCGCGCGGCATCGCCTTCGGCCGGAGATTCAGGCTTTGCCTTGGATGCGCAGAGTACCGCATAAGCGTTAATTAGTGTGGCCAGGCAGCAGCTGGTCCGTCTGTTGAGTTCTGGGACTTTGGCCAAAACTAACAACTCTTCCTTTGCAGAAAGAGATTTAAGGAGTACACGGATGAAGAACCGTGCACAGATATTTTTAGATGCGGAAAGGTCGCAGTTATAGACCTTACCGGTTGTAAATTTACATAATTCGTAAGTATTAAATCCTGCATCTTTGCCGCGGAGAACTTTTCCGGAGCCGTCAAAAGCAAGACGTGATGTATTTACAGCGCAGATATAAGAAACACGGATTCCGTTTCTGGCAGCAAGCGCTTCAACGCGGTGCTGGATATCACGTTTCCTCCACAAGGAAAGTTTCTGTTTGTTCCCTCTCTTCTTTTTCTTCATATTGAGGTGCTCAAAAACAATAACGTCCGCTTTGGATTCCATGGCGAATCTGACAATCTTCACAGCTGTTTTAATGGAGATTGCCTCATTATAGTTATTTGCCAGCCTCAAAAGTCTTGGTGTTTTATGATTACCATTCTGTTGCGCTTTTTTGATAGAATTCAACAATCCATACATACGGTCTTTTTCTACAGGATGATTGATGAATCGCTGCCCTGTGACAGTTCCGTCTTTATGTACTACTGAACACACTGCATCTGTATTGATTCCCAAATCTACTCCAATCACAGTCTCGACTTCCTTATCTTTCTTAAACTTCGGAAATTTAGAGCCTGCCAGTTCATAAGAAATGCGGAGTTCATATCGGTGATTACGTTTTACAAGAACCGGGGCAGAAGCTTTCCATTCTTTCATATGATTGTAGGCATACATGAAATCACAGTCACGTATTACAAAAGTCTCCCAAATCCAGTCCTTACCATTATATAATTTCAGGCTTACGATATTTGCCTCTTCGCTGTCAAGAAATGTATTATTTCTGTAAAAGCACGGCATTGTATTCTGATTTCGGTTCAGATATGGTCTGCGACCATGTTTTCCGCCATCTTCCCATTTCTGTAACTGGGAGCGGTAAGACAAAATCAGCCCGATTGCAGTGTTTATTGCATCACGTCTGAGATAACTCGGAAATTTATAAAATTCCTTATCGAAACGCTTATATACAGCATCATTATTTGTTGTGGAATGGATTAAACGTTCCATTTTCTGCTGTCTTCTCTGCTGTGCTGAAATAATAACTTTTCCATCATCGCCTGTTATACTTTCAAGAGATTTCAATTCGTCATAGTGACGTATTGCAATGTCAGAGATATAATGTACGGCATTGTGGTATATTTTAATTGTCTTGTCGAAAATATGATAGGCTTCTGTGATTTTTAATCCATATGATGCTTCACCGTTACCGGTTCAGCACCAGAGCAAGCATGATACTGTCGCCATACATTGACACCTCCTTGTCTTAAAATTTCTTACATATATAATATGCAGGATTTTTAAAAGTTTTGTCGTTTTTTGCGAAAAAAATGCAAAGTTTATTTTGCCAGTTTCCCGTAACAGCACTTACCACGCCTAAACGTCAGACATGACATTTTTAGATGTCTGACGCTATAGACGGGGTATGCGTGCATGGCTGTTCTAGTTTTTATTTAATTAAAGCATTAAGTATTGGTTCAATATCTGATGTGTCATAGCAGTTTATTACTACCCTTCTGACCTTGACGAAGTTGTTATCCGACAAGGAGACCAACCTGTACGGAAGCTCTATCTCATCAGCATGACACCACCCAAAAGCACCATATGCAATCTTAAGCCGGTTATTGCATTTTTGCGGGCGATTCT
>UMKY01080682.1_pt1 | contig 57114 bp, 59 predicted proteins | sample 1966421 | NCBI WGS metagenome assembly UMKY01 (sample SAMEA4836186, study PRJEB28245) | human gut metagenome | biome: gut microbiome; material: fecal sample | place: Denmark | collected 2008 | reverse complement strand
CCGTAATGGCTGTGTATATCCATCCGTGGCGGCCGGTCTTCCTTGCTTTGTTGAGGCTGCTGTCGGCTGTTGGGGCAGTCTCGGCGGCGTCGGCCCGTTCTTCGGCAATGTAGGCAAACAAAGCCCTGTATGGCATCCATTCCTCAGGAATGTTGTTGTCCCTGTTGGTAAAATATCCGCGCAGAGCCCTTTCCTCAGCCGATGAGGTCTCACCGTCGAGATATTTGTCGAGCAGCTGCTTAATATATTCTTCCTTTTTCATCACACTATAAATATCGTTCAAAGCGTCAGTAAATCTTTTCTCTTGGCCCTTATGGCCGTAAGTTTTATAAAGTCCTCACGTATCTTGCGGCGTGCCCTCGACAGGTTTTGCCGGAGGCTTTCGGCCGTGCATCCCGTGATTTTCATTATCTCAGAGCTTTCGTAGCCCTCAATCTCCTTCATCTTGAATATCTGTCTTTGCAGTTCGGGCAGATGTTCAACGATAAGTCTTATCAGGTCGGCCTCGTCTTTGGCTTCGGCCCTGTGCCAGTCGTCGGCTGTCAGGCCTGTTGCTGAGGCCTTTCCGTCTTCCAGCCGGTCGTGGCGCCACTGGTCGCTGTATTTGTTGCGCAGCATGGTCATGGCCAGTGCCCTTTTGTTTTCATACCGGTCGAGCGTAGCCCGCATGCTCCAGAGCTTGAGCATCACCTCCTGCACCAGGTCCTCAGCGCTGTAGTCGTCTCCCGTAAGCTTGCGTGCCAGCCCTTTCAGCTCGTCGCGCATGGGTATTATTATGCGGTTAAATTCTTCCGGTTTCATCATTGTTTCATAAAGGTAACGTATGACGCGGAAAAACGTGACATCAAAAAAGAACTTTTTTTTAAATTTGTTTTGAAAAGCAGGATTGAAGCCGGGCTGCCGATGCCGGCAGAAGCTTGCGGATTGCATTGTCTTAACTTCAATCGGTTGATTTGGGCTTGATGTTATCATAGATCCGTCGTGCCTATGTTGAAAGCCTGTTGTGATAGGTCTTTCCCATGCTCGTCTGCCGATGCCGGCTTGTGTTTATAAAAATAAGAACGGCCGGAGAAAATTTCCCCCGGCCGTAATACGGTCTGCCATGATGCGGCGTCTTTACTTCTTCATAAACTTATATCCCCTGACGTTGCCGTCGGCTGATTTTACAGTGGCAATGTATATTCCTGCCGGAAGCGATGACAGGCTGACAACGTTGCCTTCGGCAGTCAGTGTGGTGCGGCCAGCTGTGTCGCTGATAGCTATGCTCTTTGTGCCTTCGGCTGCCCGCAGTTCGTTGCCTGATATCATTATGCCTTCGCCCTCGCCGGTAACGGCTGTTACGCCTGTTCCTGTAGAGCCGGTGTATATGCCTATGTTGTCGAGCAGCAGGCAGTCGCCGCCTTTGGTTCTGAGGCGTATTGCTATATAGATGTCCTTGCCGTCATAGTCGGCCAGACTTATTCCGCGTGTCTTCGGTTCTGCTGTCTCGCCTTCAACGTTGAGCACTTCTGTGTATGCTGCGCTGTTGTCTTCGGTGGCAGACACCATTATCTGATAGTCTTCAAGGAACTGCTGATTGAAAGAGTTTGCGTCCCACACGAGATAGCTGTCTTTGCCTTTGATGCTTACCTTCGGCATTATGAGCCAGCGGTCGGCCTGGTCGGTGCCTTCGAGCCATGATGTTCCTGCCAGCATATATTCGCCGAACACGTTATGCGCTACGATGTTGAACAGACCCCATCCGTCTGCGTTAAACTCGTCGCCGGCTGACGGGTCTACGGTGCCGTTGTCCTCGGCGCGGAATGTGAAGTCAGATGGAAGTTTGCCGTCCTCAAAGTCCCAGAATTTCACTGGTTTGCTTACCGCGGTGAAGTCTTTTGTCAGCACGTTGTTGTCGGCGTTCTCGTCGTTGTCGTTTGCAACTTCCACCTTCAGCTTGTGGCTGCCGTCGCTCAGGTCTGCCAGCAGGCCGCTGAACGTAACGGTTGTGGCGCTCTGAGCCTTCATGGCGATGGTGCTGTCTTTAACGGCCACGTCGTCGATGCTAACTGTTACTTTGGCGTCGAGGTCAGCCACGCCGCTGTTGGCCAGGTTGAATATCACGTCCTTGAGGTTGCTCTCGCGCACAAAGTCGTAAGGACTCTGCAGGTCGGAAACGGCAAGGTCGTTGAGGTTGCTTTCAACCTTCTCGAACGAAACGTCGTCAACGAGAATGAGGTTCTGGTTCTTGTCGCTGAACGCATAGAAGCCTAAATAGATGGTCTGCGCCTTGTCGAAATGAACAACGTTGACAGACTCCTCGTATTTGTTGTTCAGAATGGGGTTGAACTCCACAATCTTGTTGGTCATGGCCTCAGGCTTGGCCTCGTTGCCCCAGTATACGGCCATCTTCTCGGGATAAGAGTCGAGGTTTGAATACCAGAACTTCAGCACATAATAGCCCGGTTCAACGTTTATCGGGTCGAGCATGGCCCAGTCGTCGCCGCTGTTGTTTGAGTCATAGCCGTAAGCCAGACAGCCGTTGCCGGTGTGCGCCATGTTGAAGAAACCTGATTCGATGCTTACGTCCCATGTGCCCTCGTCGTTGTTAAGGTTGTAGAATGTGAAGTCCTGCGTGTTCTCCGAAGCCTCGAAGCCCATTGTGTAAGGAGCATTCATCGGTGCTTTGTGCCTTACCGATGTGTAGCATGTGTCGTTCGTGTGGTCGAAGTCGTCGGGATGAGTGGCCCATGCTTTTATTTCGTATGTAGTCAGCGGGGCGGAAAGGTCGGCTTTGGTCTTGAACGTATATTCAAGTGTCTCGCCGGCTGCGAGCGGCTCGCTCACAGTCTCGTTGGCAATCTCCTTGCCGTCAACGGCAAACGCTACGTCAAACCCGCTCAGGTTAGTGCGTCCGCTGTTCTTTATCGCCACCTTTACTGTCTCCTGTACGAGGCCGTAGCCTGTGACAGGACTCAGTATCTCTGCAACTTTTATGTCTGTCGGGTTGGCAATCGGCTCAACCGTAACTGAGCAGAGATAAAGATAGTCCTTGTAAGCCGTAGATGTGGCGCGGAACGCTATGTGGAACGGCTCGCCGGCCTTGGCGTCAACGAGAAAATAGCCCGACTGCTCGTCTTTCTTTATATTGTCGTATGTAGCCTCCTTGCTGGTCATGTCTTCCACGGTGCCGCCCTTGCCCGAGTACACCTCCATGCTCTCGCCATACATGCTTCCGCTGAATGTGTATTTCACTATCAGCGTGCCGGTCTCGCTTGGCGTTATGGCAGGCGAAATCAGCCAGTCGTCGCCGTTGTTGAAGTAGTCGTACTTATAAGCCACTTTCGACGGGGTGCCTTCTTCGTTGAAGAGCCATGTGGCGCCGTCGCTGTTGGCATCAACCACGGTCCATGCGTTGAACTCGTCAACCGTCTCAAATGCTGTTGTATAGATTGCGTCTGCATGTGCAGAAACAACCGACAGCATAAGGAAAAGTAAAAACGTAGATATCTTCCTCATAATAATAATGTTGGGGCTCACTTGAAAATAACGCCTGAACGCCCGCAAGGCTGATCCCCCTTTAACCTTACGAAAGTTGGCCTGATGAAATGTTTAGATTATAAATATAGTAAAAGAATCGTTATGTATGGTTGCAAAATGAAATACTTTAATTAAAATTAACTCAAAAATGAAAGCAAACAGAAGTTTGGTAGATAATATGTGATATATGGAACAAATAACGTGAGACATAAGACGGCGACAAAATGAAGCAGAAAGACGGCCGAAAGCATGAATAGAAATAGATAAAACCGTCTATAGCTTAATGAAATATTGTGGCTTGGTAACGTCGAAAAATACATCTCCTGTCATGTTCTGCGTTTGGTGTTTTTGATAAATAAAGCAAACGGAGTTTGTAAACATTTATGACATTTTCCGTCCGTTTGACGCTCTCAGAATGGCGATGCCCGTCCTCAATCCACTTTTTGCCTTGAAAATCGCCATATTTTGCCTGATTCTGTTAAGTCGTTGTCTTACAGATATTTACATGAAAATACATCCTAAATATCAATAGTTAAAAAACATTACTCTGCCGTTTACCACTCAAAAGTGGCCCATTTACGATGCGTTACCCATCGCTTTTCGCATTAAAAGCAGCTGTCTTTGCATCAAAAAACGCCTGTTTCAGCCTGGTTTTATGGGATAAAAGTAAATATAAGTTAATATATCTATTGCGTGAAGGCTGCTGTTTTAACTTTCGTTATAATTTAATTTTCTAGATTGAGAAAATATTTTGTCATGATTATTTACTGGGTAGTGGATGAAGAGGTGGTTGCAATTCATCTGCAGTTTTGTTGGATTTATTTTAAGCAATAAAAAATCAGAACTATTGAGTTTTCTTTGAAAAGATTTAAATTTATAGATACCCACAAATAAAATGGGTATGTCTTATAATCGTAAAATTTAGTTTTATCAATTAATAAGTCTTGATGGTCAATAATTAATGTGCCTGAATATTAATGCCTTTATGTTTATCTGAAAAAACTGCAGATGAATAGAATTTTATATAAATATTATTTACTAAATAAGATAATAATAGCAAAAAATACAATAATTATTATCCATGTTATTATAGAAGATAATTTTCCGTTTGAATTATCCTCATATTGTTCTTTTGCTATTTTTTCTTTGACATAATTTTCTTTCTCGTCTTTTTGTTCTTTTGTTAACAGTTCCCCTGGATTCCATTTGCATCCACACTTTAAACAAGTAACTTTTACCTTTCCACTTCCAATAAATCCTGCCAGTAATCCAATGCCTCCAGTAAGAACAGCTCCAGTTAAAGCCTTTCCTGCTCCAAATCCTTTTTTGTTAGCTACTAATTGAGAACTGCCACAATTAGGGCAATACAATTTGTCTTCTTGATCTTCCATATTGTTAAACTTATGTTTGAATATTTCTATATGGCAATGTCATACGATTAACAATAAGACGCAGACAATCGCCTACGCCTCTTGGCTCACCACAAGCCACAACACACTAAGCGAGAAGTCTGCGTCGAAAACGGACTCCTCAACGTGTGTTACAATAGCTCGTTCATATCCGAGGTGGTGATTCAGAGGCGATTGAGCTATGATATATCTATTTAAAATTTACCGAATATTTTCGGATTGGTGCAAATATACGAAAAAATATAGTGTGATAGAAAAGTTATATGATAATTTTATTTTGAAAGTGTGTTGGTTTAATATAACATCAGTTTATTAAAATTTTTGTTTACGATATTATTGCAAGACTCGTAATCTAAATATAAATGACCGTATTTGATATGTTTTTGAGCTAAATAATCAGTAGATAGATGTGTTTAGTATTTTGTTTATACAATTTTTATAGTGTAAAAATGCATCTTTTTATATTAAAAATAAATTTATAATATAAAAAAGTATTCAATATATTGCAAAAATAAATATTTGATATTACTTTTGTACATTCAGATAAAATCCATTCTTATCAGACAATATGTATACACCAACAAAATTGACAGAATATAAAAATAAATATAAAATATCTTGGGCTAAACAGTTGCCAAACGACACTCCTCCTGAGAATGTAGTAGTTGCATATGACAAAGAACCGTTATTTCGCTTAATAAAGGAAAATGGTGTTATGACAGAAGAGGATTTAAAACCTCATACGGAGCTATATCCACATAGAAACTTTCGTGATAGATTGTGGCAAGCTTCAGGATTGTCTTCACTTTGCACATTGGAAGATGCTCGTTCTATGGCAAAACTTCCTTACTTGAAAAACTTACATGGAATAGCAGAAATCACTATGTTTCCAGAATATGGAGTAATGCTAAAAACGCCAAGTAATAATTGTGTAAATCATTATACTTGGTGGCATACAACATCGTTTGATTTAAACAATGCTGAAATTCAATACAGAGAAATAGATTTTCAACCGGAAGCAATATGATTAGATTAAAATTTATAGAGGTCATTGTTTTTTATGAAGTGCCACAAATCTTCATAGCGACAGATATTTTTGATACAAAATTTTTGTGTTTGTTATATCCGAATAATGATGAATGCTTTTATAAATATATTGCAGTAAGGATTAGTGAGAATCGTCTGAATTTATTTAAAGGCCAAATTATTGATCTCTTGTCTATATATAATAATCCAGAAGATGGTAGTTATTTTGATGTAGTCGTAAAAGATGCTAGTGATATTACAGCAGAACCTCTTGCTGCAAGTCAAGTACAGCCTTATATGTTACCAGATGAGGGTTTTTATTGTAATTATGATGCTGTTGACGATGAAGAATTGCTTTCATATTCTTTACAGAATGGTAAAATAATGTCTTGTATTGCATTCAGTGATATTAGAAATTCTCATAATATAGATGTAAATGTTTTGGCAAATGCTTTGAATAAATATCAAGCGATGGTACGTAATTGCCATATTAAAAGATTTGGTAGACAGTATGCTGATGAAGCAAATATGAGAGCTTGTGCGTTAAAGGCTGCATCTTTTGATGTACATTTTATTCTAAATGAAGCGTTTGATATATTTGGCGAAGCTTCAAGGATTTCATCTACTTTACAGAAAATCGATGAAATATTTTCAATCGACTCATCAGATAAATTGGGAGAAAAGATAGAAGAATTACAAGGGCATACATTAAGTAGTATGCGTTCTTTCCTACAAGTATTGGAAATGAATCATTTATCATTTAAACATAAATGGGTTAATTCAACATTGGAAAAGAGTATTTCTGGTTCTACAATATCTTTAAATGCCATATCACGAGTGTATGATTATTTAAACACACACATAGAATTAGAAGAGGTGATAACTGAATTTGTTGGCTATTTTGCTTCTGGTACAGTTCTAAGTAATGGTAAGTGGACTTTTATTAGTGATAATAAGAAAATAATTGGCACAACAGATGAATCTGGTATCTTTAATGGTATAACATTGGGCGAATATCATCTGTATAAAATAAAATGTATTGAATATCAAGATACAAATCATATTTCTTCGAAACCTAAAACAACTTATAAACTTATCGAATGTAAAAAATATGAATAATAAATTAGTCGTTTTTTTACTAAAAAATAACTACCAATTTATTGTCATTTCATTGTATTAACCCATTAGCGGAATTAAATTAGTGCATGCTTAATTCTGTCAATGGGTTTGTTGTTGATAATGTTTAAATATTGCAGGATGGTAAGTCTACTAATTTTTCCGATGATTCCGGCAAACAAATCATTTGTTATTTTATGCATAATTTCTGATGCTAATAAATTGGTCTTTATGTTGCGAAAATAATGTTTCTATTCTCTTTTTGAGACAGTATCGTTTGCGGACAATTAACCGCATATTTTGCGGCTTATTGTCCGCAAAGAACGATGATATTAATGATTTAGTTATGTAAAATGTGATTTGTATCTGCTGTTTGTGCAATGTATTTTGTTAGTCTTTCATTGCATATTTACATTGCCTGGCATGAGTTTATGTATTTGTTATTGCCGCTTTTTGTGTGTTTGATGAAAACAAAAAATCCTGATTTCGTTTCGAAATCAGGATTCTGTTTGTTGAGAGTGGTACCACCAGGAATCGAACCGGGGACACAAGGATTTTCAGTCCTTTGCTCTACCAACTGAGCTATGGCACCATCGTTATTGCTTGATTGCGGGTGCAAAGATATGCCTTTTTTGTTAATCATACAAATTTTTGAGCATTTTTTTTGAAAAAAATGCACGAGTTTCAAAAAAATGCTTTACCTTTGCACTCGCTTTTAAGGCATCGGGATTTAGCGCAGTTGGTAGCGCACTACGTTCGGGACGTAGGGGTCGCTGGTTCGAGTCCAGTAATCCCGACAAAGGATGAGCTAACTTGTTATTCCAATGCAAGTTAGCTCATATTCTGTTAAAAAGGTGAGACAAAAATGCGACACCTTGTAAAAATTGAATATTAAATATATCTCTCATCAGTAAAACGAAGAGAGAAAAAAAATGATTTTTTTAAGAAAAAATGACGAGGTCATTAACGATATAAAACAATGGTCTTATCCAAGGCTTTCTGAAGGTAAGCGCAGTTTTATATATTTTTCAGCCTTTGATCCTGCTGAGGGAAAAATGAAAAGGAAAAGAATTTATCTAGGGCGGTGCAAGACAAAATCTGAGTTAAAGAGTACTGCATCGCGAATTATCAAAAAACTTGTTGAAAAATTGTCTGGTGGTTGGAATCCTTGGATTGAATCAAGCAATCAGTTAGAATACTCAAGATTTATTGATGTATGCGACAAGTATCGTGCATACTTGTACAAAAGTCTCAGCAATGGTGACATGCGTGAGCAGACCACGACAAGTTATCTGAGTTATCTGAAAATCTTTCAGGAGTGGGGTAACAGCATAGGGATATCTTACGTATATCAATTAGACAAACGGAAGGTAACTGCTTTCCTGGATTATGTTTACATTGATCGTAACAACACTATGCAGACGCGTAATAACTATCTTTGTTGGCTTAAAACTTTCGCCCATTATCTGACAGACAGATGTTATCTGACGTCAGATCCCACAGTAGGAATAAGTGTTATAAAGAAGAGAGGCAATAAGCAGCGCAAGGTTTTACCAGACAAGGTTCTGATGAAAATTAAGGAGTATCTAGAGAAAAATAATAGACATTATCTTCTTGCATGCTATCTCCTTCACTACTGTTTCATACGTCCCAAGGAGATGTCATTATTGAAGATTGAGGACATAAGTCTGATAAAATGTACAATGAAAATAAGCGGAGATATAGCCAAAAATCACAACGATGCCGTGATTACGCTACCGAAGCATGTCATTGAACTTATGATAGACCTTAGAATTTTCGACAAGCCGGGGAAATATTATATTTTCAGTGACAGGTTCAGGCCTGGCGAGAAAAGAAAATCCGAAAAATCATTCCGTGATTATTGGAATTTAAAGTTGCGTCCAGGGATAGGGCTTGCGAAAGAGTACAAATTTTATTCATTAAAGGATACCGGAATCACGAATATGCTTCGTGCAAAGACCGATATCCTTTCTGTAAGAGATCAGGCTAGGCATTCAAATATTGCAATAACTGATACATACACGCCTAAAGACATTGCAGACGCAAACGAGATGTTGATAAACTATGAAGGTATTTTATAATGTCAATTCATAGAAATACCCAGTCATTAATTTATCTATCCCATTGTCTGTAATATTTATATCAATTTTGTCGCATATGAATTTTTTGTTTCTGAAAACAAAAATTTTTTTAGTGTCAGGTACGTCATCAGATAAAAATTTGATGACGACCTGCTCTTTGTTTTCTATCCATTTTTGCGAGGGATGGAATATGCCTATATTATTATCAGACCTGCCTCCATCAAATCTGAATGATCCTTTGTCATATTCACTTCCAGCTGATAAGAATGTAACTGAATTGTCTATTCCGTCAACGTCAAACGAGTATGTGTTGCCGGTAAGGAAGTAAAGCTCCATTCTTTCTGACTCTTCTCTTTCAGAAGGTTCATTGCCATTCTTTAAGTAATCTTCTACAGAGATGTAGTCACTGTAAATTTCTTCCTCTGTATATATGTTGTCGTTCGTAGACGAAGGCATAGAGAAACCAATTTTTTTAGAATAGCTAACCGGTTTTGAATATTTGGCATCATATATTCTTATATCGAATTCTACATGATGTGCTGCAGCTGGAACTATATTGAGTTCAACACTAGTGTCATTGCCTTCATCACGTCTGACATGCATATACCAGGCGAAAGAATATATAGTAAAAAGAGTGTTTCCTTCATTGTCTGTACTCTTGGAACAATAGCCCCATTTTTCTCCAAACGGGTCATTGCTGAATCTGAATACAGATGTCATCTTTTCAATTTCTGACATATTTTTGATATCTTTCTGAGCCTCGCTTATTGAGACATAGTCTTTTATTGTGAATTTAGAGAGCACTTCCTCATCTATATCCGCATATCTGTTTTCTTCAGCATCGGAAAGATTGTATTTAAGATTAGAAGCATTTATGTATTCAAGGCCGTCCTCGTCATAGTCTGTTGAGAATTCGTCAAGGCATTCATAATGGACTGTATCGAGTGTGTCAAAGTAACGATTTAACGAAACCGTTTTTTTCTCCTCGTCGTAGACATATCCGATATTAAAGAGTTTTTTTAATTCAGATAAAAAAGTCTTTATGGACCAGTGCGGCAATGCTCCTTTTATTGATAACACATTCTTATTATTATATACAAGCATGCGAGACCATGGTTCCTCATCTAGGAAACAGTGATTTAGTGTATATCCAAGGTAGTAAAATATACGACGAACGACATAAGCCAGAAAAGGCTGTATCCTAATGTTTTGCAGTACTTCTTTTCTGAAATTATCATCCTTTTCCCTTATTAGGTCTTTCCTGTTAAGTACAATGTCATTCGTTTCATCATACACTGGTGGGAGGGCATATAAACCCCGATAGCCATGTTCGTCGAGCATAGCAGGATCAAAATCTATATTAGCATAAGCGTCAATCTCGTCTATGTATATAGATGAATAGTAATCATCCGTATAAGACATTCTTATTCCCGAGATAATCTGCAATTTGACTGCTTTTTCAGTATAGCTAGTTATAGTGCCCTTACCTTTTATAATAAGAAGGTTATTGGAATAAAGAATGCAATCATTGTATTCTGTTGAGTGTTTGGCAACGTCTATTCTGTTGACATTGCCAAAGAATTTTCTGTTGTTGTATATAGACAATGGAAATTCGATTTCCATTGTCTGCGCATCCCTGTCTTTTATAAGTGGATTTTCCTTAGTAATTTTTATGTTATTACCGACAGTAGGATAAACCTTTTCTCCATTAATTATGCAGTAATTCATATATTATCCCTTTAAACGTTGGTATTTTCTGTATTGAGCGTCAAAGCCATATTCGCCGTCTATGTAGACATTTGCATTGATGCCAGATGCGAGTATTGAATTAAGCGAGTCAACCACATTAACGACGTTTTTTATGACACGGTTTAGCTCTTCATTATCTGTAGTTACGTTTACAACTGGAGCTACAACCGCAGTATTGCCGCCTCCAACAGCACGGCTAACATCGGTAGCAGTAAGAGAAGCAACTGTATTATTGCGTTGTGCTTGGTCAATCAGCTGCAGTGCAGGTAGCAGCTGAGGGTTGTTGACAGCTTTGTGATTTGCAACAAATTCTCCAGCATGTACGACACCAGCCTCGCGCCTATAGTCACCAGGTCCAGTAAAACCGCCTTCATAATAGCCGGCAGCCTCTGCCTGGTGCTGTTTTTTGATAGTTGCAACTTGCAGCATACCTGATGCAGTCGCCGCTACAGCTGCCGCGATGGCTAGTGGCACCGTCCATGGTTGACCTGGTTGTAGCACGGCTCCGTATGCTGAAATGGCGTTCATTGCAGTAGATGCTAAAGCTTGAGCGATCTCTATTGCCATAGCCTTCTTGTTTGCTTTGTTCTTGGCTTCATTAATCTTTTTATCTCTTTCCTTTTCTAGCTTTTCTCTTTTGGCTGAGTTGTTCCCGGCAGCTTCGATTTGTTTGTCGTAGTTTGCCTTTATCTTAGCAACCTCATAGTCAGAGCATGCTTGTGAATACGCCGATGCTGCAGACATAATGTTGTTAATAGAGCTATATGCTACTGAAGCCGCACTGATAATTTCTTGGAACATCGCATTATTGTTCATCTTTTTTGCCTCGTTATACGCTGCGCTGTTCTCATAGTCTTCACCATATAGTTTCTTCAAGTCTTCATTAACCTTCTTCCTATATTGGACTATGGCGAATATCGAGGATATTGCAGTAATGCCTGAGTCTGATCCGTCTGTTATATACTGAGCCTGTGGTCCGGCAGATTTTTCTGCTGCGTTAAGCATAGACTTTGCCGTGTTGTGTGTGGTGTCGTCTGCAGTAGATGGCATTGAAGCATAACGTTCACGTATTGCCATTTTTGCCTGCTGATATTCTTCCTCGTTAAGGAGTCCTTCTTGGTAGAATTTATCAAGCCAATTCATTTCAATCTGCTCTTCCATGGCATTACCTTGATTAAGATATTCTTTACGAAGATCAATCAGCTTAGAGTCATGTTCTGCTTGCAGATCATACTGATGCTGATTCTGCTTTTCTTCTATTTCTGCTTTAAGAGAAAGCCATTCTTCAGTTCCTGTCTTGTATAAGCTGAGACGTTTGTTAAGTGCGTCAATGTCGTTGCGGAAAAGCGCCTCATTCATGGCACTCTCATTAAGGAATATATCTGATGATTCGTCATAGAACATAGCGTTAATTTTAGCTTCTTTAGCGACACGTTCATGTTCTATCTCTTGTTCATTGAGCTTTCCTAAAGCCTCAATGGTTTTTTGTCTTATTTTCACTTCATCATCAGCAAGCATTCTCGCTTCAGTCGATTCTTCTCCCCAAAGTTTTTTCCGCTTATCAATACTATTGAGCTGCAACGTTTCTTTGCGTTGTAAATAACTTTTGTAAGATACTAGGCCGTTTGAATACAGGTAATCTAGTGTGGCCAGCTGTACATTCAGTTCAGCCACATATTCTTTGTCCGTATTTTTTTGCCTCTTTAATGCTTCGGCTTGTGCTTTTTTCTCTGCTCGCTCTCTTTTATTGCGAATTTTTTCTTCCTCTTTCCGCTGTTTCTCGCTAGAAGTTGTTTTATTTCCTGTTTCAGCATGCTTAGCAGCGTCAGCAGACTTATTTAGCACAACGGCATTTTCAAGAATTTGTTTGTTTGTTTCTTGAAGCTCCTTTCTTAGGATTCTCTCTTCTTCTGAAATTTTTGAAATAGCATTATTGTATCTTATTAATGCAGCTTGAGCTGTGTTCATCGCATATCCCCCAAGGCTAGTTTTGTCGTTCCAGCCAGTGCTGAATGATCCCTGAGAAAAAAGCGAGCTTAACCCGTTGCGGGCACGTTCTATCTTGTCGGCAATAGAGTTTATGGCAGTTTGGAATCCATCATACCATCGTGTATAATCAGCGTTTTGTGCCTCATTCTTTTTTCTGCTAAGCTCATCGAGCTTCGAATTAAGTTCCTTTGCCTTAGCGTTAAGTAATAGAGATTTGGTGTAAGCGTCAATGGCGTTCTTTGCAGCCTGAGTATGTATATTCTCGGCATTAAGGAAACCTAGATATTCAGGACTTATATTGTTTAACTGACGAATAGCCTCTTGTCTGACAGCGTCCGCTTCAGCTTTGTTCGTTGCAGATCGATATAGTTCATCCAGTTGATTCTTTTCTGCACTGATTGTCTCAGATGCAAGTCTGTTTACTTCATCAAGATCTTGTTGTGTTTGTGATACTTCTACGATTGAATCTTTCCAATCCTTATAAGCAGCAATAAGAGTTAATACAGCGGCTGTAACCGCAAGATAAGGATTTTTCAGCATTGTTGTATATAATGCTTTAATGGCGGTCATAATTTTGCCTGTCCACATCACTTTAAGTTTGTCAACGACAATAGACGCTTTTTGTATTGCGATATATGTCGTTATTGCCGTGGTAAGAGCTAAAATAACGTTGATGTGGCGTGTGATGAAAGATACAATAACTGAGAGCGATTTAACAAGAAGCGAGCTCGATGTTATAGTATATTTTACAATAGGCAGAAGTTTCTCGCCTAGTTCTATTGTCAGATTTTGGAATTCTTTTTTTGCTTTGTCAACTCCAGCCTGAACGGTGTTGTTTTGTACATTGAATTCCGCAAGAACACTTGTTCCTTCAGCATAAGATTTGTTTGCAATGTCTTGAGCTTCCTTTACTTGGTCAAGATGGCTGGCTACAGCTGATAGCACGCCGACTGCGCGCGTGCCGTCGAGCTGCATTTCCTGAAACAGAGGCGCCATAGCGTCAAAACCGCCTTTAGAGCGCATTGCCTCTAAAAAAGTGAGCAGTCCTTGGTTTGCATCCTCTTTCATCAGCTTGGTGAACTCCTTCACCTGCATGCCGGCAATCTGAGCGAAGCGAGCAGGTTCTTGGTACATTTTGGTGATAAGTTGCGAGAAAACAGTCGCCGCCGTTGCTTCCTCTTGCATATTCTGGTCAAGAGCTGACGCAAGTCCCATGAGTTGTTGCTGCGTCATTCCAGCCTGGATGGCGACGCCTGACAGATCTGCGGTGAAATCAACAATATATCCGGCATTAGCAGAAGACGATTGGGCAAGGTCGTTGATTGCGGAGCCAGTTGCAAGCATAGCACCGCGTAATCCCTTCTTGTCGTCTTCGCCGAACATTGTAGCCAATTTACCAATCTTATCAACAGCTCCATCGCCAAGGTCATCACCTAGGGCGACGTTGATTTTGTCAGCTCCGTCGACGAATGCCTCAATGGCTTCCGTGCCTTGTATGCCGAGCCTTCCTGCTGCTCCGGCAAGCTCATTTAGTTTCTCACGAGATGTACGCGTATCCATTGCTTTAAAGTCCTCGTTCATCCGGTGTACTTCTTCTGCGGTTTGGCCGGTATATTTGCGTACGTCGGCCATTGCTTCTTCCATATCCGCATATTCTGTCGTTGCCTGCCGAATTGTAAACGTCAATGCCGTCAGACTGCTTATTATTTGAGTTATAGCACCCCAGTTGTAGTTCAGGAAGTTAACAGTTCTTTTAAAAAAGCCTCCATTTTCTGCAGCAGCAGATTCATTTTGAATGTTTCGAAGTTCAGTTCGACATTCTTTGAGCTTCCTTTGGAAGTAATCCCATTCTTTTGTCCCTCTATGTACAGCTCCGCTATTAAGTTCTTTGTTAATTGCTTTTATAGTATTCTTTATATCAATTACGGAAGTTGTCGACAGATTGTTAAGTACCCTGTCAACGTTCTGTGCCGTAGTAGATAAAGCTTTCATTTCCTTTTCACATTCCTTTATCTGCTTGTTCGCAGTCTTGAATGCCTTGTCATCACCATCCAGTAAAGCCTGTTGTTTAGCTTTGCGGTATTTTTCCACGTTGGCTTGTAATGCATTCAACCTGTTAACCGCCTGTTCGTCATTAAGGAATATGGTTGTAGTGTAAGTATTATTATTTGACATAAAAAAAACGTTATATTTGGTTATTTGCAAACATAACGTTTTTTAGAAAACAAGAAAAATACATTATTTTTTCTTTTGTTTATTTTTCCTCTTGACCCATGCATCCCGGCGTTTTTTAAGGAAAGGGTCTGCTAATTTCTGAAGTTCTTCTATTGAATTGGCATTAAGATAACGTGTTATTGGATAATCCTTATTTCCAAAGATTATTGTTGTATAGACTCCATTTTTGTATTGTACAAGTCCATCGTATGGATCATAGCCTCTGTTATCAATAGCCTTTTCAATAAAATTAGTATTATTGTTTTTACTTTGATATAAAGCTTGTTCCCTTGCTTCCTGTTTGTAGCTTTCTTTTGAAAACCATCCACCACCTTTCCAAATAAGAATGATGAAGTATGTAATAAATAATGCAATTATAAAAGTTGTCATATCTGTTCCTTGTTAAATTTGGTAATTATCATAAATAATATTTCTGTTATAAAGGTAGTAAATTTATTCTAACTATGCAATATGTTGAGGTGATTTATTTTGATATTTAAATAAATTTCATATTCATCTCTTATCAGCCATATTCCGAATTATGTAAATGGAAAATATTATAATGGTAATAACCATGCACCCAATGGCCCATCCCCCGACTTTTAACCTGATTTTTTCCCATGTCGAAAGTCTGCTCTCCACTGGATAAGGAACCCGGAGCGTGTCTGAACGCAAGATGGCCACAGTGTCATATTTAATCTTGTCACGATAGACGTACTTCCAAACGACCTTATCCTGATATACAGTATCTCCAGCTATCCATCTGTTGACGAATACGCTGTCTCGTTGATATATGCTGTCACGCTGGTATCTGTCTACATAAATACTGTCGGTTCTAACAGTCTCCATAGGCACATACTGAACAGATTTGCATCCTGCCAACGAACTCAATATGATGTAGGGGATAATGAGATATAACAACCTTTTAACCATTCCCATAACTATATACCTTTATATTCTGTTATGGCATCAAAGCAAGGACATTCCTTTATCCTCTCCCATGAGTCAACCTTGCCGTTATGATTGGTGTCAGGGCTGATATCCCTGTGACCGAGTATCTGAGCCTTCGGGTAACGGCCCCTCAACTCCTTAAGCAGCTTTACAAGGCTTGCCTTCTGGGCTTCCGTCCTGTTGTCCACCGCCTTGCCATTTGCGTCTATACCACCCATGTACGCAACATTGATTGATGTTGAGTTGTAGCCCTGCACTCCATTGCTGACAAACTGTTCGCCTAACAATTGCGTAACAGTCCCATCTGCCTGGATAACATAATGATATCCAGGGTTCTTCCAACCTTTACGTTTAAACTCCGCCTTAATGTCTGCAATTGTTTGCCTTTGGCTTCCTGCAGTACAATGTACAAAAATTCTTTTAATGCTTCTCATAACTTTACTTTTTATCTATTTCATCAAAACCGGCTTCCAAGGCTTCACCTATGTCTTTGTTCTTGCGCTTTGCGAAAGCAACGACAAACGCCCTGAAAAAGCCCTTAATACTCTTTTCTTCAATCCTTACCCCATGAAGCCAAAAGAAATGACCAAAGAAAGACTTTGCTTCACAGCCAACGGCAATACAAGTGGCTACAAAACCGCCCATCATGTAATCAACACCTATAGGCTTAAGGAGAGCCATGCCAATAAAAGCACCTATGCTCACCCACATCAGGTAGTCCATCAACTTATTGATTGACCTTCTGATAGCCCTAGATGTGCGCCACTTATACTGCGCCATGACCAACTTATCGCCCTTTTTCTTGGCCATGTTGAATCGCTTGCTGCTTTCGCCCCAGCCGTAGCGGAAGTCAGCTAATACACATAAAAGTATCGTCGCCAAAAACCAGCGTGCATCATATATCACGGCAACAAGCTCGTTGCCCATCATGGCGAACGTAAACATTCTGGTGCCGCTGTTCATATAAATATCTTGTTCAAACATATCAGTAAATTTATTTAGATATTAAATTATAAATTCCTCTATCGCCGCAATCTGCCCCAGCGTCCAGTCGTTGCTGGCGACAAGCTTTCCAAATGCTTCCTCGTCGAGCGGCTCAAAGTCAAGCTCGTTTTCCTTGGCAGCTTCCTCCTTCAGGCACTCCACGATCTTGTTGTTGTAGTCGTTGAAGTACTTGTTGATTTCGATGCGCTCTGCCTCACTCAGAGTTGTCTTTTCGCCCTCCGCCTGCCACTGTTGTGCCTTCTCCAGCATATAGTCGTGATTATCGCCTTTCAATTTGTCTTTGGCAACTTTTTTAAAGTCTTCAAAATTCGTTACTACCGGTTTCAAGGCACGGATAATCTTAATCATTTTGAACTTGTCGCAGTCCTCCATCTTTGTGAGTTTTGCGTCACTTATGAGGTTATAGACGCTCAGGATTTTCTCTGTTGTTATCTTTTTCATGATTTTGTTTATAAAGTTTTGATTAAATTTTATCTTGACATACAAATTATAGTTAGTATTATTGTTCCACACTCACGGGTGTTCCGTTATTGGTAAGATCAATTCGTGTATATTGAGATGAAGGCGAAATCATTACGGTTACATCCAATATATTATCAGTAACAGCGCCTTCGAGGTTAGCATCCGCGTTGTTATATTCTACATTCTGGACTATCGGCATGCCTCGCATCCATTGTATGTTGCTTTCTCGGTTGGCGTCTTCCTCCGTGGGGTATGCTGCAAATGAGATTGTATTAAACTTCGTTCCAAGTACGAGGGTCTTGTTTGATGTACCTATCATTCCTGCACCCTCATTGTATGCCAAGGCGTAGACGAGATTTATCTCTGTCAGTTGTCCCGTATTGCTGTCCTTTACCTTGCCCTTCTGTACGATTGTGGCACGCAATGAATCGTATGCAGTGCTTCCGCTTGTGAGTTTAACGGTTACTTTTGAGTCCGGGTTTGAAATCTGGTCAACAGTCTTTCGGAAAGAGAAAATGTTTCCGTCGCTGTCCTTGTAGTACCATGTCTTGCCCCAATCAAGGATGTTTTCTGCTTCCAGGACATACGTAAATGTACCCGTGAAAATCTTGATATTATGGCCATATCCCTTATATCTCCTGTAGATGTGCATATCGGGAGTAAGAAGGGCACTGTATTTTGTCATGTTCTCCCAGTTTGTCTCCCCTGCTGATGTAGAAAGAAACAGGTACACATCTATCGTGTCTGACTCTGATATAGTCTGTCCGGCGCCTCCGTTTTCGATGGTTGAGCCATTGTTTATTACAACCGGTATAGCCCAGCTGTCGCTGTTGTTGGCATTAAGAGCCGTCGTGCTTACATAAGCCGTTGTTATGCCACGTGTTATGTTCTTGATGATTATGCCTATATATACTGCACTTAGATGCATTATGTCGCAAATGTCAGACAAGTCAAGCTCGCCTTGCTCTCTGTCCGGCATATCAACGCCAAAATATGAAAAATTGTCAGCGGTAAGCTCTAAAGGAAGATTTGCCGTGAATGGCGGTCTTGCGTCATGTCTGTAACCTACGAAGTCTGTCAATCTGAAAGGGAAGTCAGGATATGCCGCACTGGCACCTTTGCCGGTAGGTCTGTTATACCGCCATACAGCATCACTATTCTGGTTGCCGTTACTTCCCATATCTGCAAGTTCACTTATGACAGGTACCGTGTATGCCGGCTGGTCTCCGTCGCCATACCACCAAGGCTTATGTGTGCTTGATTGCGGGGTACCGTTCCAGTCCGAAGAACCTTTTAAGGTGTCTTCCGGGAACATAGCACGCAACGGCACAGGCTTGAACTTTGCCCACATGTTGATGTTGGCGTGCGTGCAAAGAGTGCCCACGTCATTTGATGCCGAGCCAAGGACAGATCCGACATCCCTTGTGTTAAGCGGGGCAGATACGATGTTTCCTTCAATTATTCCCATTTTATTCCGTAATTCATTTCCAACTCCATGTTTTCTCAATCTCCGCCAGCCTTTTCTCCAGTGCGGCAATCACTTTTCTCTGCCTCTGCAGCTCCAGCATAATCAAAGCGGTATAATCTACAGCTTTGTATCCATTGGCATCCTCTACAACAAGATTCTCAAGTCCAACTTTTTCTAAGTCTTGAGCTATGACGCCATAAGATTTAGTTTTTTCTTCATCGGATTTATAATTAAATTCAAAAAAATCAATATCCCTAATTTTGTCTATATCTTCTGATATAGATTTAATGTTTTCTTTAAGTCTTATATCTGAACTATTGGCGTGAGATTTTGCTGTTACTGTTCCTGCAAACATTGCATTACCATTAGCATATATACCAAACTTAGCCCCTGATGCCGTATTATGCAATATTCCTCCTGCACAAAAGATTGCATAATAACCAGCATTATCTGTTTGTGTATAATTACCGACAACTAAACTATCCTGTAAAGCAAGTCCTTTATCAAAGGCTGCTCCTTTTAATGCGATTTGACCATTTTTATTTATTTGTAAACCATTAATCTCTAAAACTCCATTACTAGTCTCGATAATACGTGATGTATAATCAGCCGTGCTGTTGCCATAGTGGAAATCAATAAATGGTGTCGGACCAGAAAGCTCAAATCCCCCCTTTGCCTGCAAAGAACCATTAATCGCTAGTCCCCCGGTAACGGTTCCACCACTCAATGGTAAATATGATTTGCCTCCATGTGAAGTATATAAACTACTTAATTGGCTTGCTTGAGTTTTTGTCATATAGCCATTTCTTGCAGAAGTGGCATCAAGCATAGTGACTTGTATGGTTTGAATTTTGGGCCTACTTGAATTTATGGGGTCGGTAGAAGTCACGTATGTCGCAACAAGTGGGGATACAAATTGAAATCCTACTTTGTTGCTAGTAATATTAATGTCGTGACTAACAGTATTGCTTGGAGATGTTACCGATGAACTTTTATTAAAGAATATATGCTTTAGAGTCGTATCTCCGTCTACCGAGTAGTCTGTTTCTTCCAGATAGCTTCCATTCCATATATATGTCTTTTTTAATTCTTCATCATAATATATGACTCCTGTTTTAGGGGTGATTCCGTTTGTGCCATCCTGGCTGCCAAAAGATGAAGAGGCCTTATATGCTTCTTCTGATGTCTGAGCCCAAGCAGCTTGACAACTTGTGTATACAGATGTTGATGCATTAGTGGCAACAAATCGTTTTTTACTCTTATCATAAACAACTTGCTTAGGATTAATAAGAGAAGTACCAACAGAAGCCATGGTCGTGCTTGATACCTGTTTTGTGAAGTATATAACTTCCTTCGACCTGTACAATAGCTGATCCTCTTCTACAAAACCGTTTTTATCAAGTCCGGCAAAGCCATTATCAGCCCCTTTTAAACTTTTCAGTTTATCCAGAAAGTGTGAAAGTCCTGTTAAATCTAAAAATTTCATAGGCAAGTTTTTAATGAAAGTGGAGCATTCTATTTTGATACCCTGCTTAAGGGTTGTTATGAGAATAGACTGTCTATTTCTGACTCAGAGATAGATTCGTAAGTCGTGTTGTTGTCTGTCCATGGGACATTAACGAACATAGCACCGTCACTACTCATTTGCACGTGATAATATTTGCCTGATGTAGTCGTTGCTGTATTTATTGTAGGCTTTGTAATAACGGATGCAGGCTTAACAAGACCGGCCTTAGATGCCGTTGCGATACCATATGTAGTGTCCTGTGCAGGTATTCCTAGTGCGGTAATATCGTTTTTTGTAACTGCAGTTCCTTTTGTTACGTGTCCTTCTGAATTGGTTGTTATCTTATATAGCTTTTCTGTACTTAAAGCCACACCCTTTGCCTGCGCATGGTTATAAGCTATCTTACCATAGTCACCCCTAAAAGCCGTACTTGATGTTTCTCCAAGTGCTAAGTCAGAACCTGAAGCTACTAGTTTTGCGGATGAACCGGCATATCTGTAGTTCTTGGCATTTCCCAGATTGACATATATCACTCCGTCTTTAGGAGTAACCCCCTGGCCCACTACGGTCGTCCCGTAAGCTTCAGACCCTCTGATTTTGTCACTTTCACCCCAAGCCGCATAATACTCATTGCTCAGCGCGTCTTTCTGTCCTAAAAACTTATCTTTATCCCTACAATAAACAACTCCTACAACCGATTTCGCCGAACCTGTGATTACTTTTAGCGAGCTGCTGTCCGTTACCTCATTGTCAAACTCTAAGGCATCATCCATGAACATAGGCAGCTGAGATGACGGAACCTTTCCGTTTTCATTAAGCGTGGCTACACCTCCGGCGACTCCCATTTCACTGCGCTTGACCTGAGCGTCATTTGTCACATTGCCAAGTATGGTAGGATTAGTACTAATCTTTTGCCCGTTAATCGTATAATTACCTACTGTTGTTTTTGCTGCACTTACAGCACCGTCTACATAAGCCTTTACTTTACTCCAAAAATGGGTTAAGCCTGTCAAGTCTAAAAATTTTGCCATAATAACTTTTTTAATTAAAAATATTACTAATATCTGTTTCTGATGCTGCATTGTATGCAGTACCGTCTATTGCCCATACGCCGATAGCGTTCTGAACATCATCTATGTCATTGTCTCTGATTCCTTTTATACGCGCCATGCCGTTCTCACCGGCCTTTGATCCTATTACAAGGCACCATTTACTCCATGTTCCTTTCTCCGTTACGGCATTTGGAGCGTTAAAGTTGTAATACCTGTAATAAACATATATCCTGTCGTCCTGATGGGTGTTGCTGTCAACATCCATCAGCATATTCGTTATAAACAATTGATTTGTGCCATGGCTCATAATGTCGTTGCTCACTAATAAAGTGCCGACACTATGGCCGCTAGAATATACATCAAATACTCCTGATTTTCCTGTGCCGTTTATCCGGCAGTTGTCCATATCGGAAAACTCTATTCTCATCCTGTCCAGCAGGTCTTTACCAAGATAAGCTGACAGGGCAGTATTCTTTGCCGTTGAATCATCATATTTATTCCAGTCCTGTAGAAGGTCGAAAGAAGAGCTGCCGGAGCTGCCGCCGGAATTCATGCCGAGTGCTGATACGAAAGACTCCGAGTAGAATCCTTTGGCGTTAGCGACAAACACATTGCCTTCAGTGTCTTTCTTAAACCAGTTTGCCATCTCTGCGGCAAACTTGCTCCCGAAATCATTTATGTTCAGTTTCTTGTCCAATTCTCCTTGCAGGCCGCTGATCTTGGATATGTCGAGCATAGGGATATCTCCTGCACTCAATGTGGCATGGCCGGTTACGCGACCGTACTTGTCTACTACTACCTTTGTGTATGTACCTTCAGTCCCTACTGTTGCAAGAGTCAGTGTGATATCCGCCGACAGGCTGCCGCCACCGGCAAGTCCGGTTCCGGCATTAATCCTCAAATTTTTGTCAGCCTTTACCTCAAGTAATTCAGCAAGTGTGGACGTCTGCGTCTGTCCTGCAAGAAATGCTTCCAGTTCCTTCCACCGGTTTATAATGTTGTCAGTGTCCGTACCCTCAAGAAAATCATTTACCTTCGTCGTAACGGCATCTGCCTTTTTAGAAACTTCAGCAAGGGCTGTTGTAGTGGCGTAACCGCTAAGATCTATGTTCCCCTTCGTGAATGTAAGGGTGCCGCCGTCGCTGCTTTCTCCGACATCAACCACGACATTTCCTGAGCCTGATATTGTTATTTTATGACCTTTCTGGCCACTTTCGAGCGAGGCGACACGGTCTAACAGGTCTTTGCCAAGATAAGCTGACAAGGCCATGCTTTTAGCTGTCTCGTCAACATATTTATCCCAGTCCTGTAACAGGTCGAAAGAACCTCCACCTGTATCAGATAAGGAATTAAAACCTAATGCAGATAGTCCCTTTGTCGCATAGAAACTAGCAGGCGTGGCGTCTAGTTGTTCGACATAAAAAGCCTTATTTTCATCATCCCATTTAATTACTCCGTTACCTATCTGAAGATATTTAACATTAAGGCTTTCTCTTATGTTTATGTTGTCTATATCTAGATAAGACCTATCATCAGCAACATAAAGGTCAAAGGTCCCTTTCTCTCCTTTTCCGGGGTCAAAAGGGCCGCTCTTTAGAGATCTTAAAATGGCATTGCCTGATGCATCTATATTGTAGATGTCTTCGCCTAGATTAATTCCAGCTTCAAATGTTACAAGAAATGAAGTTGTATCTTCTTGGTCTTTCCTCAGATAATTACGTGAAGCTGAAGAACTAGAAGAACCTACATAAGATAGAAGCGCAAGAAAAGCGTCTCCTATCCTTGTAGCAGTATTGGCATACATGCGTTTTTCGTCACGTATGCCTTCGAACATCTGTTTTAGCTGGTCTATCTCCATATCGCAAATTTAGAAACAAACAACTGTTGCGAAAAATACAAAATTACATATTTATAACGCTGTTCATGCGGGTTACTTTTGCCTCGTTGTTGTCGTCGAAGAGCGTTGCGAATGCGTCAACGAGTGTGCCGTTGTATGCTTCACCATAGTACTGGCTTTCCTTTTCCATAAGTCTTTTGATAGAGTAGAAGTATTTCTTCGGAAACCATTCACGCTTTTGTCTGGGTTTGCCGCTGGTCATGCCTCCGCCCCATGCAGGACCTTTCTTTCTAGGCTTGTTGAGTCCGTGCTCCTCACGATAAGCAGGATCAAGAAAGTCAAGGTTTCCACCATTGTCTTTACTATATCCTCTTCCTACACCTGAGGAAACGTATATGCCGTAAAGCACAAATCTGTGGATTATACGGCGTTGCCCTTCGTTGCCGCTTATGTGTGCTTCTACAGATCGGCGCAACGTGCCTGTATCGTTAATGCCGAGCATAGCCATGCGCTCATGCCAGATGTCAACCATAAAGTCAGTCCATCCCTTTTCGAAGTCGCTGAGATCCTGGCGTGTTACGTTTTGTCCACTGTTAATTAATCCCATAGGCTTGCGTCAAATTGTAGATCAGCAGGTTCGTCAACGTTAAGCATGAAGTAAAGACCTGTCACTCCAGAGAAGTTGTAGCTGTTGAGTTCTCTGTACTGAATAGACTGAGTGCGCATATACACGAGGTCGTATTCGTATTTCTCCGTGTCGGCTATGAGGTGAGAGAGCAGCTGCCGGAAGATTTCCCTGCAGAGGTCGAGTTTCTGGCGTCTGTCGTCCATGTCATCCTCACGGTACATGGCGAAGATAAACACCGTGTAGGTTCTTCTGTTATACCAACCTACCCGGTTTGAAATCATAGAGCCGTCCACGGTATCGTCCACCATGATGTAGTTGGCCGCTTTTCGGTAGCTCTGCATCAGCGGTTCGAGTCCCTCTATACCGCTGCACTCGCCCACGATAAACTCATGTTTCTTCGCAAGGCTGTTAGCCTTGGCAATCTTTTCGAGATATTCAATAGCATTAAACATATCAGACATTACTTAGCGTTTAATTTAGCCTGCATCTCACGCGCCTCTTTCGCTTTAGCGTTAAGTTCTGTAAGAGCTCGCTTGCAGTCGACACGTCTCACAGCATCCTCTTTCGTGACGTCGCCGTCAGTGAGCAGTCTCAGTTGGGCATCTGTAACAACTCGCAGGTCAATCTCGTCATCGTCTGTATCAGTTGTCATTTTCTTTTTGAAAAGGTCTGGAAAAATCTGCGAGAACACATCCTTTATGTGTGCATACCAGAGATAGACCGAAAGCATCTCCGCCTTATCAAGGCTTATAGTGTTGGCAGGCTTCCCATGGACGTCACGGTATAGAAGTCGTGCCAAGCTTACAAGATATTTCTCGTCTTTCGTTGAAGAATACATCTGATAAGCTATCTCCATTTTCAGATAGTCATTGAAAGGAACGCCATTAAGAAGGTTGTTGACGGCACGGAATCCCTGTACACCATCCAACCTAGTGTCGAAGTTCTCGTACCTGTCAACAAACTTCATTTCTCCTATAAGTGAAGCTAAAAGCCATTTATCTGCATAGAAGACTTTATTATCTTTCACCATCTTCCACCCATCTTTACTCCTTCTGACAACATTTATGTGATTGAAGCGAATGAGCATCATGGCTTTTAGAGTATCTCCTTCTATTCCTTCAGACATTAGCGTAAGCACGTAGCGGAGTTGTTCCTGTGTAAGTTCGTGCCAAGCTTTCGGAGTGTGCAGCTTTATCTCAACCTGCGAAGAAGAAGGCCGGGCTGTCTTTTTTGTTTTTATAAGGTTCATAGTGGTTGATTTTGTATGCGTCAGATTCCATATATTCCTTGTATGTCTCAGGGTTTGCCTCCATTGTGACAATGATAATTCTCATTCTCTCTCCAATCAGCGGCGAATGGGCTATGTAGAGTGAGAAGAACATCTGCAGATGCCAAATAATAGAGGAATAGTCTGCAGCCGCAGTTCCGTTTCTCACGGATTCAAGAATTCTGTCCATCTGAGCATCTGAGATTTTCGTTCTAAGCTTCATGTCTGCCTCCATTATCTGTATCTGTGCCTCCTGCCATGATTCAAATGAGACAGGAGTTGTGGCATAGCGTTCAAAAAGTGAGATGCTGTAGAATACAGTACGTATGCATCTTTTAGCCGCCTCCGTTTTGCCCCAGTCCTCTGTTGATGTGAGGCGATTGATCAAGCGTGCTTTCACTTTCTCACGAATAAGCCTAAGCTGAGTCTCGAGGGCGTCCACTCTCTGTTTGCTTGCCGGTGATGTCGTCTGGTTAGACACAACTCCGAAACCGGTAGGGGTGAGCACGAGGTCCAGCTGGCGGAACACCAGCAAGAACGCGTCAACGCAGATATAGTCTTTCGCACATTTAATGACTTTAGCATTATCTGTTGAGAAACTGCCGAAGAATTCTTCAATGCAGTCTTCTGTTGCGTTCTCTATATGTGGCTGTACACTCTCGAACACTTCCATGTGCTTTGATGTTGCAACATAGAGTACGCTTTCAAATTCTTCTTTTGTTATTGTCAGATCCATTTCTATCCTCCTCGTTATTATTGCTTATTGATACAGTCTGTGAACTGGTATTCTTGTCGAGCGTCGTCAGTTCTATCATAGGTACGTCAACGGTATATTTTTCAGCCCATCCGTTGAAGTGAAGAATCACATGCCACGGCTTGGCCATGATGTCGTGGAATGGCTTTTCCATGGCCTGTTTCAACGTAAACAGCTCACGTTTGTCACTTCCGCTGTTGTTCATCTGGCTTTTTCCTGGTGTCGCTCCGATAAGGTTAGGGTGTACACCGAGAGCGAAACATAGAGCGTTAGATGCTTCTGACATGTCGTCGCTCCAGTCGCCGCCCTGCTTGCGTCCCTCTGTAAGGTCGTATATTCTAACCATGCGGCACTCCTTGCCGTTTGGGTCAACATAATAGTGGGTGAGGATGGCCTTGCCGGCATTCTCAGGGCCGCAAACAAATTTAATTATTTTCTGCTGTTCCTCCTTGATGCGTTCAGCTCTCTTGACTGGGTCTGTGATATTCTCATTGGCGCAGACACGGCTCCAGTAGTCGTCATGCACCTCTATCTGCACCCTAGGCGCGCTGGTGTTCTTGATCAGGAACTTCTTACCGAGTCCGATCAGCTTGTATATGTCGTACCAGTGGTCGCGGAATATCGACATATAGTAAGGCAAAGGATAATACCTGAAGCCCGGTGTGGGCATACGGCAAACAATGGCGAACTTGCGGTCTTTTGTCGGCGTTAGCAGTTTGCCGGTGCGAGGGTCGGGGTCGCGGCCAAGCCTTACGAGAAGGTCGCCGAGCGGGTCGTAGATATCGAGCAGCGGTATGGCCACGGCGTTTTTGGGCGGCGTAGAATCGTTGAAATCGCCATAGAAAACATGTTCTATCTTGCCGTTTCTAGCCTGTTCGAAACGGCAGTAGCATGTCTCGAGATGGCGCACCTGCACAATTTTCTTTTGGTCGCCGGAGAGAATTATTTCGGTAACTGTGAAGAAATAATATTTCATGTCCGTGGCCTGTTCCATATAGCACTCATGAATAGAGTTACGCATGCAGAATCTCCTAATCTCCGGGTCTGTAACGTCAGACTTATCGTCACGGTTGACAAACCGTATGCCCTGGCCGTAGCATGCTATGATATCGAAGGCCATACCCTGAGACGTAACCATGCTTGCGCCTATAAGGCGGCGCAATTTTGCCGGCATGTCGTCATCGTCGCCGTAAGGAATATACTTATATTCCTTGTCCTTAATAAAAAGAGGCTTGACTGCGCTGTCAGAAAGTACGTCCTCATCGAAAACCGTAGCCGAGTCAGCTCCGTATTCCTCGCTGACAGAATCATTGAAGCTTTTGCCGCCAATCTGGACGGCAGGAAGTATGCGAAAAATGCTTGAGTCGCCTATGTGGCCGACTTTAACAAGATCAAGATTATGTTCCATTAATCACCAAATCACTTTTTTGTTTAAAAATTCTGCTATAAACACTTCATTAACACGCCTGTATCTGTAGGCCTTATCCTCGGCCAAAGGGTCAAATATACGGTAAGAGCCGGTTTTGGAGTGAGATGTCACGTACACGCCGTTATATGTCTTCAGTTCTCCTCGTTCAGGGTCATTGGCCCCTGTGCCAAGTTTCCACGCCTTGAAACTTACCTTCTGGTGGTTCATCAGTGCGTGGTTCATGAGCTTCAGAACTTCAGATATGTGTATAACTTTAATTTCCATATAATTAGTTGAAAGTGTTGTCGAAGGTATTGTCGAATATGCGGCCGGCTCTTGCTGTGTCAAGCACGTTATGGTTGCGCTGGGCGTAAGTGTAGGTGAACTTGAAGCGCGGCATGCTGTCAAGATTGTTGTCATATTCGGCGTTGACATCCGTGATTACTACCATTTTCCCCGGTTTAGGCTCTCCGTTTACGAAGTTGAGCAGCTGCACCTCGTCCGATCGGAACAGGTCGTTAATCCAGAAAGCCATAGGGTAGGACAGCACGCCGGTGTCGGCGTTAAACTTTCTTGTCTCTTCTATGTCGTAGTTCTTCATGTTCACACCGATGTAGGCGGAAGAGTACTTGAACTCTGGCGAAACCTCATGAGTGCCGGTGCAATAGACTATCTCCTGGCAGCCGAAGCTGTTGACGAAGAGAAGCACAGGGGCTGCGTCCGGATTTCCTTGGTCGATCTCGTATGTTTGCTTGCGTGCTCCGGCGGTAACCTCGAACGAGCACAGCGTCTTTGCCTCCGAAGCGAAACGTGCCGGCGACACGTCAATAGTGGAGTAGCTGCTGTTGCCTCCTACTTTTGTCGCCGCGAATGTCTGGGTGCTGCCGTCGTCATAGTGAGCCGTTACGCTGGCACCGTCTGAACCTGTATAATGCAAGTACTCCAGCCTGCCGACAGATGTCATCTTGGCTCCCTGCAGGATGGAGAGGAAATTGTTTGTACAGAATGTCTGTGCGTCGTCTTCTACCAGTGCGGCACAATAGACAAGGCTCGACGTTAGCTGAGCCGAGTCAGTCTCCTCTGTCTCGCCGTCTGATGAATTGCCTGACAGACGTTCCTCATGCAGCTCTACTGTAAGAGTGGCTATGAGCTTCTGGCGCAGAAACAGCGTTACAAGCGCCGGAATATCGGTAATCTCTATTGAGCCGTCCTTATCAGGATAAAGATATTCGTTGTACACCTCAGATGTGTCAAGGCGCATTACCACGTGCACGCGTGTCTCGTCTGTCAGAGCCTTTATGTCTGGCACCGTGGACGAGAACAGCTGTGGCGGGAATGAAGTAGTTACTGTCATGTCTTTGTTTTTCTACAAAGATATGGAGAAACGTGTGCATGGAAAAATACCAAAAAAGCCTGCGGCTCTCGCGAGCGGCAAGCTTTAAAAATTAAACAACTTATATGAATAGTCAATAAAAATAAAAAAGAAAATTATAAACTGCCGGCACGGCTCACGCAGTGGCGGCAGACGTGTTTTACTTTAATTAAATTAATAACTTAGAAGTATCGAGTGCAAAGATATGATATGTGTTGTTTTTCGAAAAATACAAGTCTGCTTAACTGACAGGCATGAATATTTTCCACGCCATCTTTCCGTCGGCCTTGCGCTGCGGATGATATCCGTATGCGTGCATATAGCGCGTTATGAAAACCGCGTCCATGGTGCACATCTCTTCAAGGTCGTCAGCTATCTCTGCAGATGTCTTAAACTCCATAAGCATCTCGGGGCTGTCGCCGTCGCATGAACTATGTGAGTTGTAGAAGTAGGCGTCAAGTATCTCCGCCCATATCCTTTCGTCATACGTCAGCGAGTTCAAGAACTTGTAGCGACGGCGCTTTCCTTCAGGGTATAGATTGCAGTTAGCCATGCCGTCTATTATGTCGCCAATGAGGCTTTCGCCCAGTACGTTCTCGCCGTAGTCTTTTGCCGTTATTTCTATAAGTTCCCGGTCTTCGCTGCCTTCTGTGCTTGTATAAATCGAGAACTCCCATTCCATGTCTGATTCCTGCACATGGTCGCTTGACACCATTACCACGCCTCTTATCTCTGTCATCTGTAACAGTGCGCCCAGCAGCGTGCTGACCTCGTCTTCACTTATTACCACGCCGTCCATGATGTCCCGCAGGTTCTGATAAACGCTTTCAGTCAGGTTGTAGTCAAACACCTTTTTCGTCCTGTTGACGTTCAAAATAAGGAATCTCATTGTTCACCCCCTTTCTCCGTATAGTCATGCTCAACCAGTTCTCCGGTTAACGAAAAAGCCCTGAGCATGTCATTACCATTAAGAGGTACGAGGGTAACGACAAATGAATTGTAGTAGTCATGCCTTGATATGAGCATAGGCTTTAGTCTCCTGTTTTTCTTCAAGTGCTTATCCATAGCGTTGTTGATGAAGTCTTTTATGCCTTTTTCGATGTCCTCTTGCGAAACTAAAGACCTGTGGAACTTGCTAAGCACCTCTTGTCCTACGGCGCGTCCCAACAAAGTCGTATTGTAAAAGGTCAGCACTGTAACATAATACTTTTTCATTGCTCACCCCCTTCCTCACAATATTCATGTTCAATCATTTCTCCGCATAGGGAAAAAGCCATCCTTTCAGTATCGCAGTTTGCTGCTTCCAGGCTAATGATGAAGTAACCTTTACCGGTAAAATACTTAACATTCATGCGCTTGAGTTTCGCATTTTCTTTAATGGCTTCATTCTGGGCGTTTATGATAAATTCGGTAATTCTCTCTACCTCTCTTCCACTGGTAACGACAGATTTGTTATAAGTAGCCCTTACCTGCTGTGCCACGATTTCACCTAACTTCGTTGTATTTGAAAAAGTCGTTACCTTAATGTAATATTTACTTTTGTTCATTGCTCACCTCCTTTCTTGTCATCAGCGTTAAGCCGGTAGACCACCCATGCTGAGCATGCCGCAGAGACAGCGGCGACAACTGGCTGCTGCATGGCTACAAGGGCTGTGACACATACAAGTAAAGTAAAAAGATTAACACGTACTGCCGTCTTCCACGTAACAGCGAAGCCGGCGAGGCGAGAGTAGAACTCGCTCCTTGAGTTATACCATTTGGATAAAGATTGTGCCTTTCCCGTCAACCATGCCTTGATGTCGACAGGGCGCTGCGCACTGCGCTGAATTGCATTTGTCTGCATATCACACGATTTGTAACCATACCCGGAGCCGCCGGGCGCGGAGATACAGAAAAGCGGCTGCACATCCCGCTGGTTACAAATCGTGACTTCACCCGTCGGGGCAATGTTGATTTACGGAATGGCAACCGCCAATATGGATATAATAAGGGCATAAAAAATGCCCATACAAATATGCTGGACAATTAACCGATGTCCGACGGCGTGAACAATTCACGACTTGTAACCGATGGCAAAGATAGGAATTATCTTTGAATCGGCAAAGAAAGAATGGTTAATTTTCATCTTTCATCAAATAATCGTCCCATTGCCCGTTGAAAATTTTATTAATATCATCTTGATGGATAACAACAATATTATAGCCTTGTGATTTGAGCGTGTCAATCTTTTGCAATTTTGAAGGTCCGGCATTCTCGCCTACAACAACGAAGTTTGTCTTCCTTGAAATAGAGCCATTAATATCTGCACCCATATCTTTAAGTCTGGCAGCCATCTCGTTCCTATCCATATTGAAAACACCTGTTATGACAACTTTTTTATCATAGAAAGGATTGTTAGGGTCTGCATTAGTAAGGTCTTTTTGCTTCAAATCTCCTGAAATCTGAGAATGTTTGCTAAATTTGGAAGCAAAATACTTTTTGTCTTTTTCTACTTTAGTTCCTTCTTTCTCAATTTTATGTGGTTTAACTCGATTAAGATATTTAAGGAACACTTCAGCGCAACATCTCGAATCGTTGGAAGCATTGTGGTGTTCTCCACAATCAATTTCAAACATATTGCACAAATCAGTAAGGGTATGGCCATAAAGTTTATAAGTACAGAAAAAAGGCATAATTCCTCTTACTTGAATACCATAAAAGGAAAGATTTTTGTATAGTACATCTTCATCGAAAGCAGCATTATGTGCAACCACAACTTTGCCAATGATATAATCTGAAATTTCTTCCCACACCTTGTCAAAGGTTGGCGCATCTTTAGTCATTTCAGGGGTAATGTGATGTACGTTGATATTAGCATAATCATAATAATTTCTTGGCGGTTGAATCAATTTTTCAAACGTGTCTATAATTTCACCCTCCTTGACAATAGTTATGCCTACCTGGCAAGCCATCCTGTCAAATGTAGCCGTTTCAAAATCAATGGCTACAAAATTCATGTCTTGTTTTTCCATAATATAAGACGAGTTCACGTATCAGGGGCGCATCCCGTCAACGTGAACTCTAACAGCTGTATATGTTTAATATGCCCAAAACAGATTATGCGCCATCTGTAAAGGAACAATTAATCATCTTAACTCTGCAAAAATATCCAAAAAAAGTATGAAATCAAAATATACATAAAAATATGTACAAAAATAATTACAAAAAAGTAGAGAAAAATTAGTGGGTAAGACTAAATGTAGGACCGTCTTTGGCTATATTAATATATGGAAATAACAAAAAACAAATATAAGAAATTAAAAGAGTTATTAGAATTTATAATTCTGATATTAAAGTTTATAATTCTGATATTAAAGTTTATATTTTTAATTAAATCTCTATTCTGAAAAAAGGGGAAATTATGAGAAAATTTCCCCTTTTTTATGTTTCACTTTTGTGATGGCATGTTTTGACGCCTTTATAAGTCATTGATTGTATAAGGCACAAAAAAGTGAGTCATCACGATTTTCCCTTATTCACCGTCGGTCTTGTATTTAATGCCTTCGGTAATTTCGTCGTCGCTCTTAACATACTTAACCATGATGTAGTGCAATACGCTATTTTTGCCAAGTGACAGAAAAACAGTCCTGTCCAATTTCCATCCACGTTTAGCCATGTAATTCACGGCACCCATAGTAGATGTAAACTTCATCTTTTTTCCATCTTCGTCAAGAAGGGTGCAAGAACTTTCAGACCAAGTTTTACCGCCTCCGAAGTCCATGGTTGCATTGACTTTCCCAAAGCCCCAAAAGTTAGAGCAAACAATTGTACAATAAACAGGGTAACGACCTTCTGCGTCTGTTACCAGTGCCTGTGCCTTAATGTTAAGGCACATAATTGCCATAATGCAGATAAACAATAATTTTTTCATGATATAAATGTTTAGTAATGCAAAAGTACTAAAAAATAAGATGAATATAAAAATAAAAAAGGAGAATGGTGTAAAACATTCTCCTTTTTAGTGTCAAAATAAAAATATAATTCTAAAGTGTATCAGCCGTTTTTCTTAAACGGTCTGCAATATCGTAGAGAGCACCTTTCAGCTTTTCGCGGTCTACATCGTTGAAGTCGTCAGGTTTTCCGTTGTTCATACCGCTGAACTTATGGTATAGCCAGCTACGTGATTTACCAAAATAATTCTTTGCTAAATATGCCCAATTAATGTCTTCATAAACGTTAGCTAAAATTGTTCTAACGCTTGTTGCTTCCAATCTTACTTCCATAGTTCTTTCTATTTGCTTGTATTTTCATATATTTTTCGGGGAATGCCCTCCCCATTATAGGGAGGGCGGTTTTTCATTCATTTTCCATCAGCTCATAAACCAAGTCCATAATGTAGATTTCCAAGTTTCTCTGTCCGTTCGGATAAGCTCTCCTGTAATTCCTTATGGCTTGGATAAGCTCTTCTTCTTTGTCTGTAAGTTCCATATAATTATATTTTTATTTTGACAATGCAAAGATAATCATCTTTTGCGTATTATGCAAGTTTTAAATGTTAAAAATCATCTTTTGCGTATTATTTTTTTGGCATGTGTATATAATCAGGCAATAGCTCATTTAAGATGAAAAAAGAAAAAAGGAAATAATAAGTATTTTTCCTTAAATGTCCTTTTCTATGATCTATAAAATAAAGGAAATTGCTCCAGCCGCGGCACGAAGACCTTTGATAAAGGTTTTCCGCAGTGGCTACCTTGTAATCCGCTGAATTTCAGGAAATTCAGCGGACGCCGCAAAAAAAGCAACGCTTTTTTCACCGACGGCAGCCCCCACCGCCCTGCGCTGTGTACGCAATTGTGCCGATAAAAATAGCGGAATATGTAAGGCGGATTATTAGAAACAAAGATACGGGCGGACGCATTTGCGGTCATTGCGAAACCTTGAGTGACGTAATGCAATTGCGTCTCTCAAACACAATGCTCTACCGTGTACCTGTCTGTGATATGCCTCATATTGCAGTCTGATACACGGTCTTTCACATGATAAGAGGCTACGTTTCGCAAAGCAAAACGTAGCCTCTTGTAAAGCCTTGACAGGCAGCCCTATATGGCCACCTTGTCAAGTATCAGTTTTGATGCTTTCTCGACATCAGACATAACTGTAAGGATGAACGACGGCTCTTGCTTGAGTGTAGCAATCCATGAGTCAAGATAAGCAGCTGAATTAGTAAGAATGCGGCTGTCAAATCCCAGTTCGTAGCTGACACGTGCAGCTCCCAGCTCTGCGACAAGCTCTTCCTTGGCGTATTTTTCGCTGCCAAATCTTCCATTCATCGAACGGTTAAGGCGGCTCTCGATGCCGGTGCTGTGCACCATCTCGTGTATGAGTGTAGAGTAGAACTCCTGTCCGTCGGCATACACCTCGCTCTGTTTGCGGTGACGCTTGAACTGCTTCTTCATCGGAACGACGATATAGTCAGATGCCGGAGAATAGAACGCTCTGTCCGATGGTTTGTTATGTCTGATAGGGCAAACCCATGACTGAGTGTCAAGCATCTTGTCAATTGCGTCATTGCAATACATACCCTTGTCATCCATTGTGTCAGCCGGGCTGGTAAACATTGCTTTTATCTTATTGAGCTTGTCGGGCTGTTTTTCCTCGAGGTTAGTCTGTTCGATGTTGAACACTCTGTAAGACTTCAGCACCGGAATCTTTGCGCACTGTCGGCGCTCCGCATCAGATAGGCTGTTGTATTGTGCCTCGTCTATGGTCTTGTTGGCAGCGTTCTTATATATGAAGTCCCAGAAGATAACAGGCATCGACTTTTCTCCTTTATTAATATGAGCGTGCATCTTGTTGGCCTGAAGCATGGTGCAATAGACAGGATATTCATATCCTCGTATTGCAGTGTCGAGCATAAGCATAAATACGTTGCCGCCGTTGTATGCCTTACCGTTGATGTTTACGGGCACGCCTCCTCTCGGCGCGCCCAACCATCCTTTTTCCCAATCACCTGCCTTCACTTGTTCCATGCGGCTTATCATCATCTCTGAGAACTGCTGTAATACTTTCTCGTTGTGCTCTGTAAGTTTCATATTCCTATATGTTTAATGGTTCAACTTTATGTTATCAGCCCATAACCTGGACATCTATGTATGCTATGTTAATCATGTCGCTCGCCGCAAGGTCTTCTGCCACGGCACAAGCCTGAGAGCAGCTGTCTGCCATGATTTCGTAAGTAATGCTTTCGTTGTCTTCGTCAGTCACTGTAACACTGTAGATAAGCTGGCTGAACTCTGCGAATTGTCTTCTGTTCTTGCGTGATTGATAAGCGTTGTCAATTGTTGACGTTAAAACTGATGTTGTCATATCTGTATATTTTTAAATGTTAGACATATAGAATCAGCGCCCTGCGCTTCTTCATTTTTTACGTGCACAGGACACGACGACAGCAAGGTATTGACATGCAAGGGACAGCCGTAAAAGTTTAGCTGAAAGCCTGGCAAAATTTATTTTGCGGTGCGCTTGTGAGCGGAATAAATTTTGTAAAGTTTTACGAGATGAGACGGAGGCGCGCCCTTGCAGAATGCCGGTCGACGTAACTTTGCAAAGGAAAAAATGAAGCGCCGGGCCGTGTTCAGTCTGGCATTTAAAAATATACAGATATGGCAAGGTCAGTGATGTCAACATAAGGCTTATAACGCAAGAACTGCAGACAATGCAGAACCAGCTTACGGAAGCGTGAAAGTGACAGACTATGACAACATACCATGTAATCGATGGATAGAGAACTGCTCTCAGGCTTGTGCCGTGGCAGGAGACCATTTACATAAGGCCGCGAAAATGGTATAGAAGTATAAAGATGTGCAGGTTGGCGGTTGAATAAGGCAATGTGTAAAACGTATAGGAATATGAAACTTAAAGAGCTTGACGAAATGAGATGTCTCAGTGATGACGATAAGCCGCATGGATCAAGAGAGTAAAGAGGAAAAAAAGAATGGTTGGGCGCTCCGAAAGGAGACACTTTTGTCAAAAACGCTAAGGCATACGACACCGGTATCATACACTATGCACGACACCGCATTACAAGGATATACAAAAACGCCCTGTGCCTCACGGCACAAGACGCTCAATGAAAAAAAAGATTTTCAGATGATGTTATCTTGGATATACATTTACAGAGTCGCTGCCAACAAGACCATAGACGGGGAATAACTCAACACCGATGCAAAGGGTGTCGAAGGCGTCAGAGAAGTCCGTGCGGTGCTGCAGCAGGTCTTCATCGGTCTCTACCTCTTTCTCGCCCGACTTATCCTTCTTTCCGTTTACCACCTCCGCCGACTCAATGGAAATGATAAGGTCCTCATTGTTGTCGCGGTTAATAAGTACCTGGTGTCGTGCCTTGCCCTTCAGCATGTTATTGATAAGCAAGTTCTTCTCGACATGGTTCATAGGCCGGCCGATGAATTTAGACGTCACCATCCATTTGTTGCGACGAAAGGCAGTTTCGACGATAACATACAGTTCGTTAGCCTTAATGCCTGTAACCGTTCCCTTGAATGTGGCGTCGTAGTAGAAGACAATTAACTTGAGCTTGTGCCATTTATAATATTCGCATACGTCGTCTACGAGTTCGTTCAGTTTGCGGTCATACTTGGCGAAGAAAGACTTGAGCACCCTTAGCTTGCCGTTCTTAGGCTGGCCGACGCAAACACAGTTGAAGTTTGAGTTGGCGTCGAAAGCTACGAAAAGGGGTAGGCTGCCGTCGAGGTCACTGTCCATTCGGCAGTCCTCTTTCCGTAGCTTGTCAAAATCATAACGCATGTTGTCAAGGTAGGCTATATCAGGGGCTGTATAGAGGTTGATGTCCTCGTCGAGCGCACCATAGAAGCCGTCCTTGGCAACGCGTATCCTCTTGTTCAGGATGGCAGTATTGAAAGTCTGTGGCGAAAGTTCCCTTTTCATGCGCCTGATAAAGTCTTCACCCAGCAAGTCGATATTCTCGAGTGTAGAGAATTCGACGTACAGGAGGCAATCACGGCGCATATTGTTGAGCACAGACCGCCATTGTGCAAGTTCGCCAGCAAGGCGCATGGTTTCGGCTGTCGACAGTGCCATCCTCTTTTTTATAGTCCTTATCTTGCGGCAAACGAACCATACGGAGGAAACAAGTTCAGGGTTCATTTCCTCCTGGTACTTGAGGAACCATGAACCCTTTTTTGTTATTGGCATGTCTGATGTTATCGTCATGCCGTGGTGCATGAAGAATTTCCCGAAAAGCGTCTGGTTGCCACGGTTAGCCGGGAAAGTCTCGTTGCGCAACTGGTCGGGGTCCAGAAACTTCGCTTCGTCCATGATAAGGTAATCGAGTGACATAGAGTTGCTCGTACCGGTGCGGTCCTGGCTTATGATGTTGCAGACTGCACCGTTGTAGAAGGCTATAGTGTTCTCCCAGTTGGCCGGTTGGAAGTAAGGCTGTTTCCAGTGCAGCGCCTTCCATGGCTTTCGCCCGACGATGTAGTGCAGGTCGCGCTTGTAGCCCCAACGCTCAAGGTGTATGAGCATTGAGGGCAGTATATTTGTAAGGCAGCGCTTGACAGACGGTGCGACGAAACCGCCTGAAGACCCCGGCATTCCCTGTACTCCAGTAAGCAATCTTCCTGCCTGAACGGCACCCTTGCCGAAGCCGCGGCCGCAGACGGCAATTTCGTCGCGTGTGTTCATGGCGAGGAGAAACTGCTGTGCTTGGTTGAAATATTGAACGTCAGCCATTGCCTACCTCCTCGAAGTCCGCATTCTCGATTTGCATGTCGTCTTTCTTTCCATATTTACGCAGCATGTCCTCGATTTTCTTCCTTGACGTCTTCTTTGCGTCAGGAATGATGATACTGATATTATCGGTCATTTCGAAGTTCTGCGGAATGATCTGGTCGAGCTGCAGGTCGATAGGATCTTCTTTATCTGTCTTGTTGTTTAATATGAGATTTTTTTGCATGGATGCCACTGCGCGCCATTCTCCGGCACGGCGTGCCGCTTTGTGGTCATCCATAATCATTGTGTTAATTCTCCACCTCCAGAACTCCTTGCTAGTCTGTTGTAGGTCTCCTATAAGAGCTTTGACAAACTGGATATCTTCGTATGCCTGTGTCTTTCTGATGTTGAACATTTGCTGGTCGTATTCAACAAGCTCAGATGTCTGTTTTGAAGGAAATTGGAGCCAATATGTGTATAGACCGCGTAATCTGATTATGCGGTTGACAAAGGATTCAGGCAGATTCTCCTTCCTTAACTCCTCTATGTCCAAAGGCAGCCTTTTGGCATACTCGTCAATATTAATAGGTGCTTTCATTCTTCTACATCGTCAAGCATTCTGTTCATGGCGGCAAAGCATGAACGTATTGCTTCAGGCGAACCGGCGTTTGCCAGCTCGATATTATTTCTCCTTAGTTTGTCAGCTGTAGCAGACATGCCCTTAAGAAATGCCATACGTTCTTTAGTTCCATGAATTGAAATTTTATGCTTCAGTATATCTTCGTCTATACCCAGCATGGCAGCCATCTGAGAAGGTGGAGTTAAGACGCTGGCAAGTTCTTCAATTTTAGTTATTGTTTCATCTTCCATTCATTTTCAAACTGTTATTAATTAGGTTGGTTAATCCAGAATGTAAAGAATTGAACACTTCTGCATTCGTTGTTACGAGAGTACATTCAGCACGTCCTCCGTAAGTGTTGTTCTGACTTGAGTGTACCGCCACGCGGAATGCTCCGCCTGAGAGCAACACCACTTTTGAGTGGTTTTCCGCCAGGCAAATCTGTTCAAAACACGATCGCATGAGCGAGTCAAGCCTGTAAGTCTTCTTAGATGCTTTAAGGTCAGCTATCAGTTTAGCTGACCTTACGAGCCCTTTTTTCCTCAGGTTGTAGAAAGCGGACAGGAACTCAACCGAGGTTGAGAATGTAGATATGATAATGTCTGACGGTCCTGTCTGTGCCAAAAGCCATTCGATGACTCCGAAGGTATGCAGGCCGCGTCCGAGATAGGCTTGCGTGCCGCATTCATTCACCGGTTTCAGCAGAACTTCCGCTTTCATCTCGTATTAGCTCGAAGTTGTTGTTATGTAGCCAATCTGCCAGCTCGCCGCTTAGTGCTGCATTATGATGCATCAGTAAGTCAACGCGTTGCTGTATCTTTTCGTGCAACTCGTTGATGTCTTCTGTGCTGGCATCATTGGTAAGTAGGTCGTCATACTTTTTTCGGTAACGAGAGATATATGCGCGTGCAGATGATATCTCTGCGTCGCTGTTTGCTCCTTTTGCGTCATTAATATCGTAGGTATCATACTTTAGCATGTCCGTCTTATAGGCAATGTATGCCTCATTCATGAATTTCAGATACTCGTATCTGTCACAAGGCATAGTGATCCCCTCTATTGTTGCCCTGGCTTCTTTTATCGCTGTCCATCGTTTGGCGTTTATGTCCCATAGAGATTGTATTTCTGGCGGGAGTTTATCGTGGTCGGCACGTTTACCAAGCTTTTTCTTAGAGGTATCGATTTCATCTTCTTCAGTTTCCGTATTTGTCTCGCTGTCAGGCTCACCGTCATCTATCATTTTGTCGACGTCAGCAATAACTTTTTTGTCAAGTATTCTGACCTCGTTTAGTGTAAGTCCATCAAGTCTGTACTTGAGGTGTTTGTTAAGTTCGTAAGCTACTTTTTTTTCAAAGCGCAAAGGTTGTCGTATGATGCGCTGATAAAGTGCCTTATTCTTGTTGATGCGAAAGAGTAAAGTTGCACCAGCTATGATTTGTTCTGCTGTTTTCTCTTCCTGCATCAGGTAATCTTGTATCTGTTTTGTGAATTTGTTGTCTATCATAATATATTGTTTTAAAAATAAGCGGCGACGGCTTCACAGTCGCCACCGCCGTAAATGGTATTCAATCTATTTTTATTACAAGAAAAAAAACAGAATTCCTTAAAAAAACTATAAACTATGAGTAATAAAATTTATGGTCCTGGGTCTACTGGTACTTCACCTGTTGAACCGTCGATTTCACCATCGTTGGTCGCAATTTTTCCTGTGTAGAATGGTGCTGGTATAGTGTCCTCACATGTAATGGTGAACGTAATAGCGTTAGTATCTTCTGTTGAACTTCCGGTTGCAAGTGCAGGAGAAACATCGCAGTTAAACATGTCGTTTCCGATAAGTCGATATTTCCCGTTACGCTGAGGAACGAGAAAAACGCAGTCATCATTAAGAACTTCAGCTGCAAGTGCGGTCTGTTTCTCTTCTGATCCTGGCACAACAGCTGTATATGTACTACGGAAAAGATACGAGCCGTATGTACCGATGCGCTCGCTGGCAATGTTATTCTGGTTGGGAACTAGCTCAATTTTCAACCACTTTTTATCAGCTTCCAGCTCGAAATCACCTTTTAATTTGGCGATATCCTCTAGTGTTGCAGCATCGTCACCCGGTCTTGTCGGCCATTTAGTGATATTAGCTTTCCTGATCATGAACATATGGTTTCGTGTACCAGGAAGGCTTTTCTGTCCACGGCATGACGGCAGATCCTCGTAGAGGTCTCTGTCGTCGGCACAAATTGTTGTTCCAGCCATATTGTAATCTTTTAATGTTCAAATTAAATGTTATTCGATTGCAGGTTCTGCGATAAGAAGCATTTCAGGAGACAAAGTATCAAACTGAACGCCGAAGAACATCGATGCAACGAAATCTAACCAAAAATGAGAAATGAGAGAATTCTTCACGCTGAATGTAACTTCAGGTCCGCTTGTGGCTATGCCTACAAGAAGGTTACTTCTTGGAGTTACCATGATGAAATCTTTAGGAACGCATGAAAGGCCTATCATGGTACAACGACCTTCACTTCCTTCTACTGTTGTCTTGGCAAACTGTTGGTTGTAAGGCAGTGATCCGTGATTGTCTTGATATGAGCGCTCGTACATCAACTTTGTGTCGTTGTTCATGTACATATATGTGTTCTGGTCCTTCAGCTTGTTGTGCATTGCACCATAGATATCGTTGATAGTATCTTCGGCGTTTTCACGTGTAATAGTCTCGATGTTAAAGAGGTTATTCTTGCCTGTAGCTATGTTGCCGGCACTAACCTCTGTGTCTACAATTGTTTTAAAACCATTATAGAGGTCGGCTGTTGTAGATCCTTCAGGATTTCGTTTTGCGGAGAATATTGTTTCATACAGATGTTCTCCTAGCTTTCCCATTAGGTAAGCACAGACTGCCTTTGTGATAGGTACGTTCTTCAGACCTTCATCCTGAACGATGTTGGAACCATAAATACTTTGTATTACACTGTTCGGGTCGAAAGCTTTAACGCAAGAGCCCAAGAAAGTTTCAAGCTCACGGCCAACAACAGAGGTGTCTTTTGTGTCAACCTCTTTAGGAGCATAAGGTCTGAGCTGCATATCTCCATCAAGTTGTCCTACAACCTCCTTATATCTCACTCCTTTACGAATTGTTACATATGGCAGAATATTCTTCAAGCCATATACCGGCATCATCAAGAGTTCCTTACGATACTTGACGAATGATTTGTTAAGCGAATCCGGTGTGATTTTTACTTCTCCTTGTGTGTTAGCCATAATTAATATCCCATTACTGAGTTAAACAATTTCATACCGGCATTATTGTCGGTAGCTTCAAAGGTAGGCTCTTCAGCCGGATTAGAGTCTGCGTCAGCTCCCGGAGCCTCCTTGAGATTTTTGATTGTCTCAGCGCTCTCTTCCAGCTTCGCGTTAAGTTCATCAACTTTAGCCTGGAGGCCATTCGTCTTCTCATTGGCTGTACCAAGGTCTGATTCAGCCTTTGTCACCTTGCCCTCGAGGGCTGTGATGTGAGTTTCCAGCTTTTCCATGTCTGACACGGATAGGCTGATAAAACCGTCCTTGTTTTCAAAGCCATCATAGCCTAGCAAGGCGGCAACTTTTAAAAACTTTTCTTTCATGATGATAGTGTTTGCCTCTTTGTTATGGAAAAGCTCTTTGAGCCCTTGCAAGGTCTTCGCAAGAAAGCTCTCAGTTGGATTGCCTTCACTGTCAACGAAGGCCTTCTCCGGCTTTCGGTCAGGCAAGGCAGGTAAGCCAAATTCCTTGATTATATTGTCTGTAAAATAATTTTCAGCCATTGCGACGATCTTCACGGCTTCCTCATCGTTTCGTATTTTGTCTACAAGACCGAAGTTTTTCGCGTCCTCAGCGGTGATCCATGCAGCGGTTTTCATTTTTGCAAGACAGTCATCAATTGATTTGCCGGTACGTTCTGCATAAATGGATGCCATAAGGTCGTCGATAGTGTTAAGGTCATTGCGCTGTTTCTTGTACTTGGCGATGATTGCATCCAGTTCTTCCTTGTTTGCCATGCGCCACTCCATTATAGCCGTGGAGCAGTTGTGTATTAGTATAAGTGAGCCTTTAACCATATCTATAGTCTTGGCTCCCATAGCTATAATGGTTGCGATTGATGCAGTCATGCCGATGATATGTGCATGCACTTTACCGTGATCCTTAAATGCTTGATATATTTCAAGACCCTCGGCCACGTCACCTCCAGGTGAACAGATGGCGACATCTACATCCTTATCTTTATGTTTAGAAAGGAAGTGGTCTATGTCTTCAGCGGTAGTGCCCCACCATGAACCGATAACACCTTTTATTTTGAAATGGTAAATCATATGTTTGTTTTCGGCAAAGTTATTATAAGAAAAAATGAAAAAAAATACACTATTATATGATGTATGGGATATCTTTGAAGTCAGAATAAGTAACTGTAAGCTCTCTGAGCTGGCTGTTGCTGTTACCTGATGAAAGGTTCTGATCTTTAGTCAATACGGGGTAGGGGCGTTCAGAATTACCAATAAGCATCTCTGAACCGTCAGCAAGTCTAACCTTGTATGCAGCGATATGTCTGTATCGTAGGCTGCTGCAAAGTTCGCGGAATACGAGCTTTGCGGTGAAAATCTCATTTTTATCCTCGATTTTAGATGTTATCTGCAAGTCTGCTGGCACTTCTATGTCAATTTCATTCCAAACATCGTCAGGAACAGACGTAACTTCAGTTCCTATTCTTTTAACGCCTGACAGGTTTCTGGCATCAGCGTAAAAAATAGCTACAACCTTCTTATTTTTCATGATTTTTATATTTTGTATGTGTACGCGTATGTACGGTGATGTACAAAAAAAGCATACTAATAGTTATTATTTTTGTATATTTTAACGATTAATCAGTCGTGTACTCTTTTTTTACGTCGCAGGTCTATGCCCTTTTTTAGGTAAGAGTCTCGCATTCTATAGTAACGTTGTCTTATTGTCCATGCGTAGTCTACGCTGATGCCGTGCATCTCGCACCATGAGTAAATTGCTGTCATGACAGAACAACCAACATCTGATAGATCATTTAATTCTGCCCACATATTCAGGCGAAAAGTGTCGTTGATGCATTCTGCCACGGCTTTTTTGCCGTATGTGCTGAGATAATTGTATATGATAGGATCTTTTGCCTTTGAGTCTGGAATTGCAATTGCGACTTCATCTTGACCTGCAGGAAGAGGTATTGCGTTTGGTTGCTTTTGGGTAAATCGGCGGATGGTGGAATTCTCTATGCTTTGTGCCGGAAATACAACAGGATTTCCGAAACTGTGAATTAGCCATTGCTTAATGAATGGCTCTACTTTGATATAAATAACAAATTTACTCATGGAATTGTATAGCGATTATTGCTACAAATATACAAAATATATCTGAAAAAATCTACTAATTAATCGTTAAATAAGAGCGATTGCAGTGTAATTAAGTACGTCAGTTCAATTAGAAAACTTTTTAAAAAAAATAGTAATGATGAATGTAAAAAAAGTAATAGCATTATGCTCCGATAACAGTGTATTTCTCCTTTACGCGTTTTCTTTTTTTTAAAAGTACTTTCTTTTCCGTACAAAAAAGTTGTTTTTTTGTAACAAGTAACAGAAGTCTGTAATTAACTGATAATCAGGTATATTTTTCTGTGACAAAAAGTATGTAACAAAATTATGTGATGTAACAAGTTTGTTACATGGCGTTCTTAAAAAGCGGAATTGTTAAAAAATATGTTTTGTAACAAACTTATTTTTTTTTGTTACAAGTTTGTTACAGGGTTTTGTTACTTTGTAACATTGATATAACTTATTGGTTTTAAGTAGGTTTTATTCTTTGCCAACATTATGTTACAAAGTTACAAAAGATTAGTACAAAATTAAACAAGGGGAGGAGAGGGGACAATAGAGAAAGAGGTGCGTTATTGCGAGAGCAACCATCCTGCTCACTGAAAACTCATTTGTAAAATCTTTACAAATGAGAACACGAAAAAGCCATGCTGTCCTCACGGATGGCATGGCTTAAAGAAATGATCAAAATTGTAAAAATATGTTCTTGTAATAAATTAGAATGGGGTTTCGTCGCTTGAGTCATAGTCTTCCGGCAAGAATGAAAGTTGCCTGTCTTCTGTCGGATTATCATTATTCTTCTTTATGAAATCATCAAGGTTGTCAACGGCTTTAAGGTATATCATTTCAACTGGGCCTTGATCCTGGGAATTCTCGTCACGGCGAAGAATGCGCCCAGACGTATTGCAGTAGCATTCTGGGTTGAGTTCCGCGATCCAAGGACAAAGCTGGACGAAAGCCTTGAGTTTCTTTGTGACGCTCTGTGTAGTCACCTTATTAATGCCGCTGAAGGTTTTAAAATCATAATATGCTTTTTCCCGCACGATGAACGTATTAAGTCTTCCACTTTCTGGTGCAAAATACGAATTAGCCCACTCTTCAAAGTTTGAGCCCATGTCGGCTTTATGCTTACGCCAAATTATGTTCTTCATTGGTGGCTGAATCTTTTCTACATCGCCGGGGAGCGAGAGATACCAGCTGCAGCATTGCATCATAAAATTGATGTCGGCGTTCCATTCGTCTTCTGTATATGCTTCATCGTATAAGTTCTTATTGAAGTCGTCTCGTATAGAACGGCTTTCAAGATAGTCGTTGTCTTCTGTTTTCTGATGGTAGTAGTCAGAGAACACCATGTATATAAGCCTTGCCTCTGAAGATGGGTCGAAGTCAGCGGGCACGTAATTTGTTGTGAATGCTATCTTAGGTGACTGATTAAATGGTATAGTGAAGCTATGATTGTTTTTCGGATTTACAGTCATATCGCTTGTTATGTTGTCGTAGAAAAGGCTTGTGTTAAGATATCTGTCGCAGTCGTCAATAAGAAGCATCTGAGTATGTTTGTCTACCTGATCAAAGACGTGAGGGTTGTCCATTAGTTTTGGATTGCGCCCAGACAACTTGATTGTCTTCATGAAAAGTGACAGAGTCTTAAAGAAAAATGACTTTCCGCTGCGGCCATTACATTCTCCGAGTTCGCCGATTTTGTTATCAAGAGCCATTGGTGCCCATGCACGGCTCGGGTTCTTGTATCGGTGCATCATGTACCCGATTGTGAATATCTTGTTAATAAGGCACATCTTTTGTTCCTCTATCTCGTCGTCAGTGAGGCCGTCGCCGTCGATGCGGAACTTATTCTTCTCGTAATAAACCCTCTTTTCTTCTAATGGTTTATTTTCAAAGTTGTATTCGAGTTCTTTGCGCCAATATATGCGTGAGGTGTTGACCAAATACGCGAAAAACTTACTCTTCATGTTGTTGATGATGATATCGTAGTGTCTTGTACCGTCCTCGTCAACTTTTCTTTTAATTTCGAACATTTGAGATATCTGTTTGAAGTCGTGTTGTATGACATTTTCTGCCCATACATAGTTACGTAATGTCGTCGTTGCTTTCTTGTGCTCCTTTAGCGTTCCAGGCAGTATTTCTATGCTGACCTTTGGGAAAAAGTACAGCTGTGAATTCCGTGTGAAGCTTGTAAAGTCTAGGTCTATTTCCTGAAGACTATCAAGAGATGCGGCTGACAATTTAGGCGTATTAAGAACTAGATTGAGTATATCTCGTTTCTCTGCGCGCTCGATAACCCATTTTCTGACGAATTCACGGATGTCACGTGTTGTTACTCTTTCAATGATATTTCCCTCAATGTGTATATATTGCGGTGTCACTGAATTGTCGTCATGAAGAATATAGTATCCGTTAAGTTTAAGAAAATAGTACAGGCATGCAGTGTCTATTGTGTGGTCCCATTTACTGCTCTTTGTATTCAGCTTTGAAATCCAGAACCTGGCAGGCATTGCAAGAGTCATTAGCTTTCTGAAGTCCTTTTTTGTCTGACGTATTTCAATCCAATCACGGAAATCTTTGCGCGCTTTACCTCTGTTGTCATGATATGTGCGCAGCCATTCAGGGAGCCATATTGTGTGAATGTCAATAAAACGAAGTGCTAGTTCTGTGCCCTTTCTCACTCCGGTCTCATCGATATCAGGAATATTGTATAGAACTTCGACATATTTCATTATCTCGCTGTATTCAGTTTCTGACAGTCTGTATGTCTCAGAATTGAACCAAAGAGGATGATGGCCTAGACTTTTTACACAAATCGCGTCGCGTTCACCTGAACAGATGAATGCCTCAGGGAGTTTTTGCTCCTTATAGCATTCATTTTCATTTGTGTTTGTCTTGTCGAATATAGCCTGTTCTTTGCGGTTGAAATCATGATATGCTTGTTTAAGCTCAGCTAGACCGTTTATGTAACTCTTAGGCTTTAGCCCTTCGGGCCAATAGCTGAAGCGCCATGCCTTATCGCAGTTAAGAGGTTCGTATATCTTGAAAAACTTAACCTCTTCTTCACTGCCTTCGGCCGGCTTGACGAGACACTCACGTGCAAAGATAGGATAATGCTCGTTACTGCATTTTATCTTAGTAATGCGGCCTTTGACGTAGCGCACGGCCTTGACAGAGTACCAGTGCAGCTCTTCTGTGTTTGTCTGGGTAACAAGTGGCCCGAGGACTTTTAGTTCGTTGGCTGTGAATTCGTCGTTGAAATCAAAGTAACGACTGCCGTCTTTCTCTTCAATTCTTGCCGGTCTTTCATGAAAGTCCGGCTTGTTCACGCTTCTGTCAAGTTCGTCTGTTACTCCATATCTAGCTGCTAGTTGTAAAATAGCTTCATTAAATTGGTATGTGCCAGTTTCACGCATGTAGATGTCTATGGGGCTTTCAGCTCTACCGTCACCTCCGAAGTCTGTGACTTTCCATATTCCGTTTACTTGTCTGAGACATGCGGAAGGAGTTTTTTCGTCGCGTATTTTGAAATGCTTATTTTTTACACCCACGCAATCTTTAGCTTGCGGATAGATGTCCAGGATGATGTCAAGTCCTCCATTTGTAGCTTCATATAGTTTCTCAATTTTGATCATATTTCTTGCCTTTTTGCAAATGTATTTACGACTCTCTTTCTAATAAAATACTTTAAAAGATGAGTTGAACTTTATAGTGGAACTTGTCTCTAAGTCTTTTAATTTGTATTCGATTTATGTCATGTATGTTATCAACAAATATAGTATTTAATTTTGTGTCAATGACAAAACCTTTCTTTCGGAGCCTGTATATTAGATTACTTTTTTGAGTTCCCATAAATCAAATCGTATTTGTTGGCTCTAAAATGAAGCCGTCCATTAAAACATCTAGTATGATGTGAACTGGAGAAGAGTTTCCAAGCAGATGATTTAGTCGTAATTGGGCGAATATAAGCCTTACCTTTGCTGTTCCACATAATAGCTAGTGTCTCGTCCGTATCATATCCCATGGCGAAAGAAACTTTGCCATTTTCAATTCTCATACGTTTAAGTTTAGCATTTGCAGGTATTCTCGCTTCAAATTCTGAAACAGTCATTCTTTTATTTTTAACATTTCCTAACTTTGTCATAAGTAACGTATCTTTTAAATTTAACACAAAATTTTCCGTTTATACAATTTCTTGCATAATTGCAGTTTTCACATTCTTTAGGCATATCACATTGTTTTGTAATCAAGAAAAGCCAACTGTTTCAACTGGCGGCGTTTCTCGAGTCCGAGCCTTTGTGTCGCCTGCCATATTTGGTTGTTTACAGTGCTTCTATTCTTAGCAAGCTTCTTTGCAATTTCATCGACAGAATATCCTTTGATGTAGAGAGAGACAGCCTTTAGCTCTGCCTTGCGGAGAGCCGTCTGTATCTTTGGTTTACAAATAATGTTCTCGTCCCTGCATATTCCATGCAAAGGGCATACGACTTCTTCGAGATTCAAGAAGCCGTCTTCAATGTCATATTTTGCTATATTATCAGCTCCCATGTTGCAGCGGATAAACCTTTCAACGATTTTATATTTAAAAATCCACTTGTTAAAATTAAAATTGCTGAATATTTCTGATATTCTTTTGTATGCACTAGGATATTGTTTAGTTATTTTATTGATAACTAAATCAATGATATCACTATCATTAGCTGTGAAAATTCTGCACGAATTACTCTGTCTTATCCAGACATTGCCGTCAGAACCGACGAAAAACTCTACATTTTCCATAATTCATTATCTATTACATTTGTTATCATGTCATGTTCTAGAACGGTCATCTTGCTTCTGCCGTTGAGTTTTGCGTTAATAGTAGAATAATTCATGTCATAACGCTTGATTAAAAATTGAACTAGGTTCCCTTTGTCCCTTTTTGACAATTGTCTGTAATAGGCACAGATGTCTAAATTGCTTGTTTTTTCTTCCATTTTTTTGTATGTCGTAAAATTTATCACTAATTTTGTGAGCAAATTTATCACTAATTATTGTATAATGCAAGTAATTACTCGATTATGTTTGAGTGATTGCTAAAAAATTAACAATTGATAGCTCTTAATAATTAAAAAATAACTACGTATGGTGTTCAATTACAAGAAACTTTTAGAATTACACAAGCAATCAGGTGAGAAGTCTATTGATTTTTCTCGCGCGATTTTCGGTAAGGAATCATCTCTTGGCCCGACTTATTTTAAAGGAAAAACAGAGATAAATACAAGACATCTCGAGGCAATGGTAAGGCATTACAATGTGTCTTATGATTATTTCTTTGATGACTCCACAGCTAGTCACATTAATATAGGTAATGTTGTAGCGCATAATAGAGTGGGAGTAGGCAATGTAAACATAAATGATGATGTGAAATTTCTCCGTCAGGCTATGTGCAAGTTGGAGGATGAAATAAAAGATAAAGATGAGATGATTAATTGGCTGAAAGGGCAAATAAATGTTTTAACGGAATTGTTAAAGAACAGTAGTAATTGTTTACAGAAAAGTGAGCCAAAAATGGGACAATGAGATTAAAATATATGATGAGACTGTATTAATATGCATTTTTTATATAGGGATATTAAAAGAAATGGAATAAATAAGTGAAATAAACTTATTATTCGTTAGGGAATTAACGAGTAATTGCTATTATTCGCTCCAGTAATCCCGACCAAAAGAGGTCAACAGGTTGGAGACAGCATGTTGGCCTCTTTTGGTTTTTGAAACTTTATTAAAGTTGGATATTTGGACAGAAAGACACAATAATTATGTATATTTGTATGCCCGTTGTATCATTACGGGGGCATGGCTTGTGCTTTAAGCATGATGATTAAAATGCTGAAGCCGGTGGAGTGGGTGTCTTTATAATATAAAGTATGTCTTTGCCCGGACGGAAGTCGGTTTGCTGTGACAGGCATAACAGGGCTGACAGACTTATAAATAATATTGCAGGTTATGAAAATATCGGTTATTGGTGCCGGTGCCATGGGTGGAGCCATGGTGGAAGGCTTTGTCAAGTGCGGGATGTTGGCGGCAGCCGACATCACTGTTTCGGCTCCTCATGAAGCGACGCTCGAGCGCTTCAAGAGTCTCGGAGTTAATGTTACTACAGACAACAAAGCAGCGGCAGCTGCAGGCGATGTGGTGTTTGTCGTGGTGAAGCCATGGCTGGCAGAGCAGGTTATAGGCGAAATACGGCCGGCAGTTGACTACAGCCGGCAGACCATTGTATCGGTTATGGCCGGCGTGAGCGGCAGTCAGCTTAAGGAATGGTTTGGCGGAACAGACGGAAAGCTGCCCCGGCTGTTCATCGTGATACCCAACATAGCCATTGCCGTGAAAAGCTCGATGACGTTTATCGTTCCGGTTAATGCAGATGAAGAAGCCACGGCTGCAATGGCTGCCTTGTTTGACTCAACCGGATTGCAGATGGTTACGGAGGAGCGGCTGCTCGGAGCTGCCACTACGCTTGCATCGTGCGGCATAGCCTACGCCATGAGGTATGTCAGGGCTTCGACAGAAGGCGGCGTTGAACTCGGATTTAAGGCGCATGACGCACAGCGGATAGTGATGCAGACGATGAAGGGAGCCGTAGACTTGTTGCAGGAAAACGGCAATCATCCTGAAGTTGAGATAGACAAAGTTACTACGCCCGGAGGCATGACGATACGCGGACTTAACGAAATGGAGCATGCCGGATTTACGAGTTCTGTGATACGCGGGCTGAAAGCCGGAATGTCGAAATAAGACCGAAACTTCAAAATGAATTTCTGATAACAGTGAAACCTGTATATTAGATAAATTATAATGCAAGTTTTATCCGTAATTTACGGATTGTAGAATATTTCGCTATTTAAGTTTCTTATTTTTCAAATTTAATTGTTACTTTTGGCAAGTTATATTTGGAGCCTGTGCAAAGGTGAAGATAAGAAATGCTCATGGCGGATGCTATGCCAAAGCCTCTGTCGGGATTAGCCGAAAGGCACTTGGCGCTTAGCCTTGTGAGTATGCAGCCGGTTTGCTCTTTGTGGACGATGAGGCTGTGAACGTTGAATATTTTAAGGCAACAGAATCTGATTTGTTGAGCTGGTGTAAGACGATACGGCATCTGCCATGCGTGATGCGCAGGTCTCCTGTCTCACTTTGCAGAATACAGGATTGCAAATCTGTTACACTGTCTGACGGAAAGTCAGACGTTTTTGTGAACTTTCAGGTATTAGGGAAATTTTTAATAAAAAGATATGAATACATTTATAAACGTAGAAGATATCGGCAATCTGCAGCAGGCACTTGCCGAAGCACAAGAAATAAAGAACGATCGCTTTAAGTATCAGCATCTTGGAAAGAACAAGACGCTGATGATGATTTTCTTCAACAACAGTCTGCGCACACGACTCAGCACGCAGAAGGCAGCCATGAATCTTGGCATGAACGTGATAGTGCTCGACGTAAATGCCGGTGCGTGGAAGCTGGAGACAGAGCGCGGAGTAATAATGGACGGCGACAAGAGCGAGCACCTGCTCGAAGCCATTCCGGTGATGGGCTGCTATTGCGACCTTATCGGTGTTCGCTCGTTTGCAGGCCTGACCGACCGTGAGTATGATTATGCTGAAACCGTGCTCCATCAGTTTATCAAGTACAGCGGCCGTCCTGTGTTTGCCATGGAAACGGCAACGGTGCATCCTCTTCAGGCTTTTGCCGACCTAATAACCATTGAGGAGAACAAGACAAAAGCCCGTCCGAAGGTTGTTCTGTCATGGGCACCCCATTGCCGTGCATTGCCGCAGGCCGTTCCAAACTCGTTTGCGCAGTGGATGAACGCTGCCGACGTAGACTTTGTTGTCACTCATCCCGAGGGTTATGAACTCGATCCGAAGTTTGTTGGCAATGCCCGTGTTGAGTACGACCAGATGAAAGCCCTTGAAGGAGCCGACTTCGTTTATGCCAAAAACTGGAGCTGTCCCGGCGTGACCAGTCCGTCTGACTACGGCAAGATATTGAGCAAGGACATGTCGTGGACAATAGACGCGGCACACATGGCTGTTACAGATAACGGCAAGTTTATGCACTGCCTGCCTGTACGCCGCGGTCTTATCGTAACAGACGATGTGATAGAAAGTCCTAATTCGCTCGTCATTCCAGAAGCAGCCAATCGTGAGATCTCAGCTTCTGTGGTAATCAAGCGAATGCTCGAGTCATTATAGAATTCAACATTTTAAATCATATTTGCTAACGGAGAATGCAGGCCGATGATGACAAGTCGGGTCTGCATTCTTTATGGCTACAACCGAAAATAGTTCAGGCATTTATATATTTAATACTCATTTTACTGAGTAAAAGGATATATTAAAAATAAAAATGGATAACATTGTCATACAGATGATCATACTCCTGCTGCTTGTAGTGGCGGGATTTGTTTCAAACAGATGTGGACTTATGGGCGGCGATTTCGACCGTAAGTTGTCAGGTTTTATTATCAACGTGTCGTGTCCCTGCCTTATCATATCGTCAGTGATGGGCGACGTTTTTCCCGACCGGGGCATGATATTGCCATTGCTCGGCGTAGGCATGATTACTTATGTACTGCTGTTTTTGATAGCCTATTTCCTTCCACGCTATTTTGTCCGCAAAGCCGACTGTCGCGGAATGTATAGTTTTATGCTTATGTTTGCCAACGTTGGTTTTATCGGCTATCCCGTTGTTGCGTCAATCTTTGGCAGCCAGGCCGTATTCTATGCCAGTCTGCTCAACATCCCCAACACACTTTTCATCTTTATTGTCGGTCTGTCGTTTGTCCTTGGAAGCACAGACGGACACAAGTTTAATGTCAGCACGCTGTATTGTCCGCCAATGGTGGCGTCTTATGTCTCGATAGTTATAGTGGCCCTTGGGCTTGATTCTATACCGAGGGTGGTGTCTGAGCCGTTTCATCTTTTGGGAGGCATCACCGTTCCGGGAGCGTTGCTTGTTATCGGCTCTTCGATGGCCCAGATGGATATCCGCCATATACTCGGCACAAGGTCGGTCTATGTCATGTCGGCCTTCCGCCTCTTGATAATCCCCGTGGCCATATATTTCCTGTTGCGCCTTTGCGGAATAGACGAGACAATCAACCGCATCAACACCGTGCTTATTGGCATGCCGGTGGCCTCTTATGGCACGATGTTTTGCCTGAGATACGAGCGCGATGAGAGCGAGATGGTTGAGGGCACGCTGATCACTACCATTCTTTCCGTTGTCACCATACCTTTGCTTACGCTGATATTTTGATGCGCAGATGTTGACCGGTGTGAATGAAATATTATATCTTTGATGTCAATTTTGTGATAAAAAAGCTGTTTTTGCGTATGCTTTAAATTTTAAAGCATTATTTTTGCGCCTAAAAAGAATATCTGCTTATGGAAAAATATGCTGTTCTGTCGGCCGTTGCCAGGGGAAATTTCTGGGAGCGGCTGTGCCATCTCTACATGAAGACGGGCGATTATGTTGATATGGAGAATCTTGAAAACCGCCATATCGTTTATGTTAAGGTGTTTCTTAGCGACATCCGCAACCAATATGCCGCTCTGCTCGAGTCGCAGCTGTGGCACGACTATCTTTCGCATGTGCCGTGTTCCGTGGTAGGGCAGGCTCCGCTTGACGGGTCGAAGGTTTCGCTTCTTGTATGCACGTCAGATGCTTCGTCGGCTTCTTCGTTTTGCAGTTTAAGGCTCTGCGAGGCCGATATGGCCGGTAAGGATGCCTATGGGCAGGCTGTGGCTCTGTTCGAAAAGTTTGTCGGCTCGGCTCATCTTGCCGATGACGATTCAGGAGTTGGCTGCCTGCGCGTGTGGCTTTATGTGGCTGATACTGACGGCTGTCTTGATGCCGTTGAGAAGGCACGCGACGACGTGTTTGGGCGTCATGGCATTGATGCCGGCAAATTGCGTATGGCCGTTACGGTTGTTGGCGGCGTAACACATGCCGACGGAGCCGTGGTGGCTCTCGACTTTCTGTCGTTTGGTGGCGATGCCAAGGCTGTCGTTCCTCCTTGCTCTGATGAAGGCTCGGCAAAAGATAAGTCTGCCGCAGGCTATGGCTGTATAGACCTTGGCGTAGATTTAGGCAGCGGGTTGCGTGTTGACATCCCGCCGTTCGTACTTCCTTCTGCGACTGATGCCGACATGAGTCAGCTCGATGTGCGCCAGTATACCGGACAGATTCTTGGCGACATGGGCGTAAGGCTTAAGCGCTACGGTCTGACGATGAACCACGTAAGTTGCTTTGTGGCTTATCTTCGTGACTTTTCTGACTATACCGATGTCGATCGTCTGCTCTCCATGGCTTTCCCTTATGTGCCTCACGTCATTGTATGTGCCGACGGAGCCGGCGGCTGCTTGCCGGTGATGATAGAGTGTGTTGCCGAGAGGCCTGCTGAGGCCTGACACGGGGCCTATCTGTCATGTACAGCGACATTTACGTCTGTCACAATGTCTGTATATACGGAATATTTGTGAATAATCAATGATTTTTATTAAAACAAAGGCATTTGTCGCTTTTTTTGCTTATGTTTGCATAACATATTATGCCTGCTTTGCCGGGCATTTAAGAGTTAGGAGATAAAAAAGAAATCATAAAAACAACAAAACCGAAAAGAAAAAATGAACGAAGAAAGATTGTATGATCTCATACGCGAGAAAGAAAACATCGCGTCGGTAGCCTTCCCGTCGCTTATGCGCAAGGTTTACGTGTGGATGACTCTGGCCCTTGTCATAACAGGCTTTGTGGCTTATGGCGTGGCTTCAAGTCCCGGCATAATAACAGCCCTGGTGTCTAACAAACTGCTGTTCTGGGGCTTGTTCATAGCCGAGCTAGCTCTGGTATGGACTGTTTCGGCACGCATCAACCGCCTGTCGCTTACCACAGCCACACTGCTGTTTATCCTTTATTCTGCCCTCAACGGAGCCACGCTGTCGCTTATTCTGCTCGTATATACAATGCAGTCTATTGCCAGCGTATTCTTTATCACGGCCGGCACGTTTGCCGTTATGGCAGCCATAGGCTATTTCACCAAGGCCGACCTGTCTTCATTGGGCAAGATACTTATGATGGCCCTTATCGGTCTGATCATCGCCACTGTGGTCAACGCCTTCCTGCTTAAGAGCGGCGGCTTCAGTCTTATACTTAGCTATGTCGGCGTACTGATTTTTGTCGGTCTTACAGCCTACGACACTCAGAAGATAAAGCAGATGCTGATTATGGCAGACGATGTTAACGAGGAGACACAAAAGATAGCCCTTTTAGGCTCGCTTTCGCTCTATCTCGACTTTATCAACCTCTTCCTTTATCTGCTCAGGATATTCGGAAACAGCAGAGAATAAAAGATTCATCAGTTGCGCCTTTTGACGGTGCAAATTATAAGTGTTGAGGCAGGATGCAGTTGTGCATCCTGCTTTTTTTGTTGAATATATATTCAGAAATATGTGAAAAATAGTTCTATTGGCGTATTTTTATACAAAAATGTTTGTATATATACGTGAATGGTTGTATATTTGCAAACATAAATGAATAAATATACAGGCAAATGAAATCAAAGAACGGTAGATTACAGACTTTGCGTATGCTTATCTCAAGCCAGGAGCTTTGTTGTCAGGACGAGGTGCTCAAGGCTCTTGAGAAAGAAGGCTACAAGGTTACGCAGGCCACGTTGAGCCGCGACATGAAACAGCTTAAGGTGGCAAAGGCTACAAGTTTGAGCGGCAAATACTTCTATGTGCTGCCCAACGAGACGATGTATAAGCGCGTGTCGAGCCCTAAGACGGCTGCCGAGATGCTGCTTACGTCTGGATTTATGTCTATCAACTTTTCTGGCAACATGGGCGTTATAAGGACACGTCCGGGCTATGCCAGCAGTCTGGCTTACAACATCGACAACAGTGGCATACCATTGATATTGGGCACTATTGCCGGCGATGACACTATTTTTATTGTCATAAAGGACGGTGTGAGGCACGGAGACATTGTGGCTGAGCTGCGCAACGTCATTCCTGACATAAAATAAAGGTGGCAATAGATAATAAATAACAGAAACTTTTTAATATAAACAATGTATCAATGCCGGTTTCGTCCGGTCTTTCCCGTGCCTCATTTGGTTCGGGCAGGGGCTTGACATCCTTTACGGCAGAAACGTTACAATGATGAAAGAAATTGAAGTAATGGTGGCTGATGCGTCACATGAGAAATATGTTGACACCATTCTCGATACAATGGCGGCAGCCGCCAAAGTGCGCGGAACGGGTATTGCCAGCCGTAGCCATGAGTATCTGGCAACCAAGATGAGAGAAACCAAGGCCGTTATAGCCCTGTGTGACGGAAGGTTTGTCGGCTTCAGCTATATTGAGACATGGGGCAACAAACATTATGTAACCACTTCGGGACTTATCGTTCATCCCGACTACAGAGGCATGGGCGTGTCTAAGCGCATAAAGGACATGACCTTCACGCTGGCCCGTACACGCTGGCCTAAGGCAAAGATATTCAGCTTGACGAGCGGTTCGGCCGTGATGCGCATGAACACGCAGCTGGGCTATCTGCCCGTAACCTTTGCCGACCTTACCGACGACGAGGCATTCTGGCGCGGATGCGAGGGCTGCATCAACGTAGACGTGCTGAAGCGTACGGGCCGCCGCTACTGCATCTGCACCGGCATGCTTTACGACCCGGCCGAGCATGAGGGCGACAAAACTCCGATAGAGTTGCCCGCAAACGTTATTGAGAGAATTAAAAGAATTGGAAACTGATTAAAAAACATATTTGTTATGGCAGACAAGAAAAAAGTAGTTGTGGCATTCTCAGGTGGACTCGACACCTCTTACACAGTGATGAAACTATCGCACGACATGGGCTATGAGGTCTATGCTGCATGCGCCAACACTGGCGGATTCAGCGACGAGCAGCTCAGGCAGAACGAGGAAAACGCCTACAAACTGGGCGCAAAGGAGTATGTCACGCTCGACGTTACACACGAATATTATGAGAAAAGTCTGAAATATATGATTTTCGGCAATGTGCTCCGCAACAACTGTTATCCCATTTCAGTGTCGTCAGAGCGCATCTTCCAGGCCATTGCCATTGCACGCTACGCAAAGCAGATTGGTGCCGACGCCATTGCTCACGGTTCAACGGGAGCAGGCAACGACCAGATACGTTTCGACATGACGTTCCTCGTCATGGCTCCTGGCGTTGAGATTATCACGCTTACACGCGACAAGGCTCTGTCGCGCAAGGAGGAGGTCGACTATCTTAACGCTCACGGATATTTTGCCGACTTCACCAAACTTAAATACTCTTACAATGTTGGCATCTGGGGCACGAGCATCTGCGGCGGCGAGATTCTCGACTCGGCACAGGGACTGCCCGAAGAGGCTTACCTGAAGCACGTTACACGCAACGACGAGAGCGAGCTGCGCATAGAGTTCAAGAAGGGAGAAATTGTTGCCGTCAACGGTGAGAAATACGACGACAAGGTTAAGGCCATACAGAAGATTGAGGAGATTGG
>UMKY01034873.1_pt1 | contig 163982 bp, 178 predicted proteins | sample 1966421 | NCBI WGS metagenome assembly UMKY01 (sample SAMEA4836186, study PRJEB28245) | human gut metagenome | biome: gut microbiome; material: fecal sample | place: Denmark | collected 2008 | reverse complement strand
ATTATATAACTATTGTACAATTATTTATGCATTTTTTCAACCCGTAATGTCTGTATCTTTAGTTTTCTTTACAATTTATAGCTGATAAATCTTACACTACGCCCAGTTTTTTACAAGCAGCAAGCGCGCAATTCTGCTGTGCCTCTTTCTTTGATTTTCCTGTTGCAGAGGCTATAACACTCCCCTGCCACTCAACTTCAACTTCAAATACCGGTTTATGAGCAGGCCCCCTAACTGCCAGAGTTCTATACACAGGCAGGGTTTTATCAATACCTTGAGTATACTGTTGGAGAATGTCTTTTGCATTGTATTTCTCAAAATGTTTATCGACATCTTCTGCAAAGACCATTACATAATCTTTTATAAACTTCTCAATTTCAGTCTGTTTCCCGTTTAGATAGTATGCACCGAGTAAAGCTTCCAGAGCACAGGCAATATTTGACTCGCGTTTCCGCCCCCCCTGTTTTTCTTCAGAAGGCCCGAGCTTTAAAAGTTTATCAACTCCTATTTGTATTGCAATTTGAGCCAGAATAGCATCAGAAACCAGAATTGAACGAATTTTCGATAGTTCACCTTCCGGAGCTTCCGGATATATTTCATACAACAGTTTTGAAGTGAACAACTTTAAAACTGAATCTCCGAAAAATTCCAGACGTTCATAATTTTCAAGCGAGTTTATATCATTTTCTTTAGTGAAAGAAGGATGAGTAAGAGCCTTTTCTACTAAATCATTCTTTTCACCAAAAATTTCTTCTAGCATGGAAAAATACCTTTGAATAAATCAATAAAATTATTTACCACGAAGAAATATAAGTAATAATGAACAACAGGAATTGTCAGAATATAGCTGTCTGTTCTATCAAGAAACCCGCCATGCCCCGGAAGAATATTGCTTGAATCTTTCACTCCAGCATCCCGCTTAATCATTGACTCGCACAAATCTCCAATCTGAGCAAAAGCTGCAATCAAAAATCCAAGTATTATGCAGTGATACCAAGGTATTTGTATTGCCAGTCCAAATGCGATACAAAATATAAGACACATAATAGTACCGCCGATAGAACCTTCTATTGTTTTATTCGGGCTTATAACCTTTGATAATTTATGTTTTCCGAATTTGCTGCCAGCATAGTAACAGAAAGAATCTGTTAAAATTACTGCAAAAAACAGCAGTAAAGCATATCCAGCACCTTCCGTAGTGACATTCTGCTTAATAAAACCCTGATAAACAGGATGGCTTCCCAAATCGCGCAGGAATAACAGGTGCAGCGGAAACCAGCCGCAATATACGAAACCTAATATCGTAGTTGCGACATTAGCAATATATGGCTGTTTACCTTTGAATAAAACCGACATAAATGCCATAATTGAACAGACAGAAAATGCAAGAGCTACAAGGTCAAATCTGTTAAAATAAGCTAGAGCTGCAAATATTAAGCTTGAAGCAATGATTATTCTTGAACTAGGTCTAAAACCTTTATGTTGTAATACTTTCACATATTCTTTTGAGGCAAGTATAACAATTGCCAGAACTAATGCTACTAAATACAAGCCGCCTGCCATGATAGCAAACAGAGCAGTGAAACCGAAAATAACTCCGGTTATTAACCTTGTTACGCTTTTGCTTAAATTCATTATACTGTCATAACCTCTTTTTCTTTTTCAACAACCAGACTATCAATTATCCCCACGTACTTATCTGTAACTTTTTGAATTTTATCCTGATTATCTTTAACTGCATCTTCCGGAAGATTTTCATCTTTTTCAATCTTCTTAAGACTGTCTACCATATCGCGTCTTACATTTCTGATAGCAATCTTTGCATCTTCACCGTACTTTTTAACTTCTTTTGCAGTTTCTTTTCTTCTTTCTTCTGTAAGAGGCGGGAAGTTTAATCTTACGCAGGTTCCGTCATTATTCGGAGCAACGCCTAATTCTGCTTTAATAATAGCTTTTTCTAATTCTTTCATAATACTTTTATCAAAAGGAGTAATAACAAGTGTTACACCTTCGCTTACACTTACCTGAGCCATTTGTCTGATTGGAGTTGGAGCTCCGTAATAATCTACAGCTACTCTGTCAAGGATAGCAGGGTTAGCACGGCCTGTACGAACAGATGCAAATTCTCTCTTCATCTGTGCAACAGCTTTTTCCATTTTTTCCTCTCCGAATAAATACATTTCTTCAAGAGCTTCTGACATAATTTTCTCCTTTTATAAAATATTAACTTACGTACGTACCTACGGCTTCGCCGTCCATAATTTTTTCAAGACTGCCTTTTGCTTTAAAATCAAAAACAATAATAGGAATTTTGTTCTGTTTACACAATGCACAGGCAGCTGTATCCATAACTTTTAATTCATTTTTGATAATATCATCATAAGACATTTTTTCGATTTTCTTTGCCTCCGGATTAACCTTTGGATCATCAGTATAAACTCCATCAACCCCGTTTTTCGCCATAAGCATAACTTCTGCGTCGATTTCAGAAGCTCTTAGCGCTGATGCAGTGTCGGTTGTAAAGAACGGATTTCCCGTACCGGCTGCAAAAATTACAACTCTGCCTTTTTCAAGATGTCTTATCGCTCTGTGACGAACGTATGGCTCTGCAATCTGATTCATGGCAATTGCTGTTTGAACTCTGCATTCTACATTTATTTTTTTGAGGGCACATTGCAAAGCAACCGCGTTCATAACTGTAGCGAGCATTCCGACATAATCTCCGGAGGCTTGATCCATACCGAGTTTTGCACTATTTTTCATCCCGCGAAAAATATTACCGCCGCCAACTACAACAGCAACTTCTACACCTTTGTCATATATTGACTTGATTTCATTTGCAATCATTTCAACGGGTTCATAATCTATTCCAAACTGCTGATTTCCAAGCAAGGCTTCCCCGCTGATTTTTAATAGAACACGTTTATATTTTGTAACCATTAGATACCTCTCATTATACTAATAGTATAAAAAAAAAGCTTATTTGTAAATCCTCAATTTATAGACTTATATAGAAATACTGTTATAATTTATTATATGGATGGATTTAGCGTTGGAAAAATTCTCGCAGGCCTTAGAAACCCCGAGATATATTTAAAAAAGCTCAAACAGGATGGCATAAATACCGGAAGCGGCTTTAATACATCACTTTCACAGCCGCAGCCGAACCAAACTCAGAATATTCAATCCACTGCAGCACTTATGCAGCAGCTGCAGATGAACCAGATTGCAAGTATGGATAGAGCTATTTTTATAAGAAACCTTCTTGGACTGCCGCAAACTCTCGGAACTCTTTTGATGGCTTTACAGAATAAAAACATCCCGTTGAGCAACACCTCGCTTATATTAAACGACCTAAATGAAGAATTATTAAAAAACCAGAAGATGCTCTCACAAATATTTGATGAAACTTCTGAAATACCGCTTAATGTAACACAAAACATTGCCGGACAAACAGCAGCCGCGCAAAAAGATGCTGTTATGCTATTTTTCAGCGGAATGATTCAGATGCCTGCAATATCAGAAATAATCTTGAAAAACAGCAAACAAGCAGTTGCAAATCTAATTCTGGCAATGGCTTCCGCCTCAAAAAACAATATGACCAATGACCAGATTAGAGATACACTGAGCATACTAAACTCCTGTATTGCAATGGCAGAGTCAAACAATCCGTCACAAACATTAAAAAGCCTTATGCTTCTTTACCTTCCGTGGCTTCCGCTCAATGAAGGCGTAGGATTTGACCTTGAAGTAACGCCGCCGGAAGGTGAAAATGAATCAAACGACTCTAAGCTTACAGTGCTTATACAAACCAGAAATTTTGGCAACGTTAAAGGTGTATTCACTCTTACAACCTCAAACTCTGTGGATATTTATATTTTATGCACAGAAGATTTTCCAAAGAAAACTCTGCAAAAAAGCCTTATGGAAGAAAGTTCCTCTCATGCAATGAATACAACAATTGATATTGAGGCAGTTGAACCTAAGAAAAAAGAAACTTTTGAAGAACCGGAAGCGAAGGTTAATCTATCTGCAACAAATGAGATGAACCCTTATTTGCTGCTTATGGCTCACGCTTTCATAAGAAACACTATTTTTATTGATTCAAATGCTATAGTAGAAGAACCTAACTCTTAACCGGAATTCTTTTGGAAACTTGATTTGCAACAATCAAAGCTTTTTCTGCAAAAATCAAAGGCAGGCTGTTGATATCCCCCTGAATAGAAATTGTTGCTCTGTTATAGGTTAATTTCTCACTAGTTCCGGCAACTATTAGCCCTTCGATTGTTTTAATAAACCTGTCATATATGTATTCAACTGAAAGAGATTTCACAATTGTTTCATTCATAACAGGAACTATAGCCCAGTTAATTCTTCCGCCTCTGACCAGATACTCGTTAATCTTTTCCGGCATAATATTAAGGTTGTTAGGATTATTATAAGCATCAAAAGATATCAAATCTACGCCTGAATCTATAGGAATCTTCCAGTCACATTTTTCAAAACATTGTATCCCGACAAGCCCTTCATATTCGTGAATTTTAGATATTACTTTTGAAAACATATTTATAATTACATCACGTGTAACATCTTCATTTTCACGCTTAATGTCACCTATTTTATATAGAAGCGGTTCTTCCAGAATAATAAGCGGCCGCGTTTCCGGTGAAAGTTTTTTAATCTTGTGAATTATCCACAATGCCTTTACACAAATAGATTGTATAACAACTTTTCTGTAATACTTATCAGCAAGAAGCTGTGTGCCTTCACTATTCATAAGGCGCTGCGACAGTGTAAACGGACCAATTAAATTAATCACTGTTTCAGCAGGTTTAATACGTTCAATTATTTGATAGTATTTCGGAAGAAAAAAAGTTTCAAACTTGAATTGTTCAAGATTTTCTTCTGTAGGACTATTGAACGCTGCATCCAGTGCTACAAGTTTTGACTTAAGGTTTGGAGCATCATTGTCAAATATTACCTTCTTTTCTTGTATAAATACTCCCGGAGTATTCATCAGTGTGCGTCTTAAAAGATTTTCATCCGGAGATGCATCAGGAAGGTTTGCCAGAAACGGGATATTTTCAAAAAGCTTTACCATCATTTTGGTCGCAGCTTTGTCTGTTGTATATGGGAGATTGCCTACCGGAAGGCATCTAAAACTTTTCTTCATTGCAGCTCTTTCTTATATTAAAAAAACGTGCCGAAAGTTTTGCCGGCACGTTTTGTAAGACTTTGTTTACTATGCTTCAGCTTCTTCTGTTTCTTCTACTGATTCTTTTACAACTTCAGATGCTGTAACAACAACTTTTAATTCAGTTTTAACTTTTGAAGTCAGCTTGATTAACATTGTGAATTCGCCGACTTTGTTGATTGGTGCATTTAATGAAACTGTTTTTCTGTCAATTTCAATATTTGCTCTTTCTTTTAATTCTTCACACAATTTCTTTGTAGTAATTGTACCGAATAATTTTCCGCTTTCACCGGCTTTTGCAGATAATTCAATTGAACCGATTTTTTCAATTTGTTCAGCTTTTGCAAGAGCTTCCTGGTGTAATTTTTCCTGTTTAGCTCTTAATCTTGCGATATTCTGTTCTCTGTTTTTAAGAGCGCCTTCTGTAGCGATTTCTGCATAATTTTTAGGGATAAGATAGTTTCTTGCATAACCGTCTTTAACGTTTACCAAATCACCAGCTTCGCCAATATTCTGCACTTCTTTTTTCAATATTACTTGCATTTCTTTTTCTCCTTTAACTATTATTGGGCTAGTATAGTTTTTATCATAAACAAAAAAACATGAATTGTCGAGTCCCCATGCCTTTTGGGCTTAAAATAAGTTTACTTTTTGATATTATTTATTGCAGTTATAACCATTTCTGCGGCTTCTTCCGGTTTCATTGCTGTTTTTTCGTCTGCTGCGCGGTTTTTAAACTCTACGTTTCCTTCCGCAATTGATTTACCGACAATAATCTGATAAGGGAATCCTATTAAATCTGCATCCTTAAATTTAACCCCTGCGCGTTCATCTCTGTCATCAATTACAACTTCAGCGCCGTGTTTTTTCAATGTTTCATATATATCATTAGCAACCTTCATCTGCTGTTCATCTTTTGTGCTTACTGGAATTACAATCGCGTGATAAGGCGCAATTGCAAGAGGCCATTTAATACCGTGGTCATCGTAATGAGCTTCTACAGCAGCGGCTGCTGTTCTTGAAATACCAATACCGTAACATCCCATAATATAAGGCTGTGTTTTGCCGTTCTGGTCTAAATAAACTGCGTTCATCGGTTTCGAATACTTAGTACCGAGCTGAAAAATGTTTCCAACCTCAATACCTCTTGTAACCTTAAGCGGCTTTCCGCACTCAGGACAAAATTCGCCGGCTTCAACAAGACGGATATCAGTAACAATCTCTGGAAGTTCAACATCCTCCCCCCAGTTATAACCTACACCGTGCTTATCTTTTTGGTTAATTCCGATTACAAAGTTTTTCATATTTTTAACTGTTTCATCAGCAACAACAGTAACTTCATATTCGCCGTATTTTTTCAAACCTTGAGGCCCGATAAAACCTTTTTCTGCTTCAAAGCCGTTTTCACCCATCATCTCTTCGATTTCACCTGCGGTTGCAATTCTTATATCAGAGCCGCCTACAGCGTTCATAAGTTTTGTTTCTTCTACCTGTTTATCTGCTCTTATAAGGGCTAATACAGGTTTTTTATCAACAATATATAATAAAGCCTTTACAATTAAAGATGAAGGAATATTTAAAAATTCACTAAGTTCTTCAATAGAGTGTGTATTCGGAGTGTCAATGATTTCCGCTTTTTCCCATTTGCCAGCCACATCAGCATCAGGTAGAGCAGATACTGCATGGTTTGAGTTTGCAGAATAATCACATCCGTCACAGTAGAATACATCATTTTCGCCTGCGTCAGTATCAGTAATAACCATAAACTCATGGCTTACGCTTCCGCCGATTGCGCCGGAATCTGATTGCACCATTTTTGTGTTAAGCCCGCATCTTTTGAAAATACGAGTATAAGCTTTTGCCATATTTTCATATTCTTTTTCAAGGCCTTCCTGTGACATATCAAAGCTATACGCATCTTTCATAATAAACTCACGGCCTCTTAACAAACCAAAACGAGGACGAACTTCATCGCGGAATTTTGATTGAATTTGATATAAATTAACAGGCAATTGTTTGTATGATTTGAGTCCGTCACGCGCAATAGCAGTAATAATTTCTTCATGCGTAGGGCCAAGACACATTTCTCTATTGTGTCTATCTCTCAAACGCATAAGCTCTTTACCGTATACATCCCATCTTCCGGATTCTTCCCAGAGTTCTTTAGGCTGAACAAACGGCATAAGAAGTTCCTGCGCTCCTGCATTATCCATCTCTTCTCGAACTATGTTTTCAATTTTTTTCAAAACTCTCCACATCAGAGGTAAATAATTATAAACTCCGGAGGTTAGTTTTCTTATATATCCTGCTCTTACAAGCAGTTTATGAGAAATTACTTCTGCATCAGACGGATATTCTCTTAATGTTTGTACAAACAATTTTGACATTTTCATGGTTTTTAAGTCCTCATTATTTATTATGTTTATATTCTAACATGAAAAATTTTTTAAACTCTCTTATCAGGTTATTGCACAAAAAAAATTAGTGTGCTAAAATTTTGGTATTGAAAAATATACATTAATAAAAGGGGTGACTATGTTAGTTTCTGCAATTTCTCAAAATCGTAACAACGGTTATAATATGAGCAGCAATATGCCTTTTTATAACAGCCGCAGTAATGAAACAATTGGAGATACCGCATTTAATTCTTTAACCCCTTATGTAAGCAAGAAAGTTGTTTCTTCAGAAAAATTACCTCAAATTTTTGATAATATTAATGAATGGCAAAATTTCTGCCACAAACAAATTTTAGGCGGAAAGCTTAACGTTATAGCATAGATTTTATGAAAAGAGGATTGATTTTAGGTTTTTTTGACGGCGTGCATACAGCACATCAGGCTGTTATAAAATCTGCACTGGATTTCGCCGGAGAAGCCATGCTTATTACATTTAAAGACTCACCGGCTAAGTATTTTAATCAAGAAGCAGAATATATTTACACGCGAAAGCAATCTCTTAAAAAAATTATGTCACTTGGTGTAAGTGAGGTTATAGAACTCAATTTTGCTGAAATCGCAAACATGCCTGCTGATGAGTATCTTAAATTCATAGTTCAAAAATATAATCCAATATCAATTTCCACCGGATACAACCATACTTTCGGGAAAAACAGGAGCGGAAATCCTGATTTTCTAGCAGAGAATGCAGATAAATTCGGATACAAATATATATGCGTACCGCCTCAGATGTTTAATGACCAAATTATAAGTTCTACGCTTATAAGGAAATTACTGAAGGAGGGAAATATATTACTAGCTAATAGACTTCTTGGAACAAATTTTATGCTTGAGGGAACAGTAATCAGAGGAGCACAGCTTGGAAGGACGATTGGTTTTCCGACAGCCAATATAAAATACACGCCGGAGATAGTACAAATTCCTTTTGGTGTATATTCAGCCAGAGTTAATAACCGTCCGGCTGTACTTAATTGGGGTATGAAACCTACTGTTCATAATACAAAAGAACCTATAGTTGAAGTCCACATAATTAATTTTGACGGAGATTTGTACGGTAAAAATATTGAAATCGAAATTACATCAAAAATACGTGACGAAAAAAAATTCAACGGTCTGGAAGAGTTAAGAACACAGATTGAAAAGGATGTTAAAGAATGCTTAAAGTTGTAATTGTAGGCTACGGCGAAATGTTCACTAATCTAATCGCAGGGACCCTTGATTCCGGCTGTGAAATCGCAGGAGTCTTGAGAAAAGATACTGTTAAATATCATCCATTATGGCGTAAAATCAAGGATATTATAAATCCTTCTGTTGAATACAATTATATTAAGAGCTATTCAATTCCTGAAATTAAAGCTAGAGGAGTTAATACAAAAGAATTTAAGCAAGCACTTCTTAAGCTTAATCCTGATATTATTCTAGTAGGGTCCTGGGGGGAAAAAATAAGTAAAGAAATTTATGATTTTCCAAAAATTGCAGCAATCAATGCCCATCCCTCCCTTCTGCCTAAATACCGCGGTCCGAATCCTTATTTCTGGACAATAAGAAATCAGGAGCAAATAAGCGGGGTAACATTCCATCTAATAGACAAAGGACTGGACACCGGTGCCATTTTAGCACAGGAAGAAATAAAAATTTACCCGTCTGATACAGGCAAATCACTAAAAGAACGGACAGTTCTTGTTGCAAGAGGAGTTGTATGCGAACTTCTAAAAGCGCTTAGAGAAGATATCATTATCCCTCTGACACAGAGAGAAGACAAGGCAAGCTACTATTCACATCCTGAGGATTTAGAACTCGATTTTACCAGAACCGCAGAAGAAAATGATGCGCTTATAAGAGCAATTTACCCGTGGAGTGAAGCGTATTTCTACCATAAAGATATCTGTCTTGCGGTTTCCTCACACCAGACAGAAATTTCTGAAAACAAAACAGAATTTACTGAGGCAGGTACAATTATAGAAACAGATTACAAAAACAGGACAATAAGCGTACTGTGTTCTGATAATAAAATTTTAAAAATTCAAATACACTTATACAAGAAATATGACCGGCCATTTACAAAATTCTATATCAAAAGAGAAATATCAGAAGGCACAATATTGAATTTCCTGTAAAAAGAGTTATAATAAGTATATACAATTTGAGGATATGGATGTCTGAAATAGGTTATTACAATTATTACAATAATACGAGCAGGTACACCCCCGATGCCATTATTGACCGCTACCAGCAGATGGTTGACCGGTATAATTCAGATGAACTGCATTCAAACAATGAAAATCCTTATAGCGACGAAAATCTTGCATTACGCAAGCTTGATGAACAGCTTGCTCCTATGGCAGAAAACGTTCGTTCAAAATGCAAGACTATAGATGAAGTACGCCATTATTTAGGTTTAAAGTATTTTGGCCAGGAAGAGTTTGCATTCACAAAAAAATGGAAAGAGCCTGAAAAATATGCAATGTACGAAAATGACCTTAATGCGATTTGCTATGGTACTGTAGGCGGTGCAAACAGGCAAGACCCGAGGCTTAATTTTACAAACAAAGACTGGGATACATACGAAGCAGAACAAAAGGCTTCCAAGCAGAAAATTATAAGCAACCAGATGAATAACCTTTTGGAGAACAACGGAATAACAATAAATGACCAGCTTTTGATTTCATTTAATCCATATTCTTATACAGCTTCTATTGAAGGTTCTTCTGACTTGAGCATGCTGTCTAAAATTACAGAGCTTTTGAATTCCGGCAGTAATTCCCGTGAGCTTATGTATTATACAATGCAAACCTCTGGAAATATTGATGCAGACGCGCTTACAAAATTCAGAGCTTATCAGAACATAAAACAATATACCGGCTATGATCTTTCTAAACTGGATTTGAAAAACGGTGAATTTTATACTCCAGAAGGACAAAAAATTACAGACATATTAAAAGATAAACTTGATAAAAATAATTCAATTGCAGTAGAATTTAAAGGAGCAGCTTACCAATACACAAAAGATCTCCTTGATAAGATAGCAGAGCATGGCTGGAATGGGACTCCTGATTTGGAGCTAAAAATTGGTTTTTCCATAAAAGACGGCTTTTTTAACCTCGACAGTTTCTGGGAAGCTTAAAGCTTATCCCATTCGCCGTTTTCTACAAGTTTTCTTATCTCAGCCTTAACATCCGGATCGTCTGTCTTTGCCTGAAGCTCTTTTATAAGCTTTTCTTTTTCCTCATCTGAGAGATTTCTCGCTGTAAATTTTTTAATCTCAGACACAGGCATACTTTTCTTTTTATTTTTTACTGCCAGCAGCCCAAGAGAGGCAACCCCGAGAGCTGTTAGCGAAACTGCAAGAGCCTTTGAAGAAACCATCGGCTTTTCCTCCGGCTTTCTTTCTTCATCCTTAACTTTTGACGGAATATAAGTTTCTGTTTTGACAGGAGTAATATGAATAGACATAACAAACCTTTCCATATATATAAAAACAAAAACTAAATAAGAATTGCCATTATTTTATTATAATTTCACCCACAATCTTACCCGCTAAAGTCCTAATTTTATTGTCGTAATTAATCTCTCCCCAGCCCAGCCTGTTAATTGTATGCAAAACAGCAAATCTTCTAGCTTCCATTGAACAGTCATTAATTTTCACAACAAAAGCATCTTTTTTCTGAACATTAACAACAATACACAAACCACCTGCACCTACTTTTGCAAGAATACCATGTGTATTCTGAATAATTTCAGTGTCAAGACGATTTTCTCCGCCAAAAATATAAGGATGATTTAATATTGAATTGACAATCCTACCATACTTGAGAAGGTTTATATATCCGACAAGCATGTTATAAAGCGGCATGCTCAAAATAGGCACCCCGCAGCCATCAGTTGTTGACGGATACTTATCTTTGACCTCACACAGCATATTAATCTTTTCCCTAACAGCTCTTTGAAGCGGATGTTCCGGCTCATAATATGTTTCCATATCCCAGCCTTTAAGTTTGCAAACAACAAGAAAACCAATATGTTTGCCCGAACAATTATTATGAATTTCTGAAAACTCTTCACCCCTAAGCAGCATTTTATCCTGCATGCTTCTGGAAAGCGGAGCATGCCTGCCGCACTTAAGATGTTTTTCATCAATATCATATTTTTTCAAAATCCGGCGTGCGATTTCAACATGACACTCTTCACCGGAATGAGATCCGCAGCAAAGTGCAATTTCATCCTCAGTTAAATCTGCACCGTAATCCATCAATAAAGATGCTTGTAAAGGCTTTGCACAGGAACGAAGATAATAAGGTTCAGAACTAGAATTTCCTTCTTTATAATGCAAAACAATGCCGTCATGAAATTCCTCAACAAGCCCATCCCTTACATACTCAATACGCATTGGTTAAAACTCTTCTAGCTTAGGCTCTTCTTCCGGAGTCTTATGTTCCTTAATGAATGTTAAAATAGCATCCATCTTCTGCCTCAAGATTTCGTTCTCTTCTTTTAGACGTGTATTCTCAACTCTTATATCAAATTTTTCTTTTTCCATTGCTAGAGTTGGAATATCATCAGGGTTAAGCGAGAATCTCTTTCCAGCCTCTTCCTTCATAAACATAATACTCTTAACATCTCTATCTGCAATAAAGCCCATTTGAACCATCAACTCTGCAATAAAAACATGCTTTCCGGCTTCGTTCATTTCCTGCTGTTTGTTTAAAACTTCATCAAGCTGTTCAATAGTCATTTTACCCGCACGGATAAAATATTCACCGGTTCTGTATTTTCCGGCAAGAAATCCAGCCGTGGCACTTACCGAATTCGTTACTTTATTAGAAAAGAAGCCGGAAGTTTTGCAAAACATAAACGCTTTTGCAATTTCTTCAATCGTAAAATTATTTTCAATCGCAATTTCTACAAGCGACATGCCTTTTGAGCAGCAATTCATAAAAGAATAAATCATGTCATCGTATTTTGATTCTTTAGTCAAAAGTTCATTCTGCCCCTGTTCAGATAACGCCGGACGATAAATGTGAAATAGTTCTCCCTCTTGCACATCAAGGAACTCGTTACTCAAATAGGTCGTTAAATCATTAGATAAATTCAAGAAAATTGTCTGCTTAATCCATAACGGAAAAGCTAACATTTTTTCCATAAAATCTATAAATAAACTTTTGCTCATGAAATATACCCTTCTTTTATATGATGAACATAAAAGCATTATATCATAACATGCTATTATATAGAACATGTAAAGGAAGCTTCACATATGGGCATGGATGGTTTATCATTTTCAAATACCGGTGCGGTAAAAGAATCTACTTCCGCAGAGTATGCCAGCAAAACAGAACAGGCAATTCACTCTGATGCAGTGCAGGACTCGCAGCAGGTGCAAAACTTGAGTGTAAACCAGAGGATTAGACGCAAAGACGATGATGAAGAAAGTTCTGATAAAAAACAACAATCTGAAAAAGAAGAGGAAGAGTTTCAAGACGGACTCGTAGAAAAAAATCCGGAAGATCTACTGGAAGAAGAGGCCGGGGTTGATATTGAAGATATTGAAAATCCCAACAAAGATTTTTATGTTAAATTAAATGTAAAAGATGATATAATAGAATTATATGACAGTGCGACAAATAGGTTAATAGAAACAATATCCGGAAATGAACTTGGGGAATTAGTACAAAAGCTGAACATGGCATCCGGAATATTTGTAAACAAGAAGGTGTAAATGCCGCCAGGAAATCCTTACAACAAGTACATAAAACAATACCAGGCAAGCAACATAAATACCGCAACGCCGGAAAAACTTATGATATTGCTTTTTGACGGAGCTTTACAGTTTTTGCAGAAAGCAAAAACAGCTATTGCTGAAAATAATCTGCAAGAACGTGCTCAAAATATCGAAGGTGCAAGAAAAATTATAAGAGAACTTATGCGAACCATAGACCTCGAAAATGGCAATAAAGTTTCAAAGCAGCTTTTCAAGCTGTACAACAAAATGGCAATGAACCTTATAAAAGCAAATGTTCAGCGCAATTCAGCAAAAATTGATGAAGTAATTGAAGATTTAACCAACATAAGATGGGGCTTCCAGAAAGCAATAGAAATCCAGAATGGAATAATAACCCTTGAAGAAGTTATGAAAGAAATGCCGCAGCAGGGAATTCAGCATCCGGCATTAAGAGAGGATGATAATAATGCAGGATGAAAAACAATTTGAACAGCTGATTATGCAATATACACAGCTTAAAAACGGCTCAGAAGATATTTCAAGAATGATTGATAATGAAGATTTCGATAATGCAATAACGATGATAAAAAATCGTGAACATTTATTTTTGAGCTGCAAATGCATTCGTAAATATCTTGACTTAACACCTGTTCAGCAGAAAGAACTCGACACTCTTCTCGATGAAATAAGAGATTTGGAACTAAAAAATATAAAAAAACTAGAGGCCGGCAAAGATAAAATTCAAATGGAACTAAAAAAAAGCCAACAGTCACAAAAATTTCAAAAAGCATATGATTTTGATGCAAATTACAGCGGTAACATAATAAATATACAGGAGTAATCCCCCTCAAAACATCTTATTTAGGCGTTTACAGTACTTTTCAACAAAGTGCTTGCTTTTTTCTGCGTTTATGCTATTAGGCTGCAACCCAGAAATTGAGAGTATTTTCAAGAAAAAAATGCTTGCATTCTGTTTTGGAGTTTGTATAATAGAATTTGTAATTAGAAGAAAGGAGTTTTATAATGAACAAAGAAGAATTAGTACAAGAAATTTCTAAAAAATCAAAAGTTACTCAAAAAGAAGCTAACGAAGTATTATCAGCTTTAATTGAAACTGTTCAAAAGACTGTTTCTAAAGGTAAAAAAGTTACTTTAGTTGGTTTTGGTACTTTCGAACCACGCAAGAGAGCTGCTAGAAACGGCAGAAACCCTCAAACTGGTAAAGAAATTAAAATCCCTGCTAAAACAGTTCCTGTTTTCTCAGCTGGTAAAAAATTCAAAGAAGTTGTTAACGGTAAGTAATTAACATTTCTTTAAAAGATTTAAGCGGGACGGCTAAAATTTAGCCGTCCCGCTTAATATATCTTCACACTCTATTGAATGTTTTTATATTATTGGGTATATATTTATAATAACCCGATAAAGGAAATGTTATGTCAGATACCAACCAACCCAGACAAATAACTGTTTCTGAGATGTCACCGCATGTTCACAGTTTTGGTCCGGGCGAAAATAAAGTCACAAAAATCTCAGCATGGCTTATTAAATGGATAGAAAAATCTTTAGAATCTGGAAGTATAAAACCTTTCGACTTTTTGCCGTCAAAGGGGGATTTAGCATTCCATATCGGGGTTAGCAAAGGAACGATACAAAATGTTTTCAGATATGTTGAAGACTGCGGCATGGTTGAGTCGAAACAGAGAATTGGAACTTATATAAAGCCAAAATACAAAAGCATTAAATCGGAAAAACTTACGTCCAAAAGAGAACTTGCATGTGAAGCAATAAAAAAATTTATGATAGAAAATAACTACCATACTGGAGATTGCCTTGTTTCAACCCGAAAACTCAGCCGGATTACAGGGATTTCCAATACAACAATCCGAATGGCAATAGGAAGTCTGGTTTCACAAAATATCTTAAAAAAGGTGAACAATGTCTTTATTGCAGGAAGAATGGATTTTTCTATTGAAGATGTTAAGGTTCAGACGCTTGTTGAAAAAACAGCAGAAAACCTAAAAACACACATATTAATGAATTATAACTCAGGCGACAGGCTCCCTGCAAACTTTGAACTTGCAAAAATATTTAATGTAAGCGTTAAGACTATACATGATTCAATAAAATTGCTTGCAAAACAAGGAATTTTGTATACAAGACGCGGCCAATACGGAACTGTAGTAACAAATAACAACAATGAAAATTCTCTTTATCATTACGAAAAAATAGAATTAAAAATCAGACATTACATTACGGAAAATTGTAATATAGGCTCGCGTCTTCCTTCCATTCTGACTTTTGCCGAGCAATATGAAGTCAGTGCCAAAACAGTAAAAAAAGCTCTTGATAATCTTTCAGAAGAAGGTTATATAACTTTTACCAGAGGGCGTTACGGGGGGACATTTGTTACAGATATCCCTCAGGGTGTAAATGAGGCGTACAAATGGCTTGCATTGAGTCCTGAATACGCGACAAATATTGAAAAACTTGAAAATTGATTTTAGCATGATATTATAAATAATATAAAATTAAAGAAAAGGAGAAAATAACCATAGCTAACGAAGACAGAAGCCCGAATAAGGGTAAGGACAAGCCTCTAATAAACGAAAGGATTAGAGCAAAAGAAGTAAGATTAATAGATGAAAACGGAAACAACCACGGAATAGTCCCAACATCACAAGCATTAAGAATGGCCGAAGAAGTTGATTTAGATTTAGTTGTAATAAGTCCTAATCAGGCACCGCCGGTTGCAAAGATTTTAAATTATGGCAAGTACAAATACGAGCTGGAAAAGAAGGCCAAAGAAGCCAAGAAAAAACAGCACGTTGTTGATATAAAAGAAGTAAAAGTACGTTACAAAATAGATACTCATGATTACGAAGTCAGATTAAAAAACATAAAAAAATTTATTGCTCAGGGTAATAAGGTAAAAATCGTTGTAATGCTTCGCGGTCGTGAGATGCAGCATTCATCACTGGCAATAGAACTTGCAAACAGATTCATTACAGATTTAGCAAATGAACCTGTAACAGTTGAAAAGAAACCTATGGTAGAAGGCAGAAACGTAACAGCGTGGCTTGCCCCGCAATAAATAAAAAGACTTGATTAAAAATTTTTAGCAAGTAGAATAGATATATAGCCTTGGCTATAACAATAATAAATAAAAAATATGCCGCAATAGCTCAGTTGGTAGAGCAAGGGACTGAAAATCCCTGTGTCCTTGGTTCAATTCCGAGTTGCGGCATATTTTTTTTATATAAATTTTTTATTTTGGGCAGTGAACATTTTGAAATTTTATATAATCTTCAAATTTTGGAGCAATGCTTATGTTCGTGACGGTGGCCATGACAATGATGGTGCTCGCCTCCGCAAGAGTTTTCGCCTGTAGATAAAGTATCATTGAAATATTGGTTAATAACATCTTCTACTTCTAATTCAGGACACCCGACAACAACTTTTACTCCATTTTGAGCGAATATTTGTAATGGTCTGCCCCCCATACCGCCTGCCAAAACAAGATTTGCTCCTTGAGAAGATATCCAGCTTGCACTCTGGCAAGAAATGCCATCTTCTGGAACTTTCTTTTCAATGCTTATAATTTCTTTAGTTTCTGGATTAACTTCTGCAAACGTAAAGTACTCACAATGTCCGAAATGTCCGCATAATTTTTCTTCTTTTGATGGAATTACAATTTTCATAATTTTATCTCCTTTTAATTTTTCTACATTTGATTGTAAAATGATTGCACTTTCTAAGGCTTCTGTTTCTGTCATATTATGACTTTGAGCATATTCTCTCAAAATATTTAAAACATCTTCATTAATTCTTCTATTGAACGGCACCTTTTTTCTGCAAGTTTTCTTTCTTCCGGCACACTCACGCTTTCCTCCCCAACACTTATTTTGTTTAAAATTACTTTCTTTCATAACTAGACCTCTATTATAATTTACCATATAATCTTGATAATATCAATACATATTCAAGAAGGACATTGCAGGGTTTATATCAGACAGCAGCAATGCTCATTTTAATTTAATTATGATGCACTCGATATAAATAATTATCAAACCTAGAGTCTATTGATAGCCTACTATTGTTTCTTTAAACATTTGAGATAATTTTTCTTTTTCGTTACTTCCTGCTGTACTAAATCTACATAATGGGATATCGTATTTTGCAAAAATCGTGTTTTTTAATTCATCTCTTTTTGCCTGTTTACTGCCTTCTTTGTGATATTTTGAACCATCAACTTCTATTGCTAATACTGGAGATTTATCTATTGTTTTGTAAATTAGAAAATCCACATGAGTCCAATCATTTTTAGCATATTTTTTCTCATCATCTGACATTAAGCCCAAATCTCTTATAATCATATTAAGGGGCACATGAACCGCTATTTCATAATTTCCGTTATATTTTTTTATTATCTCATTAATTAAACCATACATAAGATTTTCGCTATCATATTCAGAAATTTTCTTGTATTTTCTTAGAAATATTCTTCTTTGCTCTGCATATGTTTGATAAAGTAAATCAAATACCGAAAATATTTTACTCTCTTTTATTTCGCAATTATTATATTCAATGTATTTAACAAGTTCATTGATTATAGTATCCTTCTTTTGTTCATTTCCGTTAATTACAACAATTAATTGTTCAATTGCCCTTGATATTGCTACATTTAAACGATTGGGATTATCTGTAAAATCTGTTATATTATTATCGACTGTTGACAGAATAATAACTTTATTTTCCTGTCCTTGGAATTTATCCACAGTGTCTGCTTTAACTCCAGTTCCTTTAAATTGACTTTGCAGTGCATTTGTTTGATTCCGATAAGGAGTTACAATACCAAGCGAATCATCTATTGTGCACAAGTTTTCATTAGGAATTATCTCATTTTTTATTACATCTATTTGTCTTTGATTTACATTATCTCTTGTATGATTTCCCGCAACTGTTTTATATACAATTAAAGGTTTTTTATCACTTTGTATCTTACTCAATATAATCAGTTCATTATTATAGAATTTTTTATTGCAGAATTCTATAATTTTCGGGTGGCAGCGATAATGCTCTTTTAGCAAAGTATGTGGTGCTTTTTTAAATAATTCTGATACAGATGACAGCAAACAATGGTTTTTATATCTATAAACTTCAGGCATATCAAAATTATTAAAAACTTCATCCGTTAATTTCGCATTTTTAGAATCGACAACATTAGGTAATTGTTTTAAATCTCCAACTATTACTGCTTTTTTGGCACTTGATAATGCCAGAACTCTTGTGCATAAATCTACTTGAGATGCCTCATCAACAATTACATAATCATACATTACGTCTTTAGATAAACACGTTCTTAAAGAATATGTTGTACTCAAAACAACCGGGTAATCTTTAATAAAATCTTCAGATTTAGTTTGTAATTCATCAATAGTGTATGTTTTTCTTTTTTGCAGAGTATATTTTTCTGCCAGCTTTGCTTTGAATATCTGAGTTGAAAGCTCGGAATATTCTTTCATTTTCGAGTTAAAATCAAATGAATTTAGTTCTTGTTCTAATTTTTCTATGGCTTTTTTATTTTTGAATATTTTAATTTGATAAAATTTTTGCTGATATAAAGCAATTAAACATTCCTTTGAATATTTTTTCAATAATTGTTCTGCTATTGTCCTTTTAAATTTTTTAATTTTTAAAAATTCAATAACTGTTTTTATAATTTCAATAAACTTATTTTTATTCTTGTATTCTTCATCGGCAATTTCAACTAGAAAACTCATCTCAAGTGCTTTATCTACGGATTTAATATTGGTTATATCTTCGGGGATTTCTTCGATTTAAAATTGTTCAATATATTTTAAATGGTGCGAATATTCTAATTTATACGCAGATAATTCCTGCTTTAATTTTGATAATTTATTTTGTTGTTCTAACTTTTCTTGAAGGTGTTTATATCTTTGTTTTAAAGATTTCTCTATTTCTTTTATTTCAGTATTTTTAATCCTCCAGCAACGCATTTGAGGTATAGAAGTTTGAGATTTGATAAATTCTTCTTTATTTTCAGTATTGCCTAAGTATGCTGAAATAAAATCAACTTCATATTTTGTTAATTTATCAATTATGTTTTTTGTAGCAGAATTATTGCTTGAAACAACTGCTACACTTTCCCCTCTAATTACTTCCTTGCGTATATTACCCATTGTAAGCAAATTGTATCATGGTCATAATCTGAGAGCCAAATCTTTTAACAATTTTGCCAAATATTTAATTACTACTACTCATTTACATTTGGCACATTCAGCATGCGGTATCCAATACCGATATGAGTAATAATATAATCTGAAGCATTGAGCTTTTTTCTTAAATTAGTCACAAATACCCTTAAAGATAACTGCGAATCACATCCGTTTCCATCCTGCCAAATTTCTTGTTTAATATGATTATGGGTTAAAACCTTTCCTATATTTTTTGCAAGCAGGCATAACAATTTATATTCAATTGCCGTTAAGTGGACAACGTTATCATTAACATAAACACAGTTTGTATCATAATCAATCTTTAAATTCCCGTTTGTAAAAATATTATTTTGAGGCTGCACTTGAGTGCTCTGCATCTTATGGCGCATTGAAACCCGCACACGCGCAAGAAGCTCTTCGGTATTAAAAGGTTTTGTCAAATAGTCATCTGCACCCGCATCAAGCGCGGTAATTTTATCTGCATTATCTGTCCTTGCGCTGACAATAATTATTGGAACAAGCGAAAACGACCGGATTTTTCTTATAACTTCAAGCCCGTCCATATCCGGCAAGCCCAGATCAAGAATAATCACATCCGGATTGTGGGAAGTTGCTTTCAAAATTCCGTCTTTTGCATTTGAAGAAATAAGGTAATTATAATCAAAAATTTCAAGGGTTGTCCCTATCAAATTCTGAATGGCTTTATCATCCTCTACTACAAGCACCGTACCTTTATTCATTATCGTTCTCCACATCTGATTTTATATCAAAAGAAAAAATTGTTCCGCAAGGTTTATTGTCCATTATATTAACTTTACCGCCATGAGCTTCAATAACTGCTTTGCAGAGAGCAAGCCCGAGGCCTAAGCCGCGTCTTCCATCAGCAATTTTATTATTAACAGTATAAAACATATCAAAAATCTTTGCTTTATCCTCGTCACTAATGCCGGCCCCCTCATCAATAACAGATATTTTTAAATCATTTCCATCTGCTTCAGCTTTTATAACAATATTTGTTCCCTCTGGAGAATACTTCATAGCATTATCAACAAGATTAAATATAACTTGAGAAATCAGTCTGCTGTCCATATATGCCGATAGATTTTCTTTCTCAACATTTATGTGTATAAAGAATTTTTCTTTTTTGCGTCCTAAATGACTGACTGCATCTCTAATTACATCTGAAATATATTCAGATTCTTTATTCAGCTTAATTTCATTTTTATCAAATCTTGTTATTGCAAGCAGGTTTTCAACAAGATTTAGAAGCCATATAGAATCATCATAAATATCTGAATAAATATGTTGTTTCTTATCTTCTGATAAGATATTTGAATTTTTCAGCAGTATTTCAGCAAATCCGGAAATTCCTGTCAAAGGAGTTCTTAAATCATGAGAAATCGCTCTCAAAAGAGTTGAACGCATTTCTTCCTGCTTATTTTTAATAATCAGTTCATTCTTTGCCTGCAAAATATCTTCCTTTTCCTTTGTAAGCTGAATTTCCCTGAGCATAGCATCTTTCTGCTTTTGATTAATAATTGCAACAAAATAAACAAAAACAAAAAGTATTAAGAATACTACAGGAAACCCGCTTATTGCAAGCGAAAATCTTGGTTCGGTAAAAAAGTAATCAAATAGTAATAATATTAGAATTGAAATTGTAAGCCCCGGATAGGAGAAGATTGAAAACTTATTTTTTTTATTTTCCTGCTGGCCGAAATACATTTTTTGAGCCTTATCAGGGATAATATAAATCTCAATTTCGGGAGAATACTTAATAATTTTATCCACAAAATTTGGAGGAGTAAAAAGCCTGTTAGGCCTGTATCCGGAACGGCCGAGTATTATTTTTGTAACCTGACTTTTTTTTGCATACTCAGAAACCTGAAATGCAATATCTTCTCCGCTCAAAGTAACAATATTAGCCCCCAGTTCTCTAGCAAATTCCGTATTCTGCTGCAATCTTAATTCATTATCCCTAGACATTTTATTTGCACTCTCAATATAAAGAGCAGTAAATTCAGCATTAAAAACTTTTGCCATACGAGAAGCCGTATCAATAACCTTTTTATTTGACGGCGATGATGATAAACATACCAAGATATGGTCTTTAATGTTCTCTAATTCTTTCATAATCAGATAATAGCATAAAGTGATATAAAAATAGGATTAATGTTTTTCATTTGGCGTTAAGATAGCGTTAAGATTTTGTTTTACCACTTGAAAAGTGTAATCAAGACATTTAATATGTCAGTACAAAACAAAGGTTTGAAATCTTAAGGAGGAATCTTTCTTAAAAAGAAAGAAAATAAAAATGTCAATTACAGTTAATTCATTTAATATAAATAATACACAGAATAATAGACCAAACTTTTCAACAAAGGCAGCTTCTGCAGCAGGAAGTTTACTTGGCTTAACGGCATCTGCTGTATGCATTACAAAAGCAAGAGGGCTTAAAGTTCCAGCCTCTTTAAAAACCAGAGAAGTTGTTGATGTATTCAAAAAAATTGAATTTAATGAAAAAGATGTTATCACTATGGCATCATCATCAATTGCAGGCGGGTTAACAGGCGGCGTATTAACAGACCCGCAAAATACTAAGGCTAAAACAAAGGAAGGTATTGTTCAACTTGTCGGAAACTATGTATTCCCGAGCCTTTTTGTTGGAGCAGGAATGAAGCTCAATAAAACATTGTTTTCAAAATATAAATACCCGCCTGTTACAAGAGCAATCCAATTCGCTTTTGGTACAGCCGGTTTTATCTCAGGAGTTCTGTTTGGTAATAAAATTTCTCAATTAATCAACAAATATTTGTTTAAAGAAGATTCTTACAGAAAACTTAGCTGGAAAGACTGGGCTGTTCAAGCTGATAATGTGTGTCTTGTAACATCAATGGCAGCTCCGGGTACTAATATTGCAAAGACTGCCTCAAAATTTATTCCTGTTGCACATATTATTCCTGGCTACTGCGTTGGCACAAAGTTTTAGGCAGGAATAAAAAATCTTGATATATCGACTTTTTCGTGTTCTAAGAGTTTAATCTTTGTATTTATCCCACCAGCGTAACCTGTTAAATTTCCATTTGCTCCTACAACTCTATGACACGGAATAATAATTGAAATTGGATTATGTCCGACAGCTCCGCCGATAGCTTGAGCAGACATGTGTAAAAGCCCCCGCTTTTTAGCAATCTGTTTAGCTATGTCGCCATAAGTTATAACTTCGCCGTATGGAATTTCACAAAGAATTTTCCAGACATTCTGTCTAAAATCATTTCCTATTGGCGCTAAACTCAGTTCTGAAATTTCAGGTTTTTCGCCTCTAAAATATCTATCAAGCCAGGCTTTAGTTCTTTGAAATACTTCTATATTATCATTAAAATCTAATTCAGTTTTTATACTGCCCTGAAAATACTTTTGTCCCTCAAGCCATACGCCAATAATGCTGTTATTATGCGCGGCTATAGTTAATTGTCCTATCGGTGAATTATAATTTGTTTTATAATACATTTTGCCCCCTGCCTTTATTATTTGTTATATAATACGCTGTTCTTTAGTTTTTGGAGTTATATGAAGTTTATAATTTACACTCGAAATATACTCCCTAAACAGTTCATCATACGTTTTTTCCAGTGAAACAAACCTTTCTCTAATACGTCCGGGCCATTCAATATCATCCTTAACAAGGAATTTTTCCCCAATAACCATTTTATAATTTTCCTGCATATCTATAGGTTCAAATTCTTTTGTGAGCTTATTTCTAACCCTTACTGCATCAGAATATTTTGCTTCTGCTTTTCCTGATTTAATAGCCTCTATAAGCGACCTGTTTACCTGCACATCAGACCAGTGGATAATAGTATTTCTTGTCGGAGCTTTCAAATTAGCAAGCACATTTTCTACAATAAGCCCTACTAGCTCCTCACCTTTTACATCACCAATTCTGAGATTTGACAGATCTTCACTTACGCCGTCAAAAACTTTCATCACCCGCAGATTATCTGCACCGTCTTCCAGTCCGCCTCGTACGATTGAGGATTGGAGAGCTACAGTAAAAACATCTGAATCATATTTTTCACGCACAGTACGCTTAATAGCACTCGTTAGATAATTCATAAGATAACTGTTTTGATATCTTATTTCGTTGCCGTATGTAAGTTTATTTAAACCTTTATTAACACTCTCAGACTTTTCTAACTCTTTTGAAGCCTCAGAAAATATAAGTTCTCTAAAACTATCATTCTTCATAAGAGCTGTTCTCTGATCCAAGTCAGTTATCCCGAGTTTTATAAGAAGCGCTTCAACCTGCTGCGGAAATCTACTTTCCGCTTCTTCTACGGCTTTTTCAGATTTAATTTCTCCAAGGCTTACAAGCGGTTCCAAATCTTTTTCAAAGAAATCATTTAGAAATACCTGAAACGGGTGTTTTTCAAGCCCGTCAGCTACTGTTGTTTCTGTAAAATATGGAGTCATTGTAGCCTTTATAAGGTTTCCGTCATCATCAAATTCAAAATTAAGAGCTTTTATCATCTCATTATCTTTTCCAAGAGAATTTATACTGGTCTTTCCGACATTTGATTGTACATTCTTGTGGTCATGCCCGTTTAGAACATGGTTTATTTGAGGGACATTACTTCTGATGATTTCCGATAGTCTGCCGCCCATATGTGACAGAAGAACAACAGCTCCTTTAGGATTTTCAAGCTTAAAGTCATCAACTTTCTCTTTTATAGAATTTATTGTTTCTTGAATATCCGCCTCAGTTAGATTAGCGTCTTTTTTATTAGAATTATCATAAAATTCAAGACCTTTGCATAAACCGGGATTGTAGAAATCCATACTTGGTATTGTTGCACTCACAAAGAGAACTTTGTGTAACAAATCATCACGTTTATCGTCAGGAATAGAATAAACCGCAGATTTTACGATGTTATCACTCAAGCTCATTGCTTCCTGTACTGCCGGAGATTTGTTTAAGTCAACATTTGTAATCAGTGTTTTCATAGGATTTTTCTTCATAACATTCAACAGGAATTTATCACCTGCATCTAAATCGTGATTTCCGGGTGTAAAAAGGACATTAAGCTCGGCTGTTTTACCGCTGATTATACCGGAAGTTTTCGCTGCAAGTTTTTTAAGTAAGACTTTCACACTATCAATTGTCTTAAGCATAGCAAGGTTTTGCATATCGCCGTTCGAAAGTTCTGGATGAGTTAACAGGCCTTTTTTAGAAGGATTAATAAACCAGTCGCCAACGATAGTTAAAAAATTGAAAGTTGAGGGCGACTCTGCTTTAGGAAAAATTTCTTTTGCGTTGTTTTCTATTGTTTTTAAAACCCTTGGAAGCTGCATAATATTTCCATGGTTATCCGCAGTTGCAAGAATATTTATTCGTGCAGCTTTAAAATCAGGGGAACCTGATTGAACTCTTGTAATCATAAATTTTACTCCTTAAACACACACATAATCTATATTTATTATTATAATACAAACATCAAAATAGATTACCCTGTTGGACTGCCCGATTTGATAATTGTTACGTCTGGTTATTTTAATTTTAATGCAGATATGAAAATTAAAGACACCATCGATAAAATAAGAGCATATTTCTATACTAACCAGACAAGAAACCCGGATTTTAGAATTGAACAGCTGAAAATGCTTAAGGAAACCGTCATCAAATACAAATCTGAAATTCAAAAAGCATTGTATTACGACCTGCACAAATCTCCGGCAGAAACGATGCTTACCGAGATTGGAATAGTACTTAACGAAATTGACTTTGCAGTAAAAAATCTTAAAGAGTGGGCGAAAACAGAGGAGGTTGAAACTGTACCCTATTTAAAGCCTGCTAAATCATTAATAGTGAAAGAACCTTTTGGCATTGCATTAATTATTGTTCCTTTTAATTATCCGCTGCAGCTTGCCCTAACTCCTCTTGTTGGAGCAATCGCAGCTGGTAATTGCGCAGTTATAAGAACATCACACAAAACGCCTGAAATATCAAAGGTTCTAAACCAGATTATCTCAGAAACATTTACCTCTGATTATATTAAAATGTTTCTGCCGGAAGAAATCTCCAGCAAAGATATTATGCAGGGTGACTTTGATTATATATTTTTTACCGGAAGCACTCAGGCAGGACGCCAGATTGCAAAAACTGCCGGAGAAAGACTTATCCCTTATACACTTGAACTGGGAGGGAAAAGCCCTGTTATCATAGATGATACAGCAGATTTAAAAGTCAGTGCCAGAAGGATTGTTAAAGGTAAATTTATGAATGCAGGGCAGACTTGCATCGCACCTGACTACCTTTTTGTACATGCTTCTATCAGAGAAAAATTAATTCTGGAAATGATTAATGCGATTCAGGAATTTTACGGCACATATACACCGGAGAGCACTGATTATGGACGCATTATAGATATTGAAGCTTTTAATCGTCTAAGCAAGCTTATAAAATCAAGCAAAGATAAGATTATCTATGGCGGTCACAGCGATGAGTGCACGCTGTACATAGAGCCGACATTAATTGTCGAAGACTCTGTAAATTCCGACATAATGCAGGAGGAAATCTTTGGACCGCTGCTGCCGGTTCTTGAGTGGACAGACATTAACAGAGTTAAAGAATACATCCGTCAAAAGCCTAAGCCGCTTGCTTTGTATGTTTTTTCAGAGGATAAAGAGTTTAGAAAAGATATTTTTAAAAGCCTGTCCTTTGGAGGCGGAGCCGTAAATGATACGATTAATCACACCGCAGGTGAAAATCTTCCTTTTGGAGGTGTAGGTGCTTCCGGAGTCGGAAGATATCACGGCAAATACAGCTTTTACACATTTTCTCACCTGAAAAGTGTTTTAATAAGCTCAACCGAGCGAAAAGATGATATTTTTTGTCCGCCATTTACAAAAGAAAAAATTAATCTTATTAACAGATTTTACTAATTTGTGCTATATTTTCAATATGTTTTATTTTGAAGATTTTTACGGCACAAAGATTTTAAAAAGTGATTTTATACAGGATGTAACTGCATACTTTACCACAAGGGGTGAAGTATGCTTTCCTGTTTCTGAAAGAATAATTACTCCCGTTCAAACTCACAGCGACAATATTGAAGTTGTCGATTTAAAGACAGAATATCCTGATACAGATGGATTAATTCTTACAAATAGCAATGATACAATTTATTTAAAATTCGCTGACTGCACACCGTTAATTTTCTATGATCCTGTAAATAAAATCGGTGCTGTTTCTCATGCCGGCTGGCGCGGGACTGCAGCTAAAATTGGAGTTAAAACCGTTGAGAAAATGAGAGTAAATTTCGGCACAAATCCCAATAACATAATTGCACTAATAGGACCTGCAATCGGACTTTGCTGCTACGAAGTATCAGAAGAAGTGCGGGATAAATTATTATCAACAGTACAGAATTCAACCGATTTATACAAAGAGCATAATGTTGACCTCAAAAAAATTAACGCACGCCAGCTGGAAGAAAACGGAGTTAATAAAATTGATATCTGCCCTTACTGCACAAGCTGCTGTAACGATTTATTTTATTCTTACAGAAAAGAAAACGGTACCCAAAATAGACATTTTGCAGTATTACAATTGCATTAAAATATGATAAACTTTACTTAATGAGCATTGTTAGTGAATATACAAAAATATTCCAGTCACTCAAACCCGAGCTGGATAAAGCAGAGATTAAACGTATAAAGTATTTGACAACCTTTATTGTTGGAGAAATTGTTGCTCTATCTCTATTTTCAGGGTTTGTATTAGGCCTGTTCGGATTATTATCGCCTGCGATTACGTTAGTCTTTTTGTTCTTTTCTTTGTTAGTGGGTTATCTTTCATACCTGACAATTAGATTTTACAAAGAATACATAAAAACTAATTTCATGTTCAAATTTCTTCAATGCATTAAAGACATAAGAAGGATAAGTGATGAGAATTCCACACAGATATTTTCTATAAAAGAGCTTGAAGCAAGTAACCTGTTTAGTACATTTAATAAAATAAAGGTTGATGATGCGTTTAAAGGAAATCATAATGGCGTGGACTATGAGATTGCAGAAATAAAATTAATAGAACAAGGAGATAAAAACTCGACAACAGCATTTAAAGGAGTTATACTAAGCGTTCCTTCTAACAAAACAATAAAAGCCAACACTATTATTGCAACTAAAAGGGATATGAATATAAGAAATTATCCAACTGGAATTATTGCGTCAATCATATATGTGCCTCTACTGTTATGTGAATGTTTTTTGAGTTTAAAATTTTCTTCTGATATTGATAATTTCATTAAGCTTATTGTGCTGACAATTATAACTTTGATTATCATCTGCAGCTTTATAGAAAAACAAAAATCAATGCAAAACGTTAATCTTGAATCTACTAACTTTGATAAACGATTTAACGTTTTTTCAAAGGATCAGGTTGAAGCCAGATATCTTCTAACCCCGACTTTTATCGAAAAATTTACCCGGTTTTATACGGCTTTTGGTACGAATAAAGCTAAATGTTCTTTTTACAAAGACCATACCGGAAATGACAGAATTATGTTTGCAATTTCTACTTGGAAAGACTTATTCGAACCGGGAAATTTATTTACGCCGGTTAATGAACCTAAATACTTATTCCTATCGGATTTTACATCTATTTTTAATATGATTGAATTTTTTAAACTTGATGAAAAGACCAAGCTATAGAGCTACTGGGCTGCGTGCGTAATGAAGACGCTCTGCTGGTAGTTTCATAAATAAGGGAGACCAGTAGTTTTATTATTAATTAGTCGTTGAAAAGTTGTCTCCCGCCTATTGGGCTACGTGCGTAATGAAGACACTCTGCTTGTAGTTTTATAAATAAGGGAGACTGGTAGTTTTATTATTAATTAGTCGTTGAAAAGTTGTCTCCCGCCTATTGGGCTACGTGCGTAGCACTTTTACGTTTTTTATCAAGAGCATTAGTTACGTAGATATTCAGGTTAGGAATACCTAATCCCAGTACAAGTCCTGAGAACAGATATCCGGCAAGCTGTGCTGCATTTAATACTCTTAGACGCTTTTTAGTAATTTTCTTGACGTCTGGAGTCAGTGTATCAACTTCTTTTAATAATTCTTTGAATGATTTTGCAACAGTTTTTCCTTCAATCTGTTTGGTCGTTGACTTGCCTTGTGCTGCAAGAGTTTCAATAACAATTTCATCCCTTGTTTTTAAAGCAGCGTTATATGTTCGCTTAAATGGATTTGCAGTTTTAAGTCCTTTTTTGTAATTCATTACAGTTTTATCCAGCCAATCTGCAGCAAGTTTATTAATAATATCACCAAGAACAAGCCAGCTTAAGTAACCGAGAGTATCTTTAGTAAGAACTTCTCTAAGCTCATCTTTATCGCGGGCAGAGAATATTCTTGAGATAATTGTCACACCATAAATACCTTTAAGCTGGTTAACAGTAGGCATTTTTCCGGTAAACGCCATTTTATCCATAAACTTGCCCGGAGCCTTCAGGAATTGAAGCGGCGACATATTAAGTGTTGCAAGTATCATACTGAAGAATGCTGCACTGCTGACTGTTTTTATGCCTTTAAAACCTGCCGAATTATCTTTTGAACGGCCTTCAACCCCAACAAAACCGTCAGTTCCGGTTTTTAGTTTTGTCAAATACATATTAATCGGCTGAACAGAAAGCCCCACTGCTGATGCGATTGCAAAGCCTGCACCTGCACGCGATTTCATAAACTTTGTCAAACCTTTTATGAAAGCATTTTCTTGTACAGCCTTTCCTGATTTAATCTGTTCTTCAAAAGAAGCTTTTACCTTATTATTATTAAAAGATTCAGATACAATATAAATATCATTAAGTAATGATTTTAAATTGGTTTCACTTTTAATTTTCTTATCAGCAGATTCAAGTATGTATCTTGACTGGGCACCGGTATCTTCCGTAATCTTGTTAATTATAACATTTTTTGCATCCGGAGTTTTCTTATCCGCCCACTTATGAAATTCTATCTTGCTGTTCAGAGCTTTATCAAAATATGCAGCAGTTTCATCAATAGTATTTTGTGAAAGTTTTACAAAGCCTTCTGCATCAGCCCTCGCAGAAGCAGGGTTATAAGCTTTTACTTCAGCTAACGCAGACTTAATATAATCTAGCTGCGTTTTATTATTTTTCAACTGATCAGCTTTATTTTCTGCAAGAATATTTAAAGTTTCCGGTGCAGTAAATATATCATTTACATTTAACCCGAACTTTTTATTAATTCCCATTGCAATAAGAGCACCGGCAGCCGCTCCAAACAACCCTATACAGGAATCATTAACCGTTCCCATAATTTCACGTCTAAATGTTTCTAAACCAGCAGCAGGGCCGCGCTTAATAGTATCGCTTGCGGTTCTCGGTGTCACCATAAAACAGAAGTCAACACCGTTTGCACCAATTGCCTGATTTGTTGCAAGGTATCTTAAGCCGCTGTCTACAGCGCCTTTAAAGTGAGGTTGTTGGATTGGATTTTGTTGAATTTGTACTTTCATAACTGCCTTAACGTTTATCAGCTCTGAAACCAGCTGTTAATTTTGAATATTTTACATTCAATGGAGTCAGTGTTTCAGTCTGTTCTTTATTTTCGGTTTGTGTCTGAGCATTTTCCTGAGCTAATTTCAATGCCCGTTCATGCTTTTTCTTTGTATTATGTCTGGTATAAATCGGAACTAAAATTCCTAACAATGCTAATGATACACCAATATTAGTTGCCTGACAAGCAGAACGCAAGTTAACAGCATGTTTCAATTCTTTTTCAATTATTTTAAGTTGTTCTGCATCAGGAGTTTTACCCTGTTTTTTCAATAATTCTGCGGTTTTACTTACTACTTCATCAGACGATTTGACTTTCACATCTTTAACCCAATGCCAGAATTTTTCAAAGACATTTGCATCAGCCTTAAGCGGTTTTGTATCGTTTAATAATCTAACGCCTTTTGTTTTTTCAATTAATGTTGCCGCACCTTTGTCTGCATAATCTCCGAGGAAATATAAGCCAGAGAAAGTTGCTATATCACGTACAGTAGATTCGGCCAATTCATTCTTATCATCAGCAGCAGCCATACGGGAAGCAAAGGTTGCAGTAGAAATTACTCTTGCCTGATCCATTGTAGGGAACATTCCCTTGAACTCAAGCATTCCGAGCGTTGGTTTTTTCATCATTGATAGCAAAGATACACCAATCATTGAAGATATTGAAATAATTTTTTGTTTCAACAACCCTTCTTTAGCTGACGGATCTTGTTCTATATTATCATTTCCCTTTGCAAAGTCATCATAAATAGGTGCACCTTTAACTCCAGAAACTTTTCCTGTTATCCATCGGTTAATATACTGCATAGAGATAGCAAGCGGCAGGATAACTGCAAGCCCGAGTCCGCTTTTTGCTCTAACAAGGTTTTTACTCTTTCTGGCAAAATCTTCTATTGTTCCATGACTTCTTGATTGAAATCCTTTAAAGAATTTGACAGAATCAACAAGCATTCCGTTTACAGAAGAGGCTTTTACTTCATTTTTTATACCTGCAATTTTTACATTTTCTGCAATATGTGTCTTATCAACAATTTCTGCAGAAATCTTTTTAACTTCTTTTCCTAAGTCCTTATTAGACTTGTTAGAACGTGAAAGTTCTGCCAGCCTGTCAGCATATTTATCCAGTTCTTCTGCAGATAAGGCATCTTTAAATACAATTTTTTCTTTGCCTTCAAAACCTTCAATATCACTTAGAATATTCTTTAAAGCATCCTTAACCTTATCAGAAGAAGCTGATTTATTATAATATTCTTTTGCCTCATCTATCAGTGAGCTGTCAGCCCAGCATTCAGACATATCAATTTTTTTGCCAAGTCCGCCCATAGTAGAGCCATTCAGCATTTTAGCAAACCCGAGAGTAATAAGGCTCGGAATAAGGCAGTTAACTACAAGCCCGGAAGATTCTCTTCTAAAGGCCTCAAATCCTGCAAACCAGTTGGTCATAGATTCAACTATCGTTCTTGGCAAAATCGCAGAAAGCATATCCACTACTGCAACATTAACCATAGGCACTTTTTCGCAATACTGAATACCTTGCAGCAAAAGATTACCGCCCCCCTTGAAATTTGGAGTCTGTCCTTCTTTCTTATTCTTGCGGGCTTCTATGCTATTTATTCTGCTAGTTGTATCTACACCAATTTTGTTTATCATACACATATACTTCTTGATATACAAACCAATTATATCAACTACATATTAATTTAAAAGCCGGACAAAATAAAAATTGCTATCTGGTTAAAGATTGTAAAGGAAATGTAAAGATGAATTTTTGAATATTTTTTTTGTATAAGGAAACTTTTATTTAAATTAACCAATTTAGCATAATTGTTTAATAAATGATTACAAATGATTTATTAAATTATCTCAATTTTCCATCAAAAAACAATGTAAATTTTTGTAACAAATTTTTAAAATTAAAAATTTTTAGGCTCTGTTCACATTTATTATTTGGAGATTAGGAAAGACTATGTACAAGAGTACTTTATCCTGATATAATTGTATAGCTAAATTTCAGGAGGGGGCACAAATGAAAATTCTTGTATCAAATGATGACGGCATACTTTCAAATGGAATAAGGGCTCTAATAGAAGCGCTTTCTCCTTGTCACGATGTTTATGTAATAGCTCCCGACAGAGAAAGAAGTGCAGCGGGTCACTCTTTGACACTGCATACACCTTTAAGGGTTGAAGAAGTCGAGTCTAAGTATGGTGCAAAACGCTGCTGGATGACAACCGGAACCCCCGGGGACTGTGTAAAACTTGCTATTAATGCAATCCTTGATAAAGACGAGCTTCCGGATTTGGTAATTTCCGGAATTAATCACGGGCCGAATCTCGGCGCAGATATACTTTATTCCGGAACTGTAAGCTGTGCTATGGAAGGTGCTATGATGGGATATCCGAGTATTGCAACCTCGCTTGCAAGCCTCCGGAATGATTATGAAGATTTTCATTACGCTGCAGCTTTCGTTGCAGAACTTTTAAACAGGCTCGATAAATATAAAATACCTCCTAAAACAATATTAAATATAAATATTCCCGGTCTTGAAAAAGAAGATATTGCAGGCATAGCAATTACAGAACTCGGAAGCCGAATGTTTACAGATGCTTACGAAAGAAGAGTCGACCCGAGAGGAAAAGTTTATTACTGGATGGCAGGAGAACTTATCAACGAGCCGGAAGATGCGTCTACAGACATTGCAGCCGTCAGAAATAACAAAATCTCAATAACTCCTGTGACATTTGAAATGACACGCGTAAATATTATGCAGGATTTGGAAGCCACCCTCTGTACTGAAGATATCTGCAACTGGTTTGCATAGATATACAAAATATATTGACTGCAAAATAACTCTGTGATATTATCCTTTGCATACAATGTGTGTATCTAAAGGAGTATCCCATGAGAATTCAAAAAGTCGACAACGCTGCCCCTGCATTTAATAGAAAACCAAATGCACAGGAAATGAAGGTTTATACAAATTCATTAAATCAAGGTCTTGATTTACTTGGCAAACAGGTGGATTTAATTCTGCATAACGCCTCTGCTCCTGCTGTAAAATCAGAAAATACCGGTATCGGCTCGCTTTTCTCCAGAACAGTAATCACTAAATTATTTCCGTTTTTAAAAGAACACGGATTTAAAGGAATTCAGCAGGAACCAAACGGTCTGAGAAAAGTTCTCGACAACTCTCCTTATGCTCCAGAAGCAAAGGCAAAAAATATCTATATGATACCGCTTGAAAAGCTTGCATCTGACGAATATGGAAACATCCTTTCCAAAAAGACTTTTGAAACTATTGTAAAAAACAATCCGAACACATCAGAAGTTAATTATCCTTATGTACGCTCTATGTATGAAGTTGCACTGAGAGAAGCATATACAAACGGCAAAGATTCTAAAGAATTTGCAAATTTCAAAGAAGCAAGAGAAAGTGAATATGAACAAAGTGCAATCTACAGAATTTTATCTAAAATTAAAGGAAACGACAACTTCAAAATCTGGTCGCAAAAAGATAACTACACAGAAGATGAAATCGCACAGCTTGCAAAAGCAGCAGAAATAAAAAACTGGGATAAAATAGATCAGCAGCTTTTTGTAAATTCAAATTCTGAAAAATCAAAAGCTAGAATTGCTGAATTGAAAGAAAAATATAAAGATGATTATGATTATTATCTTTTCCAGCAAATGCTGTTAGAAAAAGAAAATGAAGCGTCAAATAAACTTTCAGAAAAAACCGGAATAAAAATTATAGGCGACTCCCCTGTAGCTCCTACAGCAGTGGAAAGCTGGGTTAATCAGAAATTATTCTTGAAAGGAAAATCAATCGGCTGTCCTCCGGATTATTTCTCAAAAACAGGCCAGCGCTGGGGATTTCCATACTATGACCCTGAAAAAATATTTAATAAAGACGGTTCATTAGGCGAAGCAGGCAAAATTATGCAGCAAAAATATGAAGAATATTTTGCAAGCTTCCCGGGCGGGATAAGAATTGACCACATAATAGGCTTAATTGACCCGTTCATATATACAAATTCAAGCAAGAAAATGACAGCATCAAATTCCGGCAGAATATATTCAATATTTTCCGGTAAATATAAGAAAAAGAATGATGATGAGTATGCAAATATTCTGACAAAAATTATTATTCCTGCTGCGAAAAAACATGGCTTGAGCAAAGATGCAATAATCTGCGAAGACCTTGGCGACAGAAACCTTCCGACAGAAAGAGTTATGAAAAAACTCGGGTTATCAGGAATTTCTGTAACTCAGTTTGATCATAGAGGTGCAAAAGCTCCGGAAAGAAATTTAATAATGCCAGGCTCCCATGACAATCAATCATTTCTAGAATTTGTAGAAGATTTATTTAATTTTGGAAACGACAAAGATAAAAAAGCCCGTTTCCTCAAAAAGACAAAATACCTTGCAGAAGATACTGCTCCTAAAGGTGCAGCTAAAGAAGAAGTTAAACAATATCTTAAAGATATCAGAACAAATAAATCGAAATTTATTGCAGCAAGCTTTGCAGAACTTTTCACAAGTCCGGCAAAACGTGTTCAAATTTTCTTTGCAGATTTCTGGGGACTCGGCAAAACATATAACCGTCCTGGAACTACAACCGGCAATTGGGCCTTAAGACTTGAAGAAACTTTTGAGGATGATTACTACAAAGCAGTACCGCAAGGAAAAGCACCAAATTTCGCAGATGCTGTATCTACCGCATTAAAACAGCGCGGACTTGACAAAGGCAATGAACAGTTAATCAAAGATTTAGATGCTTCTGCTAAAATTCTTAATGAAGCTTAGAGTTCAGCAGTAAAAACATACTCTGCAGGTCCTGTTAAGAAAACATCTCTGCCGGTGTGTACTTTGTCGCCGTCCCAGTCAATTCTAACAGAACCGCCTAAAAGCTCTACTTCAACAGAGTTATTTAGACAGCCTTTTAAAATACCTGCAACAACACTTGCGCATGCTCCTGTTCCGCAGGCAAGCGTTATACCGCACCCGCGCTCCCATACGCAAAGTTTTATCTTGTCCGGGGATAAAATTTTAATAAATTCAACATTAGTTTTTTCCGGAAACTCTGCAGCTGTTTCAATCAAAGGTCCGTATTCTTTTGCAAGCTTAAGCATATCCTCTGAAGGTGATACAAATATTACAAAATGAGGATTTCCCATTGAAATAGCGTTGCCTTCAAAAACAATATTCTTTACTGCCATACGATAATTCATATTATCATTAGGAACAAAAGGTATACTGGCTGAGTCAAGAATCGGTTTTGACATGTTAACCCTTACACTTCCGTCCTCCAAAATTTTAGGCATCATAATCCCTGCAAGCGTTTTTACTAGAAACTCATCTTTCGTAACAAGTCCCTTATCCCTCACATATCTTGCAAAACATCTCATTCCGTTTCCGCACATCTGGGCGGTTGAGCCGTCAGAGTTAAAGAAAAACCAGCCAATGTCAGCATCTTCTACATTTGTATTAGGAATAATAAGGCCGTCAGCGCCAATACCAAAATGTCTGTCACAAAGTTTTTTAGCTGTATCTGACATTGATAGGTTAAGCTTCACAAACTCTTCATAATCTAAAATAACAAAATCATTTCCGCATCCCTGCATCTTTGTAATTTTCACGCCCATATTACCACCTTCCTGTTTGTAGTAAAATAATTATATAAAGTATTTGAAAAGATGGCAATACCCTTCCCCCAGCGGGCGGGGCTGACGCCGCCCGCTGGGGGAAGGACTAAATTATGGCAATAATAAGAGTACAAAAAGGAACAAAAGATATATTACCTTCTGAAATGCCGGTTTGGCATTTTATGGAAGAAAAAGCAGCAGAAGTTTTTGCAAAATACGGAGCAAAAGAAATCCGCACACCAATATTTGAAGCTACAGAACTTTTCGCAAGAGGAGTTGGCGACACAACTGACATCGTAAACAAAGAAATGTACACTTTTGAAAAAAGCGAACGCTCGCTTACCCTTCGCCCTGAAAACACAGCAGGGGTTGTACGTTCTTTCATTGAAAACGGTATGCACAGACTTTCTGCCCCTGTAAAACTCTGGTACAAAGGTCCGATGTTCCGCTATGAACGTCCTCAGGCTGGAAGACAAAGACAGTTTCATCAGGTTGGTGTAGAAGTTTTCGGTATAAAACAGCCGGCTGCAGACGCAGAAGTTATTTTAATGGCTGTAAATTATTTAAAGGCGCTTGGATTAAATGATCTTTCTGTAGAATTAAATTCTCTCGGCTGTCCTGAATGCAGAGAAACATTTAAGACAAAATTAAAAGAAGTTATCAAGCCGTACTTGTCACAGCTTTGCCCTGATTGTCAGGCAAGATATGAAAAAAATCCTCTAAGACTTTTAGATTGCAAAGTTGAAGAGTGCAAAGAGATTTACGCCAAACCTGAAATTCAAGAAGTTATTCAATCAGACTTCATTTGCGATGAATGTGCTGAACATTTTACATCCCTAAAAGAATATCTCGACGCATTAAACATAAACTATTCTATAAATAAACTTCTCGTAAGAGGTTTAGACTATTACAACAGAACGGTATTTGAAATCAAATCAAATAACCTTGGCTCACAAAACGCAGTTTGCGGCGGAGGACGATATGACAGCCTTGTCAGAAATTTAGGCGGTGAAGACACACCGGCAATAGGTTTCGCAATGGGAATGGAAAGACTCGCTTCACTTATCGGCGCTAAGTCTGAGGACAAATTAACAGCTTTTGTTGTATGCAACAACCCTCTTGAAGCAATCAAGCTTACTGAAGAAATGCGCGGTAACGGAATTACCTGCGAATTTGACCTAACAAACAAAAAATTTGTAAAACAATTAGAAAAGGCTTCCAAAACCGCCAAATTTGCTCTTATTCTTGGCGAAGATGAAATCTCCTCAAATCAGGTTACAGTTAAAAATCTGGAAACATCTGAACAAAAAACAGTTGCAAGAGAAGACGTTTTTAAAATTATTTAAACTGTTCGTAAAGCCATCCTTTTTGTTCAAGAAATCTCAAAAGAGCCTGTCTATTTTCAGGAACATCTGCTCTGGTTTTACCTTCCAGTCTTGTTTCGTCGCCATAAGTGCCATTTACTTTTTCACAAATTATACACCACTGCTCCGATGAAACCTCCCAGTCATCACTATCCCAGGGTTTACCGGTAACAGATTCAACTATCTCTTTATATTTTTGAACCTGAGAATCAGTCATCATTTTGACAGGAATAGTTTGACCGTTGGCATCAAGCACTGTTTTACCGTTATCATCAACCATATAAGAATTTTCTGCCCACTCAAGACGGGCTTTCATATCTTTGGAAGTATATTTTCCGTTTTTCTCTATATCGGAAGGTGAAAATCCTGAAAATTCACAAATATCTCCGCCGCAGCAGGCTTCTCCATCCACAGTACTCATTAATCTTGTGTAAGCATCCAGATTTAATTGTTGATAAAAACTAGCCTCTTCATTGTCACCAGATTTCAAAAGCCAGTTGTTAAGCTGTTTTATCTGCTCTTTTTTAATTTCAATAATCTGCTTCTGAGTCAGTTCAACCCCGAAGAGAGTTCTAGCATCATTTTTTATGTCCTCAATTTCACTATCCAGCCCGCTCTGTATATCAGAAATTATTTTTTCCTGCATATTATATTTATTTGCAAGCTGCTTGTTAGACATAGCCCCCTCAAGAGTTTTTCCGTTTTCACAATATGTACTCCAGCTTTCCATTTCAACATTGGTCGCAAATCCATCTCTGTCTTTGTCTATCTTAAACCACTTATCAATACCACGTCGGGCAAAATACTTCATTTCCTCCATACAGGAGTCATTTCGCTCTTTGTCTGTTAAAATACCATTATCACCGGCCATGTTCTTTGCACAGGCAAATTCCTGTTCCGAAATATATCCGTCTTTGTTAAAATCAAGTTCCTTGAAAATACTTTTTCCTGCCTGAGGGTTACTGCGTATAAAACTTTCCTCGTCACAGCCTTTTACTCCATTCGGATTCCATACGGTTTCTGAATTTTCTATATACTTGAAATCCATTTTTAGATTATTTAAATTTAAATCCGTCATAAAAAACTCCTAACTAGATTATATTACGCATATTTTGGGGGAATAAATGTCTTATTAAGAAATATTATACTACATTATAGTCATACTAAGCTCTATTTGTCAAGTCTTTTAGTCTTACTATAATCTTTATACACTTACAAAAAGATAGTATCCTGTTGTTGAGATGGGTGAAATTTCGAAAAAATTAGGTTTAAGAATAAAAGAACTGCGTGAAAAACAGGGATACACGCAGTTAAAATTAGCGGAAATTCTAAACATGGAAGCCTCAAATCTTTCTAAAATAGAAAGAGGAGTTCAAATTCCGAAAGAAGAAAGCCTTGAGAAACTTGCTCAGGCTTTTAACGTGAATTTACGGGATTTATTTGATTATGAGCATTTTACCGACAAGTCGTTATTAATATCAAAAATCAACAAAATATTAGAGTCTTCAGACATTGAAACTGTTCAAAGATATTATAAAATTTTAATCAACCTATAATTGCGCAAAAAAATTTTTTACGTAACTTATAATAGTCATGAGAATACAAACTACTTGTAATAATAATTCATTTCAAGCCAATATTAACTCACCTAGACTCCGGTTTAAAAAAGCCGATTTTTTCGTAAGAATACGAGGTTACGGAACAGACTCCAAGTGGGCAAAAAGAACAAAAGAAACTGCTGATACGGCAGTTAACATGGCTAGAAAAAATACATCCGCTGAAAATATTTTAAAATATATTACCTGCGGAATTCAAAAAGCCAACATGAATGTTTTCGACCAGTCTAAAGTTTTTCATACAGGAATACTGCGTACAGAAAGACATGGCTGGTTGAGCGGTTCAGACTGGACAGGATTTGAACTCTGTACAAATTATTCAGACATTAAACGTTATAAACCATACAAGCAAAGATTAGACAGTATTGCAAAAAATCCGTTAACCAACCCTTATAAAGATATTCGATTAACCATTCCTGTTATTTCAAAAGACGAGCATTATTTAAAACATGCAAATGCAAAATATGTAAACAATGCAATCAAACATATATTAGAAATTTATACAAATTTTACTAAAAAGTTTAATTCAAAAGATATAAAAACATCCCAACTTGATGATGTTAATAATGATATAGCAGAAATACGCTGGATTATGGCGCACGCAACCCCCTGGGAGCGAGGAAGCGACGCAATATCAAACGTATTTATGAGAGTAATGTACAAATCGCTGGGAATTAAGTCACATCCGCTCAAGAAAGGCGTTTCTCTTGATATGGAAGCCTACTGTACAGAGCTTGGAGATTATAAAAAACGATTTCCGGAGTTTTTTGAAAAACCGCCGGAAATCGTTGAATAATTATCCTTTTTTAGGAGCTTCACGAATGAGGCTGACCATTTATTTACGTACGTAGTACTACTCGTAAATATAACCGTTCGTAAGGTCAATCTTAAGAGGTCCAAGAAGTCTGATATTAACAATTTGTCCCGGTATTGTTAACACTTTTGCACCCTTGAATAATTTTCTCCAGAAACCAATTTTTCCAGGATCAATTGTAGCTACACCATAAAGCATTACAGCCTGATCATTAGGTGTAACAAGAAGTTCATTCTTAATAATAACTTCGCCGTTCTGTCTGAACAATTTACCTCTTTGAACGTGCTTAACCTGTCCTTTAAGGTCGCTGCCTTGAGAAATCAAAAGATATTTATCTTTTGTAACAATATTTTTAGGAGCTTTTGCTGTATAAATATCAGTTACGTTAGAAATTTGTGACCCGACAACTGTTTCCATCTGAATAGGGAATATAGAGCCGGCAGGAATAATACCAATAGAGCCTTGAACTCTTACGTTATCAAGTATATAACCTTCTGCAGTTCTTTTTTGCATACTTTCTGCAAGCTTTGCATTTGGATTAAGCTTAGCTTCCTGCATCATTTTATAAAGAATAGCAGCAACTTCTGCTCTGTTAGCAGGTCTGTCAGCCTCCAGTTTACCTTCATTACCAGGCATTACAATAATAAGGTCAAGCAGTTGAGCTTTACCGGCAGCAATTAAGAACCATGCCGGCATTTGAGTATAGTCTTCATAGCTTTTTTGAATGATATCTTGAGCTCTTTGTTCACTGATTTGCTGTGTAGTAAGAGCGTTTACAGCAATAGTAATAGCTTCTGCTCTTGTAACAGATTCATAAGGTCTAAATCTTTGTCCTTCAGCGTCAGGGATTAAATCAAAGTATACGGCTTTTCTGATAATATCATAAGCCCAGAAACTCTTATCAACATCAGAGAAGTGAATATCTTGAGTTACACTTGCATCTTCCTGTCCGAGAGCTTTGATAGCCATAGACGCAAATTCTGCTCTTGTCACAGGAATATCAGGTTTGTAAGTCCCATCAGGATACCCGACGACAACACCAACTTCTGTTAAGAATTTGATTGACTGATATGCCCAGTGATTTTCATTCATATCTGTATAAAAAGCTTGTGCCGGATTGTTAAGCATAAACAAAATGCCTAATGCGAACACACCTTTTAATAATTTTTTGAACATTAAGAGTCCTCCTTTTTTAACCCTTTTCACGCTTTCACATCTTAATAGTATATTAAATAAAGTGTTAATGCAATTTTTAAGCAATAGTTTTAACAAATCTACATAAAATAGCAAAATAAAAACTCTGTGGGTTTTAATATATACAGGTGTGAAGTTATGAAAATTTGCGCAAACAAGAACATAAACTTTCAAAGACGGCTAAAACCTTCAGAGGAAGCTGAATACTCTGATGTTTTAAAACAGGCATCCAAAGCAGGGAAAAAGGTTCTGATAGTTCCAGCCAGCTCACTTCCGAACAAAACAGGCGTTGGAAATCTTGGTACAGATGAAAGTCAGATTTTTTTTGATTTCGCAAAAAAATACTGGGGAATAAATGAAGTTCAAATTCTTCCTACAGGGCAGTATCACGAACACAGAGGAAAGTATCCGATTTATTCCGGCACATCTATGGATTTAGGAAATCATGTTATAAATCTTGAATATTATACATCTGAGCAAATTTTCCCTAAAAATACTGACAGGGTAGATTTCAAAAATATTATAGAAGAGAATTCTCAGCACGAAAGAATTATTAAGAAACTCTACAGCGAAGGCAAATTCAAAACCGAATTTGAAAAATTTAAGTCCGAAAACTCTGCAAGGCTTGAACCAAAGGCTCTTTACAGAGCTTTAAGAGAAATAAACAGAACTCACGATTACAGAAGATGGAATGACATTGACAGAAATCTTTTTGAACTTGATGCAGCAGAAAGAGAAAAAAGAATTAGTGAAATAAAAAAACTAAAAAATGAAACCATAGATTTCTATTATTACAAGCAGTTTCTCGCGGAAGACAGCCTAAAAAAAGCAAAAGAAAATTTAAATAAAAAAGGAATAAAACTTAACGGAGATATGCTTTGCGGATTTTCGTACGACGAAGTCTGGTCTAATCCAAAAGCATTTCACAAAGATACATCAATCGGCTGGGGACTTCCTGCATTAAATTTTGATACAGCAGAAGGAGAAAAACTTCTGAGAGAAAAAGTTAAGTTTTATGCTGAAAGGTTTGACGGCTTCAGAGTTGATGCTGCATGGACTTACGCAAACCAGCCGTTAATCAGAAACGGAAATACCGAAAGAAAATATTATGCAGATAAAATCTTAAACATAATTGATGATGAGGTTAAAAAAGTTAAAGGTTCAGGCTTTGACCTTAAAAACATCACGCATGAATTTGCAACATCAACAGATAATTTTAATATCTATGATGGTTTATATCTTAAACCATATGTTGCTGAGCGGATGAAAATATACACATCAGACCATCTTTCAGACAACTGGGGAAGCAATAAAAATTTTCTGGAGCGCGGCTGGAAGCCAGACTGTTTTATCATAGGGGCTTCAAATCACGATTCACCAAAAATTGAAGCGACAGAGGAGCAGGCAAAAACTTTAAGCAAAATATTAAAAATTCCATATAAAAAACTCACTTCCAGAAAAGAGTTTATAAAAGCTAAATTAGCTGAACCAATTCGCGCCGAAAACAATATGATTTATTTTATGGATGCACTGAACCTTGACAGCCAGAATAGAGAACAACATTTTACAACAAAAATTCCGGACAATTATCAAGAGCATTATTTCAAATCACTCGAAAACGGCGAGGGTTTTAACCCGATGGATGCACTCGAAAAAACATTTAAATCAGAAGGTCTGGATAAAAAAGACCCGAAGCTGTTCAAAAAAATTGTTAAGTACAGAAAAATCCTTGAACAAAAAGAAAAGCAGACTTCCCCTATTTTAAAATGGACATGCGGGGTTATCTGCTCCGGTCTGATTATATATGGATTTTTAAAGCATTATAAAAAACATCATTCAGATTCAATATAAGTTTTTAGTCTATCCACTCGCTCAACTTTCCTCAACTTTTGTAATGCTATGTTCTCCAGCTGTCTTATTCTTTCCTTGGAGAATCCGAGGTCATTCCCTATCTGCTCAAGGGTTTTGGGTTCTTCATTTCCAATTCCGAATCTTCGTATAAGAATTTCACGCTCTCTTGTATCCAGTTTTTTCAACAGCTTACGCACATCTCTATGCTGTAATTTCTGCTGGGCATTATTTTCCGGCGAAGAGTAGGAAGTATCTTCTACATAATCCTGAATACAGAGATCATCTGTAACAAATGTATCAAGACTTATCGGCTCTTTCTTAAGAGCACTTTTAACTTCGTCAATCTTTTTCTCATCAAGCCCGGATAGTTTAGCAATTGTTTCCTCATCAACATCCATTGTGTCATCACATGCGGCAATGTTACATGCCTTTTTGTACTTTCTTATTTTTTCAAGCATATGAACAGGAATTCGTATTGTCCTTGAGTGATTAGAAATCGCCCGTATGATGGTCTGCTTAATCCACCAGGTTGCATAGGTTGAAAACTTAAAATTCTTTTTATAGTCGAATTTCTCAGCTGCTTTTATTAACCCTAACGAACCCTCCTGAACAAGATCCATAAAAAGAACCCCTTGACCGATATACTTTTTTGCAATGCTCACAACAAGTCTTAAATTTGCTTGAATTAATTGCTTCTTGGCCCACTCTTTTTCCTTTACACTGCCTTCCTGAATTTTTCTTCCAAGCTCTACTTCTTCGTTTTTAGAAAGCATCTTTTTTCTTCCGATTTCTTTTAAATACATTTGCAGAATATCGTCATTGTTAACAATTGTACTAAATGTCCTCGGCAGATTTGAATCCATTTCCGTGCTATCTATAAATTCAGCATTATTAAACGCTCTACTCATCTATTATCTCCTCCAAACTATTCCATGTAAAAAGACGACATAAAATAAAAAAAGTTCCTATTAAAAAAAAATTATCCCCCACTTGTCCTCTCTTTTCCGGTAATGTTTTAATCCCTAAAAAACTCCATAATTTAGGAGTTAGTTTTCCTAAGGGGGAGAAATAAACTTCACTACACAAACAAATATCTTCAATAAAAACTCAATACAGTTAAAGGGATATTAAGTTTGGGGAATAACGTGTATCTACTCCACCGATTGAAAAGGAGGTTAAAATGACGATTAGAAAACTTACTGTGGCAGCTGCAATTGCCGTTGGAATAGCAACGTGTTCGTTCAATACGGTAATGGCAGCCTGCCCGTGTGATGAGCGTCCTGTAGTAACAGGAAATGCTTGTCCTTGTGATCAAATCCCGGAAATTACCGGAGCAGCCTGTCCTTGTGAAGCTGCACCGCAACCTGATTGCGGCTGCGGAGCCGTTCCTCAATGTGAACCGGATCCAGTTCCTTCATGCGCATTATGCCCTGGTGTAAAAGACTTATCACGTCAAGATATGAAACAAGTTTATTCATATCCTAACGCAGTTTACGGGTACAACAATTTTGTAGGTACTGAAAAAGACTCTATCTACAAAGCAGAAGGTTTCTCCGTTAATAGAGAAATTAATCAGCTGACAGCAGGTACAATGGGTACAACTGTTGCATCAGACGGTTCTATTACAGGAGCTGCTTCAAACATTCCTTGTTTGAACGACATGCCTAGACACAACGGTGCGCCGATTATTAGAGACGAAGCAAAAATGGACGGTAACGGATGTCCTATCCAGATGGGTACAGCTAACTCTATGCAGGCAATCAAAAAGACATTAGTTCCTTTTGACTTATCACCTTTCAGCAATATGACAGGTGCAGCTGCAGGATTACAAATGTTCCCGGACGTTCCTGACGGTTACTGGGCTTCCTGCGAAATCGATAAGCTGGCTACAAATGATATTGTAGTAGGTTATCCTGATAGATTATTCAAGCCGTCAAGAAACATATCACGTGCAGAATTTGCTACTATGTTAGTTAAAGGTTTTGACAAAGATATGTACTCTTGCTCACCTGAAAAATTATTCTCAGATGTTCCTACAAACCACTGGGCTAACTCTGCAATTACAGTTGCAGTACATCAGGACTTGTTAAAAGGATATCCTGACGGCAAGTTTATGCCAAATCACAATGTAACAAGAGCAGAAGCTTTATGCGCATTATCTAAGGGAGTTAAGTGCCCTGATATGGATAAATGCAAAGCTCAAGAAATCTTGTCAAAATACTGTGACGGCAACACAGTTCCTGAATGGGCTCAAATACCTATAGCAATCGCATTAGACAAAGGTGCTTTGAATAATTCACCAAATCCTAATACAATTGCTCCGTTTAAGGATGCATCACGTGCAGATATAGCAGCAATGTTACAAAATATCCGTGTTGCAGCAGGTATTGATAAAAACCCTGTAACAGCAAATAATGACTGCCCTATTTGTCCAGTTGACAAGAAAGCTTTTGTTGAAAACGAAGAAATCGTTAAAATTCCTACTCTTCAGTTAGAGTTCAAGGATCAGGTAAGTGCTAAATCTTCTCACGTAGGTCAAAGATTTGCAGCAAAAACATTAGAAGACGTAACTATTAACGGTCAGCTTTATCCTTGCGGTTCAAAGGTTTACGGTAAAGTTGTAGAAGTTGTAAGACCATCCGGATGTCAAAAGGGTGCATTAAAACTTGCATTCACTGAAATTGAACACTGCGGATGCAAAGCAACTCTTCCTAGACAAATTCTGAACGCAGAAATCAACAAGTCTAATACTCCTAACATAGTTTCAAGAATTGTAACAGCACCTCTTACATGGGGCGGTCAGATGTTAGGCGTAGTCGGCAGAACTACAGGCGGCATGTTGTCTAACCTTGGTAATGCTCTTGAAGACGTTGCTTCTGGTACAGGTATTGCCTTAGGCGAAGTATTCCAGGGTCAGTTTATGGCAGCTGGAAGAAGCATAGGCGATGTAGCTGTTGATACAGTAAAAGCTCCTATAGACTTTACAAGAACTGCTGTTTCCGGTGTTGTCGGCTTAGCTCAGGCAACCGGTGATGAAATCGGATATTTAGTTGATGCTAAAGGTTACAAAATCTCAGCTATCAACCCGAAAGAACACGTGACCATTGCGTTTGGTTGCAGCGGCGAATAGTAAGTAAGTCGTTCGCTCAAAAGGAAAGAGGAATTGATTGGTATCAATTCCTCTTTCTGTTTGGTTATTTATTCATTCTATCTAGTTCTTCTTCATAGAATTTCTGGAACATATTCATAAAACAAGCTGTATTAAACATAAACCAGTAGTATTTTCTGTCACGCTTAACTTGTAGTTCTAAGCCCAGTTCATTACGAGAAATTGAATGCCTGTCTGCATACAACTCAGGGGCTTTCTTATACTCTTTACCGTCATCATCCTGTCTGTATGCACCCTTATATGTAATAGTTTGCCCAGTATAAGGATGACGAGTCTGTAAATCAACCCAGTGCCCAGCCCCCTTTTCTAATGGCTTATCACCGGCAGGCTCATTATATATTTTTTGCATCATAAGCACATACAAATCTTGTACACGAATATACGCATTGTAGACTGCAGTTAAATCGACTCCTGCACGATTACATGCCTGATCATAATATCTGCCTATGTATTTGATAAAGTAATCTCGGTCACTAGGAAACTCTGAAGGTATCACAGTTTTCCAAGCTTTCTTTTTATTACCAGGAATATCACCGCTACAAAGAGAAACTACACTACCGCCAGAAAAACCAAGCGAGCGTTCCGGATTGTAACTTATCGAAGTATTTGAAGTCATTGAAGTACTAGATGATGTGCCGGAAGATGTACCAGAACTGCTACTACTTGATGTACCGCTAGAACTGCTTGAAGTACCAGATGATGTGCCGGAAGATGTACCAGAACTGCTACTACTTGATGTACCGCTAGAACTGCTTGAAGTACCAGATGATGTGCCGGAAGATGTACCAGAACTGCTACTACTTGATGTACCGCTAGAGCTGCTTCCAGGATTATTAGGGTCATCTGGAATAGTCGGCAAATCAGGCATATCTACAGGTTTATCTGAAACTGTTCCATCCTGATAAACATATATTTTGTATCTGTCAGCACCTTCTTTGTTTGGTTTCTTCGCACCATTTGTGTCTATCTGAATTATACCAGGTGTTTTTAAGTCCTTAAACTCAGTAATAGGCAGAACCCAAACAACACCGTCGTTTGTTGTAAGCGTAGCTTTTCCATCAAGGCTGGCACTTGCATTACAGCTTATCTCTGAGAGCGCATTTATTTTTGCAGCAAAAAGTCCGCAAAACTTTGTTGAGCCCTCATATTTTTTACCTTGATAAATAACCCATTCTGTATTGCCTAAATATTGAGGGGCATTATTGCCTTCAACTTCCGGATATAGTTCATCATCATGAGCCATAGATGGAACTAAACGTGCAGTAAGGTTATATGCTTTTTTAAACATACGCGCATCTTTATCCGGTATAATCTTTTTTAGAACTTGTAAACATAGTATTGCAATTACAATTACACAAGCTACAATTATCAGAACTTCTGCAAGAGAAAATCCTTTTGCCAAAATGTGCTTAATTACCGCAGATTTCTCTGCAGAATGGATGTTATCTTTCAAGCTCATACCTGTCCTTTCTTGGTTATATTTTTCCAAAATATTACATTAAATTATAATACAATTTTAACACATTTTTTGAAATATTCAATATATAATATTTATATTACAAAAGGAATAAATCTATATTTCACCTTTTTTACATAATCCTGATAGTCTGGATCTTTTATCAAATGCCGCTCTTCTGTCAGAGCTCTAAAATAATATATTGATGCTAAACAGAAGAATGCCACAGTAGTAAGTATAAGATTAGAAAGATATTGCTTCCAGCTAAACCATTCCACACTAAAATGTACAATAAATAACGGCACGGTTGTAAGGAACCAGAATAAAACTTTTGTAATATATGCAGGATGTCTAACTACGCTATACGGAAATCTACTTACAGTACCACGGTTTGTCAGGTTACTACCTTTGGTACCGAGTGCTGCTGACGCGGAAACATATATTACAAGAAAAAACAATGCACAAATTCTAAATATCCAGGTTACCGGAGAATTCGGGTCAGCAAAAGCTAATGCATGGTCATTGTGTTTCCAGCCAAGGAAACTATTTGTAGCATTGAAAAACGGCGCATAACAGGCAAGGCAGAAAAACAATCCTGCCGGTGTTGTTTCTACTGTCCTGATTTTATTTTTAAAGATACTGAGTTCTGTAAAATAGCCGAATGTAAATATAGAAACATCTATTGTATATAAAATAATTATGCTCTGTGAGTATATAAATTCTTTGTAATCAAAAATAAAAGTTTTAATAGCGGATAAATCAAACGGCAGTATTTGGCTAAAACACGCCCTTATTTCATTATAAACTGCTGCACTGGACATTATATTATGTATATTAGAATAAGCAATACTTAGCATCTGGGTTCCAAAAAATACTTTTATAAAAATTAAAATAAGTGATTGTTTTTCATAGTATTTAGGCAGATAAAAATCCAGTTCATTTTTAATTTCTTCTGAAGACATTGTTTTCAATTTCGGACGGTGGGTTAGTATACGATGAAAATATCTCATAATTTCTAAGTTATGTGAACGCCACAGGGATTTTGGACGAAAACAAATGTATATAATTGGTGCGCCAAACATATAATACAAATAAAAATAATTAAATGTTACTTTTAACGGATATGCCAGCATTTTTGAAAAGAAAGGGTTAAACCAGATAAACAAAAGAACAATTCCATAAACAACCAGTGACGAAAAATAATGTTTCAATATTATAGCATTGTCAGCTTTGGGTAAATTCTCATCCACCCAGCTTATATTAAGCTCTCTGTTAAACTTCTGTCTTTCAATCTCTTCCATATTTGCCTCAATATACATTGCCTACTTAATGTATACTATCATAAAATAAATATTTTTGTCTTTCTATGCTATAATTAAAACAACAGATTTACAGAAGGAGAAAAATAATGTCATTACGAAACGAACGGGTAAGAAAAGAATTAATGCGTGACATTTCTGAAATTATCAGAAAAGAAATAAGAGGGATTGAAGGCGTCTTATCTATCGTTGATGTTGAAGTTTCTCATGATAATTCATATGCAAAAGTTTACTACAGTGTTTTAGGTTCAGAAGAACAAGTTGCAAAAGACAAAGAAATTATTGAAAAGAACACCGGTAAAGTGCGTTATGAAATAGGGAAAAGAATTAGACTCAGAGTTACGCCGGAAATCAAGTTTGTATACTCTGACGGACTTGAACAGGGCTCAAGAGTGCTTGATTTAATCAATAAAATCTCAAAGGGTGAGATAAAGTAAGATGTTTGGCTTTCTTAATGTATACAAACCCAAAGGCATAACCTCTCACGATGTTGTGTCTGCATTAAGGCGGATTACTAAAGTCAAACAGATTGGACACACAGGAACACTAGACCCGTTTGCAGAAGGAGTGCTTCCTATATGCATTGGTAAAGCTACCAGACTTATTGAATACCTTGATGATGACAAAGCATACACTGGCACTATACAGCTCGGAAGCTCTACAACTACTTATGACTTAGAAGGTGAAGAGGTAAATTTCTCTGATAAAAAAGTTACTTTAAATGAGATTGAGGCTGCATTAGATAAATTTCGCGGAGAAATTGACCAGCTTCCTCCGATTTATTCAGCTATAAAAGTTAACGGCAAAAAGCTTTATGAATATGCAAGAGAAGGCAAAGAAGTTAAGATTGAGCCAAGAAGAGTTAATATTTCTAAGCTCGAAATTCTTGAATATGACGAAACAAACCGCAGGTTAACACTGCATATAGAGTGTTCAAAAGGTACTTACATCCGTTCAATCGCGCATGATTTAGGCACTGAACTCACAACATTCGGACATCTGGTTAAACTTGTCAGAGTAAAAGCCGGAATGTTTGAGGTTAATAACGCCGTCAGCCTTGAACATATACAGACAAAAGAAGATGTAGAAAAACTTTTGATTGCGCCTCTTAAAAAGCTGAATTATATGACATATGAATTAAACAAAAATGAGCTGGTAAAAGTTTCAAACGGAACTGCTATTATGCCATCCAAGGAATTGCCGGAAAATAGTCTTATCCTCTTAACCTCACAGGAAAGGCTTATTGCGGCTGCCAAAATGACTAAAGGTCTGCTGAAATGCTTAAAAGTTCTGGGGTAAAGGCTTCTCTTAATTTTCTTTTTAGCTTTATACTTGTCGAAATCCGTTAAATATGCTATAATACTCGCGTGTTTATTAGGAAAGGGGTAATTCCGGTTACAAATCTGGTTACTCCATTGGTTAGAAAGGAGAATACGCATGGTGGAACAGTATTCAGATTGTGATTTCGAAACACTTCTTGCAAAATATGATTACAATTTTAAACGCGGGGATATCGTAAAAGGAATTGTTTGTGCTTATGAAGCTGACGGTGCAATAGTAGATATAGGCTCAAAAAGTACTGCGTTTGTACCGGCTTATGAAGTTTCTTCTGACAGAAAAGCAAAAGTTGAAGATGTATTAGAACTTAATACAGAATATGAATTTTTAATCACACAAGAATGTGATGAGAACGGCAAATTTACACTTTCATATAAAAAAGTTCATCTTGCTCATACCTGGGCTGAATTGGAAAAAGTTAAAGAAGCAGACGAAACAATTGCTGTTGTAGTTTCACAAATGGTAAAAGGCGGTGTTGTGGTTGATGTTTCAGGAGTACAGGGCTTTATTCCGCAAGGGCAGCTCTGCGCTAGAGAAACTATCTGCAATCCGGGAGATAAAATTGAAGTTAAAATTTTATCACTTGATAAATCTCAAAATAACCTGATACTTTCAAATAAAAAAGTTTTTGAAACTAATATGGCTGAAACTCGCAAAAATGTTTTTGCACAGGTTGAAGTAGGACAGGTTGTAAAGGGAGAAGTTGTTAGAATTACTGACTTTGGTGCTTTTGTTAACGTTGGCGGAGTGGACTGCCTGCTGCCTCTTTCTCAGATTTCCTGGAAGTGGGTTGAACATCCAACTGATTTATTAAAAGTTGGTCAGGAGATTAACGTTGAAATTATTGACATTGACCATACGAAACAAAGAATTAGTTTGAGCTTGAAAAATACCGAACCTGATCCGTGGCTTAAAGCAGAAGAAGAGTTAAAAGAAGGCGACATTAAAGAAGGAATTATTACAAGAATAAAACCTTTCGGAGCGTTTGTTGAAGTTATGCCCGGAGTCGAAGCTCTATTACCGCAGACAGCTCTTGCAGAATATCAAAACAAAAACAACTGCATTTTGAATGCTGGAGATAAAATTAACACTCAAATTGTGAAGTTTAACCCGAAAGACAAAAGAATTTCACTAGGTCTGCCTAGTAATGAAGCTGCTGTAGAATAGCAGTTACGGCTTCCGGCGCTAAACCGACAATATTTTCAAAGCTTCCTTCAAACTTATCAATAAAGTTTGGAGGAAGTTCTTGTATGCCATAACTTCCTGCCTTGTCGAGAGGATTATATGTATCTACATAGTTATGTATCATATCCTCTGTCAGTTTATTAAAGCGAACGTAGCTTGTTGTGGACAGAAGTGCTGCACGGTTTGTACGGGTATTTATACCGCAGGATGCAGTCACCACTGAATGAGTCTGACCTGATAAAGCTTCTAGCATTTTATAAGCTTCTTCTCTTGAGTGAGGCTTTCCTAAAATTTTATTATGCAGGACGACAACCGTATCTGCTGCTAATACTAAAGAATCCTTATCAACGCGGTTAACCACATCAAGACATTTCTTTGTTGCTAAATCTTCTATCTTTTCATATGAGAAGATATCGTCTTCCAGTTTCTCATCAAAATTAGACGGAATGACTTCAAAATCCAGTTTTAAATCAGTTAAGATTTGTTTTCTTCTTGGAGAATTCGATGCAAGTATGAGTTTCATTTTACCCCTTTTCTTACTTCATTCCACGCATTTTGTATAATTTCACTGCCTTTTTGTGTAAACCCTTTTACACCTAAGAACCTCTTTTCAACTACCTCGTTGTTATCAAAATTCTCAACCGCGGTTTTCAATATTTCCTCTGCGTTTTTCATTATGCCTGACCAGCGTTTGAAAAATGGTTTGTGTAGTGCTTTAACTGCTCCGGACATATTATCCAAAAGAAGTTCAGTCTTTCCAGTAACCAATTCTGAAAAACCTGTCAAATCCTTACTTGGAGCACAGAAAAATCTTCTGTCATAAAAAGCACTATCTTTATTAATTTTAATACCTGTCAGCATTTTTGATGAAAATGTTGTTTCTGTACAGTCCATAACTGTTTCGTTATTCATCTTGTGCAGAAGTGCCTGCATATTTTTCTTTGCTTCCGGGCTTAGAAATCTTTGTTTTGCTTGAAAAGCCCTGTCCTGCACAGCTTGGATTTTCATTTTTTCTCCTTAATATCCGTTTTCTATAAACTCTCTATTTCTAAACTTCGCACCTAAACTACTTGCAATTTTTTCACATTCTTCAACATTTACATAATGAATTTTATCGAAGCCGGTAACAACTGACGCTGTAACTTCAATACCTGCATCCGAACAAGCCTTGATAAACTTTTTTACTTCTTCGTACCCATTTTTAATTTTCGGCTTGCAGATTTCATCATAATCTTTTTCAGAAGACGCATTCAGACTCACTGAAACAAAATCAATAAGCCCTTTGAACTCCTCTGCAACATTTGTTTTGTAAATAGCATTAGCATGCCCGTTTGTATTTACTCTTATTTTAATTTGCGGATGATTCTTTCTTAAGTATTTGCAAAATTCTTTCATCATTTCGCGTCTTAAGAACGGCTCACCATAACCGCAAAAAACTGTAGTCTTTACGTAAGGCAGGAATTTGTTAAATTGTTCTATAATATCCTCAAGCGTATAGTTATCATCATGCCACATTTCTGCGCCGCAAACATCATCTTTCTGGTTTCTCAGACAAAATATGCAGGAATTTGTACATGAATTCGTTAAATTTACATAAACTGTTTCAGGATGTTCCTCATTATTTATAGAATATACAAGTGTGTACATATACAGGCATACCTCCTGAAAAGATTATAATACAAACATTACAAATCCTCTTTATGTTTTTTATTTTTCTTTAAATGTTTAGGCATACTATCCTCATGTTCATCACATCCGAGAACTTCATTTAAGTGGTTAATAAGTTCCGCAGAATGATAGCACATTGCATGTTCAGATTTATGATGAATATCAACAATATGATAATGCATGGCCATCTCAACCTGTATAAGCGCAATATTATAGTGATAAATCCTGTCAATATAGCCGTCTACAGCCATTATGTAATCTTTTCTGGCATCTTGAAGAGCAACATAATTCAACTCGCCGGCTCTATATTTTCCTTCGACAAGTTTAAGGTTTGCCAGCGCCTGTGCAGCTTCTAAGCGGGCTGTAGGAATTTGCCGCTCTGACCTGTCAAAATTATTAAACGCTCTTTTTACTTCGTAATACAAATCTTTTTTAAAAAGAGTTATTTCATTATCAGCAAGATTTACCTGAGCGTCCGCTCCTTTGATTGAATGCTTAAGTTCCATAAAATTCACATTAGAAGTCAGGTTAACTCCGACCTGCAAGCTGTTGTTTGACGCCTGATTTGAATTATTATAACCGTATCCCGCACTTGCTGAAAGAGCCGGAAGGTAAGTTTTTCTTATATACTTAAGCGACTGTTCCATAGCATTCTTTGTTGAAATCAAAACCATTAAATCAGGACTGTTATCATAAGCCAGCTGCACAGCGTTTTCTCTTGAGAACGGAAAAGTATATTTTTCATAAGGTTTAAGCTCTCTTACTGCTACAGAATAAGCGTAATCATTATCAAAATCAAACGTAGGAGTATTTTTGATTTTATAATCAGGCTGACTATCAAGATACATTGAATTGTTTAAATCAACACGTGCATTATAATAGTTATTCTCAGCTTCAAGAGCCATAACTTCTGCCTCGCTCAGATTGAGCTTTGCTGTCGTTAAATCCGGTGCAGACTTTGCGATTTTAACAAAATTTCTGTTAATCTCGACATTATTTTTTGCAACCTGCAATAAAGCCTTTGCTTTCAGCAGGTTGTAATACTTGACTTTTACATCAAATAAGGTTGAACAGAGGCTGTCCATAAATTCATATTCCGCACCGAGTTTGTAAAACTCCTCCATCTTAATATAAGAAGTGGTTCTGCCAAAATCCCAGACCATTTTGTTTACCGAAACACCTACATTCGGAAGCTCTCTGTAATGACGGTTGTAATAAATATTATCCGAATTATTTTCATTATAAAACCCGACACCTGCGTTTATCACAGGAAAGTATGCCGATCTTGCAACCCCGAGATTGCTTTTGGCAATATCGAGTTCATATTTCCTGCGTTTTATCTTCGGACTGTTTTTAAAAGCCGAAGCGACGCAATCAAGAATAGAAATACTGCTCCCATCCTTAATCTCTATTGGATGAAATAATTCATCATCTGCATGAGCAAATGAAATATTAAAATCTAAACCAAGAACTAACAATAATACCAAAAATCTCTTTTTCATATCTTTTATTATACCATGTTTGTCAAGCCTAACAATTATCATATAGAAGCTAAAAGCGGGAACTCTAAAGAGTTCCCGCCCTTTTCGTTTTATTTATAATAATTGATTAGGCAACTTCAATTGCGCATACAGGGCAAGCATTAGCAGCTTCTTTTACGCAATCTTCATTACCTGCAATACCGGCAGATTTTACTTCTGCTCTATCTTCTACATGAAATACAGCGTCACAGATTGATTCACAAGCGCCGCATCCGATACAAGAATCATTAATTGTTACGTTCATTATTTTTCTCCTTTTTTTATTTGTTGGATTTTATCCAACCGATATTTTTATTATACATGCTAAATATCAATTTTAAAATAACCAGTCAGATACCCTTTCTGAAATTGAGTCAAAACCAAGCGTCAGCCCCAAATCTTTTGGCTCAATATTTTTTGAATAATACAGAACCGGCACTTGCTCTCTTGTATGGTCAGTACCCGGAACTGTCGGATCACATCCGTGGTCCGCCGTAATTATAAGCAAATCATTTTCTCCAATCAAAGGCAGAATTTTTTCTAAATAATCATCAATTTCCTCGATTGCTTCGCCATAACCTTTAGCATTATTTCTATGCCCGAAAAGCATATCTGTATCAACAAGGTTAGTAAATATAATTTCTCTGTCGGCATCTGTAATATTTACGCCTTCGTATTTAATTTTTTCCAAATCAAGCGAGCCGTCAAGTGCTTTTATAGTAAGCTCAAGACCTTCTTTGTTAGAACCTGTATGAATTGCATGTGTAATTCCAGCCTTAGAAAAAATATCTTCAATTTTTCCGATACCGATAACTTTAGCCCCGGCTTTTTTAACTTTATCCAGAACAGTATCCTTCGGCGGCTCCATTGAATAATCTCTTCTGTCCTTAGAAATTCTGGTTGGCTTGCCGTCAATCACTTTGTAAGGACGTGCAATTACACGCGCTGTATTATAATTTCCTTCATCAAGAAGCCTTCTTGCTGTTTTGCACCATTCATAAAGCGTTTCAAGCGGAATCATATCTGTATCAACTGCTATCTGGAAAACACTGTCAGCAGAAGTATAAACAATCGGATATCCTGTTGAATGATGCTCATCATTTAATTTTTCTATAATTGCCGTACCGCTTGCCGGAATATTAGCTAAAATACCCTTACAGCCTGTTTCTTGTATAAATTTGTCAACAAGTTCCTTAGGGAATCCATTCGGGAAAGTTGAAAAAGGTTTTTCTGAAACAAGTCCTGCAATCTCCCAGTGTCCGGTTGTTGTATCCTTTCCTTTTGATTTTTCCTGCAAAGTTCCATATTGAGCAATCGGGGTTGCAGTCTTTTTTATACCTTTGAAATCCTGAATATTACCAAGCCCCATTGCTTCGAGCACAGGAACATCAAGCCCGTTATTGAATGCACAGACATTTCTCAGGGTATTACATTCCTTTGTGTCGCCAAATTCTTCACAATCAGGCATTGCACCTATTCCCATTGAATCAATTACAATTATTATCGCCCTTTTTTTCATAAATAGCCTCCTAAACTTTTTAAATCATAACATATTTTTATGGTATTATAAATACAAAAACAAAAGGAGATAAATTTATGCAGGCAAGACGTGCAGCAAGAGAATTAGCACTTATATTGTTCTCACAATTTGATAAAGAAATAACAAAATATTCAAGAAAAGATTTTGAAGATATTATGCTAAAATCAGTTAGAATCCTTTCTAACTCAGCTTCAGAAGAATTAAAGCTTACAGTGGGCTCATTAATTGATATTAAAGATATGCTTGATACATATGAAGCAGAGCACGAATCAAATCTTTCAAGACCAATGGGTGCCAAAAACAAACCGGTTCAAATTCCTATGACCGACGATATGATACAAAAAGTTGATACAATGATTGATGTTGCAGAAAAAGCAATTCTTGCACTGGAGATAGCAGAATTTGCAACACTCGAAAACCAATCAGAAGTTAAAAACTACACTGTAGAAATTGCAGAACAGTTCAAACTTCACCATAAAGATATTGATAACGAAATCCAGAAATATTCTAACGGCTGGGATATTTCAAGATTAGTAAAAATGGATAAAGATATTTTAAGGATTGCAATCACAGAACTTCTTTACATCAAAGATGCTCCGCTTAAGGTTGTTGTAGACGAAGCTGTTGAACTGGCAAAAAAATATTCTACAGAAGATTCATCATCATTCGTTAACGGAATTCTGGCAAAAGTTATTGTTGAAAACGGCCTGAAGGGTTAGGAGTAAGTCTATGTTCAACTTCTTTGACAAACTCAAAAATACCGTATCCAAAACAGCACAGGCGCTTGTAGGTAATGTTGTTGATGCGGTTTCTGATGAAGAAGAATTTTCAGAGTTTGTTTTAGATGATATGGAAGATTTGCTGATAAGCGCTGATTTGGGCGTAAATTATGCTTCTGAACTTGTTGATAAACTCCGTTCGCAAAACAAAATAAAACCATCACAGGTAAAAGAGTTTTTGCAAGCTGAGTTTATCAAAACTCTTGACGAAGCCGGTTCTTGCAATCTGGCTTATAAAGATGGAGAATTAAATATTTATTTTATTACCGGTGTAAACGGTGCCGGAAAAACAACGTTAATCGGAAAACTTGCTTATCGCTTTAAACAGGAAGACAAACGTGTTTTAATTGCAGCCGGCGACACTTTTCGTGCGGCAGCAGAAGAGCAGGTTGATATCTGGTCAAAACGTTCCGGTGCAGACATTGTAAGACGTGATAAAGCCGATCCCGCCTCAGTTGTTTATGAGGCTATACAGAAAGCCCGCAATGAGAAGTATGATGTAATCCTTGTGGATACAGCCGGCAGACTGCAAAATAAGTTTAACCTTATGGAAGAACTGGCAAAGATTAAGAATGTTATTGATAAAAATGCTCCGTCAGAACTTCGTGAAAGTATTCTTGTAATAGACGCAAATACCGGTCAGAATGGACTTCAGCAGGCAAAAGTTTTTAAAGAGTGCGTAAACCTTTCTGCTGTTGCTTTGACAAAACTTGATGGTTCTGCAAAAGGAGCAATTGTACTTGCGATTGCAAAAGATTTAGGGCTTCCGGTAAAACTCGTCGGAGTCGGAGAAAAAATGGAAGATTTAAAAGATTTTAATTCAAAAGAATTCATTCAAGCTTTATTTAATTAGTACAAATCAGCGCAGAAGAACTACTGCTGCAATAATTTGAGAACATCGATTTCTAAAATTAAGGAAATCTGCTCTAATTTATCTATGGTAATATTTACTCCAGCCTTTTCCAGTTTACTAATATATGAATTGTCAACACCTAGCAACAAAGATAATTCTTCACGCTTATAGCCTTTTTGTTCTCTGTAATATTTAACATTTAAAGCAATACGCTTTCGTAGTGTTTGACTCATAATCCAATAATTAACAACTCTGACATATTTCTAGCAGGTTAGGACTTCCTAACCTGCTTATTACTTAAACAGTTTTTCAAACCTTTTCATTGCTTCTATTGTGTTTTCCCTTGAGCCGAATGATGTCAATCTGAAATATCCTTCTCCGTTTCTGCCGAATCCGGAACCGGGTGTACCAACAACCTGCGCATTTTCAAGCAGATAATCAAAGAATTCCCAAGATTTCATATTGTTAGGACATCTTAGCCAGATATAAGGCGAATGTTTACCGCCGACATGCCAGATATTACATCTTTTTAATGTTTCAGAAATCACTTTTGCGTTTTCTTTATAATATCCGATATTTTCTTTAATCTCTTTTTGCCCTTCATCCGTAAACACAGCTTCTGCAGCTCTTTGTACGATATATGGTACACCGTTAAACTTTGTAGTCTGGCGTCTAAGCCACATTTTGTTTAACTTCCCGAGAGCCTTTGGAACAATTGTATAACCGCATCTTGTACCTGTGAATCCAGCCATTTTAGACAAAGAACAAAACTCTATTGCACATTCTTTTGCACCCTCAATTTCATAGATACTTCTCGGAAGATTTTCATCTGAAATAAAGCATTCATAAGCAGAATCAAATAATATTACTGAGCCACACTCACGTGCGTAATCAACCCATTCTTTTAATTGATCTTTGTTGTAAACTGCACCCGTAGGGTTATTAGGCGAGCAAATATAAATAATATCTACTGTTGCATTTTTATCAGGCGCTGGGAGGAAACAGTTTTCACCGTTTGCATCAGCATAAATAACCTTTCTGCCTGCCATGATATTTGTATCAACATAAACAGGGTAAACCGGATCCGGTACCAAAACTGTGTTATCCTGAGCAAACAAATCAAGAATATTGCCTAAATCACTTTTGGCACCATCAGAGATAAATATTTCATCCAAATCAAGTTCCACATTATGTGACTTATAATATTTCTGAACCGCTTCACGCAGAAAATCGTAACCCTGCTCCGGCCCGTAACCTCTAAAAGTTGCCTGAACCCCCATTTCATCTACAGCTTTATGAAGGGCATCAACTACAGCCTTGCACAAAGGCAGTGTTACATCACCGATACCAAGTCTTATAACTTTTTTGTCAGGGTTTTTTGATATAAATTCGTTAACCTTTTTAGCTACTGTAGAAAATAAATAACTTTGTTCCAGATTTTCATAATTCGTGTTTAAATGCATAATTTCCTTTCATCAGTTTATACAGCTGTTTACCGGGCACAGGTCTGCGTGTGTAGCACTATTGGTCGCTTTCTTCGTGTTTACCTTTCATTAACTTTTCAAAATCAGAAGGTTTAATATTCTGAATAAAATCTTTAAATTCCTGTGCTTCTTCTTCGTCTTTAGCAGCGTCTGTAGAAACAGAGCCGTTCATAAGAACATTTGCTGTTACAAAAATCGGCGCTTCTGCTCTCATAGCTACTGCTATAGCATCAGATGGCCGAGCGTCGACTTCAAGAGTTTCGCCATCCTTTGACAAAAACAGAGTTGCGTAATATGTTTCTTTTTCAACATCATTAATTTCAATTTTATCAAGTTTATATCCGGTTTTTTCAATAATATTTGTAATCAAATCGTGCGTCATAGGACGCGCAACAACGAGTCCTTCAATACATCTTATTATAGCGCTTGCTTCAGCAGAGCCAATCCAGATTGGAAGAGCCTTTCTATTATCTAAATCATGCAGAACAACAATTGGAGAATTTGTTCTTACATCTAACGCTATACCCATTACTTTCATTTCTATCATAAAATCTGCCCTCAACCAGTGTTTTCAATAATTATATCATAAAACCAAATTATATGATATAATCCGATGTATGAGAATTAATGTAGTATACAATAACCAGATAGGCGGCTGCGCAGATGTTCTTTCAAGATTGGAAGAAGAACTAATAACCAGAAAAGTCGAATTTCAGACCTTTGATATTGACAGCCTCAAAGAATTTGGAGATTTCACTATTGTTATCGGCGGCGACGGAACACTGCTCAAGGCTGCAAGATTTTACACGACAGCTCCGGTTCTCGGTATAAATCTGGGAAGACTAGGTTTTCTGTCGCAGGCAGGAGTAAGTGAGATTGAAAGTGTTGTAGACAAAGTCCTTGAGGGAAGCTATTCAACAGAAGAAAGGCTTATGCTTCAATCCGGAAATTCTCTTGCTCTTAATGATTTTGTAATCAAGGGGTGCAAAACATCAAGAACTTCAAAATTTTATCTTGAAATTAACGGCAAATTTGTATGCGATTATATTGCAGACGGATTAATTATCTCGACCCCTACAGGTTCAACAGCTTACGGACTTTCAGCAGGAGGCCCCGTTCTATATCCAACCTTAGACGCACTGGTTATTGTACCGGTATGCCCGCATACACTTAACGCCAGACCTCTGGTTGTACCGGTTGACGAGATGATTACAGTAAAAACGAGCGATAAACTTCTTTCTGTTGCTGTTGACGGGTTTGAAAAGCCGGAATGCGTAAAGGAAATCTCAATTAAATCCTCAAAACAAAAAGCAATTCTTGCTTTTTTAAATGATGACAGTTTCTATTCTGTACTTAGAAACAAGCTTCACTGGGGAATATCGCCGGAATATTTAAAAGACGCCCCTGTCGTTTAAGAATTGTGAATATTTTTTATCCAATACTTCTATATGGTTTGATATCCATGTTTTTAGGAATATTGCCATATTGAAATGAAGCATAAAATGATTTTTACGAAAATCTTCCTTGAACTCTTCAATCTTTGCTATAAAAAGTTTGTGCTGTTCTTTTTGTTCTGCAAGTTCAGGATAATCATATTTTTCCAGCAGAGCTTCTTCTGTTGTCAAATGTTGTTTTGAATATGTAATTAAATCATTAATAATCTTTACAAGCGCGTTTCGGTCATCTTTATTCTCCATTGCTTTGTACAAAGCATCAAGAATATTAAAAAGAACCTTGTGCTGTTCATTCATTTTATCAACTTTTACGTCGTGTTTTATTCTATTCCACGTAAGCCCAGTCATACAATACAGTCTAGCATATATAAATAGCCCGGGTCAATTATGTCAAATATACAGGCGGTTAATATCCGGTAAATTCATATCGTTATATGATAATTTCATACAAAAAAATGAACTTTGGAATGCTCCTGTCGTTTATAATATTGATAGAGAATGAAGATTAAGTTAAAAATACTTTTTACAGCTGTCTGTATCTCGCTTACACTGCAAGTTAATGCAATACAGTCAATACAAATAGAAAAAAATGCAGCACTAACACTTAATGACTGCATTAAAATCGCATTGAACAACAGCCCTGTAGTAAAGAAATACATACTTAATCTCGACATTGCAAAATCAAGTGTCGGTGTTGCAAAATCAGCATACTTTCCATCGCTTTCTTTAGGCACAAGCTATAAACAAAACTTTGGAGAAAGAAGCCACAACTTCGGAAGCTATCAGTCGCGAACACTTCCCGGATTTGATGCTTCACTTTCTCAGCTTCTATGGAATTTCGGGAAAACAGATGCAAATATTCGTATGGAAAAGTTCAACAAAATTGCAGCCGAATTTGATTTCGATGAAACCATATTAACTACTATCTTTAATGTAAAACTCCAGTACTATGGAGTTCTTGCGGCAAGATCTCTTATGGAAGTAGAAAGGCTTAATGTTCAGATTAACGAGAGAAACTATCAGAGAACACTTGCATATTTTGACGAGGGTATTAAATCAAAGATTGACCTTGTTAATGCAGAAGTTAACTTGAGTGATTCAAAAGTATCATTTGTAAAAGCTGAAAACACCTATAAAAATGCTATTGTAAGCCTAAATAATGCAATGTATGTTGCTTATGCACCTGAATACAGCATTCAGAATACCGAAACATTCAACCTCAGCAACCCTTATGTCCCGATGAGCCTTACAAATATTAATAACTACAAAAAGCTTCTGGCAACACCAGAAGACATCTCTGACGCTGTTTATGCGGTAAAAGCAGAAAAAAGCGATGTACTGAAAAACTACAGTTTTGAAAAATATCCTTATACGTTTGAAAAATCGGTTGAAATTGCAAAAGAAAATCGTCCGGATTTAAAAGCTCTTAACGCTTCTGTAAAAGCGATGAAGCAGTATGTTTTACTAACAAAACGCCAGTATCTTCCTGATTTAAAAGGCGGAGTTGGTTACAGTTATGCAAACAACAGATACTATGCTGACAGCGGTATGAATGTATCACTTAATTTGACTTCTACTTTTAATATTATGCAGGTTAAAAATGAAGTTGACATTGCAAACTCACAGCTAAATTTAGCAAAAACAGAAGTTGAACTTCTAAACCAGAATTTATATTTTGATATCCAGAGTGCATACGTTGATATGATTCAGCTTGAGAAACAAATTCCGCTTCTGGAAACAAAAGTTCGGCAGACGTTGGAAAATCTTGAACTTGCAGACGGACGTTATGCAGTCGGGTTAGGTGATTACATACAACTTCAAGACGCAAGAGTTAATTACAATAATGCTCAGAGCTCTTATGTTCAGGCTGTTTATAATTATAATGTTGCACGAGCCACTCTCGAAAGAGAAATCGCCTTGCCTCAGGAAAATACTCTAACAGTAGAAGATGTTAAAGATTATCAGAAAGATTTGAAAAAAGAAGAGGCACAAATAAAAAAACAGGCTAAAGCAGCACAAAAGAAACAAAAAAATAAAAAGGATAATGTATGAAACTTAAAAATATAAAAAAGAGATACATTGCAGCTCTATTGGGGATAATAATACTTTTATTTATAGCAGCTTCTGCTGTCAGCAAAAACCGTGTAGTATACGAAACCGCAACAATAAAGCGGCGTACGATTACACAGGTCGTAGAAGCCTCCGGCACAATTAATCCGGTCAATACCGTTTCTGTAGGTTCAACCGTTTCCGGCCTGATAAGCGCAATATATGTTGATTTCAATTCAAAAGTAACAAAGGGGCAGCTTCTTGCAGAGATTGACCCGAGAACTTTTCAGGCTACAGTTGATCAAAATGCTGCAAATGTTGAATCAGCCAGAGCAGATTTAGCAAACAAACAAGCTGCATACGAAATGAGTGCAAAGACTCTTAGAAGATATAGAAATCTTTATGCAAAAAGTTTTATACCAAAATCAGAACTTGATCAGGCAGAAGCAGATTATAAAGCTGACCTTGCACAGGTTAATGCTGCCAGAGCCAAAATCACCCAAACTCAGGCTCAATACAATCAGTCGCTTGTAAATTTGAATTATACCAAAATAACTGCACCGGTAAGCGGCATGATTATTTCCAGAGAAATTGACCTCGGACAGCCGGTTGCTGCAAGTTTTCAGGCTCCGGAACTTTTTACTATTGCTCAGGATTTAGAAAAAATGCAGATAGAAGTTAACGTTTCAGAAGCTGACATAGGAGATGTTAAAGAAGGGCAGGAAGTTATTTATACACTGGATGGATATCCAAACAGCGAGTTCTATGGAAAAGTTACACAGGTTAGAATTTCACCGACCACGGTTTCTAATGTTGTTACTTATTCTGTAATCGTAACCGTTGACAACAAAGACTTAAAATTAAAGCCGGGGATGACAGCAAACGTATCAATAATTACTGCAAAAAATGAAGATGTACTAACTGTACCAAATATTGCCCTGAAATTTACTCCAAAAACAGACGGACAAAAATATAAAAATCAAGGACTATGGGTTAAAGACGGATTGAAAATATCAAGAATTAACATAACAACCGGAGCGAGCGACGACTCTTTTACAGAAGTTAGTGGAGAGGGTATTCGCGAAGGTGAAAAAATTCTAGTCGGAATCAAAGGTAAAAAAGGACAAAAACAACAAAACTTTAGACCACCAAGATTGTAGTAAGAAAAAGGGCGGTTCCGAAAATCGGAACCGCCCTTTTGAAAATTATTTTTTTGTGGCCTCTTCTGCGGCATCTTTTGCTTTTTCTGCTGTATTTTCTGCTTCTTTTTCCACATTCTTCTTTTTGAAAGGATTTAACTTCTTGAAGAATTCTTTTAATTTTTCTTTAAAACTTTTTGGAGTAAGCTCTTCAATTTTCTTTTCAGCAGCATCAAGCTTATTTTTTAAGTCCTGATTTTTAACAGTAAGGTCTTCGTTTTGGAGTTTTAAATCTTTAATCTTACCGCGATTTTTAGCAGCATATATTGCAGTTCCGAGAGCCGCAGCACCAAGTGCAACCATTCCAAGCATATTTGACGAAGCTTTTTTCTTCTGCTCAACTTCCGGTTCATATACCATAGGCATTGAAGAATAATCGCCATAACCTTCTACTTGATTTTGATTTTGCGGAACAGTCATTGCATAATCTACTGCGCCGGCATTTTTAATCGGATCCATATTTACCTTCTTTCATAAAATTACTGCACTTCTATATCTTTTTTAAAACAAATAATAAAATTAAATTGCCAGATAACAGTAATTTGTAACAAATTTGTTACAAACTACTTTGTTCTCTGAAAAAACTTCGCAATATCTTTATGTTCAATTATTTTAGATATAGGTCTTCCGTGCGGACAGGTAAAAGGTTTCTCACATGTTCGCCAATTTTTAATTATTTCCTGCATGCGGAAAGGACTTAAAAAAGTATTTGCCTTAACAGCAGCCTTGCACGAAGTTGTTATTAAAATCTGTTCTTCAATATTATCAATATCGCCGGAAATATGTTCCAGAATATCAGCGAGAATTTCTTTCGGCGCAACTTTAGAAATTAACTGAGGCACTTTTCTGAAAATTGCTTCTGTATCAGAAATAAAGTCAATTTCATAACCGAACTTTTCAAGCTTATCTTTATTTGCAGATAAAAGTTCTTTATCACTCGGTGAAATTTCAATAACATCAGAGATAAATAGAAGCTGGCAGTCGATATTTTTTGACTTTTTCAGTTTTTCATAAATATATCTTTCTTCTGCAATATGCTGGTCGACAATTTCCAGCCCTTCTTCACGTTCTATCAGAATATAAGTTTTTTTATACTGCCCGATAATCTGCTCTTCCTGCTCGATAGGATTTTCCTGAATAAATTTTGGCTGTTCAAAGCTCAAATTCTGCTGAGTTTCTCTCTGCGGCTTAGGAAATTCTATTACTCGTTTTGGTTCAACCGGTTTTTTGAAAACAGAAGCAATATTTTCCCCTTCTGTTACATAAATGTCCTCTGTTTTAATTTCCATTGGTCTAACAGGTTCAGCAGCGTGCTGAGGCGTTTCCGGAACAGGCTGGGTAGTCTGCCTTTCTGTAACACCGGAGAGCGCCATATCAATTGATGAATAAATAAAATTAAAAATCTGATTTGGGTTTCTGTAACGTACTTCCTTCTTTGTTGGATGTACATTTACGTCAACATCCTCCGGCGGAACTTCAAGATTTAAAATAATAAATGGATATCTTGAACCGATTAAACTTTTATACGCAGTATCAATTGATTTTTGGAAAATCGGGCATTTTACCATACGTGAATTTACATACATGTAATAATCTTTTTTGCTTGCCCTTGTATAATCCGGAGTACTGACAAAACCTGAAATTTTTAAACCTGACATTTTATCAGTTTTAAAAACCTCTCTGAGATTTTTAGCTATGTCTTCGGAAAAAACTTCTTTTAATACCTGTAGTGTATCACCCTGTCCTGTAGTCTTAATAATTGTTTTGCCGTTATTTTTGAGTTCAAATGCGACATTAGTATGCACTAAGGCCAAAGATTGGATAAGCTCGTTTATATATGCAAATTCTGTTTTTTGAGATTTTAAGAACTTTAACCGTGCAGGCAGATTGTAAAATAAATCTTTGATATCCATAATCGTACCGACTGCACATCCGGTCTGTGATTTTTTAACCTCGGAATTCTCACATTCAACCTTTGTTCCAAAATCAAACTCCTCTGTTCTTGTAATACAGGTTAATCTGGAAATCGAAATTATACTTGCAAGCGCTTCACCTCTAAAGCCCATTGTTTTAACATTATACAAATCCTCGCCTGATGATATCTTACTCGTCGCATGCTTTGAGAAAGCAAGAATAATATCATCAGGATGTATTCCTGAACCATTATCAGCCACACGAATATTTCTGCATTCGTTAGCTACTTCTATACTAACCTTCGTTGCACCTGCATCCACAGAGTTCTCAACAAGCTCTTTTACAACAGAATACGGACGTTCTATAACTTCCCCTGCTGCAATCTGATTTATTACATTTTTTGATAGTTGAACAATTCTTCCCATAGCCTAATTATACAACAAAGTTTTTTTTAGATATAATAATACTAATAGGAGTATGAATTTATGCAGAAAAAGAAAAAAATTAAAGTCGCATTTCCTCACATGGGAACAATATCAATCGCATGGTCAGCAGGATTAAGAAAGATTGGTGTTGAACCATATATCCCGCCTTATACAAGCAAAAAAACTCTTTCTTACGGAACAAAAAATTCTCCGGAAGCAATATGTCTTCCTTATAAATTGATTTTAGGCAATTTTATTGAAGCGATTGAAGGCGGTGCTGATTATGTTGCTATGATTACTTCACCGGGTATCTGCAGACTGGGTGAATACGGCGGAAATATACACACTACTCTTAAAGATTTAGGATATAAAGCCAATTATATCGAATTATCATTATATGACGGAATTAAAGGGTTATATAACTTCTTAAAAGAAATCTCAGGTAAAAACGACCCCATTTTAATTCTCCGCGCAATTAATATAACCATTAGAAAGATTTTTGCCATTGACGATTTAGACAGTGCTCTCTCTTATTACAGAGCCCGTGAAATCAAGTTTGGCGAAGCGGAAAAAAATTATAAAAAAGCTTTGAGAATGATTGATAAAGCAGACTCTACACACGATTTAAAAAAAGCGTATGAGCTTGCTTTAAAAGAAATTGAAAAGACTGAAATTGATCCTGATAGAGAAGTTTTAAATGTTGATATAACAGGCGAAATTTTCCTTGTCAACGATGAATTTTCGAACCAGAATATTGAACGTGAACTCGGAAAAATGGGTGTTCAGACAAGAAGAAGCCTTACAGTAGGCAGCTTTTTAAAAGATGCGATTATACCAAAGGCTTTCAGACCGCCTGAAACACACCTTCAGAGAGCTGAACGTATGGCAAAACCTTATCTTATGAGAGATATCGGAGGCGATGCTCTGGAATGTGTTTCTGATGTTGTCTTTGCAGATGAAAAAGGCAAGGATGGAATTATACATATTTCACCGTTTACCTGTATGCCGGAAATTATGTCGCAAAATATTTTCCCGACCATGAGAGAAGACCATGAGATTCCGATTTTGACTCTTATTATGGATGAACAAACCGGTAAAGCAGGCTATATAACAAGATTGGAAGCTTTTGTAGATTTAATGCGCCGTAAAAAACGTGCAAAACTCGGAAAATTGAAAACAAGAATATAGAAAAGATTTTGACTATTGTTCAAAATCAATTAAAATATTTATATGCATAAGAAGAGTTTATTAATCTTAGCTTTTATGTTTTTATTCCTGCCGGCATTCTCTGAGCCGCAGGACAATGGGGGGCATGCAGGCACACCACCGGGTTTTTATGATGATATTAATCCGGAAGACATAGAAAAAGAAGAGGCAGAACCTGCTGGCGAAGCTTATCAGACTTTTGAGGACGAAACTCCGGCTGATGAAGTAATTATCCCTCCTTCACAAAAAACAAAACCTACTAAAAATTATCCGCAAATATATAATGATTTACAGGTTCCGACATTCTCATATCTTCACGATATAGATCCGGATCAGTATTATGATATGAAAGATACATCATGGTCAGTTTATCCGCTTTTACGATTAATCTCACCTATATACTTTAAGGACATAACAATTGAACCCGGCTATTATCTTCTGACTCCGCGCGAGCATCAGGGAGAATGGTATATGCTGTTTAAACAAAATGGAGTCGTCAAGCATATTATCCCAGTATACGAGAGAGATTATACTCCGGAAATGTTTTATGATAAGCATATTCCGAAACCTAAACTTACAGGCGCACAGAAAATTCATATGGGATTTCTCGACTTTATAGGAAACTTAAAGAGCACCAAGAGAAAAACACCGGTTCAAACTTACCTTGAAGTAAATGACTTAGAAAACTACTTTGTTTCAATAGTCATTTACTACGGTTCGCATAAATATTCAACACTATTTAGAACTGTTAAACTCTAAACAAGAACTTTACCTGATTGTTCAATAGATTTATGTCTTGAAACAGAATATCTGGATTTGTAATCTTCATATTTGCTTACAAACTGCAAATCTTCATCCTTATTTCTGTGGTTGTATTCGTGCTTATCAAGAGTTTTGTCGTGAAGCTGAATAACACAGGTTGCAATATTTCCGCAGTGAGCAGCAATTCTTCTCAAATCATTAAGCAAGTCAGAGAACATAAAGCTGACTTCCGCAGTGCATAATCCCTCTTTAAGACGCTGAATATGACGGTTTTTAACCTTTCTGATAATCTTTTTGATTACTGCTTCCAGAGGTTCAACTTCCTGCGCAATCTGTAGATTATCTGTCTTATAAGCCTCAAATGACATCATAAAGATTTCAGACACAGCATGTACAATTACCTTAAGCTCTTCAACCGCATCAGGAGAAAGCCTCTTTTCAGACTCTTTCAACTTTTCTGCAATCTTAAGAATATAAGAAGCGTGGTCGCCAATTCTTTCATAATCCCCTATTGTCAACAGCAGTTGAGATATTTTATCATTATCTTCTTCCGAAAGCTCTTTACCTGACAGTTTTATCAAGAACGCGCCCAGTTTGTCTTCATATGTATCGATTTTAATCTCGTTATTTTTTATCTGCTCGGCTTTTTTATGATGATAACTCTTAAGCATTTTAGTAGAATTAATAAAATTAAACTCAACTAAATCCGCCATTTTTGTTGTCTGGCGCACACATTCAGCAATAGCAAACGAAGGTGCAAGAAGCAGACGTTCATCAAGCAGTACATTTTTATCCTTAACCTTTTTATCCTTGATAATTCCCATAGCACATTTTTCAAGGAATTTTGTAAACGGAAATAACAGTACAGTTGTTACAATATTAAATATTGAATGAACCATTGCAATTCCAAATGGTGAAATTGTATTAGTTACAAAACTAAATTTAAATATAGCGTTTCCAAGCTGAAAAGCAGATAAACAAATTATAACGCCAAAAACATTAAATAGGACGTGGACAGCAGCTACACGTTTAGCATTTGTATTAACTCCAATACTTGAAAGTACTGCAGAAATACAAGTACCGATATTTTGCCCCATTACAATAGGAATTGCCATTCCGTAAGTAATGCCGCCTACCATAGAAAGAGCCTGTAAAATACCGATAGAAGCAGCAGAACTTTGAATAACCGCCGTAACTATAGTACCAACAATAACACCCAGAATAGGATTAGCAAACGCAGTAAGAACATGCGTAAATTCCGGCATATCAGCTAAAGGCGACATTGCTTCTGTCATTACTTCCATACCGAACATTAATATTGCAAACCCGATAAGAACAGCTCCGACATTTTTTCTTTTGTTACTCTTTGCAGCCATTATCATTACAACACCTGCAAGTGCCATAATAGGTGAAAAGGATTCAGGTTTTAATAATCTTACAAAGAAATTAGAACTCTGAATCCCTGATAAACTTAAAATCCAAGCGGTAATTGTAGTACCGATATTAGATCCCATTATAACTCCGATAGCCTGAGAAAGCTTCATAATCCCCGAGTTAACAAGCCCGACCAGCATTACTGTCACTGCTGATGATGACTGGACTGCCGCCGTAACACCCGCACCAAATACTAAACTTTTTATCGGGTTGGAAGTCATCTTTTTCAAAATTCGCTCCAAACGTCCGCCGGCGATTTTTTCAAGCCCTGCCGACATAATAGTAATTCCATAAAGGAAAAATGCCAGCCCGCCGCACAATGTAAATAACGAGAATATATCCATATACTACCTTTCCAAGGGTTATCCAGCTATTCATTCTTAACCCATATATTTTCAGTGTATCAGAAAAAATTCTGTTTGAAATTATCATGTTTCAAAATGTTAAAAAATTTGAAAAAATATCCCATATTTGTTACAATTCTTAATAATACAGAATAAAAAAAGCAATTTTTTAATTGTTAAATACTTTATATATACATAAGAGATATTTAAACATTGAAAGAGGCTTTTGAGTATGACATCAGAAGAAAGAAAGAGATTTACCGTTATTACGAATAAGAACTTTGAAAACGAAACCGGCTTCAAAGAGAAACATAAATCCTATCAGACCAATCCGTTAACAGAAAAGCTGATGAAATTTACTAATAATGAAGCGGGCCCCAGGTTTGGCATAGAAGATTTGCTTAAGTGGTAGCGGTAATGCGGAATAAGGCATGTATCAAATAAAAAACAGAATATACCCCGCTTTTGACAAAACACAAAAAAGCGGGATATGTAATTTTTTAAGAGCGTTAGTGAAACAAAATTTAGATTTAAGTTGTTCAGAAATTCTAGAAAAATTTCTTGAAGACCAGAAATATTATCTTGAATTAAACGCCTCAAGGTTTCCTTTTCTTGAGAATGTTATTGATGACAGCGATTTTCTGAAAGATACTGAAGATTACATTAAAGAGTGTATCAAGTATTATGAATACAAAGAAAAACAGCGCCCAATAATTGAGGCGAACAAAGAATTTGAGAGAAAGAAGCGCAAATTTTTGCAGGAAGTTAAAATGTCCAGAGAAGAACCTACAAAAAAACAGCTTTACTATTATGACAGATTGTGCAAAAAATATTCTATAGAAAAAAAAGATGTAAAAGAATTATCCAAACTTGATTTGCGAAATGAGATTGAGAGAATATTAGATGAACATTCAAACGATTACAAAAATGTTGACTGACGCCGGAATTGAACCAAATGAGGCAAAAATAGAAGTAAAAATGCTTCTTGAACATTTCTGCAAATACACGGAAAAAGACCGCTTAATGGGACTAGAGCCCGAAAATATAGAAATCGTTGAAGCAAAAGTGCAGGAAAGAATTAAAACCAGAATGCCTGTCCAATATCTTATTGGCGAAGCTTATTTTATGGGAGAATTTTTCAAGGTTACACCTGATGTTCTTATACCTCGTGATGAAACAGAAATCCTTGTAAGAAGAGCAATAGAATTTATAATAAAAAAAGACTTTAAGCATGTACTCGACATTGGCACCGGCTCTGGATGTATTGCCTGCACAATAGCAAAAAATACAGATGCAACGGTTCTGGGAGTAGATATTTCATCGGACGCACTGAGAGTTGCACTAGATAATGTTACAAAGCTGGGAATAAACAACAGAGCTGTTTTCAGAAAATCAAACCTGTTTGAAAAAGTTCGAGCAGAAGAAAAGTTTGATATGATAATCTCAAATCCGCCTTATATCCCTGGTGATTACGAGTTTGAGCCGGAAGTTTTGCATGAGCCGAAACTTGCCCTGATTGCAGAAGAAAACGGGCTTGAATTTTACAGAAAAATCACAGAACAAGCTCCGGAATTTTTAAAACCGGATGGGATTTTAATGTTTGAATTAGGAATCGGAGAAGCAGAACTGGTAAAAGCGTTTATGGAAAAAGATTTTGAAGATATAAAAATAGAAAAAGATTTAGCCGGTATTGAAAGAATAATTTACGGCAAAAAGTTGTAATTTTTTATTTCTGCTGAGAAGAAGTATCCTCCAAAAAAGAGAAGCCATCTCCTAAATACTCCTCTGTTAAGCGGATTAATTCGCTCGGTTTAATCTCAAGTCCCTCTGCTATTCGCCAAATTGTTGACAACTGCGGGTCTTTAATTCCATTCTCTAAGTCAGCCCAAAGTGATTTTCCCATTCCTATTTCATCAGCACTCTTGGTTATAGATTTTTTCCTATATTTCTTGACAACATGCGCAATTGCAAATTGCAATTCTCGTTTTCTTTCTTGCATGATTTATATTATTGTTCTAATATTATGACAGGTTGTCATAATATTAGAACAGGAGGAAAATGCGTTTTCATTTTAGTATAAATATAGATATTGATAGTCATGATATCTATACCAGAATTAAGCACATTGACTTATTATTTAAATTTCCCCAAGAAAAACTTTATGAAAAATATAATCATAAATACATTATTATACCTTTTGGAGAGAATTGTTTTCCCAGAACTTTGACCAGCATAAACGGAATAAAACCATATAGAAAAGAGGGCGAATTAACTTGTCCTTTTGATCAAGTATGTTCCTGTCTTACGGATAACGTTGATTTACTTGTGAATAATTTTGACGGCTTTTTTGATAATCTTGAATTATATAAAAATGAAGGAACTAAAAATTATTACTATAAGAATATAAAATATAATATTTCGTTTATACATGAAGAAAATCCTTCTTTGGAAGAATTTAAAGCTTTATACAAAAAACGGATAGAAAATTTCTACAGCTATTTAAACGCAAATGATAAATATGTATTTTTTGCTATTTATACTTCTAGTTATCCTAAAAAAGAAGTTGTAGAACAATTCGTAAATAAAATCAAAGAATACAGGAAAGACTTTTGTATAATTATTTTTAATGCAACTTCGTGGAGGGTTAAATGGGAACTTGAACACGTTCAAGTTGTAAATATGGGATACAATAAAAGGCTTAACAAAATGGGAAGCACATGGGTGCCTCAATTAAAAGGATTAACCAATATTAATGCCAGAATTGTAAACAATAAATATGGTTCACACCTCTTGGAAATCATCAATAATAAAATGAAAACCTATTTTAAAACAAAGTGATTAAGAATAATTCTTAATCACTTTGTTATCATATCACTAGTAATTCAAATAATGCCTTAGCATAATCATTACCGCAATTGCAACTGCCATAAAAATCAGCGTACTCATAAATCCGGAGCCGTGCGCTTCCTTAAGAGAATTTTTTTCTTCGTCCATTCTCTACCTCCTTAAGCAGTCTGTTTCTTACCTGCAGCTGCCATAGCGCAGGCAATAGCAAGTGCAATTTCTTCATTATTATCACTCTTCTGCACAGGTTTCTTTTCTACAGGGATTTCTTCAGGGAAGAACTTATTTAAAACCTGCAGAACTTTTCCATTCAAATGCATTGCAAAAATCATGATACTAAGGAATACAAAAACTGTTCCCATACCAATAATCATTACAATAAAGCCGTCTTCTAATAACGCTAAATCCATAATATTCTCCTTTTTGTATTAAATTTTGTACATCGTTTTGTTTAAGTCTGCACAAAATTACGGAGCTCTGATTAAAATTTCAGATTTTAAACAGGTTGATAAATTATGAATGTTTCCCCCGGCTATTTCGGGGTTGTTATCTAAATAAATATTATCAGCATTCTGGTTTGAATAAGTACCCAAAAATCTGCCCTGAGAGAATTGCTGATTTCCGTCTCCTTCTTGAGAAAAGATTTCCAGCCCGCGCATCGTTTCAGAGGTAAGTACAATATTTTCATGATGATTTTGGATATAATTTTCAGACGTGAAAATATCAGCGGGAACATTGTTGGCAAACGAACCCTGAAAAAAAATAAAACACAAAAATATAAATAATGTTTTTAAAAATATCTTCACGTTAAATATTTTACTACAAAATTTTTTGGTCAGGCTATTATCCCTCTATCCACTGTTATTACTATACATGTCACCCTTGAAAAAATAATTGTTAATAGTACAATTAAAGTAAGAGTATTAATTATAGAGAAAGGTCGGGGAATGCTTAAATTAAATTTCAGAAACACTGATTCGATGATTATCGGCGAAGAAAACGGATTAAACTTAAGCCTTGAGTTTGAAAATTACAAAGAAACAATCTCTAATATAATAAAAAGTTTAAACCAGAGAAAAGATAAACCCGGACAGTGGCTTCAATGGATGAATTTAGGCTATAACGAGGAAACCGTATGGTATGTTAAAGAATTTGCTTCCATGGTTGAAAACAGATTTGAGAATATTCTTGTACTTGGTATCGGAGGCTCAGCACTCGGCGGTCTTGCAGTTACCGAAGCTCTGCTTAAACCATACTGGAATCTACTTACTCCGGAACAGAGAAACGGACTCCCGAGGATTTTCTTTTTAGATAATATCGATCCTGACTCTATGAATGGACTTTTAGATATACTTGATTTGAAAAAAACTCTGGTTAACGTAATTACAAAATCCGGTTCTACAGCCGAAACAATGTCTCAATATATGATTATAAAAGACCGTCTTGAAAAAGAACTCGGTGATGATTACAGAAGAAATATTGTTGCAACAACTGACAAAAAAGTTGGCGTATTAAGGCAGCTTGCAGATCAGGAAGGATACAAGACTTTTGTTGTACCTGATGATGTTGGCGGGAGATTTTCAGTATTCTCAGCTGTAGGCCTAGTACCATTTGCACTTGTAGGACTTGACATCGACCAGATTATGAATGGCATTAAGGATATGGATCTTGCGTTAAAGAATACTGACATCAACCAGAACATTGCTGCTCAGGGTGCTTTGATACAATATCTTCTTGATACTAAAAAAGGTAAAAATCTTTCTGTTATGATGCCTTATTCAAGCAGATTAAAATATGTTTCCGACTGGTATGTACAATTATGGGCAGAATCCCTCGGGAAAGAAGTTAACAATAACGGGGATAAAGTAAATGTGGGTCCTACCCCGATTAAAGCACTTGGAGCAACTGACCAGCACTCACAAATTCAGCTGTACAATGAAGGGCCAAATAATAAAGTTATTACATTTATAAGAGTAGAAAATTTTGACACAACATTAGAAATTCCGCGTATTTTTGAATACACAGGTATTGGATATCTTGGCGGAAAAACTATTAATGATTTGATTAACGCTGAAGCAGATTCAACGAGAGTGGCACTTGCAGATTATTCACGCCCTACAATGACACTTTCTATTGAAAAAATTGATGAATACAATGTTGCCCAGCTGCTTTACATGCTGGAAGTTCAGACTGCAATTGCCGGTGAACTTTATAACATAAATACTTTTAACCAGCCTGGAGTTGAACAGGCTAAGAATTATACTTATGCACTAATGGGAAGAGCTGGTTACGAAGAATCTGCGCACACACTTCAGGAAAAAATGGCAAGCGTGTAATCTAAAAAAAAGAATAAAGCAACCCGTAAGCCGTGTTCTGTTTTTTCTACTTCATAAGTATACTTGATAATCATCTATCTAGTCCCAGGATTACTCCAGAGCTCAAGCGACTTTTTGAAACAAGGCGGACACCTTATAATGTTTCTTTCGTCTTGCATCCAACCGGGGTTTAGCTAGCCAATACCTTCCGATATTGCTGGTGAAGCTCTTAACTCACCGTTGCACCCTCGCTGCTGCATAAAGCAGTTAGCAGTATATTTTCTGTGCCACTTTCCGCCAGCTCACGCTGCCCGGAGTTTCTCCGGCGGTCTGTCCTCGGATGCACGGACTTTCCTCACCCGTTTTGTAAGACAAATGTCTTCTTAGGCGCGATTATCCGGCTGCTTTATTCCTTCTGAATTATAACACAATTTTTCAATATCCAAAACCGTTTTTAATTTTAAAGCATAAATATCGGGCCTCTGGAGCAAAGCGAGCTTTACAGCGTCTTTCTCAGTAGTTATAATATTACTTTCTATTGAAGAAATATCGTCAGCCGCATACTGATGATGGTCATCAAAAGTTACAGTCTGCACTACATCATAGTCTTTTAAAAACTGATAGAACTGCTCCGGCTGACCAATTGCAGAAAGCGCAGTAACTGTAGTATCTTTTGGAAGAAGCTCACCAGTTATAATATTGTAAGCATAATCCGGCTCAACTTTTGCAACAAAAGTACTTATTCCCTGCTTCTTTTCCATTATACGTGCAAGTTTTTCTGCTCTTGAGTGGTCAACATTTTTACTAACAATTACAAGTCTGTGCACCCGTTTAAAACCTTCCATACCTTCTCTCAAAGGCCCCGCTGGAAGAAGATTTTCATTACCAAACATTTTTTCAGAATCAACAAGAACTATATCTAAATCTCTAGCCATTCTCCTGTGCTGAAAACCGTCGTCAAGGATTATTTTTGTCACGCCAAGATCGCTTATCGCATACTCTGCAGCCTTAACTCTATCTGCACACGTTAAAACTGCACACATATTAAGGTTAACAGCGAGCCAGTAAGGTTCATCTCCAGCCATATCAGCTTTGTAATAAAGATTAATACCGTCAGAAATTACATTGACTTTTTTATTGTTTAATTTACCGCCATATCCGCGCGAAATTATTGCAACTCGCTCGCCTTTTTCTACAAAATAACGTGCAAGCTCAGCCACCACAGGAGTTTTCCCCACACCTCCGGTCGTCAAATTACCGATGGAAATCACAAAAGCATTTACGCGCTTAGGCTTAAGAATATTTTTATCATAAAGAAAATTTTTAAACCCGCTTCCTAAGCCGTAAAACAAAGAAGCAAATCTCAAAATATTGAAAAACATCCCGTGTGCGTTCTTATCATAATGTAATTTGGTAATTCGTGTCTTTAAGTTCATTTACTGAGCCTCAACCATACGCTTGAATTTTTCAAAATCCTCCAGCGTATCAATTCCGACAGGAATATTATCCACAACCGCAACCTTTATTTTCATTCCGTTTTGCAGAGCACGCAGCTGTTCTAAGCTTTCTGCCTGTTCATAACTCGTCTGGGGAAGTTTTGTCATTTTAAACAAGGCTTCACGCTTGTAGCCGTATATTCCTAAATGACCGTAAATCTTTGATTTTCCTGCATTTCTTTCATAAGGAATTTTGGAGCGTGAAAAATACATTGCATAATTATTTACATCAAAAACACATTTTACAAGATTAGGATTTTGTGCCTCATCTTCATCTTTAATCTCTCTCAAAAGAGTTGAAATATCAGCATTCTCATCCTCTAGAACACCCTTTATTACAAGTTCAATATTAGCTTGCTCAATTAAAGGTTCATCACCTTGAAGATTAATTATATAGGCGATTTCCGGATGTCTTTCAGCTACTTCTGCAATCCTGTCGCTTCCGCTTTTATGTTCAGTCGAAGTCATTTCGACTTCTGCACCAAAATCTTTGCATACATTAAAAATTCTTTCATCATCCGTTGCAATAATAACCCTGTCAACAAGCGGACATTTTGAAGCTTTTTCCCAAACCCACTGTATTATAGGCTTATTATTTGCTCTCAAAAGCGGCTTTCCTTCCAGTCTTGAAGACCCGTATCTTGCAGGTATAATTATTGCTGTTTGTTTCATCTATATCTCCCTATTTTGTCGCATTAATAAACACGGCATTTGTTTTTAAACTTATTTCCCGTCCGGTTAGATAATTCTGCACATCCTGCATAAATTTCTCTACTGTCGGCTCATCAAAATATTTCAAATATCTCTCTTTCGTCGAAGGCTGGTTTGGTGAAGGCGGATTAATAAACCATTCTCTAACCATATTTGGCTGTACAACGTATCTTGAACGAACTTCTTGAAGTTTAACTTCCGGCACAGAAAAACCAGCGATTTCCAAATTAGTTTCTAATGTGTGTTCATCAAAATTACACAGAGAATCAAGCGGATTTTCCATAATTTCATTTTCTACCTGCTTAAAATCTTCATATTTTTCAACATACATCGGATCAAGAATTTCCCAGTATCGCGTATTTGAACGTATTATCGGCTCAAATGCACACAACTTGCCGCCCGGTTTAAGAACTCTATAAATCTCTGAGATTGCAGGCTGTTTATTTACAACATGCACAAGAACTGATCTCATAAGTGCCTTGTGAACAGAACTTTCCGGAAGTGCAATATGCTCTACCGGACACTTTAGAAGTTCATAACCGCTTTTTACTCCGGCTTCATCCAGAATTTTTTTACAGTCATCCAGACAATCCTGAAACATATCTGAAAAGATTACTCTGCCGCTGCAATTCTGCTGTTCAAGAGCTTTAAAGGCCAGCAGTCCTGTACCTGTTCCAATATCAAGCACAACATCATATGGTTTAATTTCTGCATAAACTAAAATAACATCTCTTACAGCTTCCAGCCAGCGCATAGTTTGCTCCTGCATCTCTGGAGTTTGCCCCGCAAACCGGTTCTGCTTAAGCCACTGAGTCCAGTTCTTACAAATATCGCTCATCTTTTTTCCCTTCCATCAGGCTGTCAGATGAACCTATTATATAATAGTTTACAAAACTTATCAATCTTATTTAAGGATAGCCGCTTTAAATTCTTTAAGAAAATCGAACCCTTCTTTTATATGAGGTTTAAAGCTTTCCGCCATTTTAAACACTTCAGTTACAGCAATTCCCTTACCAGAATACTTTCCTTTACCTTCGATAATTTTATCGCCTCTGGTAACAAGTGCTTCAAGATAATTATCACCAACAGTAAATCTTAATGTATTGCCATCTTTCAAAGGTGCTGTGATTTGTTTTGCATTCTTCATAATATTTGCTTTACAAACCACTGGAGAAATAGAGTTTACGTTCATATATACCAACCTTTCTAAACAAATAAAAACACGTAAAAAATTTTTTTGCCATTAAAAAAGCTTCCTGCGTTGAGGAAGCTTTTTTAGTTTTATTAACTTAGCTTAAACTGCATAAACACTAACTTGTTTTCTATCGCGTCTATGAGCTTCAAACTTCACTTGCCCGTCAATTAGAGCAAACAAAGTATCATCTGAACCGATACCTACATTGTTACCAGGGTGAACTTTTGTTCCTCTCTGACGAACAAGAATATTACCGGCTTTTACAATTTCTCCACCGAACTTTTTAACGCCTAATCGCTTCGCTTCTGAATCGCGGCCGTTACGGGTGGAACCCATACCTTTCTTATGTGCCATTTTTATATCTCCTTTTTTTATAACCTTTGGTCGGTTGACATCGGTAAAACTACCAATTTGTATTTGAAACTACCTGTCAACCTCTGCTACGCCACGCCCAACTGGGAGGGCTAGGGTGGGGATTATGCTTCTGCCCCTTCATTTACCCCTTCTGCTTTAGCTTTAGAAGCAGTAGTTCTGATTTTGTTAATCATAACTCTTGCAAAACCTTGTCTGTGGCCTTGTTTTTTTCTGTAGCCTTTTTTAGGTCTTTGTTTGAAAACGATAATCTTCTTAGCACGGTCAGTTTTTAGAATAGTGCCTTCAACCTTAGCATTAGCAACATATGGCTGACCAACTTTTGATTTTTTACCGTTAACAATCATAACGACTTTATCAAAAACGATTTTAGCGTCTTTTTCTTCACCAAGTAATTCAACGTCAACATAACGTCCTTCTTCAACCTGGTATTGTTTACCGCCTGTTTCGACTATTGCGTACATTGTTTTTCCTTTCTTTTTGAGGGATTGTAGAACCTTTAAGGGCTCATTTGAATACAATCAACCTATCTAATACTATTTATATTACTACATGTACCACAAGCCTTGAGAGAGTGTCAAGAGGTGTGTTAACAATTCAAAACATCACCTGTACATACTTCTTGAACATTAAAAAACTTCGACATTATTATTTTGGATTTCAAGTCGCAGCAATGGCAGGGATAAAGCGGGTATTCAGGATTTACACCGGATTTCAGCATTAAACTGCAAATTTCTTCCAGCTCTTCTTCTGATTTTTTTAGAAAATGAAATCCCCCTAATACGCCGAGAATTCTTTCATCTCTGCACACTTGTTTCGCATAATTAATAATATTAATTATGCCGCTGTGCGAACATCCTGTTATTATAAAAATACCTTCATTTGTTTTATGCACAAGCGCAGTATCATCAATATCCGCAGATTTATTTTCAGGAATTTCTCCGAGAAAAACAAATTCATTATTCAGCCAGAACGGCCTGTTTGTTAAATTAAGCCGGTATCTTCGCCCTAGTTCCTCTTCGTAAATCGGACATCCGTAATGAATTTTGTTTTCATCAATTTTGGTATCAAATATATTCGGATGTGCTATAAGAGGAACCCCGCGCAGTTCAAAATATGTCAGTCCTCTTGTATGGTCATTATGTCCGTGGGATATTACTATATCAGTAATATCTCTCAAATCCAGCCCGAGCGTTTCTGCATTTTTTATAAACACATCTGAATATCCTGTATCAAAAAGAATTTTCTTGTCTTTAGCTTCTATCAAAAGACTCAGCCCCGGTTCAGAGAGCAGGTAATTATCAATTCGTGCATTATTTTCAGTTAAAACAGTTATTTTCATTAACCCATCACCAATTGTTTGACTTCTTTGCGTTTAACTTTTCTTGTAGTAGTACGCGGAAGTGCATCTTTACTTATAATAACATTTGTCGGACGTTTATATGGAGTAAGCCTTAGAGAGAGTGTTTTTATATCAGCCCTGATAATTTTTTCCACCTCTTCATCTGAATGGCATTCATATAGATTTTCTTTAGGGACTGCAACAACTACAACCTCTTCGGTTCCATCCTTAGCTCCAAAACTTCTAGATGAGCCGAAAACGCATACTTCTGAAAGATAAATACTTTTTTCAAGCACAGCTTCAACTTCTTCCGGAAAAACTTTTTTTCCGCCAGACAAGACAATCATATTCTTAATTCTTCCTGTAATATAAATATGGCCGTCTTTATCAATTTTGGCTATATCACCGGTATGAAGCCAGCCGTCAGGTTCAACGACCTGAGATGTCAACTCCGGCTGGTTATGATAACCTTTCATTACAGATGGGCCGCGAAGCTGAAGTTCACCTGTTTCACTATCAATTCTTGTTTCATAATTTCTTAGCGGCCGCCCTACTGACGACAGTACACTGCGTTTGTCTGTATTGACAGAAACAACAGGACTTGTTTCCGAAAGTCCGTAACCTTGATAAACTTTTATACCGATTCTTTCAAAAAATCTTCCGACTGCTATATCAAGAGGAGCACCGCCTGAAATACAGCCGATAAATTTCCCGCCAAACTTATCATGAATTTTCTTAAACATTAGTTTCTTCAAGCAGTAAAAAGGAACAAACTTCGCAGAGTGGTACATCAGCTTAAACATAGACTGAGTAAAGAGCGAAGAACTTTTTAATTCATTTTCTATTGCCGACTTCAAAAGCTTTAGAAAAGCCGGAACAACAATCATGAATTCGACCTGCTTTTCACGCATTACACTCAAAATATCTTTCGGCTTAAGACTCTGAGTGTAATAAACAGAGAAACCAAAGTTTAAAAATGTTGAAAACCCTACTGTCATCTCAAAGAGATGATTCATTGGCAGTATTGAAAGTGTGGTTATCTTTCTATGCGGAAGAATTTCATCAAGCGCGATTTTCAAATCTTCAAGCTGTGCCGTAATATTTCTAAATGATATCTCAACACCTTTTGGAGCACCGGTTGTGCCGGAGGTATAAATAATAAACGCTGTTGATTTTGAACTCCTGTGACGCCATTTGGCATTATAACAATCCGGAAGTTCATAAATATTTTTTATCCCGTCGTTGTAGGAATGTTCATCCATAACTATGACATGCTTTATTGATGAAATTTCTTGTTTCAAAGCTAAAGCAGTATCTAAATAGTGCTGAGAAACCATAATTACAGATGGTTCGCAGTCCAGCAGAATTGATTTCAGCTCATATTTTGTAAGCTTGACGTCTAAAGGCACCGTTACCATGCCGGAAAGCACTGAAGCAAAGACACATACGCCGTATTCCGGTTTTGATTCGGACAAAATGGCAAGACGCTCTCCTTTTTTAACTCCCAGCTCTTCTATCAAAAAACTTGCAAGTTTTCTTGATAAAAGCCCTATTCCTTTATAAGTAAGCTCTTTCCACCCGAAAGAACTTTTCATACCAAGTGCAATTCTGTCTTCATAATCACAGGTTTTATCCTGAAGAAGAGTTAAAATATTACGACTTCTCAATTTCATTATAATACTCCCACACTGTTTATATTTTATTATTTTTTAAGCACATTGTCAAAGTTTTGCGGCTTCTTCTTATGCGGGATATCCAGTTTTGGATTGTGGTCGGCAACATCTGCTAAAAAGGTAGAGATAAAAGGTATAAGCATATAATAAACACATCCGACCAGAATGATTGGTTTTGCTATCTTAATTCCTTCGACCTGCTTGTCAAGATTAGGGTCAAGTTTATTTGCCTCTTTAAATTTTTGGATAAACTTTTCTGTAGGATTTTTGGTCAAACCATCCAGAATATAGCTGCTTGTAATACTTAGAGTTGTTGAAATTCCTGCATTATATATCACAGCTTTTTTACGCTTTTCTTCAATTTTATCGCTTCTGTTTGTTTCATGGATAAAGGTAGCTGTAGTAAGCGCATCAGTCGCAGCAATAATGTGCATAGGGAAGTTAGAATCCTTATATCTGTCCGAAAACTTCTGCATTCCTTTGTTGTCAAGAATTTTTCCTATTCCATGCGCAAGTTTATCATTTCCTTTCCCTTTAAAACTCAAATTTTCCGGTTTCTTTTCGTTTTTCTGGTTGAATATATAGCGCATAACATACGGCATTCCCGCACAGGTTAAAATTGCTTTGGGCGCAGCAACAATAAGACCCAGCCCTAATTTAAACAGCTGAGTCGCAAGTGTATAGCTTTTTGATTGATACAGTTTTTCACTGCCTTTCTTAAAATTATTTATCGTTTCCGGCTTTAAAAACCTCTGCGGCTGCTCGTCTATTTTCATCATCGCGTTAACAAACGGTGTCGAAACAAACAGGGTGAGCAGATATCCCGCAGCACTTGAGGCAAGCGACTTCGCACAGGCCACTTTTTTGTTTTCTTTATCCGTATGAGGTGCAAGTGCAATTGCTGCAGGGCGGGCCAGCATTGAAAGAGCTAAAATTGTTGTTGCTGAAAACATAGCACCATCCTGTGCTGCGAACTCCAACCCTTTTTTCAGTGCTTTATTAGTATAAATACTTTTGAATGAGATATCCCTGTTTGAATTTACTTTCATCTATTTTTATTAGATAACATAAATATGAAAAATATGAAACAGAGCTTTAAAATTCTCAGTCTGATTTATCTTATATTGATAGTGTGTGCTGTTATTTTTAAAGACAGCCCTGCAGCTGTAATCTCTGCTGTATTTGGAATTACATACACTTTTCTCGCAGGCAAAGGAAATCCTGTGTGTTATCTTTTTGGAGTAACCGGTTCCGGATTTTACAGTTATTTAGCTTTTCATAATGCTTTGTGGGGAAATTTAGTTTTATACCTCGGGTATTATGTACCTATGCAGATTTTAGGTTTCTTCAGGTGGAAAAAACACCTCAAAGATGGAGAAAACGAAATTATTAAAATCTCGCTCTCTGCAAAAGAAAGATTTTTAACATTTATAATAACCGTATTTTTTACCCTGATTGCAATTTATCTGCTATATTTTCTGCATGACAAAAATCCAATAATAGATGGGATTACGACCGTTTTCTCTATTACAGGAATGTATCTTACTGTTAGACGTGCAATAGAACAATGGCAGGTTTGGATGGTTGTTAACGGACTGAGTGCAATTATGTGGGCAATAATCGCATTCAGCGGAGAAAAAGTTTATTCTACAGTAATTATGTGGACTGTGTATTTTATACTTGCAATTTATTTCTATTTTGAATGGAAAAAAGAAGTTGACTCATATTTTTTTCCATTCTAATATTGTTTATGTGTGTGAATAAAGGAGTACTATCCTGTGAAAATTTCTATTAACAGCACCCCGTTTTTGGGTGCAAAAAATGTGTTTATCCTCGATGGCGGAGGTCATGGATGCAGTATGGAGCATTTTGCAAGAGCTATATTTAAAAATACCGATGCTAATGTTAAGTTTCAAAGAGTTAATGTTAATGAAAATCTTTATGATGTAAAAATTATGGACAGTCTGGAAAAAACGCTCAAAGAACTTTCAGATGATATAAAGCCCGGAGATTTCACAATAATCCCTGCACTTGCGTTAGCATCGCTGAGAAAATTAAAAAGAGGGATAGCAGATATTTTAAATATAAATGAAACCCTTACGCCACAAAATTTAAACTCTAAAAAGAGTCTTTTACTGAATATGCTGGAAAAAATTTATAAAAACAAATCAAAATATGAAAAGGAACTTGAATACCTTGACCAGAATTCTCAGGAGTACGGGTTTCTGTGGGGAGTTATACAACAGATTAATGATTTAACCGGAAAAGGCGTTAATATGTATATTCCTACCGGACATCCGGTTGACTATACAATAAAAGATTTAGCCGAAAAAAGAGGACAGAAACCGGATTTATACAGATACATAGCAACAGGGAATGATGAAGAAGGAAAGGTAAAACGTATTCTTGACGAGGTCAAAAACAGCGGTTCTTACAATTTGAACCTTCTTGCTCTTTCTGATGCGCACATAGTTAATATAGAAGGACTACACAAAAAAGATTACATATTCAGTGCGTACGATTCACTGGCTAATGATTCGGAAAGAGGTGTTTACAATTTTTATCCGGTAAGAAACAACAGCGGTGAAGTCAAAGGTTACAGTTTTCAGGACAGAAATACTGTAGAATATACTTATGACGAATACGGCGGAAACAAGGATATTGCCGATTTGCTTAAATTTACCGGTCTTAAGATAAATGATTTTCTTGCAGATGCAAAAGAACATTTGAAGCTTAAAAAGCTTGTACAGCAAAACAAAGATACTAATGTGTGCAGTGATAAGCTGTATAAATTAAACGAAGTATATGAAGAACCTGAAATCCGCAAAAATAAATTAGATTATATGGGCGGTTTTACAACTCGAAAACGTAATCTGGTTTTTGATGTTAACAATCAGGGTGAAATAATGTTTCAGAAATGCAATTGCGAAGGTTCTTCGCGTCCTTCTGTTGTTTCGATGTGGGGAAGCTGTTTTGCAGCAATTAAGGCTGCTAAACGCGACTTTCTGTCTGGTTCGGAAAATACCTGACGGAATGTATAATGTCGCTTTGTATAATCTTTGTAAACTCCGGGCTTCCGCTGCTTGATGCATGAATATGATTTATCGGAATATTTGATATTTCATAATTTATTCTATTTTTCTGTTTTTGTTTTTTCAGGATATAATTGTCGCCGCATATTATTTTCAAATCTTCCGGAATATTATGCCAGCAATGTTTTTTACCAAAAATTGCAATTCCCCAGTCGCCGGTATTCATATATTTATCCATTTGAGAAAAAACAGGACCATCTTTTTCTTTTCTTTCCGGAATATCAATATCATTAACATAATAAAACTGATTTATAGATGCCGGAGAAATACCGATTAAACCGGTATCAGGCAGATAAAACACAGAAGAATTAACAATAAGGCTGCAAAAATCATAACACGGAAGCATATCATCATTAAGAAGCAGAAAATTTTTATTCCTTATCATAGAAATTCCAAGATTCCAGCTGCGATTAACATACAAATTTACCAGAGGTGAATAAATCTTTACCTTCCCGCTCTCAAATTCCAGAGGCGATTCTGCACGGTTATTTATTATCAATATTTCAGTAACGCTTTCATCTTTATCAAGCAGCCCAACCAGCTTCTCCAACACCATTGGCTTCTTCTGAATTGTAGGTATGATTACTGATAATTCGTTTCCCATAGACTTTCCTTCCTTATTCTTTATGCCGGTAAAAAAGTAAAAAACTTCTACAAAAACACAATTTTTTAATTATTCATGTTATAAATAAGAAGAATTGTCAACGAAAATTGCTTTATTGTAGTGTTTCAATATCCGTCAATAAACGCTATCCTTATTTTATGGGAAACTTAAGCAAAAAAGTCGGCAGACGCATAAAACAGTTAAGGGAGAGTTTAAAAATTAAACAGTTTGAACTTGCTGAAATGCTTGATATGGAGCCTTCTAATCTTACGCGTATCGAAAGCGGTTATCAGATGCCAAAAGAAGAAAATCTGGTAAAAATTGCCGGCATTCTGGGTGTAAAAGAAAAAGATTTGTTTGATTTCGGAGAAGAGCAGAACAAAGAGGAATTAATACAGAAGATTAATTCCCTTCTTGAACAATGTGATAAACCTGAACTTGAATATATTTATAACTCAATCAGGCAGCTAAGAATTATTACCGGTTAAATAGGCAAGAACTTCATCCACATGGCCTTTTACCTTAACGTTTCTCCACTCTTTTTCAATATTTCCGTCTTTATCAAGGACAAAAGTTGAACGTTCAATCCCCATATATTTTCTACCGTACATAGATTTTTCTTTCCAGACTCCGAACTGTTCGGCAAGCTGATGTTCTGTATCTGAAAGCAGTATGAAATTCAAATCATGATTTTCTTTAAATTTCTTATGGCTTTTTATACTGTCAGGACTTACACCGATAACAACCGCTGCAGAAATCAGGCGGTTAACATTATCTCTAAAATCGCAGGCTTCTTGAGTACAGCCTGAAGTGTTATCTTTCGGATAAAAATACAGTACAACTCTGTCGCCTTTAAATCCTGAAAGTTCATATTCTCTTTCTTCGCCCTCTGCGCTTAATCCAGCAAGTTTTATTTCTGACATAATGTCCCTCCTTTAAGATAAACTATATACTATTATAAATAAAAATTTTTCATTTATAATAATTGATGAGGCTAGTCGAAATGATTAATGATCTAACAAAGGGAGCACCATTAAAATTAATGCTTTTATTCTCGATACCTTTGCTTATCGGGAACATATTTCAGCAGTTTTATAATATCGCCGACATAATTATCGTAGGGCGTACGCTCGGCATGACTGCACTGGCTTCCGTTGGTGCGGTTTCTCCTCTATTCTTCCTTATTATGTTTATTATTGTCGGTATGACAAACGGGTTTGCTGTTATCACCGGCCAAAGGTTCGGCGCAAAGGATTATGAAGGCGTCAGACGCTCTGTAACAATGTCAACAATATTGAGTACTGTCTTCACTATTACCTTTACAATAATCTGCGCAGCAGCAATGCACCACATTCTTTTCTTGATGAATGTCCCTCAGGAGATTTACAAAGATGCATATTACTACATACAGATTGTTGTTATAGGTTTGATTGTAGCAAACTTTTATAACCTTCTTGCCAGTATAATAAGAGCCCTCGGGGATAGTATGACACCTCTATACTGCCTGATTATTGCATCTGTTTTAAATATATTCCTGGCTTTATTATTTATTCTTGAATTCCATATGGGAGTGCCGGGCTCAGCTTTTGCATTAGTTCTTTCTCAAGCCTTTTCGGCTCTTTTGTGTGTCTGGTATGTAAAAAAACATTTTCCTATTCTTCATTTAAAGAAAAAAGACTGGATTATTGACTGGAAAAAAGAATTTAATTTTGCACTGGCACACCTGAAAGTCGGTATACCAATGGCCGTACAATTTGGCATTCTGGGACTGAGCCTTTTAATAATACAAAGTGTATGTAACACTTTCGGGCCTGATGTTATTGCTGCATTTACTGCAGCACTCAGAATTGAGCAGATGGCAACACTTCCTATGATTTCATTCGGAGTAGCGCTTGCAGCTTATGTAGCACAAAACTTCGGAGCCGGAAACTTTTCGCGCATTCGCTTTGGAGTAAAAAAAGCATCATTGATTAATGTAATATTGAGTATTGTAATGGCGTTTATAATGCACTTCTGGGGCGGGCATCTGGTAAGAATTTTTGTGGGATACCAGAATGAAGATATTGTAAAAATTGCACATGATTACCTTTTCAGAAGTTCTTTATTCTATTTCTTCCTTGCACAGATATTTATTTACAGAAACGCTCTTCAAGGTTTAGGCAGAGCTGTAATTCCTATGCTTGCTGCAGTCGGAGAGCTGCTTATGAGGGCGTTTGCAGCTATTTATCTGGCTGCAAAAATCGGATACTTTGGAGTATTTTATGCAGGGCCTATTGCCTGGGTAGCTGCTTCAATTGTTCTCGCAGCAGGATATTACTCCACAATTAAACAATTTATTTTAAAAACTCAGCAGAAACTGAGGAAAAACAGAAGAGTTTCTTAAAACAAAAAAATATGGTATTATAGATTAAAAGTGAGGAGTGAGTATGGAAAATAATAACAAGCCTGTTGTACATCTGATATCAAAACCGGACAACATGCTAAAAACAATATACACAGCAGCAAGAACCTGCTATAGTGCAGATACACCGTTCAATATTTATGAAAGCACGGATGATGAAGAAAAAATGCTCAAATTGATTGAACGTGTTATAGGTTCAGGACATTATTCTGTAATTGAACACATTCAGGTAACATTTGCAATCTCAAATGTTTCAAGAGCCTGCACACACCAGTTTGTAAGACACCGCCACATGTCTTTTTCACAGAAATCACAAAGATATGTTAAGGAGAAAGGGCAGTTTGATTATATCATTCCGCCTACTATAGCTAGAGATGAAGCTTTAAAGGCTAAATTTATCGAGTTTATGGGTGAAATATCTCAGAAATACCTTGAATTTACAGAAGCAGGAATCCCTGCAGAAGATGCAAGAGCAGTACTGCCAAATGCAGCAGCAAGCTCAATTGTTGCAAGCTTAAATTTAAGAGAAATGATACACCTTGCAAATCTAAGACTCTGCACAAGAGCACAGTATGAAATCAGAACAATGATAAAAATGATGTGCGAAGAACTCCTTAAAGAAGAGCCGTGGCTCACGCCTTACCTTGTGCCGAAATGTGAAAGACTCGGCTACTGTGATGAAGACAAATCTTGCGGAAGGAAGCCTAAACTCAGCGTATGAAAAAGCTTGCAATAACTTTATCAATACTGTTTTTAGGTCTTGTTGCAATATACTTTTTCCTGCTAAAGCCGGAAAAATATGTTGAAGCAGATTTGTATGACGAAATTCTTGAACGCGGAACGCTAAAAGTCGGTATAAATACCGACTCCAAGCCTTTCGGATTTTTTGATGAAAACTGGGAGGTTAAAGGATATGATGCAGATTTAGCAAGATACATTGCTCAATATATCCTAAAATCACCTAATGCTGTAGAATTTTATCCGGTAACTCCGGCAAACAGAATGTTAAAAGTTTCAACCGGCGACGTAGATATGGTTATTGCTACAATGACAATAACCCCGCAAAGACGCGAAATTATTGACTTTTCAGTTCCTTATGATTTAGCAGGTCAGGCGCTTCTTGTTCGCTCAAACAGCAGAATTACATCTATTGCAGACCTTGCTGGCCAAAATGTCGGAGTTGTATTTGGAACAACAGCTGAAAAAAATATGTTAAGCCTTGCCCCTGCTGCTAATATTATAGGTTTCAGGAACTATAGAACCGCTTATACAGCTCTTAAGGACGGAAAAATTGATGCACTGACTTCGGACGATACAATCCTGAGCAGATTTGCATACGAAGATAAATCTGTAAGACTTCTGCCTAAAAGATATACTAAAGAGCCTTATGGAATCGCCTTAAGAAAAGGAAAAGGCACTAAAAGACTAAAAGAAAATATTGACTTTGCAATCAAAGATATGCAGAGAAAAAACGTTATTCTCCGTCTGCGTAGAAAATGGCTTAAATTATAGCAAAAAAATTTTTTATGCGTTTTAAAATACCAAAGGAGAAATAATTAATGAAACTTGAATTTAACATGCAGAGAATTGCCAGGAATCCTGTCGCCTCTTTTGATATTTTTTCACAAAAAGTAACCAAGAGTATAAAGCAAAAAGAAAAAGTTGATGTTTCAACATTTTCTTGCGAACTAATGGGCATAGGGGATGTCTTTGAGAAACAGGGCAAAAAACCTGTAATGAATAAAATGGCTCAAAGACTGGCTGAAACGCTTGTAAATATGGGGGACAGCAATCTCTCTGGAATTATATACAGTTTTCTGATTAAATTCAATAAAGATAACGCAAAAATTGCAGAACAAATTGCATTAAATGCTCTTGCAATTGCAAACAGACAGAAAGATTCCATTCACATTATGGCCAGATCTTATGATTTGAAAGAAATATACAAGCAGACAGAATATGGCAGCGAAAAACATTTAAAAGCACTCTATGGTGAAAAAAGGGCCCTAAAAGACATTGTAACGAATTATGATAATGTCATCAAAAAATATAGAACTGTAACAAGAGAAGCTAAGCCAAAAGAAACTTACGAATTGATGCTGTGCGACAATATATTTGAGATTATTGAAATACTAAAGAAAAAGGAGCCTAAAAGAGCTCTGGAAGAACTTAACCAGCTTCAAGAAGCAGTTTCCAGAATAAAACAGCAGGGTACTAAAGAGAAAAACCTTAGACGGATAAAAGAGCTCTCAGAAAAAATTAAGCCTTAGCCCTGAAAGCAAACTTTTTAAATAAAATATATGTAAATACTGCTGCAGAAAGAGTCGCAATAATTTGAGCAATAAAGACGTTAATATGCAGCACCTTTACAATAATCTCAAGCAAGCCGGCATTAATCATATAGCTAAATACCCACGTTGTACAGCATTTGAGATATTCTTTCATCCAGTTTCCTTTTGCTCTGAATACAAAAAATTTCTGAGTTGTAAAAGAAACCACAGATGATATAATCCATGCAAGCGCAAGTGCTATCTGGTAGGCGTGCTCGCCTAATATAATACAAAATGCAGAATAAATAAGATATGATACGCCGGCGTTAAACCCGCCGACGATCAAAAATCTTATTTTATCTGATAAATTAAACCAGTACTGTTTCATTACTAAAAATTATACTCCGGAATTACAAATGCCTCGTTGTTTGCATCTTTTTCTACAAACTGAAGATAGTAATCAAGAGCTTTTTCCTTTGAATTATCATAAAACTCGTCAGAAATAAGCTCTCTGTGGAGTTCTGTTCTTTCGCCGGAATAATTTCCAAGAACCCTTGCAAACTTCTCAATTGTTTCCAAATCCTCTCCGCCGGCGTAAGCCTTTGTTTTCGCATCGGTACCGGAAGGGCGGATTTCTACATACTTATCGGCAAACTGGAGATAAGTACCGTCACCTACAAACTTAACAGCCTTCAGATTATCAAAACTTAACTCTGCAAATGCTCCGTTTAAGACTTTCTTCACAGCTTCTAAATCTGCAATACCTTCTCTGATAGCTATTGCAAGCGAAAGGTAGAACAGGTCATTTTTGGTTCTCTGCTTTTCACCTTCTACTTTAGCCTGTTTTAATTTCTCAATATCAGGTTCTGATTCATTGTAGTATGAAATATCTTCTCTTACGTCGAACTTGGCAATGATGTTATTTTCATCAAAAATCTCAATAAGATATTCGGAAAGAGTCTTGTTATCTTCTTCTAATTTTGCAGCTAATGACGAAGCCACAATTATTGCCTCAGTGGCACTCTTTTCTCTCATTGCAATTGCTTTTCTGCCTGCAAGAGATTCAATTAAATCTTCTGAACCCATAATCATACCGCCGGATTCTTCTCCGCCGAAAATTAAACGCGGCTGAACACCCAGATTAATTGAGTTTCCAAAAACGTCATCAACAACAACTTCGCTCTCCGGATTATTTTTAATTTGAAGCTCAACTTTTTTCATTATGTTAGCGATTTCTTTAAAACCAACCGGCACGTTAACGACTTTAATACCGTGTGCTTTAGCCCATTCGTCCCATGATAGTGCCGATGCAGTTGTTTTAATCATAAATCTTGGATGGTTTTTAAACTTGCCATGCGATTTTAACTGTTTAACACGATAGTTCATAAGCATTAAAAACGCCTGATTTGCACTGTAAATCGTCAGAATTCTGTCTTCATCAAGCTGAATATATGAAATACCGTATTCTTCCAGCATAGGAGAATTTCCGGCCGCCTCAATCTGGCACACAGTCAGCCTGTCGTGGTCAGGGTCTGTAATAAGCACAACCGTTCCAAGCGGATAATCTGCAAGAACTTTATCATAATGCAATGATTCAATAACAGGGAAAAATTTTTCGCCATCCGGTCTTTTGGCAATCACAGTCGCATCTACCGAATAATCATAAAAAACTTTGTTGCCTTTAGGATCAGTATCATATTTCCCTATTGAGTGGAAGAAAGGATCTTCTTCAATATTATTCCACGCATACTTATCAGCAATACCGAGTTTATCAAGAACACGGCTCAAAGTTCTGTACGCACAGCCGCCCACGCTCTCAATAAACAGCTTCGACTTCATTTTCTTAACGCCTTCAAGATTCTGGGCTACCCCGGATTTAAGATATTCAACGTATAAGTCTACGCCGTCATTTAATTTCGACATGACAGCATCATCAATAAGCGGGTCATTTTTCGGAGCAATCTTAATTTCATAAGATCCGTCTTTTTCCACTTTGTCAAAAATTTCCTGAATTTTGTCTACAAATTCCAGCGACTCTTCCGGTAAATACTGGCTTCCCTGAGAATTCAAGTCCTTTGTAGCGGTCTTCACCGATATACCATGGCTTGAAGTAATATATTCTCCGCCGACTAAATCCAGTTTAAACGCAAGGAAAGAAGCCAGCCATATAGGAATAGTTTTTCTTTCTTTTGGGGTAAGGGTTTTAATTCCCTGAGCTGCCTGTATTCGTGCAATTGCATCGAGATACAAAGCAGAGTTATACCTTACCTCGCTTCCGGCAAGCTTAACAACCTGCTTACCTTCATATTTTTCACGGGCAACAAGCGCCTTTGCTAAAGTCGCAAGTACGATTCCGACAAGATTTATAGGAAATCTTGTATCCTGAGGGAACAAAATATTCTGAGGCCCTCTAATCCCTGCAGTAGATACTTTGGCCTCCTTAGAGTAATTGTCAAACCATTCTTTAAGGTTCAATCCTTCTGGATTTGAATCCGAATGCGGATACAAATGCTCTCTTTTAAGAGTAAAAGTAAACCCGTCTTTATTATCAAAATTCATTAAATCTAAGTTTTTTATATAATCAGGAGTTTTGTCATAAACATTCTTAAACAATTCTCCTTCTAACTCGCAGCTTGGTTTTAATTTATACATAATCCTCTCCTATTTAAGTAAAATAATTATAACATAAATCTTTACATTTGTTACAATCTCATACATATAAAGGGTTGCAAAAAGCAGCTCCATGTTTTATAATAAATATATATAGTATATACTCAATTAAGAATATAAAAAAGGATTTTTATTATGACAATATCGTTTAGCGGTCTGGCTTCCGGATTAGATACTTCATCATGGGTTGAAGCGCTTGTTTCAGTAAAAAAACAAGAAGTTACTGCGCTAGAAACCAAGTTAAAAGGTTATCAAACAACAAAGACAACCCTGACAGATACAAGAAGTGCATTTTCAACACTAAGAAGTGCAATAGAAAAGCTCACTGACGCAAAATTCGGCGGCTCTTTCGACCTTTTCGGAAAAAATACTGCTACATCTTCTAACGAAGAAGTATTTACGGCAACAGCTACAAGCAGTGCTGCAAGACAAAATTATGATATCAAAGTCCAGCAGCTTGCTACTTATACAAAAGCTTTATCTAAAGATGCTGCAAGTGCAGTTGCTGATGACAGCACGAAATTGTCTAACCTTGGTATAACAGAAGGGACTTTCACTGCATACGTTAACGGTGAAAAACACGTTGTTAATATAGGCAAAAATGATACACTAGGCGATTTAAAATCACGCCTCGCTGAATTTGGAGTAAAAACAGAAGTCAGCGATACAGGTGTCTTAAAATTATCTGCACAAAATTCAGGGGATGTAGTTAATATCGGTGCGACTACAGACAGTTCAAATATATCCTCTTTAATAGGTTTGACTAAACAGGAAGACGGTTCATACGCGTCTACAAATTCTCTGTACAAAGCCTCTGTTGCTTCTAAATTAACAGCTGAAGATTCAGGTTTTAATGAACAGATTACAGAAGGGACTTTTACTATTGGTGATGCAACATTCACTATCACTAAAGATACAACTTTGTCTTCATTAATCTCAGAAATCAACAGTAATGATAAAGCTCAGGCGTATGCTTACTGGGATGATGCAACAGGAAAACTTTCTATTACATCAAAACAAGAAGGCGCATCATACATTAATATTGAAGCCGGTACAAGCAACTTTACCGATGTAATGGGCTTTACAACAAGTGAATGGAATGAAGACGGTACAGTTAAGTCTTCAAAAATGTACACAGAAGCTCAAGAACTCGGCCAGAATGCGATTTTTTCTGTCAACGGGACAACGATGACTTCTACATCCAATACTGTTACTTCAGATATTTCAAGAATTGACGGTGTAACTCTTACGCTTAATCGTGCAAATACAGAAGAAGACGGCAATACAACACTTAAAGTAAGCCAGGATACATCCGGCTTGAAAGATGCTGTAAATGAGTTTATTACAGCATATAACGATTGTATAGCAAAAGTTGAAGAAGTTACTGCAAGCGGTGCTGACTTACACGGAGAAACTTCATTAACAAGTCTTGAAAGAACCCTGAAAAGTTATGCTACAACTGCAAATGGCACAAACGGGGGTATATACAAACTTCTCTCTGATATCGGTATTACAACAGCAGCACCGGATGGAGATAATCTTTCAACAGACACATATAAGCTTGAGCTTGATGAAGAAAAGTTCATGAAAGCGCTTGAAGAAAATCCTGATTCAGTACAATCACTACTTGCTGGTGAAAATGGTGTTTTGAGTATGATGGAAAACACCATTGAACAAAGTTTAAAAGCTTCTGTAGGTTTCTTTGATGTTAAAACATCAACTCTTGATTCTGACATTAAGAAAATGGAAGAAAAAATTACGAAGAAAAACTCAAGCATTGAAACTTATCAGGCACAGCTTGAAGCTAAATTCCAGAAGATGGAACAGGCAATTGCGTCTATGCAGCAAAATTATAGCTCCTTCTTATCATAGGAATTAGTTAGCCCATTAATGTTTGAGCAAACTTTAGCGACTCGTCCGTAACTTCGCCGCCGGCTAGTTCTGCGACGGCCTTAAGCTTAGCTTCGCCTTCCAGAATAGATATGTCAACGCTGGTTTTTCCATCCTGTGTCTTTTTGACATAAAAATGTCTGTCAGATTTTGAGGCAATGATTGCCTGATGTGTAATCATAATAATCTGCATAAATTCAGAAAGCGCCTTGACTTCATCTGCCACAGCCTGAGAAGTTTTTCCGGATATACCGGTATCAATTTCATCAAAGATAACAGTACCGATATTGTCGCTCTGTGCAAAAATAGTCTTAATTGCAAGCATTACACGCGAAATTTCACCGCCGGATGCAACTTTTGCAAGCGGTTTCAAGCCTTCTGAAATGTTTGTCGAAATAAGAAATTCTACTTTATCAAACCCGTTTGCAGACAGTTCGCCGCGCTCAAAGTGAATTTCAAACTTAACTTTCGGGAGCTCAAGTTTTTCAAGTTTTTCAATAATAAGACCGGAAAGAACTTTTGCATAATTCTGTCTTTCTTCTGAAATCTCACCTGCAAGAAGTTCAAGCTTGCTTCTTTTCTCTATAATTTCTCTTTCCAGCTCCTCAATATTCTGCGTTGAAAATTCTATACCGTTTAGTTCCTGCCTGAGTTTTTCACCCTGAGCCATAACACTCTCTAGAGACCCGCCGTATTTACGTTTCAATTTGTCGAGCAGAAACAGTCTTTCCTGTATTGAGTTAATTCTCTCCTCATCATTATCAAGAGAACTTGAATATTCTCTCAGGTTTGATGATAAATCTTTCAAAACTTCAATAGCTTCAATAACTTTTCCTTCCTGTTCTTCAAGTGAACTATCCATATTGGAAGCTTTTGCGAGGTTCATTTTAATCTGCATCAAAGCATCGATTATTGCGCCGTCATCACCGGAAATTGCCCAGTATGAAGCCCCTGTTAAATCTTTGAGCTTTTCAACATTTTCAAGCACTGCAAGTTCGTTGTTAAGCTCCTCATCTTCATTTGCAGATTTAATCTGCGCTTCATCAATTTCATTAACCTGAAACTTAAGAAAATCAATTTGTTCCTCAGTTTTATCAGCAGAATTTTTTAGCTCTTCAAGCCTTGCCTGCATATCTTTATATACACCAAACTCTTTTCTATAGTTTTCAAGCATAGTACCGCAGGTATTTTTAGCATACGCATCCAGCAGAATTATATGGTATTTCGGCTGTAAGAATGAATAAGTCTGGTGCTGTGAATGTACGTCGATAAACAGCTCGCGGAAATGCCGCATAAATTCCTGATTAACCAGACACCCGTTAACTCTTGAACGAGAACCGGTTTTGGTAATCTCTCTTGATAGAACAATCTCGCATCCGCAGTTATCAATACCATTTTCATCAAACAGTTCTGATAAATCCTGTTTTTTATTACATAAAGTTAATTCAATTACGGCTTTTTCCGCATCGCCCTTAATAACTTCTTTTCCAGCCTTTGCTCCGAATGCAATATCAATGGCGTTGATAAGAATACTTTTTCCGGCACCCGTTTCACCTGTTATAATATTCAATCCTTCTGCCAGATCCAGCTCTAATTCATCAATTAATATATAATTTTTTATTAAAATCTTTGATAACATACCCTAACTATCTTCTTCCCCGTCATCATCATAATCTTCGTCTTCTTCATACTCGTCAGCTTCGTCGTATTCAGGCTCGTCCTCATAGTTTTCATCTTCTTCCGGTTCTTCCTCTGAATACTCTTCAATACCGGCTTCCGGCTCAATAACAGCATTCCTTCCTAACATTTCCTTTATATATTCAAGTTCCTGTTTTACTATTTTTTTAGAAAACGTGAGCGTATAAGGATTATCAAGTGCCTGCTCCAGATTTTTACAATACTGCTCAGAATCGCCAATATACTTATAAACTCTTGCAAGACAATAATACAAATCGCCATTATCCTCTTTATCTAATCTCGTATTAAGGATTTCCAGTATTTCTTCTGTTTCACCTGTTTTCAAACATATTTTAGTAAGCAGCTTATACGCTTCAATATCAGAAGAATTATACTCCAGAGTTTTTAGTAAATACTCTTTTGCCTCCTCAATATTTCCGCTCTTGTAAGCAATTGAACCGAGATTAAAATATGCCCAGCTGTAGTCCGGAGAAATTTCAAGAACTTTTTTGTAACTATCTATCGCAAAATTTGTAAGCCCGTCGTTCTGGTATATAAACCCGAGATAGAAATATGCAAAAACATCTTTTGGATTGATTGCTGCTGCTTTTTGAAAATTATCCAGAGCAAGATTTTTTTCGTCTTTATTAAAATAACAAACCCCCAGATTGAAATAACAATTTCCATCCTCAGGGTCTGTTTCAAGAACCTTGCGGAAAGCGCTGATTGCCTCGTCCCATTCTTTTAAGTCCACCAGAACATCCCCCAGATTGTAATAAAAATCTTCCTGAGGAGAAATTTCAACAGCTTTCTGATAACACTCTTTTGCTTCCGTAAACTTTTTTAATTTTTCATATACAATGCCTAAATTGTAGTAAATTTCAGCATCCTGCGGAAAATATTTTAAAAGATATTTCAAATTTCCTTCTGCTTCTTCATTAAAACCATTATTAACCAGAAGTATTGAGAGTTCTCTTCTTGCCTGAAAGTTTGAAGGATCGTTTTTTAGAATATTCTGAAGTGACTCGATATCATTACCCATATATTAATTATAACAAAGTCAGTATAAATAGTAAATTTTTGTAAATATTTTCATAAAATTTACCCTTCAACTAGCAAAAAAAATTAATCAGAGGTTTTAGAACAAATGGATGGTTGATTAACTGCATAATATGATATAATTTAATAAATAAAGCGAGGTAACTACATGAGTGAAGTAAATGGTCCAAAATTTAGTGTAAATCAGGTAAATTTTAACGGTATTCAACAAAAACCGCAGGCAGAAGTTCCTGTAGAAGAACCGGCAGCAGAAGCTCCGAAATTAAATGATTTTTCTGACCCTAAAGCTGAAGCACTCGGCCGCTCAATGTTGTTTAAAGGTGCAGATGATACTAATCATGATTTGAAGGCACTGCTTGAAAACCCACAAATTGCAGAAAATTCAGACAAAGCGTTTGAAACAGCACTAAAAGCTGCTCAGGATGCAGGTCTTGAAAACCCTTATGAAGAAGCTGCCTCTTTTGCAACCGGCGCTATTTAGACTCTGCATAATAAAAAACACCCCATTCGTCTGAATACGGTGTTTGTTTATTTTTAATAATTGACAGTGTCTAATTTATTTCCGCACCGTCGGTGGCTTGAAGCTGTTTTGACTTGTAATTATGGATGACCGCGTCAACCAGTAAGTCGTAAGAAGAACTCTTTTCTATATTCGGAAATTCTTCTTTTAATTGTTGTCTGACCATTGCTTCCAACCTCTGTTCGTCAGCCTTTATTTTTAGTTCATTGCTTGACAATGACTCTATATATTCTTCATTTGCTTTTCTCTGTGAGCTTGCAAATGTAAGTAAATTTGCTTTTGTATCTAATGCTTCTTTCAGTGACTTGAAAAATTTCAGGTTGAACATAACGACCTCTTTAGTTTTACTACCTTCACTTTGTACTATATTAAAGTCCCCTCAAGGTAAAAATTGACTCTTTTCTTTTAAGTTGTTACAATTTTTTACATTTGGGAGAAATCTGTTAGTATTATATACTTATTTTTCAAACTCTTCAATAGTGCAAGTCTGTTATTTTTTATATTTTCATCCTTATCCATGACAAGTACGTCATCAAAGAATTTTGTTACAACAGGGTTAATTTCTGTCAAATCAGTGAGATATTTTGCGTAATCACCGTTAAAACTAATTGCCTGAACTGCTTGATATAAATCTTTTTCAGCATTTTGGACAAAAAGTTCCGGCCTAACTTCTCCAGCATCTTCTTTCAAAATACGCAAGACTCTGTTAGCATTCTCTACAAGTTTCTCATCAACTCCGCCTGCTACTGCTTTGACGCGTTTTACATAATCACAAAAATCAATACAAGGATTGTTTTGAGCGCATGCTTCCAGAGCAGTTTTTGGATAATCGTTGTTCAAGAATATAATAGCTCTTTGTACGAAAAATTCCTCAACATCTTTTTTAACGTCTGCTTTTACCGGAAGAAGTGCCAGCGTTTCATCAATCAATTCGGAAACATTTAGCTTCAAATTATGCTCAAGGATTGTCTTGATAATTCCGAGAGCTGCACGTCTTACGCCGAGCGGATCAGAAGAACCAGTTGGTTTTTTACCGGAAACGAATACTGCACAGATTGTATCCAGTTTATCTGCAATACCAACAACCTGACCTTCAATAGATTTCGCTGTTTCAGAATCAGCATTGAGCGGGAAATAATGTTCTTTTATACCTTCTGAAACCTCCGGAGCTTCTTTTGAAACTCTGGCATAGTCAGCACCGATAAACCCTTGAAGCTCTGTAAACTCAAATACAAGGTTTGTTGCTAAATCAGCTTTGCAAAGTTCTGCAGTTCTCTTAATAGAAGGTTTATTTATTCCAAGAGAAGATGCTATTTTTTCAGAAAGCTTCACAATACGCTGAGTTTTATCATACACAGAGCCCATACCTTTTTGGAAGGTCATGCCCTTAAGATTTTCAACATAAGCCTCAAGCGGTTTCTTGGTATCTTCATTAAAGAAAAATACAGCATCATCAAGCCGGGCCTTAATTACTCTCAAGTTTCCGGCTTTAATATTTTCAAATTCGCTGCCTGTATAGTTTGTAATAGTTACAAATTTATTTGTAAGTTTTCCGTCTTTTGTGTACAGAGCAAAATATCTCTGATGGGTTTCCATAACTGTTACTGCAACTTCCTGAGGTATTGTGAGAAAAGCTTCGTCAAAATTGCAGGTTACGGCAACCGGCCATTCACAGATGAATGTAACTTCTTCGAGTAAATCATCGGAAATTTTTGTAACAGCGTTAAGTTTATCTGCTTCAATTTTCGTCAATTCTAAAATGCGCTGTTTTCTTTCTTCCGGATCAACAATTACGTTTGCCTCACGCAGCTTAGAAACGTATTCATCAGGATTATTAATCACAATATTTTGCCTAGAAAATCTATGTCCGTTTGTTATATTGGAAGAATCTTTATCAATAATTCTAATCTTGACTTCTTCATTGTCCAAAATTGATAAAACCCATCTTATCGGGCGGGAGAATTTAACATCATTGCTGCCCCATCTCATAAAATGAGGGCCTTGAAGTTTTGAGAAAATTACCGGAACATTTTCTTGCAGCAAATCTTTTGTATTTTTACCTTTAATTGAAATTTTCGCGTAAACGTAATTATCTTCAATATAGAGTTCATCTGCTCCAACTCCGTTTTTCTTCGCAAAACCTTCTCCGGCTTTTGTGAGGTTATTATTTTCATCAAACGCCGCTTTTGCAATCGGGCCTTTTACAACTTTTTCTACATCAGGCTGAGATGAAGCAAGTCCATCTATGATTACAGCAAGACGTCTGGGGGTTGCCATTACGTTAACTTTTTCATATTTTACATCACTGTCATTTAAAAATGTTTCAAATCCGTTTTTCAATTGAGAAATTGCCATTGGTATAAACTTATAAGGTAATTCCTCAACACCTACTTCCAATAAATATTTACTCATTTATATTTCTCCGTTTCTCTTTAAATTATACATGGAAAAGGCAGAATTTGTAAAAATATATTAATATGCAGACAATTTTCTTTACTAAAAATACTTTTTTAATATATGAAAGTTCTTTTTAAGCTGGGGAAACAAAACGACATATTTCAAAGTGCTTATGCAAATTTCACTAAGCGCTGCCTGAGGCCTGAACAAGAAATCTTGAGTGCAAAAAACGATTATATCGAAATAAGAGATTTATTTGTACACGGCGGAAAGGTTGAAGACTTCTGCAACAGAACGGTCAAATTGTCTGACGAGTTGAAAATTAACGGAAACAGCAGACTAAGCGACCTTTTAATAAATGAACTCAGCAAATTATGCATTAATTTTAATATGCAGGCAAAAGCAGAAGAACTCTTGCATATAGCGCTTGAAAACAGCCGTAAAAAGAATGACGGACTGCATGAACTCGCAAGGCTTACTGATTTAGAATATTTATATAAAAATCTTAATGACCGAAAAAATCTGTTTAATATACTTCAACAGAAAAAAGAATGCTGCAAAAAGGTTATTGCTGAATATGAACAAAATGTGAAAAATTATGATAGTATTCTTAAAAAACCAACTCCAAAAGAAGGAGTTCAGACACAGCTTGCATTCACATACTCGGATTTAGCACATATGCTTGAAAGGCGAAAACCTAAGGATGCTGTTAATCTGTATACAAAATGCAGAAATATTTACGAAAGTCTGGGGCGCGAAAGAGAAACAGCTTATCTTAATGAAAGAATTAGAAGGCTGAGTGAAAGATACGAAAAATTATCTTTGAAGCCTTAGCCATAAGGCTTATTTTGCTTAATATATTGTAATAATTTATACCTGAAGACTTTTATTATACTGAAAAATAAGTTATAATCTGAGAAAGGAGTTTGTATGAAAAATAGATTTAAGCGTATAATAAGCTGCATATCCTTTCTGGGCTTATTTCTTATGTCATTTTTAGGTCCGGAAGCCAAAGCCGTAAATACTTCTAACGTACCGGAAGTTTCTAATACCGCTGTATCCGTACAGAACAGCAGTAAACCTTTTATACTGTATGCCGGCATTGAACTAACAAACAAAGATAATGTAAAGCTTGCAGGTCATTATTCCCACCGTTCGCATTATTCACACAGCTCGCACAGTTCACATTATTCTTCAAGATTTTAAGAGGAAACATGAAGCAATACAAATTTGCGAAGTCTGTTTTTGATAAAGATGCTATTTTGAAAACAGTATACTTATGGCAGGACATATTAGTATCGGAAGATGAATTTAATTATATTATAGAGGTTAATTCTCCAAATAATTTTGATATTGATAAATTTAATTCTGATTTACAGGAACAACAGCTCAGAGAAACTCTTAACGGCCAGTTCGGAGAATTAAGAGAAGCTATTTATAACAAAGCTTTTGAAAGATTTGAGGTTTTATAAATTGTCCTCATATATCATTCTTCCTTTTAATTTTAAATATTCAGATGATACGGTTCTTATGGTAAATCAAGCCGGAGAATGGATTATTGCCCGCAGAGATGATTTTGATAAATTCCACTCATACAAGCTTCAGCCTCAGAATGAATTTTACAAAAGATTAAAAGCCAAACATTTTCTTACAGTACCGGAAGAAAAAGAACAAGTTCTTAATTTGCTTGCAATAAAACTGCGAACCAGAAAAGCTTTTGCACAATGTTCTCCAAATTTGCATATGATTGTTGCGACACTGCGATGTAACTGTCTTTGCAAATATTGCCACGCCTCAAGTATTGATATGTCGGCAAAACAGTATGACATGAGCTGGGAAACCGCAAGAAAAACTATTGATTTAATTTTTCAATCACCGTCCGACGATATTAAGATAGAATATCAGGGCGGAGAACCTCTATTGAATTGGGATATAGTTAGAGAAAGCATACTGTATGCCAAATTTGTCAATAAACTTGCTGGAAAAAACTTAAGCTTTGTAATTTGTACCAACCTGATGCAGATTACAAAAGAGCAAATTGATTTTATAAAAAAACATTCAATTGAAATCTCAACATCGCTTGACGGGCCTAAACAGCTGCATGATACAAATAGAAAATCCAGAATATTTGAAAGTTCATACGACAAATTCATTGAAAACTCTAAGCTGATTAATGATTGCGCACCGCTTTTGACAATTACAAAAACAAATATTAATAAGCTTAGAAGTGTGATTGATACCTACGTCAAGCTTGGGTACAATACAATATTTCTAAGAGCTTTAAATCCATATGGAAATGCCGTCAAAAATAAAGCTGAACTTGATTATTCAACCGAAGAATTTATTTCTGCATACAAAGATGCACTGCAATATATAATAGAACTTAACAAGAAGGGAATAGACTTTGTAGAATGCTATACCGCTCTGTTTCTTACACGTATACTTACCCCGTTTTCAACGGGATTTGTAGATTTGCAGTCACCATCAGGCGCAGGCCTGTCCGGAGTAATTTACAATTATGACGGCAAAGTTTATCCAGCCGATGAAGCAAGAATGCTGGCAAGGATGGGAGATGATTATTTTTGCCTTGGAACTGTAGATGAAAAGTTTTCCGGAATATTCAACGGGCAGGTTATGCACAGCATAGTCCGAAACTCCTGTGTTGAGGCCATGCCGGTATGTTCAGAATGCGTTTACCAGCAGTATTGCGGAGCTGATGTAATAAGAAATTATCTTGAAACAAAAGATTTAATGGGAAACAGGAGAAAAAGCGGCTTCTGCAAGAAAAACAAAATGGTGCTTGATTATATATTTTATTTATTAAATAAAAATGATGAACAGATGATGGATATATTCTGGTCGTGGGTAACAAGACGGCCGTATGGAGAAATAAACCTTGAAAAAAATTAAAGGCGAACCTGTTAACATAACTCAATTGATTACAGGGAAAATAACAACAAAAAATAATATTTTCGATAAAAATAGAATAGTCGTATGTGACAAACTTCCTTTAATCAGATTTGGCGCCAAATGCTTTATTGTGAAAGAAAAACCTGATTGCAAAATACCGGCAGTCAGAATAAATTCTCCCCTGCCTTTTCAGGATGGGGATGTTATATCCATAAATCCAGACGGCAGCTGCTCGGTTGTATGGGAGAAAAACTCCTGCCATAATGCTTTTTATGTCACGGATTTATGTAATTCTAAGTGCATAATGTGCCCGCAGATAGATGGCAGGCAGTCAAGATATGACGAGTGTTTAAAAATTCTGGGCTGCATAGATTTAAGAAATGATAAAAACATTGGTATAACCGGTGGTGAACCGACTATAGAGCCGGAAAAATTGTTAAAACTTCTCTCTAAAATTGCCAAAAAATCTCCAAATCAAAAAGTGCATATTTTGACTAATGGAAGAAATTTTGAAGATATTAATCTGGTTAAAAATTTATCAAAAATTGAACATCTTGATATATCTTACGGTATCCCGCTGTATTCAGATTTAGCAGAAGAACATGATTTTATAACCGGAGTAAAAGGCAGTTTTCAGCAAACAATCAAAGGTTTGTACAATCTTGCACAGTACAAACAAAAAATTGAAATAAGAATAGTCATATTAAAACAGAATTACCGGAAACTCAAAGATATTGCCGAGTATATCTACAGAAATCTGCCATTCGTAACCCACATTGCACTTATGGGAATGGAATACCACGGAAGAGCTGAAACGAATTATGAAGATATTAACATTGACCCTTATGATTACAAAGAAGAATTGTATGAAGCAATCAGACAATTTGTAAGATACAACATAACCGCAGATGTATATAACATTCCTCTATGCCTTGCTGACAACAGAATAGAAGAATTATGCAGGGATAGCATTTCATCGTGGAAAAAAGCTTTTCTGGATAAATGCAGTAACTGCAGGAAACGGGAGCTTTGTTCCGGTATTTTCGAAACCTCATTTACACAGAGCAAATATATCCATCCTTTTCTATAAGTTTATAGAGGAATATGCAGAAAGATTGCAAATGTTATAATCTGTAAATGCTTTTCATATTAATACTTTGCTCATCAGTTATACTTCTTGCAATATTCTCCAGCAAATTTCTGGATGCATTAGGTATCCCCGCCCTGCTTTTCTTTATGTGCCTTGGAATGTTATTCGGGACTGACGGCATCTTTAAAATAAGCTTCGCCGACTTTGCAAACACAAAAGATATTGCCTCGCTTGCGCTCGGATTTATAATTTTCTACGGCGGTTTCTGCACAAAGTGGGCTACAGCAAAACCTATAATTGCAAAGGCTGCTGTACTCTCAACAGCAGGAGTTTTTCTTACGGCAGTATTAACCAGTATTTTCTGTCATTTTGTACTTGAACTCAGTTTTCTCGAAAGTTTTTTGATAGGTGCAGTTATAAGTTCTACAGACGCAGCTTCAGTATTCTCAATTCTAAAAGCAAAAAATCTGCATCTGAAAGAAAACACAGCCCCGCTTCTGGAAATAGAGAGCGGAAGCAACGACCCGATGTCGTATGTACTCGTTATTCTCGCAATAACACTTATGCAGAACCAGAGCTCCGGATTTGTAATCGCATTATTTTTTAAACAAATGATTTTCGGGATTTTAATCGGAGTTCTGGTTGCAAAAATATCAATTTACATATATGAAAAAACCAGTATTATTACTGATGAAAACGGCTCACTGTTTATTATTGCGCTAGTTTTATTATCCTATCTGCTTCCGTTCTTTTGTGATGGAAACCCGTTTCTTGCAGTTTATTTCCTGGGAATAATTCTTGGAAACGCAAACATTCTAAATAAAGTACCAATGATGCATTTTTTTGACGGCATAACAAAACTTGCACAAATAGGAATATTTTTTACACTTGGCCTTCTGGCTTTCCCGCGCGAAGTGCCTTCAATTCTTCTTACAGGTATGTTGATATTTTTATTTTTAACTTTTATAGCACGACCGGCAGCTGTGTTCTTGCTGCTATCTTTTTTTAAATCAGGTATTAATCAGTGTCTTCTTGTTTCCTGGGCCGGACTCAGGGGCGTTGCCTCAATTGTTTTTGCAATTATCGCAATGGACAGCGGAATTACCCTGCATTATGACTTGTTTCATCTGGTCTTTTTAATTTCTATACTTTCTGTTGCAATTCAAGGAACATTCCTGCCGCTTGCAGCAAAAATGACAAATATGATTGACCCGCATGTTGATATTAAAAAAACATTTAATGATTATGAAGAAGAATGTGCTGTAAAACTCCTCAGAATTACAGTTCCCAAAAATCATGAATGGGTCGGAAAGCCCATAAGATGCGTAGAATTCCCGCAAAAATCTCTCGCGGTTTTGATTAAACGCAAACAGGAAAGAATTATTCCTAAAAATTCTACTGTAATTCAAGCCGGAGATAACATAACCCTTAGCCTGCCAGCTATAAATTTACCGGATGAGTTGTAACTATTTGTTAAAATTTTTATATAATTTAGCAAAAAATTTTTTATTTGGTTTTAAAATTAGTAGTTAAGTGAGTGTGTATTAAAAAAGAAAGGTCTATTTATGTTTATTAACTCTGTTTGGGGCAGTTCAAATTTTCCTGCAAAAAATTATACTTTTAAAGGCGGGCCAAAACCTGAAATACTGAGAAATCAATTAAAAGTTCTTCTAACTCAAGATATATGGGCACAAAATTTAAAAGTAAAAGCACCTGAAACTGCGTTAGAAAAAGAAGTATTGCTTGAAATTTTACAAAACAGACTGCGCCTGGACAGGTTTGCAAGACTGTCAAATCAGAGATTTAAATTAAGAACACAGTCAAGCCATCTAAATTCTTTATTAAAAAATAATCCAAATCATCCTGACATTCCAAGGTTAACAGAAGAGCTTAAAAAACACGGAAACTTGCAATCAACCTTAAAAACAATGGATAAAAATATTGAAATGGAAGCAAAGAAAAATAAAGCTGCTCTGGATTATTTTAAAGAAATTGAAAACATTGAAAATAAATATTTGGAACAAAAACTTCTCAAAATTTCTGCGATAGATAAATACTATCACCAGATTAATAAAAATAATATTAATAAAGACGAAAAGCTTTCCACAAAAGAACTGATTGATATAATTTCATCCGATGGAGCAAAGAATATTAATAAGCCGGCGGCGGTGCTTTCTAAAAAAGATTTGTTGTTACGGCTCCAAAATCAGTATGAACAGCTTCTTAGAGAAAAAATTGATGTTTACTCAAGACAGACGAACCATAATAACATTGCACGGGAAGCCAGAAACTTTGTCAGAAATAATAACTCATCATTGCTCAAAAAATTTCCCAATATTGAACATCAACTGAACAAAATATTTGAAACGATTGAGCAGAAATTTACGCATAAAGTTGACAGACTGGCAGGCGTTGATATTTATCCTATAGGGGATATCTGGAAAGATATGAGGGTTATGGAAGCAACAATTCTTGCGGCTAATATTGAAATACAGGAATTAAGAGCAGGACTTGCAAAATTCCCGCACAGTAGAAAAATTAAAGATGCACTCAAGAAAAAAGAAAATCTTGTACAAAAAATGAAACAAGAGTGGCTGGAAGGTGCAAAATTCAGTGTTAAGTATGAAGCAATAAACCGTGAAAGAATGAATGCTGCTGGAAGATTGTCTGAATACAACTATTTGACAGGTGAAAATAAAATCATACAACGCCACAAAGAAGCTATTGAAATTTATAAAAACAATAATAACAGTATTCCTGATGAATTATGGGCAAAAATCTTAATTTAACAGCTTCCCTTAAAGTTCTTTAAATTCCTTTTTAAAGATTTTAAGACATCTATATATGTTTTTAATTCAATATTATCTGCATTTTTTGTTAAATGCATAATTTCATCCTGTAAAGGATTATTTGTTAACGGTGCTGATTGAACAAAATCAAGAATATTGACATCAAGCACATCTAAAAGCTTTACAAAAGTAAGATATGTAGGATAGTTCAACCCTGCCTCAATACGCGAAATTTGTTTTTCATTTAATCCAACTTTTTCTGCTAATTCAAATTGAGTTAGCTGCTTACTCTTTCTGTATTCTTTAAACTTATTGCCTATAATCTTTTTGTCAGTTTCTAGTATCATTCAATAATTATTTTAAGACCTCTATGTTACTTTATAAACAATACAGATGTCTGATATTTTCAATTGACAACCAGACATTCGTGTACTATCATAATGATTAATTAGTCACATAAATGTAGAATTTTGGAGTTGAGAGTTGCAAGAAGAAGTAAAGATTAGTATTATAATCCCCGTCTACAACGTAGAAAAATATCTGCATGAATGTCTTGATAGTATCATTAACCAAACATTTACGGATATAGAAATAATCTGTGTAGATGATGGTTCTACCGATAAGTCTTCGGAAATTTTAGAAGAATACGAACAAAAAGATAAAAGATTCACTGTTATTTCTCAGCCCAATAAAGGTGTATCTGCTGCCAGAAATCGCGGAATGCAGCAAGCTAAAGGCAAATATATAATGTTTGTTGATTCAGATGACTGGCTGGCGCACAACGCCTGCGAACAAGCTTATAAAGCTGCAACAGGAAATGATTGTGATATATTATTATTTTCTCATAATAAATTTACTGACCAGACCTGCACCAGTGATGGCAGACTGCAAGATTTATATATTGAATTGGAAGGCAAAAGCACTACTTTTGAAAAATCTGCGGAAAATATCGTAATTAGCCCGTGCGAACCATGGGCAAAATTATATAAAGTCGAATTTTTGAAAAAATATAATCTCAAATTTCCGATTAATATTCAAGCCGGTGAAGACAGGGTTTTTTATATTAATGCCTGCCTTCATGCAAATTCAATTTCTGTCTTATATGAAAATTTATATTATTATCGTCAAAATACCGAAAATAGTCTATCAAAAAATAATAAAACAACTTTACCTCATTTATTCAAAACCCATATTGCTATAAAAAAAATATTACTCTCTGCAAAGTTAAAAGATTTTAATATTATTTTCGCACATTGTTTAAATAAAACTATTTATGCATATCTCTGGCAATGGTACGCAATACACAACAGTTTTGTTCAAAAGAAAAACATTAAATATTTATACAAAATAGCTAAAGAATGTAAAAAAATCCCAAAAGAAAACAAAAAATACCTTACAGAATACGATAGGTTACTACAAGCTATTAGTAATTATAGAAAACTTTACTGGACAAAGCTCTTTGAACCGATATTTGAATTTGAAATAAGAAGAAACAGGATTGTTATCTATTTATTTGAAAAGCAGATAATTAACTTTTCTACAAATAAACTCTTGAACTTAATAATGAATCTCCGATACCAGAAACATTTATTTAAACTTAGGTTTTTAGCCAGACGTCGAAAAATTCAAGTTGGATTCTGGGTTACAGAAATTCAAAAGTGGAGTTCCTGTGCCTCATTATTTGAAGCATTATTAAAGAGCAAACATTTCGAACCGTTTGTAATGCTTGCCTATTTTAAAAAATCTGAAATCGGCATTTCACCTCAAGAACATATGTTAAAAGGAATTAAATTTTTTGAGGAAAAAGGAATAAACTATAAAGTAGTTTATGATATCAAGCAACAGGTACATATAGAACTAAAAAAAGTTAAACCGGACATCGTTTTCTACCAGCAGCCCTGGTTAATTCCTGATAACCAAAATCCGTTCAATACCAGTAAGAATGCACTGATTTGCTATGTCCCATACTGCTACTATTCACTAAACAGCTACATGAATTATTTACTTGGTTTTCACGGCAAACTCTGGAAATATTTTGTAGAATCTGATTTGCATAAAGAAGAATACCAACAAAAGTTTAATGCTAAAAATTGTACAGCTATTGGTTCTTGCAAACTTGATAGTTACAAAACTCTTGATAAATCGAAAATAGATACAATATGGAAAACTAACAAAAAAAGAATAATCTACTCACCTCATAATTGTTTTGAACAGGAAAATATAGATTACGCTACTGCAACATTTGACAAAAATGGTGAATTTATCTTGCAGTTAGCAAAATCCCATCCTGAATATGAATGGATTTTTAGACCGCATCCCGTTTTTAAAGACCGTGTATTAAGACATAAGATTAAAACTCTGTCAGAAATCGAAAATTACTTTGAAGAGTGGAAAAAAATCGGAACTATTTACACCGGCGGAGATTACTATGAAATGTTTGCAGGCTCTGATTATTTAATTACAGACTGTATTTCATTTCTTAGTGAATATTTACCGACCGCTAAACCGGTTATCCATTTGAGAAAAGATGAACAGAAACAAAGCTTTAATAATTTAGTAAAAATGATTACTGACTCTTACTATAAGGTTTATGATAACGAAACTCTCTCAAAAATATTCAACGAAGTTATTGTCAATAATAATGACTATTTAAAAGACAAACGAATTAAAAATATCAAACTTTTAATGATAGATAAAAACAAAACTACTGGTGAAAAGATAACAGAATATATGGAAAAAGAATTGTGGCAGAGAGGATAGCATGAATTTTCAAGAATACTTAAAAATTTATAATGCACAATCAAAAATAAATAAATTAGCTAAAAGATACAAAAATAAAAAAATAGCCGTATATGGAGCCGGTCAATTTTCGCATGCAATATTTTCAAATTACGATTTATCCAATCTGAATATTGTTGCTGTTGCGGACTTAAGATTTGAAGACGAATCCAAAAGACAATTTTTTGGCTTTAAGTGCATTGCGCCAAATGAACTCGGAAATATACAATGCGATGTTATACTAATAGCAAATTTTGATTATAATTTCTTCCTTACGCTGTTAGATGACCACATCTTATACCTTACTCCAAATCAAAACATAGAAGTCAGACCATTTATCAGACCAACTTTTAAAGACTTGTTCCTAAAAAAGGATTACATTTCATGTTAAAAAATTATGCCATAATATTAGCCTCTGGAGCAGGAATCCGCTTTGATAATGATTTACCTAAGCAGTTCATTAAAATTGCCGGAAAAACTGTTCTTGAACATTCCGTTGAAATCTTTGAACATAATTCTTTAATCGATGAGATTATTATTGTCATAACTCCTGAATACAGAACTCTCACAGAAGAAATTATCTTAAAAAATAATTGGACGAAAGTTTCCAAATTGCTTAACGGCGGGAGTACACGCAAAGAAAGTTCTTATATCGGAATTAATTCAATTAAAGATAAAGAAGCAAATGTAATTATTCACGACTGTGCCAGACCATTTTTAAATCAAAAAATAATTTCTGACTGTATTTCAGCTTTAGATGAATACAGCGCTGTTGATGTTGCGATAAAAGCAAGTGATACAATTATCAAAGTTCAGGATAACATTATAGATGCTGTTCCCCATAGGAATAGTCTTATGAGAGGGCAAACTCCTCAATGCTTTAAGCTGTCTGCTATCAAAAAAGCTCACGAACTATCAAAAGACGATAATAACTTCACTGATGATTGCGGCCTAGTATTAAAACATAAACTATGTCCTGTTTTTGTTGTTGAAGGTGAAATCGAAAATATTAAAATCACATACCCTCTGGATATTTATATTGCAGATAAATTGTTTCAATTAAAAAAATCAACTTTACCGGAAGACATCCCCTTAGAAAACCTGCGTAATAAGGATATCGTTATTTTTGGCGGCAGCAGCGGTATAGGCAGATGCATCTCTGAAATTGCACAAAAAAACGGAGCTAATGTATTCATAACCTCTCTGTCTAAAGGATGCGACATTTCCCAATTTGGACAGGTAGAAAAATTTTTAGAAAAGGTTTACTGCAGGACTAAAAATATTGACTGCGTAATTAATACAGCAGGAGTTTTAAAACTGGGAAAATTAGCCGATAGAAGCGTATCCGACATACGCAAAGAATTTGAAGTAAATTATCTTGGTTCAATTCATGTTGCAAAGGCATCCATACCATACCTAAAAGAATCTGCCGGCGCATTATTACTGTTTGCATCAAGTTCTTATACCAGGGGAAGAGCATTGTATTCTACATACTCTTCTGCTAAGGCCGGCATAGTTAATCTTGTACAAGCGCTTTCTGAGGAGCTAATAAACGACAAAATCCGTGTAAATGTGATTAATCCGGCAAGGACCAACACCCCGATGAGATATAAAGTGTTCGGGAAAGAGCCGGAAAAAACTCTTTTGAACCCTGTTATCGTAGCAAAAAAATCACTTAAGGTTTTACTTTCTGATATCACAGGACAGGTTATTGATGTGAGGAACAATGATGATTAAAGAACAATTATTTGAGGACTTGTATGACAAATTACCGGATGTCGGAAATTTTGTAATATTCGGTGCTTGTGCAGCAGGAGAAAAAATTCTGAATGACCTGAAAATCTATAAACCACTAACCAAGGTAATCGGTTTTATTGATAATGCTGTTGATGGAACTTTTTGCAGCCTGCCTGTCTGGACATTAAAAGAGTTTACTGATTTTCCTAAAGAGAACTATGATATGGTAATTATGGGAACTCGAAAAGATTTTAGTACAGTAAACTCTATACTTGATTTATATGATATCCCTTTTCTCATACAAACCCCATTTATCAGTGATTATTATAGGGATGTTTTACAAGTACTTAATGAAAATAATCTTGAAAAAGTTATTAATATTTTCGAAGAAAAAGAAGACAAGGATTTATATAAGCTTATTTTCAAAATCAGAGCCAAACTAACCAATCCACAACTGGCTGATGATTATTTCAGACAAAAACATGTATTAAAAGAAAATGGCAATTTTACAATTAAAAATCAATATTTAGAAAAAATAAATAAAAATCAGGTGAAAATAGCATTTGACCTTGGATTAAATTCTGGTTTAAATGTCATTGCATACAATAAACTTCTGCCAAATCTCGAAAAAACATATGGTTTTGAAGTTATATATGATTATGCAAAATGCGAATGGATAGAAAAATTTATACTTGATGGAAGATTAAACATAATTCCTTTTGCGTTAGGGAATGAAGAAAAAATTGGTAATTTCTATCTCAACAAACAACTCTCTGTTTGTTCATATTGTGATTTTTCCAATAATAACCCGCCAGCTGATATGGCAAAATGGGAAAAAATACAGATTAACGCAACAACAATGGATAAATTTTGTTGTAACAATAATATAATGCCTGATTTCATAAAAATGGATATTGAGGGTGCAGAAATGCCGGCTTTAGAAGGCGGAATTAAAACAATACAAGAGTGCAGACCTCAGCTTGCAATCTCAATTTATCATTCAAATGAAGATTTCGTAAATATACCTCTGTATTTAAACAAAAATCTTAAGAATTACCATTTCAAACTCGGTCACTATTCGCCCTGGCGTTCTGAAACAGTTCTTTACGCAATACCGGAAGAGATTAAGTTTTGACCAAATCCGCCCAGTATCCATGGTTTAAATTACCGTATAAGATCTCTGCAAGTCTTGTTACTTTGTATATATGCTCCTCTTTTTTGCTTAATTTTTTAGCAAGCATACATTCTTCAATGCTGCCGCAGTTTTTGCAATCATATCTTGCATTTGAACAATCTTGATTATATCGGGTAAAATATCCATATTTTTTTACAAAAATTCGCCTGGCTAAAATCAGATTTTTTCTTAATTCCTGTGCAGGTCGAATGTATCCGTTTAAATACCTGTCAAATTCTTTCAGGAATAAATCATCATTAGTAATTGTCAGGCATAATCTTTTTGTAAAACCTCTTTTGCAAACATATTTAGGGCATGGAACTTCAACTTTAATATTCTTTACTATAGTTGTAATATCAAAATCCCATTTACCAGATTCATAATCTTTAATCATTCTTCTAAAATAGTGTAAATAGCAAATTTTACCATAGTTTTTATAAACCATGTGTCTTAATGATGAAACCATATAAACCTCCTTTATTATGATTTTATATAAAAAAGGCCAATTGTTGAATATTATATTGGTTTTTTGTCGGTGTATATCAAAGAATGAAGGTGTATATTAAAGCTAATGACACGCCAACTGTAAAACGCAGTCGTTGCAAAAAGTATTTTGAGAATCATTCAGGTTTAACCAAAGACCAGATTAAGCTTGTTGATGCAAACAGAGTTGCACAGCAAAACGAGTTAAAAGCAATAAACACCAAGATTTGTCAGGATTGTATCAACAAGCTCACTATGTTTATTATGCTTAATGGGATTCAAACATACTAAAAAGCGCCCGAAGGCGCTGATTTAAATAGTTCCATTTGTTTTAAATGGTGGAGCTTGACATACTGTTTGAAACTCCGAATTTGTGGAATGGTTATGTAGCTTAAGATTGAGGTCTATTTCAAAGTCGTAAAAATTTTGTTTAATAATCTTAATGAAAATTTTTGGAAAATGCAAGGGTTATATTCTAGCTTCTATCAAACTAAACCTTTCGGTTAGTAAACCTTCTTTAACTAATTGTTGACATAAGCGTTTCTCGATAAAATAAGGGTATTTTTCGCTTTCTATCATTTGTGGCGTAACTTGTAAGGAAAACTTTTCATTTGAAGACACACTCCATAACCACCAAGTAGCTGTCATATCAGGAAAAATTAAAAAAATGTCATTGAATCGTTTTGCATCAATATATTTAGCCTTTATTTTATTGAAAAATTGCTCTCTTTTATGGTCTATCATAAAATGAGTATATGAACCATACTCATCTGATATCCAATCAAAACGTTCTACTAAACACAAAACACATAAATTGACACTTGGAGTAGAGTACTGTTTTTTAGCTTTATCTTCAATTTGTTGCTCTATATAACAAATAATATCATCTTCAACATTTTCAGAAGTATAACTTACCGTTCGTAATCTATTAATAAAGTTATCTTTCTTTCTATTTTTACATTTATCTGACGCTAAAGTGAATTCAAAAGGATAGCCATTAAATAGATAATCAGGTTCATTTTTATTAGGATTACCCTTTTCCCATTTATCAACCCCTAAAACGCTTTTCATTACAAGCAATGTAAATTCTTCATTTACTTCTTTTTTGAAAAAATCTTTCGGCAAAAATGAAAGTACTTCAAATACTGGAGGTTTTATTTCATCATTCATAAAATTTTTCTATTACATTAAACTTTAAACAAACGTATAATTAAAAAATTACATCCCCTTAAAAAAATCTTCCAAAGAAGAATCTAAAGCATAAATCAAGTGATACACATTAGCAAATTTTGTATTTCTTTCACCACGCTCGACCATGCCTACAAAATTTGTTGACAACCCAACTTTCTCCGCTAATTCTGCTTGAGTTAAATTAGCCTTCTCTCGTTTATTTTTAAGCCTTTGCCCGAATAAATTTAGGATGTCTTTTTCGTTCATCTTTAGATTATCGTTTCTATTTGTAACAAAATAAATAAACTGAGCGTGTTATTTTAAAATCCTTTGTGGTATAACTGAGTGTGTGATTTTTAATTGAGAAGGATTTTATTTTTATGAAAAAGATTGTACTAACTTTATTGGCAGTACTCATATCTGCAAATATCACTCATGCGACAGGATTAGACCCAAGTGCTAACATCGACCACGGTCTGATTTATTCAGGTAGCAAATTCCCTCAAAGCGTTGGGAAATCTACCAACATTACTCCGCCTAAAAATCTAAGTGAGCTTAGATGTGGTATTTCAACCGCTTCAAATATCCTAGGACTAGTTGAAACAGGTGACGCTAGTATAGAAGCTGCTGCTAAAAATGGCGGAATAACAAACATTCATTACGTTGATACAAAAATCGGGAAAGTTTATATACCGCTTTTATTTATACCAGTTTATGTTAAAGAAACAAAAACATTAGTTTATGGAGATTAGAAAAGGAGAAAAGTATGAAAAAGAATTTATTTACGGCATTTTTATTTGGACTTGCATTTTTGTTCACTCAATTAAATGCTAATGCAACGGGCGTTTTCTACACAAATGCGACTTACCCTGTAACTGCAACAGGAAGTAAAGTAGAAAACCTGCACAATCTTAAAAAGGGTGAAGCTTCGACTACCAACATTCTTTATCTTGTTGAGACAGGAGACGCAAGCACTGATACAGCAGTAAAAAACGGCGGGATTAAAAAATAAGCTATGTTGATGTGAATGTAAAATCAATCTTTATATTCTGGGCTAAAACAACTGTTACAGTCTATGGAGAATAAAATAAAAGGGCGATTTTATCGCCCTTTTATTGTTTTTCATAAAACTTTGCACAACTTACTCCGAGTGCTTCAATAATTTTATACATCTTGTCAATTGTTGTATTTCTTTTTCCTCTTTCAACCATTCCGATAAAATTTGTTGACAAGTCAATTTTCTCAGCTAGCTGAGCCTGAGTTAATTTTTGTTCTTTTTTTATTTCACGAACCCTACTGCCAAATAGCAGCAAGTTGTCTTTTTCTTCCATAATAAAATTATGTTTTTGTTATGGTAAAAATTGAACAAACTGAGCGTGCGATTTAATAAAGATTATATTTATAGGAATTGCAGAGATTGGAATTACTGAATTTAAGCAAAATATAATTTGTTCATGGGGAACTGGACTCGAACATACTAAAAAAGCGCCTCTCGGCGCTAATTTTGTGAGTACCACTTGTTTTAAATGGTGGAGTTATTCACGCAACGCTCGAACATTTTTGAAATTTCCGAGCTTGCGAGTTGATATTCGCAATCGCTTATTTTTCTTAACAATAAAAGTTGCTGCTTAATGCTCAAGCATTGCAATAATTGCTTCAAGTTCTTTTTTAATCATAATTTTACATTTTTTGTCTAACGCTTTGAACCTTTTTGCAGTGATGATTGATGCAAGCAAAAGTTGCGAGCTTGTCATAATTTGATTAAATAACGATGTGACAATGTTTTTTGTTTCCCAAAAGTTTTTCCATATCGGAAGAAATTCTTCAAAATCGTTTTCCATTTCTTTACCGAAAGCAAATTCTTTCATATCTACAACTTTGTCTTTGTCCTTTTTCATAAATGGAATTATAACATAAAAATTCATGCGTCCCTGAATGTCCAAGTTTTTTATTTTTATATTCAATTTTATAATAAAATTTATAACCTTGATTTTATTGAATTTCAGACGAAAACTTATTGTTTTTTTACTTAATTTGAGGGACTTTTGTCCCGATTTGTCCAGTTGAATTTTATTTTTTTGCAGAAAATATTCCGCAAAAATATTCTGTTTCAAAAAAGAAAATGTTGAAAAAATTTTCCTGCGTAATTTTTTGATGTGCATTTTGCTTTTATAGCGTGCCTTTTGAGGTTGAGGGCAAAACCTGCAAAACATGCACAAAATTTTTTTCAAAAAATGAGCGAAGGAACGCGAGTTTCTCTACCCGCATGACCCGGTGGGGCGGGGAAGTACCTCGAGGGGCTAAAACCCGCTCAAATAGGCACTTTCACAATTTAACAATAAAAAAGCACTGAAAGCGTGTGCCATCAGTGCTTAAATGGTTGCTGTTAGTTATAAGAATGAAGAAAAGAATTTTGTTTTGTGTCCATAGAACAAAGCCCGCTCAATTATCAAGCGGGCTGTTGCACTACATAATAGGGGAATGAATGAAGAATGTCTTTATATTGTTTGAATAAACTTTGCAACTGCGTTCAATCTATTCAACCAACCGTTCAAAAACTTCTTTTGATTGCCGTATTTTGCGAACTCGTAATATTTCGCCCGCTTTGCTTCAATATATTTTTCGGGGAACTTATATTCAGCAGCTTTCAGAAATTCCTCATTTCTTGTCATTCCTGTTGCTTTGACAATACCTGTCCCCATATTGACCGCAGTGTCGAAACAAAGAACAGCAAATTTCTTTGACATCTTTTCGCAACCTGATTTCAACCAGTAGTCATTGAAGTAAATGTCCTCAACTTCCTGTTGTGTTATATATCTGACAGTCTGAAGCTGAAGTCCTTTTCTTTTTCTGTAACGATTGTAAGTGCTTTGAGTGATTCCTTTGTTTGTTGCTCCGCCTTTGTCGTCAGGGTCGTTGACAAAACCGCCTTCCCATTTTAAAACAAAAGCAAGAGCTTTTTTGAAAAGTTCGTTGTATTGCATAACTTAACCACCTTTGCAATTTATCATTGCGTAATATACAAACGACCACATCTGAACAATTCGTCCGTTGTGATTTATTTCAATGATTTCTTGTTCCATTGTGAAAACTCCTTTTTGTTTAACCGACTTTTGCTTCAAGGTCTTCAATTCTGTGATTTGCGACTTTGATTTGTTCTTCGTTGATTTCTTCCTTTTTCTCAAGTAAGAATTGTCTTTCAATAACGGAATTGTGTTTGTCCTGTTTGTCTTCCAACCGGGAAAGATTTTCTTCAAAGCGTTTTGAATTCTCAGAAATTTTTTCAGAAATATTTTCTTTTATATCGTGCAATTTGTCTTTGAAGTCCTGCTTGATGTCGTCAACAGTTTCTTTGAAACTTTTTTTGATTTCATCAATTGTTTTTTGAAAACTCTTTTTATTTTCTTGCAACTGTTCTTTGTGTGCTTCCTGTTGTGCTTTCATCTGTCCTGCGAAAAACGCAATCGCACAAAAGTTCACGCAAACCGACAAGAACAACCCAATTATTGTGAACAAAATTTCAATTTTCACTTTCTCCCCCTTCCGCTTTTATCCCTTTTGTATCAATGTAATGTTGAAAATGTGCGGGAGTTATACACCACGCGGGAAGGTTGCAGAACTTCCGAATGTCTTCGGAACACAACGCAATATATTCTGAACAAATCAAGCCGGGACGGTCTTTCTGTTTCCCGTTCCTGTGAAATATCGCCGCAAGTAATAAACTTCTTATATCGCCTGTTCCATAAGGAAAGCCGATGTTTTTCTCAAGAGTTTTGAAATTGAGTTTGAGTGGATAGAGCTTAAATTCGTTCTGTGTGTTCTTTTCAATTTCAAACCATTTGTTAATTGTATAGCGTCGTACCCCTTCAGGAATTCCGAGCTTTTTGAACCCCTTTGCGTGCGATTCGTAAACCCACCATTCACCCAGCCTGAAGACTAACGCGAAAACATGTGTCGGAATATCTTTCGAGTTTGGAGCATAACTTTTTGAATATTTGCGAATTTTCTTTGCAATCAAACTTGTTCCGTATTGTAAACCGATGTAAGTTTTTCTTTTGTTTAATTTCTGAAAATTTATCATTCTTCATCCCCTTTGTGTCTTTTCTTATATGATTTTGAGGTTTTCTTCAGCTGTTTCTGAAGAAGTTTGTTTGCTTTTCCGAGTGCTTTGACAGCTGCGGTTGCAATTTGTTCTTTTATGTCTTCAGGAAGTACAGGGACACCGTATGTTGTCAAATAAGCATTTGTGGCGTTTATCCCCGCAAGAATTGCTTTCTTTTCCAGTTTGTCAACGCTGCCGTTTTCATCCAGCTTTGACAAAATTTCGTCCGCAATAAAGTTTTCAAGTTTTTCTTCCCGAAAGTCATCAATTTTAATTATTATTTGTTTTGTTTTTTTCAAAATTTTTCTCATCTTTTCTCCTTTTGCACGCAAAAAGAGCTGCCAAAAGACAGCCCTTTGAGCTTATGCCCTGCCCGAACGTAACAACGAGAATGCGGGACCAGGTCCACAAACCAGCCCCGCAGCAATTGCGTTCGCTATTATCTACCCAACCGCCCAGCCACGAATTTTATGTTTCGACTTCAGCTTCTTTCTTCTCTATGAAATATTGTTGCTGCTTTACAGCAAGAAACATTGTCAATGCTGTAAGGTCCTGAAGTGTCATTTCAACAGCTCTTTCTCGTTTCTTTGTTGAATCGTAAATCAACATAGGAAATATTGAAGGAAATTTTGTCCCTTTTTCAATTAAACTGACGTAAATTTCTTCAGCCCATTTCGGCTTATAAGTGTAGCCTGTTTTTTCGTATTCAACGGGAGTGTCGAGCTTGTAATCATATTCAATCTGTTCAGCTGTTACATCTTTATTCTGCACACTGCAAGCGAGCTTAAATTGTTCAAATTCTTCTTTGCTGCAATATGCTTCAAGATATGAATATTTTATTCTTTCGTTTCCGTCATTATCGGAAACAGTGTCAGCTGACACGTTGATTCTGATATAAACTCCGGTTTCGGAACTTGTTTCGTCGAGTTTGACGGGTTTTTCAAAACTTTCTGATTTTCTGAAGTTGAACATTGCTTTTTCTCCTTATTTTTATTTATTTTTAACTGTCTTGTTCTTATTGCCTGCCTGCAATTTTTTATGTTGACATACGGTTTGATGTGTTTTTCAAATACTCCGCGAGTGTTTGTGTGTTTAAATACTCCGAGCCTGCTCATTAGTTGACAGCTGTCAAACGCGGTTATTTTCGGCTTTTTGCTCATTTTGCGTGCTTTTCGGGTTGCTTTGAGCATTGTCGCCCGACGGATTGTTGTTTTGTCCCGGTAAAAACGAAACCCCATAAAATCAACAAAACGTCCTTTTCTTTTCCCGTCTTTTTTGTCAATATAATCAAATCTATAAAGTTGATAATTCTCTTTGACTTTGAGTTTCAATTTTGAAAGTTCAAACTTAATCAAATTGAATGATTTGTGCAATTCTTTTTTATTTCTTCCGAATATTTCGACATTATCAACATAGCGAAACAGCCCCGCAGCTTTCAAATCTTGCTTAATATAATGATCCAAGTCTTGCAAATAAAAATTCCCGAACCATTGCGAAGTATAATAACCGATAGGAACTCCGACGCGTTCTTCGTGTCCGTCTTCAAAAACGGCAATATTTGAATCAATAATTTGTTCAAGCAAAAACATCATTTTTTCGTCGTGAATAATACGACGGAGTTTTTGTTTCAAAATATCTGTATCAATAGAGGGATAAAATTTTTTGATGTCGAATTCTAAAACATACTTGCAATCAGCGGGGTGTCTATGAATAAATTTTTCAATTGCTTTCTTGCCATAATGCGGACCACGTCCCGGAATAGAGCCACAAGAATACTCATACATTCCACGCATAAAAATAGGCTGTAAAACTTGAATAACAGCCCAGTGAATAATCTGTTCGTCTTCAAGGTCAGGTTTCAAAATGAGCCTGTATTTATATGAAGTATGGTCGTAGAAAATATCTGCTCTATGCTTTTTAGCTTTGAACTCTTGATTCAAAAGCATTTGCTTTATTTTCTTTATATATTGAACTTTATTCTTTTGAATATGTTCAGCACGGTCTTTTGCTCCGCTTTTTTCGTCTTTTCCTGCGGTTGCATTATCAATTGCAAGGCTCAAATTATAATCACTTATTACTTTTTCAAATAAATGATTATAAGATTTCACCACAATTTGATTTTTCCTTTCTTATCTGTCTTATGGACTTTCAACCGCAAATTCTTTGAATATACATTCTCCGTTTTTACTTATGTTACTAATCCATACCTTCTGCGACAAATTTTTGCCATGCGGGCAAGGAACACAAGAAGCATTATTGATTTTTGTTAATAAGAAATGGACGCCCCGATGTTCCAGTTCACCTGCGAGGGAACATTGTTCAGGTTCGACGCAAAAGTACCAACAAGCGAGCCATTGTTGCAATTGCCACCGACAAGGGCAACTTCTTGAACCCCTTTTCTATATTCTATTATAAAAATCAAAAATAAGAAGTGGACGCCCCGATGTCCCATGTCGAGTTCGACGGCAATTCGTTCAAGTTCGAGCAGAAAGAGCCAGCCAACAACCCGCAGATACAAGAGCCACCGACAAGGGCAACTTTTTATGTCCCTATTTTTAATTTTATTATAATACAAACAAATTCAGGGAAGAAAGAAAACAACATTTTCAGCTGCTTCTTTCAACCCGAAAAAATTTGCGCCGAAAAGCCTTCGGCTTTATTGATATGGGGGAGAAATCCCCCAAACCCCCTTATAGAAGGGGTTTACAAGAAAGGGACGCCCCGATGTCCCATGTCGAGCTCGACGGCAATTCGTTCAAGGCCGAGCAGAAAGAGCCAGCCAACAACCCGCAGATACAAGAGCCACCGACAAGGGCATAATTCGTCTGTCCATTGTTGAACCACAAACCGTCACAATAGAAAGTTGAAGAACTTCCGCTTGCTTCGCAAGGAAAAATTCCCCATTGAGTTAAGGCTGCCTTGCTTATATAACCGCCTGACGTTCCTGAAGGGGCTGTTCCGATTGCAATATATCCTGAACCCGTTTCGTTGTAGCCTGTCGCTGCTGAGCCGTCTTCTGTGCCGTATGTTAATTTTATTTTTTGTGTTCCTGAAACATTTATCCAGCCCGCAATTCTTTCCCAGCGGTCGCCCGTTGCGTTTTCTTGCCCGAACATTTTTATTCCTTCATTACCTGAAGAACCCCAAAACAGCCCTTTTGTATTCAAAGCACCTGTCGTGTGTAAGTGCGACACTTGAGATCCGCCCGAATAATGCCCGTTGCCGAATGTTCCTTGAGAATCAGTTGTTCTGCCGATTAAAACTGTCAGCATTTGAATAAGAAGCCAGTCTGCAAGAACTCCTGTGAACCAGCCTTCGCCGTTTGCAGCAGCTGCGTTTCTTTCTGCTTCGCTTGTTGTGCTGCTTTCAGGTCTTTGTCCTGACAATGAGCGGAGCTTGCCTGAAATCAAACTTCCTTCATATATAGGCAAGAATATTTCGTCAAGCAAATCACCATTGTTGTTAATATGAGCGTATGCTTTGAATGCTGAATCAACTTGTTTGTTTGCTATATAAACATAGAAACGAGTTCCGACTTTGACATATTTCAACCAAACTTGCGGAATTCCGACCATTGCATTACCGTTATAAGAAGCATTTGCAATGTCTGAAGGCTCTCCGTCTTTTTTCAAAGCATAGTTGTATTCGTATAATTCATAGTCAACAGTACCGTCATTTTTCAGCATACAAGGACGCAAGTTTCTTATAAACCACGCGTCAGCCCAGTCGCCATAATCAAAAAGCCCGGTTGAGAAATTCATTTTTGCGGGCTTGAAATATTCGTTGTCTTCAATATAATGAACGCGTGTTGCGGGGTTCGGGTCGAGTGTATCAATATAAAAGCCATAAATAACAGCCCCGAAAGCATTGTGCGTGTCGAGATTGACAACCCCGTTGACTGAATAAGGAAAAGCTCTGTAAAAGTATTCATTTTCTGTGTCAGGAAGTTCGTCAACGAGTGCTTCAGCAAAATGAGCGTCCCGAACTTTGCTGTCTTTGATAAGAGTTCCGTCAGTCGAGCTTGCAGGATAAGAACCCTCTTTTCTGACAATCATTGTTCCGCCCCAAGAACACAAATATTGTCCGTCAATAACTGTGTCTTGAGGGTCTGTCCATTTCAAAGAAACTTGAGTTCCTTCTTTTTTCATTTCTAAATTTCGACAATTTGACGGGGGAAGTCCTGCTCCGCCTGTTGTGACAGTGCCGCCTGCTGACCCGCCGCCGATGAGATTCACTTCTGCCATTTTCTTTTCTCCTTTTCCTACTTAATAAGCTGCATTTGTAGAGCAACAGGAAGAACAGTTGCTTCTTTTGCATAAAATGTGATTTTTCCGTCCGTCGTAACTCCGCGATAAACTTTTGAAAATTCTGCAACTTGTGCCATTTGTTCACTGTGTGTCCCAGCTGGAACAATTGTGATTGTCGGAGCGTCAGTTTCAGACAATTCTTCAACTTCAATTTCTTGTGTGAATGGAACGCTGTCGCCTTCCCACTCCGTTGAAAGTGTTAACTCTCTGACAATGATTTGAGTTCTGTCAGCACTGTGAAACTTGTTGTCAATAAAAGTTCCGCGTTCAATCCATGCTGTGTTGTCAGCGTTTCTCTGTTTCAAGACTGCGTTTGCTCCTGAAGTATCAAGCCAGTGCATAGCAGGATATGTTTCCGTCGGTTCAGAAGCTCCTGTGTTGCAGCTTGCAAGTGTTGCAAACGCTGCATTCAATTGAGTTAAGACTTCAAGCCCTGTTCCGTCTGTGATTACAACTGAAGATTGCATTTTTTCTCCTTCCTTTGTGCAACAGAAAAGCCCCGCCTGATTTGACGAGGTTTTCTTTATTTGAGTGAGTGAGCGAAATTTTCAAGCGAGCTTGAAAATTTCCGAGCGAGCTTGAAACAAGCTCTGCTTATATTTTTATGTTTTTTAATATCCTTGAACTACATAATTGATTGTTTTTTGAACTGGTTGTCCGTTATTTGTGATTACGATGTAAAAAGAATCTGTTGTCGGATTGCTTATGATTTCGTCATCCCCTTGTTCTTTATTCAAAATAGTGACTTGAACATTCGGGATTGCGTGAAAATGCTTTGCAAACTGAATTGTTGTTCCTTCAACTGGAATAAGAATTCCGTTCCCAGTTTCAACAATGTCAGGAACATCAACACCGATTTTAAAATCATGTAACTTTGCAACAACGGAAGTTGAGTTTGAAGCAAGAACTGCTCTGAATTTGAATTTCTTTCCGAAATATTCTCCAGCGATGAAGTCTTGCCATTCTCCGAATTCGTCGTCGTCCCCGGCAATAGCAATCTGAATTTTTGAATTGACGATTTCAGCTCCGTTGCTTCCTGACAGACTTTGAACAAGCGAAAAGAGTTCAATTTGTGAAAATAAACTGAATGGGTCTTCTCCAACAAAGGAATAATCACAAGAAATGTAACAACTTGTAGCAGCTCCGATGTCAATCACGTTTTTTGCTTCATAAGTTCCATAAGTTGCAAGCGTTCCACCCAAAACTAAAGAACCGACTTTTGACAAAAGTTCAATTTCAGAAAAAAGCATAGTGCTTGTCAAAGTCAATTCTCCAAATTCGTTCACTGTTACAAATTCAGATTTTTCACCCTTCCAACCTTCTGTTTTTTCATCATGAATCGCAATCACATTCTTAACAAGTCTTGCTCCTGAAATTTCAATTGCAGCAGCATTTTCAGAATACACACCATAATCAGGAGCAAAAGCTTTTATAAAATATGTGCCGTTGCCATTTGTTGTGTACCTGTTAACAGCTATTCTGCCTAGAACTTGACCTTTCGCCCAAGATTCACCCTTTCTGACTTCATACAAAATATTTCTCGTATCATCAACAGGATTCCATTCTAAAATGTTAAAACCGTCAGAATAATAACTTGCTAAGCCCTGAATGTCTTCAGGGGCTTGTTGCAGAGCTGTTCCTTTAATTGTGTAGAAATAAGGCTCAACTTCGGCAAGCGATTGAAAACCTGACCTGAATGTATTGAATGTCGGAAGTTTAACTGCAATTTTCTTCCCTATGTCGTCTTTTGTGAACGGAATTTTCAAAAATGCAGGAGCGTCAATTCTGCAAAATTGAGTTCCTGCATTGTGTGCTTTTGCTTCTGTTGCGTATGCAGAACGGTTCAAATATGAAAGTTTATATTTGTAATCGTCAACAAGTTCAGCGTCAGCGTAAGCAAGCAATTCTCCGTCAACATAGCAAAGAGTGTTCAATCGTTCCGAATCTTGTTTTGAACCCGAAAGAAGCTCTGCTTTGCTCATTGAAACATCAACACAAAGGTCGTGAATTTTGTCGATGTCTTCGTTTGAAAGCGGAAGCGTTTCTGTCAAAACACCCTGTCTGACAGGCTGTGTCAATTCGCCCTCTTTTCTGTATGTTTCGCCGTCGTCTGAAACCCACACTTCAGCACCGCCGAAAAGATTTTCGGGAGAAGAAATTCCGACCCATACTTCAAGCGTTTCTTGAGTAAGTTCAAAAGGCGGTTCAAATACAACAGCGGGGTTGATATTTCCGACCCCTTGAGAATAGTCAATTTTTGTTCCTTCAGCTCTTTGATGAGAAATTTTTGCAGGAGTTGCCGCTCCGACAACAAGTTCTTCAACTTCGAGCTGAAGCTGCCCGTCATCTTCGCTGATTGACTTAATTCTGACAAGCTCTCTTTCAAGCCCCAGCTTTTTATATGTGATTGTCACAATGTCTGCGGGTTCAAGAAGAATAAACTTCAACGGCAATTTGAACTTGTATTTGTTACGAGCCGCAAGCATTCTTTCAAGTGCAAGCTGAACTGTGCGTTGTGCAACTTCATCTGTGCAAATTTCATGAGCCTTCAATGTGTCAGCTGGACGCAGTCCGTGAAGTTCTATGTCTGCAAGGTCTTGAGCTTCAACAACTTCAAGATTATAGTCATTCGCCCGGTTTAAATATTCGAGTTTGACGGAATTGTAAACGTCCGCCTGTTGCGTTCTTGTGCAGACTACGGGTTCATCGTCTGCAATGAAATCATCTTCCGTCAAATCATAAATCGGAGTAAGGTCAGGCTTCCACGTCTTGCCATTTGCAGACAATTCAGCATCGCCCAGTGGAACGACTTTCAATTTTCCTTGCGACCACACAAAAGTTGAATTCGCAATTTCTGCGATATTTGACAAAATTTCCTGACATTCATTTTGTGAATCATAAACGGGAGAAAGAAAGACATTTGAAGCAATGCAAAAATCAGAAAAATTTTGCAAGTCTTCAATTGCTTCTTCAGGAAAACCAGCTCCGTAAACAGAATTAGTGAGAATATCAAAAATAATGTCTTTAGGGTTTGCGTCGAGTCTGATTGTTGAATTGTATGTCAAATATATGTGAGCTGATATTGCTCCGTAACCGTTTAAATTGAATGAATATTTGCTGCCGTTCTTTGAATATCTTGTGAAGTTTTCAACCGTCTTTTCTTCGCCGTTTGCGGTGTAATAGACAAGTTGACAGCTTTTGTCCGATTTGTAATATTGAGCATAGTCAAGTTCACCTGTTACCGTTGTTAATGTTCCCGAACTTGTGGAAAAATTAAAACCTTCAGTAATGACAGGGTCAACATCGTCTTTGTTCGCTGTGAACTTTCCATTGACTTCAAAATTAAATTGCGGAACTCCTGCCGAAGATGTCAAATCAATATTCCCTGCAACATAAGCAAGGTTTCTATAATTCAAAGCGCGTTCAGGGTGTAAGGTTTGCATTTCCCCCCATGCTCCCTGTTCATTTGTTCCACGAAAAAGATTGAAACCAACATCAGCAAGCGAAAGGACTTCATCACCCACAAGGATTTTTTTTATTCCTTGAATTTCACCGAAACAAAGTCCTATTAAAACCCTTGCAGTGTATGTGTAAGTTGTTTCAGATTGACCGCCGCCACGTCCACCTTTCCCCATACGTCCGCCGCTTGTTGTGTGAGCAGTAGAAACAAAATCAACGCTTTCAATAATGTTTCCGCAAATTCTGTTTGTTCCATAGACAACAGACTTTGTTGCGCCGAATGTAGATTGTTCATATTTTAACGCATTTATTCGCGGCTCTGTCTGCGACACCGCCTGTGTTTTTTGTCTTTGAAAACCCATGTTTCTTTCCTACTCTTGCCAAAATGAATATGTTGCAACTTCTCTGTTTTTGTTGACTTCTTGATTGTAGTCTTGCAATGTACAGCCGCGAGTAATGCAGTTATCAATCATTGTTCCGTCTTCATCAATAACAATTCCCGCGTGGTCGATTAGTTTTGCATATCTATAAAGAATAATGTCCCCTGGACGTTTTTTCCGTGTTTCTGTTCCAAACTTTTGAATTCCTTGCAAATATGTTTCTTTACATGTATGAAAACTGAAGTCAGGCCGGTAGAATTCAGGCTGAAACAATTTAATCAATCGGGCTTCTGCAAAAACCATAATCAACAAAGTGTGACAGTCTGAAGCCCTATAAGGAAGCATTCCATTGATGTGATACCTTGCACCGAGATATTTCTTTGCAATTCGTACAATGTCTTGTCTGATTTCTTCTTCGTGATGTTTTATATATCTTTTTGAATATGGTTTGAGTTTGCTTATTCTTTCAATATCAGGGTTCATTTTTTCTCCTTTACAGACTTGAATCAGCTTTCGGAATGAACGGAGTTCCGTTGTAATTTGCAAGATTGAAAAATTTTTGCTTGCACATTGAAATTGTTTTGTCGCAGCCCGCAGAAACAATGAACCAGTCGCCCTTTTTAGGTTCAAAAGGAAGCGGGGTTGACAATTCAAGAAGTCCGTTTGATTGCTGCTTGATTGATTTCTTTATGTTCTTATTTGCACCGCTTATGAATTCAATTACTCCGTTTTGATAATAACTTCCGGTCCTGTACAAATAACAAACAATTTTCTTTCGAGTGCTTCCGCTCTCAACAGTATTTTTTTCAAAATGGTCTTCTTTTTTTACACCGCAAGCGTTGCAGTATAAAGAATAAGAACATGAAGCCTGATAAACAGCCGAAGGAAAATCTTGATTCAAAAGTTCTGTCAATGATTTGACATTAAGTTTGACATAGCTTCCCGATACTTCTTCAACATCAACATTCCCACTGAACATATTTTCAAGAACAAGTGGTTCTTTGTCCCAGCCGTCCTTATAAAATGCAAGATCTATTTGAATTTCAGCACCGTCGAAAGTTCCATTCCTGAAGGCTTCAATCATTCTGACAGTTCCTACAAGATTTTCGTCTGACGGATTCAACTCAATTGTTACATCATCAACCGACAAACCGCAGTCCCATGATATTTCAGAACGAGCAATGCAAGCACTGTCGCAAGAATATATCAAATCTTTGTAAATAATGTCAAAATCAGCTGAAGTGTATGCAAGAACAGTTCCATTTGTGAGTTTAAATCTGTATAAGTCCGCAATTCTTATTTTTTCGCTATCTTCAGAAGCAAGAAATTGAACAAGCTCAGGACTTGCTTTTTTCATTGTTTTTTCTCCTCTATTTAACAGTAAGCAAAGAAATTTCTCCGCTCCAAAGTCCGCCCCATTCTCTCTCAAGTTCAAGTTCTTCATTTTCAAAACGTACTCTGAAATAATAAGAGCCGCTCCAAGAAAGAAGGCTTCCAGCAGGCGGCGCTTCGTCAAATATAATCAACCCAGTGTTTGAATATCTGAACGCTGTTGTTTCTTCTCCGTTTATGAATACGTGCGGGGCTTCAACAATACCTCTAACGGGTTCAATCCAGTCGGGCAATGAGCGAACAAGCTGAAATTGAATTGAAACTCCGTCACCGACTGCGAACGCTTGATTTTCGCAATGATTTTCAACATCGTCCCTGTAAAGAAAGTCTTCAAAATTTCCACCGACAGAATTGAAAAAACCTTGCAGTTTTTCAAGTTCTCCTTTTGTCAGCGTAACACTTTGAATGCTGTCGTCGGTTATGAAATTATAATTCAAGCCAATGCGATAACGCGGGAAACTCCATTTTTGAGTACGAGTTTCCCGCCCGCTTTCAGATTCATAGACATTTGATTTCCATATCGGAGTTTTTGTTTTTTCTATGGACCACCCCTGAAATTCGGGGAATATTTTATTCGACATTTTCAGCCTTCCTTTAATTTGTAAGTGGTGTCAGTTTGCGTTTCTTTATGCCTTTTGACAAGTTTGAATGAATTCTGTTTGTAAATTCATCAAGCCTTGATTCAAAGCTCTTTGCGTCTGTCGCAGAAATAGGCATTGAAACTGAAATCGTGTATTGATTTGTAGTTCCGCCGCCCCCATTTAACGCGGATGTGTCAGGCAATATTGTTCCGCTTCTGTCTGGAATAAACAATTCAGGTCGTTTTTCTCCAACAATATAAGGCTTGCCAGCTTCAACTGGACCGCCTTTTTCTCTAAACTGAACCATTGCAGAGCCTGCTGTAATTCCCAGACCTGTTGACAAGGCGGCACCCGGAGCGATAGCCCAGCCGACAAAAGGTATCATTGCAGCACTGTTTGCAGCGTTGGCAACGGCTAAGTTAGCCACCCCTTTTGCAGCAAGTTGAGAGGTTGCGGCAAGCACACCGAGTGAAACATTCAATAGCAACGCCGTTATACTTGCAAGTGCGGCTTCTACCGTGAATAACCCTGTAGAGAGGGCAATCACTGCCATATTGACCGCAGTTGTGCCTGAACTCAAAGCAAGTGCAGCCATAGCCGCCGACAATTTTAATGTCGGAGCAACGATTGCATTAATGCCGCCCGCCATAGTGCTGGAAGCAGCCGCCATTGTACCAGCTGAAGCTGCTTGCGTTGTCGCAGCAGCTCCCGCCGAAGCTGCTACAGTTGCGTTGCTTGCAGCCAAAACAGCATTTGCTGAATTTAATACCCCAGCAGAACCAGCTGTCGCGGTGTTACTTGCGGCAACAAGCCCGTTTGAAGCAACAACAGCCGCATTTGTTGCAGTTGTTGAACTTGCAAAAATGCTGTTGTAAGCTACTTGAAGCATTTTCTGTGTCACCCATTCAGAAGTCATATTGACAACCGAATCAATGAAATTGTCAACCAAAGAATCAAGCATTGAAAAACAAGCGTCAGCGAATGTTTGTTCGCCTTTTAAAATTGAAGAAAAAGAGCTTGAGAAACTAGAAGTCATTCCGTCTGTAAAACTTTTAAATTTTTCCAGTTCATAAGTTTTTAATTCAACATTTTTGCGTGTCAATTCTTGTGTTAGTTGTTCCTGTGTTTTCAAGCTGTCGCGACGAAGTTTGACTTTTTCAATTTCATTGTTTCCCATGAGTTTGAGTTGTTCGTCGAGAGATTTTTTCTCAAGAGTAATTCTCTCACGGATCAACATAATTTCGCCTTCAAGCTGCTGTCTTTTAGTAATTTGATAAGCTGAACGCTGTAATTCTAGATTTGATATTTTTGTGTCAATTGACTGTTTGTCAGCTTCAATCTGCTGAACAAGCAAAGATTGTTGAACTTCTCGAACTTTTTTTGCATGGTCCTGCTCAAGTTTCAACTTTTGAGCAAGGGCTTGAGCGTGTTCGGAAGTTCCTTTTTTTGTTGCAGCAAGTTTTGCTTCAGCCTGTTTCAACTCAATTTGAAAAATTTCTTCGTCGGTTCTTTCGGCAATATATTTTTCTTGTTCAAGTTGTGCAATCTTTAAGTCAAGAGCTTCTTTCTGACGTTTTTTTGCTTCAGCAGCAGCTTTCTTTGCGGCTTTTTCGTCAACGCCACCAGCTGTTGACACTGAAGGAATTTCAACATCTTTTTCAACAGATGTTAATTCGTTGATTATGCCTTGACGTTCTTTTTTGACATTTTCAAGTTCTTTATTGACGGCGTCCTGATCTCGTTGAAGTGCTTTACTTGCTCCAAGCCTTCCAGTGTCTTCTGTTGAAATAGGAGTTCCGAAACGAGCAGCAGAAATAAGTTGTTGCTGCTTATATCCTTTGACAGCTCTGTCAACCTTTTTGTCAATTTTCTGCTTTCTTTCTGTAAGCTCTTTGACTTTTGCAAGTGTCATTTCATTTGCAATCTGCTCGGCTGTTGCTTTTGAAATTTCACCCTTAAGACGCAATTCTTCTTTCAGGCGTCCTATATATTTCGGATATTTTTCAGTCAAATAAGCAATTGCTTCATCAAGACGTTTTGTTTGATTGTAGTCAAGATTTTTCACCCCCTGAAGCTCTTTCAAAGTGCGAATTGCTTCAGTGGTTTTGTTTACTTGCTCGTTTTGAGCATTGTTCAATTCTTCAATTGCTCTCGTTGTTTCTTGTGTTGCCTGCCTATAAGCCCACCAAGCAGCAGCACCAGTTCCAAGAACAAGGGCAACCCACGTCAAAGGACAAGCAAGAAGCGAAACTGTCAAGGCTTTAACTTGAACAATTGTCCCGGTCAATGCTGCTCTAAATTGCATAAGGGCAAGGGCTGAATCGCCTTTCAGGTATGTTGCAAACGCAATTTGATAAGCGGTTGTTTTTGCCGTTATTGTTCCAAAATTACGCATTGAAGTCATAATTGTAACAACAGCAGCGTTTGTCAACGGAATTCCAACGGCAAGAGCTGCGATTGCAACAGCTGCGTCTTTTAAACCGCCGACAACAACCTGATTTGCACCAGCCCAGCTTTTTAATCTATTTATCAATTCAGTTGTCGCATTGATTGTATTTGTAATTTCTGTCACTTGTTCTTTTAAAGCAGGTATAGCCAAATCAGAAATAGCTCTTGTCAAGAGCGTGTAAGAATCACGCATTGTTGAAAGTTTACCTTCAAGGGTTTCAGACTGTTTATTCATCATTTCATAAAAACGACCGCCTTCAGAAGTCGCGTCCATGAATGCTTGACGAACCATTTCAACAGAAATTTTGCCTTCGCTCATTTCGTCTTTTAAAACAGCCATGCTTTTTCCTGTCTTTTCAGAGATAGTCTGCAAAGGATTGAAGCCTGCGTTTATCATTTGAAGTAAATCTTGCCCCATAAGACGACCAGCAGAAGACATTTGAGAAAAAGCGAGTGTTAAAGATTGCATTCTTTGTTTATTACCACCTGCAATATCTCCAAGCATTCTCAAATCAGGAAGAATTTCTTTGACATTGATTCCAAAATTCAATAAAGTTTTTGAAGCGTCAAGAAGGTCTTGTGTTTCAAACGGAGTGACATTTGCCATGTCCTGAAGTTCATTGACAAGCTGTTTTGCTTTTTTAGCGTCGCCCAGCATAACTCCGAATTGAACTCCTGCTTGTTCAAAGTCAGAAGACGCTTTGAGAGCTTGTGTCCCTATGTTTTTTATTCTTTCGATAATTTGAACAGCACCGAAACCAATTCCTAGCCCTGCAAGAGCAGTTTGAAGCGTTTTTGTTGAATTGACACACGCTTTCAGTCCGTACTCATAAGCCGCGGAATCAAGGTTCAATTTTACTTTAATATTTCCGACATTGCTTGCCATTGTTTAATTCCCTCAAAATCTTTTCAGTGCTTCGGCAACAGAAATTTTTTCTGATTGCTTTTTCGGTTTTTCTGCTGGAGCGTTTTTCCGTTTTCTTTTCGGATTGTTGACTTCTCTGTCCACTTCAAGAACTTCAACAATTTTTCTATGCGTTGAATTCCAAAACATGGCTTCTGTCCACCTTAAATGCGTAATGCACGCATAATATAAGTAAGCCCAGTCAATTATGTATTCTTTTTCTTGCGGGGCTTGCTTATTGTCTTTTTTTTAGAACCGCCGTTCTGTTTTTCTTTATTGTCTTGCGGTCTTTTCGGAAGATATGCTTCAACAGCTTGAACAACTTTGTCTGACAGCTCTTTGAGTTCAGATAAATTCAAATCAAATAATTGTTCAAGATTTGCTTGACTTTCAATTTTTAAAGGTTCAGCAGGGTCAAACGGAGCAAATTTCAAACTCCCGCACCATATCGCGAACGGAAGCATTCCTGTATCTCCGTTAATAAGCCCGTTCAGAAGGTCGCCTTCCGAAATACCGTGAATTCTTTTCAATGCTGCAAAATTCTTCAGCTTGAATTCGATTTTTCTTTCTTCTCCCTGCAATTCAATAATAATTTCAGGATTAACAATTGAATCAACCATTTTTTCTTTTCTCCTGTGTTATTTCGAGTAAGTGAGCTAAATTTCAAGCTCGCTTGAAAATTTCCGAGCGAGCGAGAAACAAGCTCTGCTTATAAATGCATACACAAAAGGGTTGCTGCTATAAGCAACCCTTTTGTTTTTAAATCAAGATTTTATTCTTTTTCAAATGTATTTGTTTCTGAATGTTATGTTGAAGCAGTGTCTTCAAGTGCTACAGCTGTTTCGTTCGCCGTGATGATTCTCAATTCATGGTCTTTCTTTCTTTCAACAGCAGTTCCTTCAAAAGAACAAGTCCAGTAATCGTCAGCTTTTGAAACGATGTCAAGAATACCTTTGACGCAAGGTAGTTCCATGTGAAAGTCAGCAGCTTCGCCGTTCACATAATCTGTCTTAAATTCAAGATTGAACAAAGCAGGAACTTGAGTTGATTTGTCAACAAGAACAGTTTTTGCATTCGGTGTAGTTCCTTCTGTTTTGATTGTTGCTCCGTTTATCGCAGCAATAACTTCAAGCGGAATGTTCACTGATTCAAACTTGACATCAAGCCCGGTCAGAATTGTGAAACTGTCAGCTTTTTTGCCCGCTCCGTAAGTTGCGTCTTTTGTTTCTTTTGTCATTGTGACGTCCATTGATTGCAGTTCAGGAACGGTGATTCTTTCACCTTTTGTGTAAGTTGATGAAGTGTTTGCTGAAACAACAGCAATCGTCGCGTCTGAAATACTGAAGACGTTTTGTTCTGTGAATTTTTCGCCCATTTGTTTTTCTCCTTTTTTAGTTATCTGATACAATTTCGATTGTTTGCTCAAAATCTATTCTCTGAATGAAATATTCTTCAAGCCCTTCTTCAAAAACTGGTTCAACAAGTGAAACTGTTGCGGGGGTTCTTTCCCCGAACAGATTTTTGTTAATAAATTTTGCAAGATTTGCACTCTGTTGAAGACATTCAATTTCGTTGTCTTCATCAGCTGCGGAATACACAACGAAAATATTCAATTGAGCTGCTGTTCTGAATTTTGAAGCAATTTGCATTGTCGGGTCTTTCGGTTCAAGAACAGGTTTATTGACAACAATTGCAGGAAGCGTTTCTTCTTCTTGCAGACTTTTAAAAACCTTAATCGTGAAACCGGGATATTTTTCAGTCAACGCTTTTTCAATTGCGTTTTGATAATTTTTCAATTCTTTTCCGTCTGCCATTTCAATTTTGCCCTTAATGTGTCAGCAAGTTTTTTCGGAACTTGTGACATGATTTCTTTTTCAACCGTGATTGCTTTGTCTGAATAGTCAAAAGTTTGCTTAATAATCGGAAGCCGCTCGCGTCCTGCTCTTTTCATAACCTGATAAGGAACAACCCCTGCTTCGCCTGTTTTTTTGCGAATAGGCATGAGAAAAGCCCCTTGTCTGAAAATTGAGCCACCGACACCAGCAACAACCCCAGCCCGTGAATTTTTGCGTTTTTTAGAGCCACCCTTGCCGATTTGTCGCGGGTTTAATCTCGCCAGTGATATTTTATAAGTCCCGAACCATAAACGAGCCGTCTTGTTTGTTTTATCAACTGAAGAATGAATTCTTGCAGTTCCTTTTGATGTTTTTTGCGTGAGTGGTTTTTGTTGAATCTTTGTTTCGCTTGCGGTTCTTTTAACAAGTTGCGATTTTACCCAGTTTATAACTTCCCGCAAAGCGTAATTTGAAGCATTGTTCAATTGTTTATTTGTTGCGTTGAAAAATGTTTGCAACTTTTCAATTTCAGATTTTTCAAGTTTTGCTTCAATCATTTTATTTGCTCAATTCGATAATTGCGAACCCTGTTCCGTCGTCAGATGTGTCAAAAACTTTGTATTTTGTTGAAATTCCTTCAATCTCAACAGTAGAACCTTTCACAACTGAAGCGACATCTTCTTCAATACACGTCAGACGCGGCTTTGAATTCTTTGTTGCTAAATAACCGAGAGTTGCGTCTGTGTAAGTTTTGTCAAATATTCCGAGAAGGTCTTCTTTGTCTTGACCTTTGTCGATAACTGTTCCTTCCGGGAGAGTGAACTTCAGTTTTCTTCCGAAGTCATTCAAAAATTGTTTTTTGTTTTCAGTAAACATTGAATTTTCTCCTGCTTGTTTACTCGCGATAAACGAGTTGCGGTCTTGCTCAACGCAAGCCCTTCACTCTCTGCGAGCAAGCCGCAAAACCGCAGCTGAAGCATGGAGCCACACTTCAGCTGTTGTTTTTTTACAATATTAAAGTTTAATTTTTGCAGTTGCAGCACTTTCAGCCTTTGCTTCAACAGCAATTCCAATATAAGCATTCGGAGTTTTTGTTGAAGTTCCTGTTTCAGCTGTTGCGGTTGCAACTTTGTTTGTTGCGTCATAGTAAATTTTTTGACCGAATGCAAAAGCTGCGGTTGTTTCTGCTGCCATTTCAAAAACACCTGAAGCGTGAACTCCGCCTGTTGCACCGGGAGCAATTTCTTCAGCTGCAACGAAGACTTTGTCTTTTCCGACAATAAGTTGACCGTATTCAATAGCAGCTTCGCCGCTGTTTGTATAGTCAACAATGTCACCTTTTTGAATAAATTGTGCCATTTGATTTTCTCCTATGTTGAACAGAAAGAACAAACTTTCGGGACTTTCTCCTTCAGAATTTCGTTCTGTTTGAGTAATAACTTTTTTATGAAGCAAGGGGAGTTGTTGCTCCCCTTAACTTTCGGCATTGACGCAGTGCGTCTTTGCGGGTCTGTTATTGTCCTGCGTTCTTTGCAAGCCCTCTGAAATCAAGAGCAGTGACACCGAAGTCGTCAAGAATTCTCCAACGAATGCCGACAAAATCGAAACCAACTTGAGATTCAAGAATCGGTTGTTGATTTCCGTTCAAATATGTCACTTCAATTGTGTCAATGTCAGCAGGGTTTGCTGCGACATAGTAAGATTTTTCTGAATAGTCGTCGAGTTCTGCGTCAACGATTAAATTCAAAGAATTTCTGTATATGTTCGCAACACCTGAATTGTTTGCAGCAGGGTCAGCTGTTGAAGTAAGCAGTTGAGCAGCTTCAGCTTCAAGAGCAGCAGGAACAATCAAGAATTCAGGCTTGATGTTCAGTGTTTCTTTTCCGCGAAGGTTCTTTTGCTTTCTCATCAATTTTGTGAGTTCAGCAAGAGTTGCAACTGAAAGTTTTCCTGCTATGCCGACGTTGTTATGATCTGCAACGAATAATTTCTTGCCGTCGTAGATGTTTTCATTGCCTGCAAGTGTTTTATAAACAAGTTTGTTTCTTCCACGCAGTGCAGCTCTGACATAAGCCGCAGGAACTTTTGTCAAAATGCTCAAATCGTCATTGATAAGAGCTTGACGGGTGAAACCAAAGCCGCGAGCATAAGTCAAAACTTTCTTTGAAACTTTGCTGTCTTTCATTTCGTCAAATTTGATTTCGCCTGTTTGTGTTAATGGCTGCAAGTCGCCTGCTTCACTTAATTGATAATGAGCAGCTTCTTTGAAGTCTGAATTGCTTCCAATTCCACACCATTTGTCGAATGTCGGAACTGCTGCATTGTAAGCAGTCGCCATTGATTTTTTAACAGTATTGTCAACGATAGAAACAAACTGACTGTCAGGAGTGACTGCTCTGCGGAACAATTCATCATCTGACAACCTGTGAGCATTTGAAACCCCGCTGCGAGATAAACATTCAACGGCTAAATCACGCATACTCAATGAGCGGAAGTCGTTCGCTGATTCGTTCGCCTTGTCTTCTGTAATCAAGCCCGCTCTTAACAACAAGCCGTCTGTTGCTGCTGCTCTGATTTTGTCTGCTTCAGCTTCTCCGACAATTTGAACATTGCCAGCAGCAAGAGCTGCTCTTTCGGTTTTGACTTTGTTCAGAATGATTGAACGGACTTCATCAACAGATTTGCCTTCTTTGATGTAGTCAGCAGAATCAAGTTCAAAATCTCTGCACATTGAAACGATTTCAGTTGCTCTCTGCATTTCTTCAGCTCTTGCAGAAGCAATTGCAGCTGCTTTTTCGTTTTCGTCCTTTTCTTTTTTCTTCTTTTCAGCGTCTTCTTCGTCTGCTGTTTCTTCAGCTCTTTTCTGAATCTGTGAACACATAGAACGAATTTCTGCTTCAGAAAAACCTCTTGCAATTAAATCATCATAATTAAGACCTAATTGTCTGCATAGTTCTTGTAAACCCATGTTTCTTTCCCTTTCCGTACGATGTACATTTTTTATATTTGTAAATTCTTCAACTTCTCTGTTTACTCCGACATCGGTATCAGCCGGGACAGTAACAAAAGAAATTTCAAGCGGTGTCCATTTTGTGGCAACATAAGCGGGACCTGTGAAACGTCCGTTTGATGATGTTGCTCCAGCTTTGACTTCTTCCCAGCATTCAACCGAATAACCGACTGAAATTCCGCGAAGAAAACCTTTTTTGACTTTCCTGAAAATTCTTTCGCTTTCTTCGTCGTCGTCAAAGATAATGTCTGCGTGACATCTTCTTTCTGTTTCATTCAAAACAACATTTTCAGGAATTCCGACAAGTATGTCGCGATTATGATTGAATAATGAAGCTCCGAGTTCGCGAATTCTATCAAGCTGAACGGCTGAAGCGTCGTGACATAATATTTCAGGACCGAACCAGCGTTCAACGGGTTTTTCACTTGAAAACGAAACATGAACCCGTCTGTTTTCTTCGTCGATTTCTCGAACTTCAAACGCGAAAGTTCTTTCGCAGCGTGTATTCAACGGCGGTTTCTCATTCCGAGCAACAACTGCTTTCGGTTTGTTTTTGTCAGAATTCAAATCTCGCGTAAAAAAGCAGGGCATATTTTGAACCCTCTTTTTATTCTTTCGTTTCTTTGTCATTTTTCTGCCCTTTCTTTTTAATAAGATTGTTCATATAGTTGATTTCTTCAGCTCTTTGAGCTGCAACTTCTCTCCAGTCCTGACCGTTTTGCGAACAAATTTGAGCAAGCGTTGTTTGATTTGTTTCAAGAGCAACTTTGTTTGCGTTCACTTCTTTTTGAGGGTCAATCCAGCTCATGCCCGGAGCAATCCAGTTGTGATACAAATAATTTTCTTTATTTTCAAAAAAGTCAGGAATGTACAGTTTCCCGGCAAGAACAGCTTGCGTGATAACTTCACGATAAACAGGGCTGCAAAAATGACGCTTCAGGAACATTTGTTCGCTTTCATACGTCTTGCGGTCTTCAAGCATACCTTGACGGGCTGAAGAATAATTCACTTGCGACATATCTCTTGAAGCAGCTTCATAAGATAAACCTTGACCGCTTGCAGACAATCTTTGTTGTGAAGTGATGAATTCTTTCGCATTGCTTGCCTGTCCTGAAGGATTGACAGAAGCGACATCATCGCCCGGCTGTAATTCTGTAATCATACCCGGAGCAAGTGTTTTTGTTCCGTAACCAGTTGAACCGTCTTTCTGATTTGTCGGAGTGTTTCCACGTCCGACCCCGCCGCCCGGAAGTGTTTTTTTGATAAAAACAGATAAACAGGCAAGAACACGTTCTTTAATTGAAACCGCTTCTGAATATTCGTTGACATCACGAATGCGGTCAGCAGTGGAAGCAAGTTTTGAAACTTCTCTGATTTGAGAAGGTCTTTTCTTTTTTCGTATATACAAAACGCGATTTGCTGAAACTCTTTGACTTTCTCCGAGCTGCAAACCGTCGGGAGTAACATTCTTTAACCAATAAGCAACGGGTTTGTTGTATTTGTTGACCTCAATTCCGTTGATGATACGATTTCCACTGCTGTCTAATTGATAAGAAAATTTGTTTCCGTCAATTTCGTCAACTTCTCGAAGCTGCAACATGAACTGAATTCCTTGTTTTGAATAAGGGTTGTCAGACATAACAGCAAGAATGCCGCCGTCAACAATTTTTCTGCGAACAATCATTTCTTGCATTTCTTCAAAACAAAGTTCGCCTGCAACGTCGCAATTTTCTTTGTCGCTCCAGTCGTAGAAAATATCTTCCATTTTTTGAGCAAGTTCTTTGTCTTCAGTTCCGTCTTTTTTGAGCGGTTTTGCCTGAACCTGCATTCCGATTCCGACAACATTTCTTTCAAAAGCTCCGACAATTGCTTCAGCGATGTCAGCGTTTCTTTCAAGGTCCCTTGCTCTTGCACGGAGCAAATCTCTTTGCGTTTGATTGACTGTTTCCGCTGGAGCGTTGACAGGTGTCCAGCCTGAATTCAGTCTGTTTGTGCTTCCTGAATCATAGCTTCTTGACGCTTTTCTCCATGCCAGCCGCTCAAAGCCCGCACGCGGAGAAATAAAAGCAATTGCTTTGTCAAGAATATTCAAATTGTTTCTTTCCTGTTTTTGTTCCATGCTTTTTACCTTCTATCAAAACGAGCAACAAAGGTGTTCTGCCCGATTCCGTTGTTTTGCTGTGCCGCCATTTGCGAAGTGATTGAACTTCTTTCTGAATATAATTTCGCTAAATCAGGACGAACAAAGCGTCTTCCGTTGATTGTGTATTCCTGACAACCGCTTTCAATTGCTGAAATAGCTTTGTTTATTTGCTGAAGTTGTTCTTGTAAGTTATTCATATTTTCTCCTTATTTTGAACGAGTGAGCGAAATTCAAGCTCGCTTGAAAATTTCCGAGCGAGTGAAAAACAAGCTCTGCTTATTTCAACCAGCTTTGCGGAGTATGAATCCAGCTTTCAGGGTTCTGAACAAGACTTGCCGATTGTTGACTTTCTGTTTTTGCGAAATTCTGTGTTGCTTGCAAATCTTCCAAATATCGAACATTGAGAAGGTCCGCAGCTAACGCAGCATAGACTTCACAATCTAAAAAGTGATTATTTATATGCGATGTTTTCGGCTGCCATATAAACCCGCCGTTTTTTGCGGGAACTTTTTCTTCAGAACAAAGCTGTTCCGCATATTCTTCATCACAATTGTTGTGAACCATGAAAGAACCGCGACCGTTCGGACGGTTCAGACGGGCTGCAATCATATCTTTATATTGACCGCCGTCAAGAATATAAAGCCGCAAGCCGTGAGCTTTTGAATTCACTCTGTCAATCATGCTGACTTTAAAACGTGATAACATCGGACGGCTGCTTCCTTTTATCGGAACAAGCCAGTCTTGAGCCATTGCACAAAGGTCATAAACATCGTCAGTCTGGTCGCCTGAATCTATCGCAGCAAGATTGACTTGAACGAGTTCCCCGCTTTCTTTTTGAAAAGCTCTGTTCATTATCGCTTCAAGTTCCGACCACGAAAACGCTTGTCCGTGAGTTATTCCCCACGATGTCATATATGCTCCCCACGCTCTTATTGCGTAGTAGAAACAATCTTTTTGAACGTCAATTCCTGCGGTCAAAATTTGAGCAGCGTCAGGAATGATATTTTCTTCAAGCCCTGTTTGTCTATCAAGCACGACTTGAGAATTCATTTTGACTTCTGTCTGTTCCCACGGTTCAGCAAGCCACGAATTGACAAAGTTCATCAATTTTTCAGGGTGATTTTTTGAAACAGTGAATTCGTAAGCAACATCACCGAACGAAACCCACGGAGAATATATCGCATTGATTCGGAATGCAATTTTTCTTTTTCGTTTTTTTATTTTTTCGTAAACTTCGCCCGTGTCAATGTCTTTCCAAACTCCAGCCCGCAGCATTGACTGTTTGTGACGGTCTGTTATTTTTTGACGACAATGTTCACATTCATAGTAAGCAGTTTCTTTTCTTTCATCTGCTGTTTTTGCGTCTTTGTCCCATTTTATGCCGTTTTTAAACTTGAAAGTTTGAAAGTGTCCGCAGTGCGGGCATGGGACATAATATTCAAAGCGACGGTCCGCAGCGAGCCAAATCTTCCAAATTGCCCCGATTTTTGTTGTCGGGGTGGAAGCTGCAAAAGAAAATTTGTCAGCCTTGAAGGTTATTTGTCTTTGTTTAGCAAGTGAAATCGGATCAGCTTCTTTTCCTGAAAAAAGCGGATATTTGTCAACTTCATCAAACAAACAATTTTTAATCGGTTTTGAAGCAAGGTTTGACGGAGAATTCGCACAGCTAAAATACACGCTTGCCCCATTCTTGAAATTCAATTCAGAAAGTTTTGAATTTTGTTCGTCCCATTTTTCCTTCAAGTCAGAATTCAAACGGATCATCGGTTGAATTCTTTTTGCTGAAGAATAGTCTGCAAGGTCTGTTGTCGGAAGAACAATCAAGTTTGAAGTTGCTTCCTGTGCGACAGCATAACCGACCATGTTGTTGAGAGCTTCTGTCCCCCCGACCTGTGTCGGTTTAACAAACCCGACTTCCTCAACGTCAGGGTCGTTGTATGTGTCCATGATAACTTTTAAATATGGTGTTCTTGATGTGTTCCATTTGCCCGGTTCGGCATTTTCAGAACCTAAAATTCTATTTTTGTCAGAATAATCACTGACAGAAATTTGTTCAGGCGGTTTAAGAGTTTGAAGGGCTTCTTTTATCCAAGAAGGCGGAGCGTATTTCTTCGCATTATTCTTTGATTTTTTTGTTTCCTTTTGCTTCATATACACCGTCAATGCTCAATTGTTCAAGAACGCTTGCTGTTGTTTCTGAAACAAGTTTGCCAATTCTGCGAGCTTCAGCTTCTTCAACCAAGTGCGACAAATCAGCAGCAATTTTTCTTGAAAAGCCCAGCATTGACCGTTTAAGAACAATGAGAAAACGCTGAAGTTCTTCAACAATTTCGCCTTTTGCAATGTAATCACCTTGAGCAATTTTGTTCTTCAGGTTTAAGGCTTCAAGCTGTGCTTCTTTAACTTTTCCGTCATAATAGGTTTTTTTCTCTGAAATGCTCATTTTGTCAATGTCATTTTCTGTCATTGCTTTGAAGGAAGCATTTCTCCAGTCAAGAACATCTTTAATCGACCACCAGCCCCGCTGAACTTTCGGACACCCTCTTTCCGCCCAGCGAACAAGCGTTGATTCGTTTACGTCAAGTATTTCATATAATGCGGAAGTCGAAACGCAAACTTTGCCCGCAATTATTTTCACGTCTTTTTCTTTTGCCATAATTTAATAAAAAAGAACCCTTTGTTGCGGGAGCGGGAGTTGCGTCCAGCAACTCATTCTCGCAGGGGTTCTGTGAACTTAATGTCTTTCACTTAATATGCTAAACTTTTGAAAGTTGCAATTTTTCAATTTTGCAATCTGAATGAATTTTTTCGGAATTATGTCCCCAGCCTTGCTCATTGATATATCTTGCACGCTGCGTGTAATTGTCAATAACTTTTCCATAACACAAGTCAATATTTTTTGCGAACGGAATTCTTTTGACTGGTTCTTTTTGCGGCTGTCTGATTCTGATTTTTTCTGTTTGCATTAGAAAATCGGTTGCAGCATTGAGAATGATTTCATTCCCTGTTTTCGGGTCAATTTTGCCTGTGTGAATGTTATCTTGCAATTTTTCAACAGCAAGAACTTTTATTTTGCCGTTTGCAGCTCGTCCGAAAAATTTGTTGTGAACCTTTATACAATAACACTTTGTACAAAGCAAGGTTTCGACGACCTGTTTTACAACTTTGTTTTCTCCGATTTTCTTCTTTGTAAAATTGCGAATCAAATCTGTTTCAATACATTGAAAAGTTTCAATATCGTTTTTTGAGTATTTCACCCCGCAGCATAAAAAAGACATAGTAATTCCTTATTTAACAAGGTAGGCTTTCAAGGGCTGAAAACCTCTTGTCATAAACCATTATAAATGATTTTAGCGTACCCGTCCGGGTACAAATAAAAAAGCGACCTGAAAGCCGCTTCTTTTATAGGTTTACAATGCTTAACAAATTATTTTTGAGCTTCAATTTTTCTTTTGTATGCGTTGTAACGTATTTGAAAAACAAAAATACAGAAAAATAATATTGAAGCAAAACCAGCATTCCAGCAATATAATTTCATAGTTAGCAAAAAGAGAATTTCTGTAAGTTTCCACATTGCCAAGATTATAAAAAACATAATAAACAAAGTTTGTCTTGTAATATCGTTCATATTTTCTCCTTTATTGTTTCGCCTGATAGTCGTCACAAAAGGTCGCACGAGTATATTCAGAAATTATTTTTTTGTTACCCTTGCAGCATTTTAATTTGTCAACTTTGTTATCGTTATAGCAATTTACGCAATCAACACATTTTTTCTTGTCAACAGCTTTCTTTTTGGGAAGTTCTTCTTCCTCGCAACAAGGTTCCAGGATTTCAGAAACTTCTTCATCAAGAGCAATGTCCGCAGGATTTGTTTTGAGTTCTTCTCCCGGAACAGGTTCTTCAGATTGATTTTCTTCTTTCGGACCTGGTCCCGCAGGAAAAATTTCAGCTGTCGGAACTTCAGGAACTGCTGCTGTTTCTTTTTGTTTTAAATCAAATTTGATATTGAAACTAATCAATTCTTGTTCAGCTCCGCATTGAATGATGTCTGAATTGAATTTTTCAACAGTGAATTCTGAATCGTGTTTTTCAAGTGTTTCAATAATCTCTCTTAAAATTTTAGTTTTTTGCATTTTTTGTTCTCCTCTATTTTATACCTTCAGCAACAAGAACCCCTTCTTGCAAGGCTTCAAGTTCTTGTTTATTTTCAATGAATTTTTCTTTCGCTGTTATAAGTTCATTTGTTGTTCTTCGAGCAATCAGCAGCAAAGCTCGCATTTCGGGTTTTTCATTGTGCAGATTTCTTGCGGGCTTTATTGTCACAATGTGAGTACTTCCTGTGTAGCGTTCTGTGTCGTATGACAAAAGACCATATTTTGAATTTTTGTCTTTTAAATATTCAACAGCCCAGTCTGCGAGTTCAGCAGGAACGCAAAAATAAAATCTGTTAGGAACAATAAAAGTCGGCATGTGCTTTGACGGTTCGGAATAGTTCTTGTGTTTATATTCTTTCCAGCGGCTACTTTCTTTAGCCGTCTGAAATTCTTTTTTGAAGTCTGCTTTTGAAATTTTGATTTCAACTTCAACAAGACTGCTTCCGTTTGACGCATTGACATCAGCTTGATGAATTCCCTCTGTGCAAATTAAGTTGTAATTGCGTTCAAACCTGAAATATTTCAAAAGTTCAAGTTTTATTGTGTCCGATAATCTCATTTTTTCTCCCTAATACCCGTCATACATTGATTGTTTTTTCGGGGCTTCGTATGGTTTAATGTCAAAAAGCTGTTTTTGAACTTCAGGAGCTTTCCCTTCAAGTAACTTGTTGAAGCACGCAGCAGCAAGCCGCATGAGCCTGATTTCTTCGTCTGCTTTTTCCTGCGTCATTTTCTTTGCTTGAACCCATTTTGGATATACATTCACACGCAGTGCAGCTTCCCTTGAACAACAATCTTTTAATTTCTTTATTGTTTCAAAGTCCATTTTGCCCCCTTGCATAAGTTTGAAATATTCTTCCTGAAGGTTCTTTCAGTTCAGCTTCCGAATAACCTTTTTCAAGAATTTCTTTGAGTTCTTGTTCGTTATATGCAATTTTTACAATATCAATAGGAATTTTGTCAGTCGTGTAGATTTCCATTTTGAAAATCTTATCAACATATTTCGCACGTTGAATGTTTTTATTTTGCTTTTTATATTCAACAAGTGTTGATTCAATAAAACTTTGATTGACAACAATTGCAAATACATCTCCTAAAAGACAAAAGGGAGAAGGAAAATTCGGAATTTCAATCTCGACAAATTCAATCGGTCTTCCGTATTTTTGAACAAATTCATGATCTTCTTGAATTTTTGATTTTATAAATTCCCATTTTTCCGCCTTCAAACACATTGAAACAATTTTTGAATAATATGTATTGTCTTTTTTTTGTAAATATTTCAAGTGCTTTTCGACAGCCAGCCAATAAGTGCAACCATAGTTCCTGAAGTGATAATCTACAAGATAGAAACCCCAGCAGCGATAATCGCCCGATGTGAAACCGAGTGTCCCGTCTTCATACAATAAACATTCAGAAACTTGTCCACCGTAACCCAGACCATGTATAATATCTGAAACGCGTGCAATTTCTTTCTTTTCTTTTCTCATCGTTTTTACTCCTACATCATAAGTTTTGACATTTCGATTTTGACAATTTCTCGAACAAGAACAGCTCGTTTTGTTTCTGCTGGTCCTTTAATCCCGAAATACTTATATATTACTTTCAGGTCTTTTTTGATTTTGTCCACCGAGAAGCAAAGCTGGTCTGCAATTTGTTGATTTGTTTTGCCTTCAATTAGCAAAGTAACAATTTCTTTCTGTGTTTCTGTTAGTGTCATTTCTCCTCAAACTCTCCCCGTTGTTTAGAACGGAATATCATCATTCAAATAGCGTTCAGGAATTCCGCTTTCCAGTACGTCATGAACATCAAAAGAACATTGCGGAACAACAAGCGAATCAATATGCAAAACAAAAACAGATTGTTGTTCTTTTTTTGCAACAGCCTTCGCGTCTTCAAGTGCCGTTTGATAATTTTTATAAACTTTGTTCGGGCTTCCTTTTTTCGGATTAAAAACAAGATAATTCGGGGTTTTTGTCTTGAAGTCCTTGAATATATTTTTGTCTTGTTGTTTTCTTAATGTTTCAATTCTTTCAAAAATTTCGTCAAATTCTGTTTCGTTTGGAACAAAGGCAATGTCAAGAGCATTACATAATTTTGTTTTTATTGTCTGCATATCTTTCGCATGCATTGTTTCAAGTCCTTGAATTTTTGAACACTTTTTTTGATTGTCATTTTGCAAATCGTCATTGACAATTCTGTAAACTTCCTGCATTTCACTTTCAAGCAAAGTGCAGTCGTGCTGATCCAGCATATAAGAAAATAATTCTTGATAGGCTGGAGAAATTTCTGTTTTTTCTTTTGCAGAAGCAGCTTCTCCCGGAACAGCTTCTTCAGGTTGAATTTCTTCAGCTGAAACAACTGTTGTTGCTTGTTCATAACCTTGAAGAAAATCAACGAGAATTTGCTGTTTTTGTTTTTTGTCTGTCCCATAATCGACAAATTTTCCGACAACTTCATATATTGTCTTTCTGTAACTTTGAGCAAAATTGACTGAAATTCCGCAATTGTGAGCAGTATCAACAACAGAATCGCCGTCAAGCATACTTGCAAGAACCATTTGTTCTTTTTCAGTCAATTCATTTTTAATCTGTTGAAATATCTTTTGCTTGTTCATTAGTTTTCCCCTTTCTGAAGTTCAATACTGTCAACAATTTTTCCGTTTGCAGTGGCGGTTTTGATATGTTTTTCATTTTCGTTCATATACCTTAACGCGTAGCCGATTAGAGAACCGTGCAAAATGTAGTCAAGCGGTTCAAATTCTTTGTCTTTGCCGCTTGCCTTTAAGTCTTGCAAAAATTGATTTGCAAAGGCTATCACAAAGGCACTGTTGCAATTTTCTTTGTTGTCGTAAATTTCAGCTTTTGCGAATTCAAGAGCTTCTGAAATCTTGTTTCTGTTTTGTGGTTCTTTTCCGTTGTTCATTTTTTCTCCTTTATGTTCACAATTTTGATGTTTTGTTCATTATTCTTGCGATTTGTTCATTGAACGAAGTGTTTTGTTCAAGCGAACAATTTTTGCATTTTTGAATTTTTCAACTTCTTGACGGTTGTCAAAAATAAGTTTCAGTTGCTCAAGCATAATTTCAACGTCAGCAATTTCTTCAGCTATTCCTAAAAGATTTACCTTTCCGCGAAGTGCTTTTGTAAGCTCTTTCTGTAATTCTGAACATTCTTCAATTGCAACAATTATTTGAGCAGCTTTTCCGAAACTTGAAATTGCTTTTTTGTATATTGAAATTTTTTTGCTGTTTAACATTCCGCTCCCTCTTTTGCTTTTATATTGTCGTAATACATATCAGGGGGAACTTTCACCCCGAAATAATTGAAAAGATTTGTCAAGAATTCTTCTGTCTGAGAACTTCTGCCCCATTTATTCATTACATCAACATAAGTTTTTGCTTCGCTTGAATGATGATTTCTCGCACTTTCAAGATATGCTTCAGCGTCTTTTTCTGTAAAAAAGACACCGTCGGACCATGAAACAGGCTCATTTCTAAATCGTTGAACAATTCCGTAATTGTGTTCTTCAAGCCATTCATTGATTCTGTCGTCTTCTTCCCAAGTCCCTATATTTTGAAGAATTTTTTCAAAATCGTCGTCTTTATTAAGTACTATAAGACCGCAATCGTATCTGTCACGAAGAACAGGAACAATTTCAAGAAAAGAACCTGAAGAAGATTCAAAGAAAAATTCCCCTTTGTCGTCTTGTTCAAAATTGTCGTTGAAATCGACAATTGAAAAATAATAAGGAAACCGCGTTCCCCTGTTGTTCTGTGAAGACATTTCAGTCAAAAATTCAACGATTTTCTTTTTTAATTCTTCCGTATGCGTCAAGTTTTCAGTGTTTGTTTCTCTGATAATATTCTCAATTTGATGAAGTTCTTCAAGGTCAGCAATATAGTCAAATCTTTGTTTCAGTTCGTCTAATAATAACGCTATATCTAAAATTTTATTTTTATGAGAAGAAAGTTCTTGCTGCAAGCTCTGATTCTGAAGAACTACTGCATTGTATTGATTGACCGCTTGTGCAAGCGTTGTGTCAAATTCTTGCTTCATAAGCATGAGCTGTTTTGCCGGAAAATGTCCGAGTTCGATTTCAGCACCGAACGGAAGCTCTATTCTTGCAGCAAGCATTCCTTTTCTGCCTGCTTCTTCATTTTCTCCGATTATTATTTTGTAATCGTCGGAGCTTTTAAAAATTTCTTTTTCATTTAACATTTTGTTTTCTCCTATGAATTAAGGTATTTCTGAAGAATTCTGACTGCTGATTCGCAGCCCTTCGCAACTCCGACGCAGTAGTTTTTGTCGTCGAGTTTTTGCAACCATTCTTCCTGTTCTGCGTGCAGCTTCCCGCCTTTTTGACGTTTCATTTCAATGAATAAAACCTCATGCGTTTTGCTCTTGTTTTTCTCAAGAATTATCAAGTCCGGGAAGCCTTTTGAAAGCCCCATATTCTTGAGCGTTCTTGAATATGCTGCATAATTGAAAGCAACTTTCGGCATTTTGAAGCCGTTTTGAGTGCTAACAACACAAATTTCGTTCGCTTCGCAATATGCAACAAACGCGATTTGTTCTTCCTTTTCGAGTGGTGTTGTATTTTTTGACATTATTCTTCAGAGCCTTTTTCGTCGTTTGCGTCTTCTTCTGAATTCTGTTCGTCAATACAATCATTGAGAGTGTTTGAAATCTCCCACATGTGTTTCACTCTTGCTTTTGAAATCAATTCAAAAATGCTGTCAACTTCTGCTTCAAGGTTCATCGGCATAATACCGAAGACAAATTCTTCTTCCTTATCCCTGAATTGAAGCATTTCACCTTGTCCGTTTACCGTTATTGATTCGGTTTTTACATCATTGAAAATTTTTATATAATTTTCGTTCACAAAGGACAGAAGCCCTTGTTCAACATTCATAAACAAGCGATATTTGCATTTATTAACAGGGTTTTCAAAAATGAAGCCGCTGTTTCTCATTTCATAAACTCCAACTTCGGGAATGACATTTGTAAAATCGCGTTGTTGAATCGGATTGTTGTCAATGAGTTTCATTTGATTTCCCGTTCCGCAAACAATGTCGATGTTGTCCATGAGTAATTCTCCGAGCGGTATTTTTTGAAGGTCACAAATCCAGTGTCCGTTTGAGCAAAATCTGCCGTCTGAAAATACTTTGTCGTTTTTGTCGAATGTAAATTTAATCATTTCTTTTTCTCCTTTTTCCTTTAGAACAACGAGCATTGCGTCGCTGTTTCTGTTTTTGCTTCATCTTTTCTTTTTGCAACACCCTGAAGACGTTCTTCTGTAATCTTGCAGAACCGTTCTTCAATTTCGCTTGCAACAAAATTTCTGCCGCTTTCAACCGCAGCAATGCACGTCGGACCACTTCCGCAAAAGGGTTCAAGAACAATGTCACCCGGTTGTGTGCTTTGCAGAATAAACTCTTTCATTAGCTCGACAGGCTTTTCTGTGGGGTGAAATTTGTTTCCGATAATGTTCGGAATACTGAAAATATTTGTTGTCCCCATGTCATTGATATTTTTTGCAGGACCTTTTCTCATAAAAAGAATAAACTCGCATTTCTGCATAAAATATTTGTTCGGAGTTGCGTTGTTTTTAACCCATACGAGCAAATTTAAAAATTTGAAGCCCGCTGCTTCCGCTTTTGTTTGAAGTTCGTTCAAATTACGGCTGTTTACCATAAAATAAGCGTGTGAACCGCTTTTCAAAACTCTGTAAACTTCGGGAAGCCATTCTTCAAATTTAATTTCGCAATGTTCAAACAATTTTCCTTTTGAAACAAGCAAAGCGGTGTCTGCGTCGTTTTGTTTCAGCCATTTTGATTTCAAACGGTTATTGCAAACGCTTCTGTTGAAAATTCCCTTCGGGTCACTTTTTCCGAATTTTTCTTGACTTTCTTCTGAAATTCTTGCTCCGCCTGTAATAATCTTGTAAGGAACATCTGAAACAACGCAGTCAAAAAATTCGTCGTTGTATTGCTTGAGTAAGTCGCGACAATCTCCGTTGAAAATATAATTGATTTTATTTGAAAATTCTGTCATTCCTTAAACCTCTGCAAGCCTGTATCTTTTATATTTAATTTTCTTTGTGTGTTCCTTGCCGTCAGCTGCAACAACTGTTTTTTCTTTTGTTTCCCAGTCATAAACAAGGGCAACTCCGAAAACACTCTGCAAATCGCGAATCGGTCCGCAAGGGTAGTTCATAAAAGGAAGCAAGTCACGGACTGTCGTTGAACCTTTTTCAAGAAGCTGCTGAAGAACAATGCTTTCGTGTGTATTCAGCGAAAGAATATGTTCAAATTTTTTCTTTCTGTCTTCAGTTGCCATTTTCACCCCCTGTGTTCTTCAAGCGGTAGCTTGAATGTTTAAATATGAGCTTTTCCGCCTGTTCGCGTACTCTGTCGAGCAATTTTCCAAGACGCGGAACTGTTTTCATTTCTTGAATGTCGCAGGGGTTATTGATAAGAACAAAGCATTTATTGTCCCTGTAAAGACGGTCAAACAGCTCTGTTGCAAGATTGACTTCTCTGTCGTCTTTTGTGTTGATAACAAGTTCATCAAGAACGAGAATGTCAAATCGGCTCAAATCAACAAGGATTGTGTCAACTTTTTCTTGAGAATTAAAACTTTTTGCATAATAACAGCGATTGACAACATCAATCCAAGTAATATATAAGCCGTTGAACCCTTTTGACAATAAGGCTCTTAAAATCGCATAACCGACAGAAGTTTTCCCGTTTCCGAATTCGCCTATTAAGTGAAGCGAAGCTCCGTTTTCCGGGTTGAAGTTTTCAACATATTTTTGAGCGTCTGCAACGTGTTCAGTTCCGAGCTTTTCAAGTTTTTCAAGAGTTATGTCAATATAACGCTTGCCGATGTTTGCTCTTTGGTATCTTTCACGCAATGCGGTTTTTCTTTTTTGTTGTTCTTTGCGTTCCTGTTCTTCGACATAGCAATCGCAGTCAACAGCAAAAACTTTTGTTTTTCTTCCGAGTGCTTCAAGTGTGATTGCACGGAATGGCTTTCCGCATATTTTGCATTTTTTCGGTTCTGCGGCTTCCTGCATAACTTCACCGCACAAACTGCCGATTGTCGAAAAATCGGTGTTTTTAACTTCGTTAATACTCATAACCGCTCCCCCCTGCTTTTGTATCGCCTGAATTGTATTTGTCGCCATATATGCCGATGTGGTTGTTCAGAATAGAGCGGAAATCTATTTTGTTACTTGCAATGACAATGAGCTTATTTGCCTTCTGACAAACAGCTTTGAAATATTCAAGATTGTCATTTGTAACGGTTCTGAATTCAGCAATTGCTTGAACAGTTTTGTTGTCCCTTCTTTCAAAACCAAGTTTCACAAGCTGCGGACATTCGTCTTGATAAATTTTGAAATATTTTTCGTTTGCAGCGTAGTCATACGGATCATAAACTTTTGAAAAATTTTCGCCTGAAATATTAGAACTTATATTTTCAATTTCAACTTCAGATTCAATTTCAACTTCATTTTCAGTGTTTTGCTTCGTTTTTGCTTCAGGTTTTGCTTGAGCAAAATCAGCAGCAAAATGAAAATTTTGCTTTCTTTCACTGCTCTTTTTTCCGCCTTTAGAACCAGCGGAAGAACGCTTGTCGCTTATAATTCCGTCTTTTTGCATTCGTTTTTGAATGAGTTTGTCACCTTCTATGTGAACAACTTTTTCTTCAAGAAGTTCAGTCAAACCTTCAGCAATTTCTTGAACAGAAAACGGCATATTTTTTGAAAGCTGCGAAGCAAATTCTGAAACTTGCTTGCTTTTTTGCTCAAGCAAATTTTCAGATTTGCTTTCATTTTGCTTATATTTTTGCTTGAGCAAAATTGTTCCGTATTCTTCAGACTTGTGCATAATACACATCAAGCGAATATAAATTCCGTTTGCTTTCGCGGAACATTCATTCAGCTTTTCATCTGTCATGAAGTCTTGCACATATAGCGGAAAATAAGGCTGATTTCTTAATGCCATTTTTAGACCTCGATTAAATCTCTGAAATAGACAGGCTGTGTCAATTTCTTTGTTGCGACGCAATAATCGCACACACCGCAGCGGACGGGTTCGACCTCTCCCGCCTTTAATTGCAGAATTCGCGGAACATTCTTTTCAACTTCGTAAAGAATCGGAGCAAAGTCTGTTCCGTTTTCAGCAAAGCCGACAATTTCCCGGTTCGGGACTTTTTTCTTGTCAACAGCTGCAAGATAAACGGAAAGACGTTCTTCGCCCGAACAAATCGCTTCAATTTCACGATATATTGCAGCTTGTATGTCATACCCCCACCATTCAACAAAAGAAACATAGGTCCCTTCGTCTTTAACGAAAAACCGTTCCCGAATATCTTTGACATACTTCAGGTCAACAATAGCTCGTTTCCTCAAATAAGAATCGAGTTTGCACTTCCATTTCGCCCCGAAAAGCTCCGCTGTCAGAATGACTTGTTTTTCGCCTGACATATAGAACATGAACATTTCGTCACGTTCGAGCATTTGAATTGTGTCATTTGTTTTCTGAAATTTTGCATACAATTCAGCGTCTGTTTTTCTGAAAATTTCAGGGTGTTTTGCTTTGAACAAGTTCAACGTCCCTTCAAAGTGTGCGTCGATATACGAACCGAGAAGCATTGCTTCTGTGATTTCGTCAACCCATTCTCCGCGAAGTTTTGCAATCGCTCTTGCTTCGCAACCGCGTTGTTTCATTGTTCCGCAAAAGTCCTTGTATTGACTGACTGACAAATATTCCTGATTTGCTTCTTGTGAATAATAATTCGCTTCAGTCAAAAACATTACTTGTCCCCTTTTATAATTGCCTGACAAGCACGACAAAGCGGTCTGCTGAAGTGTTTATTTGAATAGCTATTTTCAGCCCACGAAATTTTCTTTCCGCAACTTTCGCAGAAAAATTCTTCAACCTGATTTTCTTCTTTCGGACCTGGTCCCGCAGGAAAAATTTCAGCTGTCGGAACTTCGGGAGCTGCTGTTTCAACTGGCTTTGCTTCAATTTGTTTCATCTGTTCTGTATATATATTTTTTACAACTGGAGCTGCGGGAAGGGTTTTTGAATCAGTTTTGTTGAATTCAAATTCTGACGCTTCTTCATAAGCTCGAAGCTGTTCAGGGTTTTCAAATACTTTTTCAACATTCTTCAGGTTTAATCGAAGAACAGTTTTTTTGTACATTTCGCCCGGTCGATTTTTCCACGCTGAAGAATTCGCAGCTTTTGAATAATTTGTGCGAACTTCGTCCATTTCTTCTTTTGACATTTGAGCTGAAACAGAACTTTTGTCAGTAAATAAGACAATTGAAAAAGCCCCTTCAATTGCTTCGTTATTGAAGCGAATCGGCTTCCAGTTTATAAATTTTTTATTGTCTTTAACTTCAACTTCGTAGAAATCACCCTTGCGAACAAGCTCTGTTGTAATTTCTTCAACAGGCTTGACGGAATAGAGCTTTGCGAGCTTCTTTTCTCCCTTGTAATCTGTCTGAAAATTGACGTCTTTTTTGCCTGTGTCTTTGTTTTTGTACGGTATCAAGTAGCATTCCTTGTTCATAAAATCAAGCCCAAGAATTGCCCCTTTCATAAGTCCTTTAACAACCGAACCCGGTTCAACTTCTTCGATGTCGTCAATGCTATCAAGAGCAGAAAGACAGTTTTGAACAAATTTTGTTTGATTAAAATTCTGCGGTAATTGTGCAGCCTTTTGAATCAGTGTTTCTGTCAGCTGCTTTTGAATAGCGAGTTGAAATGCGTTTTCCATGTCCTTTTCTCCTTCTCCTTTTCAGGTTTAGTTCTCAATGAAGCGGACAGACGGAATTGTCGTCCGCTCGATGAAGACTAATCCTCGCAATTTTCGCAACCGTCGCAGCAATCACAAGAAGCTGTTTGCATTGCAAGATTTTTGAGTGCTTCTCTGACAACTGGCGGAATATTATTCGGAGCAATAACTTTGACATCTATGTTCGGTGCTTTGTTTGCTTTTTTTTGATAAGGTTTGCCTGAATACATCAATTCTTCAACTGACACATTCTTTGAGTTTTGAAGCTGTGCAACAAATTTGAACACTTCAAGCGAAAAATCTGTCGATTTTGACCTCATTAAATCGTTGTTGAATTTGTAGTCTTCTTCGTTTTCTTCATATCTCAAAGAATTTTTGTCAACTTCAATGAGTTCAGCAAATTCAATTATTATTCTTTGAGAATAAAGTCTTTTGTTCGGGTTTTCTTTTATTTCTTTGAGAAATAGCTCTTTTTTTTCTTTTATTGACGCTTGAATTGTTTTTCTGAAAGTTTCTTCGTCGCTGATTCCTTCGTCAATTGTTTCACCTTCTGCAAGTTCAACTTCTTCAGCTTCTGCTGCAAGTTTTGCTTTTTCTTCATCTGTCAAGCTGTGTTCCTGTTCGATTTCATTGTTGATGATGTCGTCGTGAGAAATGCCTTCTTGTTCAAGGTCTTCTTTCAATTCTGTGTTTGTTTGTTCTGACATTCTTTTTTCTCCTTTTCTTTGTCGCGTGTTATCTCAAACAAGGTTCACCTTTGAACCCTGCAATTTTCTTTCCGCAAAAACAACCATTTGTTGATGTTTTAGGAAGTTTAATCATTCCGTTACTTCCGCAAGATTTGTCACCGTTCCAGCCAGCAACACATTCAACACAAAGGGTCATTCCTGCGTTGACTGAAATCTGTTGTTGTTTTGTGTACTTCATTTTTTGTTCTCCTTTTGTGCTTTTGCCCCGGAGGGCTGCGGGTTTTAAAAACCCGCCTTGTTCCCTGTTCTCCCCCGAATTAAAGTTCAACAACTGTCAATTCGCTGTCGTCAGTCGTTCTCGTTGCGATAAATTGCAAGCCTGCATTCTTGCACTTTTCAAAAAGAGCAAGTCTGTTCTTGCTGGAGAGTTTTTCAACTCCGTCAATAAGAACAATTTGAAGTCCTTTGTCGTTTTTCATGGCAACATCGACACAAAGATTCAGTTTCTCGCCTTCAGACAGGTTGCTGACTGGTAAATTGTTGATTAAAACAATGCTGCCGTCTGTTGTCATATTTTCAAGCGGCAATTCCGCTTCGCTTAATATTTGAGCTGGTAAGGTCCGAGCAAGTTCAATTTTGTTTGTGAATTCTTCCGATTTTTCTGTCAGAATGTCGATTTCTTCATTGATTTTCACCATTCTTTGATGTTCTGACAGGTGAATTTTCATTTCATTTGCGGTGTCTGCTTCGTCCTGAAGCTCTTGAACATTGATTTTCTTTTCATTTAAGAATGGCTCAAAGGCTTTCAATTCTTCGTTGTATTTTGAAATATTTGCTTCAAAAATAGCTTCAGCAGCTTTGATTTTGTCAGCTTCGTTTTCGCCAATTTTTGACAAACGCTCTTTTGCGGCAACAAGTTCTGCTTCCAATGACGCAATTTTTGTGTTTTGAGCTGTTTTTTCGTCAAGAATAGCCTGTTTAATCTTTGAAATTTCAGCTTCTTTTTCACTCTTGAAAGACGCAATCTTTGTTTCATAGCTGTCCTGCATTTCTTGAGCTTTTTCAATTTTTGCGTTGTGTTGAATAGCATTTTCAATCTTTGAATAAGTTTCTCCGATGTTGTATGCTTCCCATTTTTGAGCGTTGAAGCCTTCAGGGATAGAACGAACCATTTCTTCAACAACGGCTTTTTTCTCTTTAATTTCGCCGTTTATTTTTCTGCGTTGCTGGTAGTAAAACCCGTCTTCAGACGCGATTTGATGCAATACCTCAAGAATTGTCTTTGAATAATCAACAGCGGGCGGAATTTCTCCGAACCATTTTTCAATTTTGCTCAAGTCCCAGTCGTATTTTATAAGCTCAAGAAGAATTCTGTTCTGTTCTTTTTCGTCAAGCTCGATAAATTGAACCGGGTTCAACTGCATTCTTGAGAATAGATTGTTCAAAAATTCTTCAGGACGTTGAACTTCCTTGCCGTTTTCTGTAATTTTTTTGTAATCAGTCATATTTGTTCGCGGTTTTCGCTGGATAGCAATTCCGTTGTCAAATTCAATAAAAATTTCGCCTTCGGTTTCGCCATTTTTGACAACATATTCGCGATCAGTTTTGTTTGATAAAGCAAGACGAATTGCGTCAAGAACAGAAGTCTTTCCTGTTCCGTTCGCTCCGAGAAGTTCAAGACTTTTCCCGTCTGCTTCAAATTCGGATATTCCGAACAGATTTTTGATTTTTAATTTTGAAATTTTCATTCTTCATTCTCCTTCTGTGAGTTTTAAACCCCAGTTTTTGCATATTTCAGTTGTAGTGCAGCAATTTTTCTCAAATACTCTTGCTGCAACAAGAACCATTCAAAGTGATAGTCGAGAGTGTTTTCTTTAACCATTTTTTGAACTTCGTCATGTGCTCTCGTAAGCGGAAACAAATTCACTTCGTTTGAAATTTTGTCGTGGTCCGCAAAAAATTTTGCAAGAGCTTCTTCTAAAATACTGATTTTTTGTTGTTGAGTAAGGGTTTCAGCGTTTCTCTTTTTTACGAATAAATTACACAACGCTTGAAACAAATTCCTTCCTTCTTTTTTGTTTGTCGTTCTTTTCTTCATTTTTTGTCCCTTTATTGTTTCGTATCTTTTGTCTGTCCCGCTCTGCTCGCCATTTTTCAAAATCTGCTCTAATAGCGGGGTTCTCGAAGTCGCGTTCTAAAATCTTGAGAAATTGTCGAGCAATAATTCTTCCGTCTGTTTCGCTTATTTTTGAAACATCAATGCTCATGAGCTACTCCGCAAATAAAAAGTCAATTGTGTAATTTGCTTGTGGATTACGCTCAAGAAGCAATTTTTGAATTCTTTTTGCTTCTTCAATAGTGATTCCGACTTCGCCGTTCAATTTGCGACGGACCGTTTGCGGTGTAATAATAAGCTCATTTGCAATGTCTTCATTTTTTAAGCTGCAACGAACCATTTCCGCTTCAAGATTTTTGAATTTAGACATTTTTCCTTCTCCATTTTTCTTTTATTGAATAAATACTCTTTTTATATTCCGTAAACGGAATAATTAAATACTATAACCATATACGGAATAAGTCAAGCATTTTTATTCAATAAACGATATAAATATTTCATAATCTGTAATAAAATGAACAAAAACTGGACTTTTTAAGGGTTTTAATGTAATATAATGAATATTAAGAAAGGTTAAGCCAATGAAAAACATCGACGTCGAAAAATTAAACCAACTACGTGAAGAACGCGGACTTGCAATCAGAGAAGTTGCTGAAATTTCAGGAGTTCCGATGAGTTCTTGCTCAAAAATATTTGCAGGCTTGAACGACAATCCAACTCTTGACACGTTGAAAAAACTTGCAAAAACGCTGAATTGTATTGTTGACGATTTTCTTGTCCAAGAAAAAGAATACTATTCAGACAGAAAAACCGCCGAACTTGCGGAACAGATTTTTGAAAAACCCGAATTGAAAATTCTTCTTGACGCAAGTCGTGACTTAAACGTGTCCGACTTAAAGGCTGTTACAGAGATTGTCAACAAGATAAAAGGGGCAAAATAATAATTCTTGAAGGCTCAAAAGAAACGATTCTGAAAAAAGAATTTCTTGCAATATATGCAGAATTGCCGACTTCTGTCAAAGGTTTAGTTCTTTATGATAAAAACAAAGAAAATTTCACGATTATTCTGAACTGTCTTTTTGATTTTGCAACTCTCCGAAAAACCTTGCGACATGAGTTGCTTCATATATTCAGAAATGATTTTCTTTCAATAAAAAGAGCAAGTCAAATTGAATTTGAAACCCATTAAGGAGTAAATATGAAAAAAACATTGTTATCACTTATTATATTTTTAATCATGGCAACAGCAGCACACGCAACGGCAACTGCTGAAATTCAGAATTGCGATGTAAAAACTTATAAAGATTTTATTGTCCGAAAGTATATGACAAACGGTTTTCGTGTCCAGTTCCCGAATGAATATTCTCTTGTAGCTTCAAAAACGCTTGATTCAAAAGCGGCTGTTTTGCTTTTAAGAATGACGGGGGGAATTCGTTTGAATAATAATGTTGAATATCAAACGAACTATAATTTTATTCAAAACGGAAGCAATATTCTTGTTCAATTGACCTTGTCTGCAATAACTGACGGCGGAACTGGTGTTCAAAGAGTTGTTCCAATGAATACAAATCAGGAAATCAACGAGCTGAACGCAATCAATGCTGAATTTATAGGAAATTTAAACAATGATAAAAAGTAAAAAGAAACAAAAAAAGCAGCCCGGAAAAAGAGCTGCTCTATATGGAAGATTTTCTCCCGGACCAAATCAACGCGAAGAATCAATCACGGGACAATTTCGCGAAGGGGAATTGCTTTGCGAAAAAAACGGCTGGAATATTGTCTTGCGATATGCGGACAGGTCATTGACAGGAAGAACTGACGACCGCCCTGAATTTCAAAAGATGATAAAAGACGCAGAAGCTGGACTTTTTGACATACTTGTTTGTTACAAAACAGATAGATTTGCACGTGACAGGCTTGACGCTGCAATCTATAAAAATAAATTAAGAAAATATGGGGTTCGCGTTGTTTATTCAAAAATGTCAATTCCTGAAGGTCCTGAAGGAATTATTCTTGAATCTGTTCTTGAAGGTCTTGACGAATATTATTCAAAAGACCTTTCTCAAAAGATTTCAAGGGGTTTTTATGATAATGCTTTGCAATGCAAAACTGTCGGCGGAGCTGTTCCGTTCGGATATTATATTGACGAAAACGGAAAATATAATATTAACCCCGAACAAGCTCCCATTTTAAGAGAAATCTTTATTCGTTATGCTTCAGGAGAAAGAGCAATTGACATTTGCAATGACTTAAACGAGCGGGGTTTCCGTACTAAAAAAGGAAACTTATTCGGAAAGAATTCGCTTCGAGGTTTTTTCAAAAACCCAAAATATATGGGAGTTTATCAATTTGAGAGCGGGGACGAAAACTTTGAAGATGTTTCAATTGAAGGCGGAGTTCCTGCAATCGTTGACAAGGAACTATTTGAAAAAGCTGCAATGCGTCTTAAAACTAACCAGCGAAAAACACAAAGCATTGATTTTCCGCCGCCTGTTTTTTATCTTTCAGGAAAAATGTTTGACGCGGTTTGTGGCGGTGCTTTCATAGGTGACAGCGGAACCAGCAAATCAAAGAAAAAACATTTCTATTATACTTGCCAAAACAAAAAAGCAAGAAAAGGTTGCAAGACAAAATCAATCAGAAAAGACTTCATTGAGGATCTTATAATCAGCTATACAAGCAAATATGTTTTGACTGAAGAATTTATTGAATACATTGCAGAAATAATTCTTATGCTTCAGGAAGAAGAAAAAGACACAAGCGTTCTCAATTCAATAAAAGCTGAATTAAACACAACAAAAACAAGTCTTCAAAATATCATGAAAGCAATTGAACAAGGAATTTACACAGAAACAACAAAAACAAGATTGCTTGAACTGGAAGAACGACAACTGCAACTTGAAACACAATACAAAATTGAAGAACTGAAAATCCATGCTCCAAAAATTGAAAAAGATTTCATTGAATACAAATTCCGAAAATTAGCAAACGCAAATATTGAAGACCACGAAACGAAAGAATGGATTGTCAATATGTTCATTCAATCTGTTATTTTGACAAACGATTCAGCTATAATTGCGTATAATTTTGCACCGACTGAAGATTATTCTGACACCGTCGAAATTGATTTTCAGACATTAAAAAACTCACTGAACAAAAGTGTTCGAGTGAGTTCTTTAAACTGGAGGTTAGGAGATTCGAACTCCTGACCCCCTGCGTGCAAAGCAGGTGCTCTACCAGCTGAGCTAAACCCCCACAAGAGTTTCTACATTTATTATATTACATGATAAATTTTTTTTGTAAAGGGGGGGGGGGATAAATTACTTACAGCTTCTTTACAATCTCTTCCAAGCAAATCTTTACATGCGCATAATTTAACCCGCCCTGCATATACGCAACATAAGGTTCACGCATAGGTCCATCTGCCGAAAGTTCTATTGTAGAGCCCTCAATAAATGTTCCCCCTGCCATAATTACCTGATCCTCGTACCCCGGAATATATTCTGGAATTGGTGTTACATATCCGTTTACAGGTGATAAAGATTGAACTGTCCTACAAAATTCTTCCAAATGTTCAGGCTTACCAAATATTATATTCTGTATAATATCAGTTCTTGCTTCATCATAGCGCGGAGCAGAATTAAAACCAATATCCTCAAATACTTTTGCAGCAAGTATTGCCCCTTTAACAGCTTCAGAAACAATCGATGGTGCCATAAAAAGCCCCTGAAAAATGAGTCTATGCTGATTAAACATAGCCCCACCTTCACTACCAATTCCAGGTGCAGTCAATCGATTGGCAGATCTCTCAACCAAAAGTTCCTTTCCTGCAATATACCCGCCGGCTTCCACAATTCCACCGCCAGGATTTTTAATCAAAGAACCGGCGACTAAATCTGCACCTGCCTCCAAAGGTTCCTGTTTATCAACAAATTCTCCGTAACAATTATCTACGAAACAAATACAATCAGGATTTTTAGCTTTTACGATATTACAAATCCTGCCAATAGTCTGCATTGATAAAGATTTTCGTGTAGAATAGCCTTTAGAGCGCTGGATTAAAACCATAGTAGTTTTTTCATCGACCATTTCTTCAAGTTTTGCAAAATCAACATCCATTCCATTTACAAGCGGAACCTCATCATACAAAACTCCATTACCTATAAGAGAAGAACGCTTTGTTTCCTCATCGCCCGCAGTTCCGATAACTTCCTGCATAGTGTCATAAGGTGCTCCTGCTACAGAAAGAAGTTTATCACCGTATTTCAGGTTGCCAAATAATGCACAGGCTAAAGTATGAGTACCTGATGCAAAATGTATACGTACCAGCGCTTTTTCTGCACAAAAAACCTGTGCAAACACTTTATCAAGCACTTCTCGGCCTAAATCATCGTGACCGTAACCTGATACTGTATAAAAATGCTCCGGGGCAACTTTATTATCAAAGAATGCCTTTAAAACTTTCCTCTGATTAAAGTCCCTTATATCGTTAACTCTTTCAAATTCCTTTTCTAATGCCTTTTCTGCCAATCTAAAATCATAATTCATAATATACTTCCTTCCAGAGCAATTATAGGATAAAGCAAGATATAGCACAAGAAAAAAGCGATAATTACGTAAATTACCGCTAAATTATGTGTGTGTATTATATTATAGATTTTTTTAAAGTGTGTGTATTCTATGGTAAATGTTAAAATTCCAATTATGCCATTGCTACAAATTGTTTAGCGGCATCATTCTGAGGCATCTGGTCATTTTCACGAATCATACTGAATGTTCTGTATAATTTGTAACCTAGAGCTCTCAACGGATTAGAATTTACAGAGTCTGCATTTTGTGCAAATTCTTGATTCTGCTGGAATTTAACTGATGCTTTTGGATCTCTTAACATTAATATAGCATTCTGTGATTCCATATCCTTAGAAACTGCACTTGCTCTGAAATTTGTATTTATTAAATTTATATTTGATATTCTATTAACTTGCATATCTATCACCTCTGTGAACTTTCTGTTTCATTAAGTGTTTTATTTACACTTCATTCAACAATTTCATTATGCTACATATCAAATAAAAAGTCAAGAGGGTAAATCTCTTTTTGTTAACTTTTGTGAAATCCAGTATTCATAAAGCATTGAGGATAAAATGTTAATTGTACACTTAAAAAATAGCCTAACTGGTTGTCGGCTATTCGGTGTAAAAAATACACTAAATACCATGACATGCTCACTGTACTTTTGTTACATTCTTTTATATTTACTTTTATTATGGTATTATTGACATGGGGAGATGTATGAGAAAAAGAAGCAGTAATACTAATAGGAATAAAACTTTTTCAGAACGCCTTATCTGGATTCAGGGTGGCTTTCTTATAATTATATTACTCTTTATTGTATATCTTTTCTCGGTTCAAGTATTAGATATTAGACACTTTAGGGTTAAGGCAAAGAATCAGAGACGCGCAAGCTCTTTTGTTATGAGAGGCAACATCTATGACAGAAACGGCATTAAGCTTGCAACAGACACTGTATATTATGATATTTTCGCAAGAAAAGAAGATTTTGTGCATACTCCAGAAGAACTTGCCAAAATTCTAGCACCAATACTAAAAATATCTCAGATTGATTTAACCGAAAAATTAAGACAAAATATTTCTGTAATATCGCTAAAAAAGAATGTTGACAGGCATACACGGGATGAGATTGCAAAATTAAACCTCAGAGAAATCCCGATGGATAAAAAAAGTATTAGAACATACCCTCAGGGAACTCTGGCCGCACATGTTCTAGGGTATTACAATTTTGATGCAGATGTAGCCTCCGGAGTTGAATTGACTGCTAAAGATACACTGGAAAGCGTTACAAAGACATCTAATTTTGAGATGACGCCTAAGGGTAAAGTTATTTATAATATTTCTACAGACCCTGTAGCTGCAACAAAGCCTGTAAAAGGCAAGGATGTTACCTTGACGATTGATGCTGCTGTGCAGCATGTGTGTGAAAAAGAGTTGATGAAGGCTATAGAAAAATTCAAAGCTCACAGGGGAGCCGTAATTGTAATGAACCCTAGAAACGGGGAAATACTTGCATATGCTGTTTATCCATACTTTGACCCGAATAACTTTAAAAATGCTACAAGTTTTCAGACAAAAAATTGGACTTTAACTGACGTTTTTCCTCCGGGCTCTACTTTTAAAGCGATTACAATAGCTTCAGCCATAGAACTCGGTAAAATTAATAAATATTCAAGGATTAACGATACCGGAAAAATCAAGGTAGGCTGGTGGACAATTAAAAATTATGATTATAATAGACATCCTAATCCAGGTATGATTGATCTGGTATATTTATTTGAGCATTCAAGCAATGTCGGTTCTGTACTTGTAGCACAGATGATGAGCAGATTTGAGTATTATAATATGCTTAAGAAATTCGGGTTTGGTGAAAAGACAGGTATTGACTTACCGGGTGAATCAGTAGGCTTGCTTAAGTCACCTGCACGCTGGGATGCTTCCGACCATGCGTCTATGGGTTACGGCTATGGTTCTTCAGTTACTGCTATACAAATGGTTTCTGCTGTATCAGCAATTGCTAATGACGGTGTAAGAGTAACACCGCATGTTATTAAATACTCACCTGAAGAAGAAGCTATAAAAATAAAAAAAGTTCAAGTTATGACGCCTGAGCACGCAAGAGTTGTTACAGAATTACTTACTGAAAGTATAAATAGAGGTAAGTCGCCGATTAAATCTGATAGTTACAATATCGCTGCAAAAACAGGAACTTCAATTAAACCAAAAGAAAACGGAAGTGGATATACAAATAAGCTTTATACATCTATTGTAGGCTATATGCCTTCAAGCGACCCGCAGGTTTTAATTTATGTAATTGTTGACTCTGCTCAGGGTGGTGAAATTTGGGGCAACACGGTTGCAGCTCCAATTTTCAAAGAGATTTCAACACAGATTTCTCATATTCTTAATTTGCAGCCGGACAAAGCTGCAAAGATTTAATAAACGAAAGGAAAAGTAATGAGATTAAGAACACTTATTGACAACATCAATTATGTAGAACTTGTAAATATGGACAACATGTCTGATGAGATTATGGGGATTTCATATAACTCAAAGAAGACTGCTCCGAATGATTTATTCATATGTCTTACCGGCGAACATGTAGACGGTCATGAATATGCGGAAGAGGCATTTGATAACGGCGCAATTGCATTTGTTGTTGAAAGACGTCTTAATCTTGACGCACCGCAGATTGTTGTTGAAAATACAAGTGAAATTATTGCTCAGATTTCAGACTTTTTCTTCGGTTCACCATCTCAAAAACTCAACGTTATAGGAGTTACAGGAACTAACGGAAAAACAACAGTAACACACCTTATACAGAAGCTTTATGAAGCAAACGGACAGCAATGTGCTCTTATAGGCACGCTTGGACACAAATTTTTCTCCGGCGACACTTATCATGACGCTAAGCATACTACACCGCAGGCACCTGAACTGCAAAGACTTTTAGAAGATATAAACGAAAAATGTATCAAAAATGTTGTTATGGAAGTTTCATCGCATGCATTAGCACAGCACAGGGTTGATTTTTGCGACTTTAACGGAGCTGTATTTACAAATTTAACACAGGATCATTTAGATTTTCACATCACCATGAACAACTATTTCAAGGCAAAAGCCATTCTTTTTGAAAACCTTGTTGCTGGAGATTTTGCTGTAATTAATAAAGATGATGAATATTCAGAGAGATTTATTAACGCAGTTTCACCTACTGTAAGCCTTTATACATACGGCATTAAAAATGATGCAGATATAAAAGCTAAAGATGTTGTATTTAACCACAGCGGAGCATCTTTTACATGTATAGTTAAGGACAGAGAATACAAGGTTAACCTGAAGATGAATGGAATGTTCTCTGTATATAATGTACTTGCAGCACTCACTACAGCACTCGCATTAGGAATGGATATTGAAAAATCAATTAAGACTTTAGAAGAAATCGGAGGGGTTGCAGGAAGGTTTGAAGTTATCGTTAACAAACCTACTGTAATAGTTGATTACGCACATACGCCGGATGGTTTGGAGAATGTTTTGAAAGCTGCCAGAGATATTACGCCTAGCGACGGCAGATTAATATGCTTATTTGGCTGCGGCGGTGACAGAGATGCAACTAAACGTCCTAAGATGGGAGCAATTGCAGAAGAACTTGCAG